>Ga0190359_1000297_pt1 | contig 34434 bp, 31 predicted proteins | sample 48721823_MG_FD_161269 | JGI IMG/M metagenome (GOLD analysis project Ga0190359, IMG submission 161269) | Hydrothermal vent microbial mat bacterial communities from Southern Trench, Guaymas Basin, Mexico - 4872-18-2-3_MG | ecosystem: Environmental > Aquatic > Marine > Hydrothermal vents >... | reverse complement strand
AAGCCGCGTCCAAAATAAGATTTAAAAATATCAGGGAATGTGATAAAGAAGAACAAATCTGGAATAAAACAATTGGATATATATATATTTAATAAATGACTTGATTTTCTTAATATTTTTTTATTCATTATAATACTTTCAAAGTTTTATTATTCTAAATAAAGCTTTGTTTATCTCGGGCTGTTGGTTCATAGACTGTGACAGGTCATCCAACAGCCCTTGATTTTTTATTTAGTGAAATTACTCATTTTTGCTTTTTGTTATACACAAATTCACTTTACATACCATTGTTTAACCTCTTTACAGAACTTCTAATTATTAAATTTGTAGGAAGAATAAATTCCATTTTATCAACATTATCTTTTGATTTTATTTGATCAATCAATAATTTAACTGCCAAATTACCCATCTCGATTTTTTGTTGTATTACAGTCGTTATAGGAGGAGACAAAAACTTTGAATAGAGTTCATCATCAAATGCAATTATTGAAATGTCTTCAGGAACTTTGATATTTTCTTCTGATAGTGCGCGTAAAGCACCCAGAAGAATCAAATTGCTTGCAGCAAAAATTGCAGTTGGCCGCACCTCTTTGTTTATTAAAATCTTAGTGCTTATATACCCATTTCTTTCACCAAAGCTATCACCTACAATTAAATTTTTATCAACTTCCATATTTCGTTTTATATATGCATCACAGAAGCCTCTGATTCTTTCATCATTTACTGAAGTATTAGGGGTTCCTTGAATACAACCTATTACTCGGTGTCCATTATCAAAAAAATAATTAATTGCTTCTAAAGTTCCTTTATAATTATCAGAAATCACATGAGGACATTCCAGTCCATTTGAATAACGATCAACAACAACTAAAGGTATTTCACTTTTAGACAATCTTTCCAAGTGATCCATTTCTTTGCCAACAGGACAGATAATCATACCATCGACTTTTTTACTCTTTAACAGTTTTATTGAATTAATTTCGATTTCAGTATTTTCCTGGCTGTCACACAACATAATAGAATAGTCATTTCTCCGAGCTTGAATTTCAATACTTCTTGCAATTACTGAGAAAAAATGGTTGGAAATATCAGGTATGATAAGTCCAATGGTTCCGGTTTTATTCATTCGAAGTCCACGGGCCAAATAATGGGGTTCATAATTTAATTCCTTTGCAACATTCAGTACAGCTTCTTCTGTTTCTTTCTTTATACGATATTTGGATGCTTTCCCATTTAAAACACGTGATACAGTTGTTACAGACAAATTTAAAGCATCTGCAATTGAACTTAAAGTAACAGAATTATTATTTTTTGAATTCATGATCTTTAATTATTAATGGGTTGCTCAAACGTTTTCGCTAATTTAATACATTTTTTGTTGCATGTCAAGTATTTTTTATTTTTTATGTTTTTTAATATTTTCTTATGCATGGTTTATCATGTTGTTTTTATTATATTTGTTAATTTTTTTAAAGCCATTTTTATTATTTCTTTTTTGCGCTTTTTTGAGCAAATATCTATTTTGACGGCTAATTATGGTTTTTCTTTCTCTGTTAATTGATTAGACCAAATTTATCACTTCTATCGAAAATAGATATTAGTAAACATCCTGATTCATTGGAATTCTTTAAATTAAATTAATTTGCATTGAACTTATGGAAAAAAGTAAGTTTAAAATAATAAAATTAACCGTGGAAAATAAATAGGCTACCGGCAACATAGTTTCATGTTTAAACCAAGGATTAGTGATATTATCTGATTTAAGCAGAGTCGCAATGGCTTCCTGCAGTAATCTTATAGAAATTGTACAAAATATTTTTTTACAGTTGGATAAATATTTCTCATAACTTCGTAAGGATCTGTATTGTTAAAAAAAACAAAAAAACAGGCTAAGTAGTTTTGCTTTGGAATATTTCTCTGAGATTATAAAATTCTGCCCCATTAAGCTCTACTTATTTTATGGTCATAGAATTAAAGGAAACCCAAAAATTACATTAAACAGTTTAATATCGATTAATAATATAATTACCCTCCAAACATTTCCTCTAAAAAAATGGCTCAAATCCCCAAAAAAAATATATCATATACCTCATCAGCCGGGATCATTATCACTCATTACTCTTCCATCCAGATACAAGGTCAGCTCTTTCCATATTATCTAATAAAATTTTCTCAAGCTCTTCGCTCTCTTTTTTAATGGTGTTTTTATCATTTTCTCTGGAAGGTAAATAGGGTTCACCGAAAAAAACGACAGTTTTTGAAAACGGTTTGGGTAACATGTACTTGTCCCACGCTTTCATAATAACAGCTCTGTTTGCGGAAAAAACATATGGAATTATTACAGCGTCTGTTTTCTTTGCAAGAAACAGAATTCCAGGTTTTACTTTATAAATAGGCCCTTTGGGCCCGTCAACTGCCATTATACCGTTATGTCCCTTTTGCATAAGTTTGATCATACCCACCAGAGCGCGTACAGGAGAGCTGGAGCTTGATCCGAATGCAACATTAAATCCGAACCTCTTTAAAACATCCGCCTGCAACCTTCCATCCCTGCTGGTTGACGACATAACGCACAATCCTCTGTATCCAAGAGTGTTGTAAACCATAAACTGTCTGCCGTGGATAACAGCAAAAATCACTCTTTTACCGGATCTGATAATTTCTTCCGTACGCTTTTTCCCGTAAACCTTTTTCCTAAGAATCTTTGAATACCCTGAAATTGCCAGCCATCCTGCTGCAGGCAGAATATTTTTATAAAGCCAATTTTTAAATTTTTCTCTCATAACTTTTTACAGCCTGATCCTGCTGGTGTTAAGCCTGATTATACCGTAAAAACCGGATTTCCTGACTATCTGAGAAGGTCTTCAATTTTAACGCTTTTTTCCGTTTTATCATCGCGGTATTTAATTATTACAGGAGTATAAAGAGATATACCCTCTCTCTGCCCCATGCCTTTTGTTACAGGCCGGGTTCCTGGAACAACTACAGCTCCCTCCGGTATCTCCAGAATCCCCGAATCGCTTTTCTTATAAATTTTTTCCCTGACCAGATCGTAAACATAAGTTGCGCCTGTTATAATAACACCTGCTGCAATTACAGCTTTGCTTTTTACAACCGCTCCTTCATAAATACCGCAGTTGCCTCCAATCAGCACATCATCTTCAATAATTACAGGCATTGATCCAATTGGCTCAAGTACGCCGCCTATCTGAGAACCGGCGCTTAAGTGAACCCTTTTACCAATCTGAGCACACGAACCCACAAGCGCGTGAGAATCTATCATTGTTCCTTCATCAACATATGCACCTGTATTTATGTACATAGGGGGCATACACGTAACATTTTTACCAACAAAAGATCCGTTTCTTATTGTTGAGCCGCCCGGTACAATGCGGATTCTATCTGTTATGGACATATTTTTTAAAGGATAAGTTGATTTATCAAAATACCGGAAATTATTATCAATAGAGTACTCTTTTAACTCTCCTATCCTGAATCCTAACAGTATTCCTTTTTTAACCCATTGGTTAACTTTCCAGTGGGATCCGTCCCTGAATGCAGCTCTTACTGTCCCCTTATTCAACAGATCCATAAACTCAAAAAACAGTTCATGTATGCTCTTATCCGAGTCATTATTCTGCACAAAATCAAAAGCTTCTTCTATTCTCTTTTTAATATCATTCATTGTAAATACCTGTACATTCCCTATTTAATCTTTTTAACCAGCCCCAGATCTTCCATTGCTCTTCGTAAAAGTTCCTTCTGCTCTCTTGACATAGGAACAAGAGGCAGTCTGTACTGTTCTTCTATCATACCCATCATTGCAAGGCCGGCCTTTACAGGTATGGGATTTGTTGTAATGAAATCAAGTTTCATAAGAGGAAAAAGCTTTTTCTGAATTTCCATTGCTTTATCAAACTTACCTTTAAGGCATAATCCTGTAAATTTTGCCATTAATCTTGGGGCCTGATTGGAAACTACTGATATTACACCTGATCCTCCGAGAGCAATTATAGGCAGAGTTATAGGATCATCACCGGAAAATATTTTGAAATCCTCCGGCGCTTTTACTGCCACTTCCGCAATCTGGGAAACATTACCAGAAGCTGCTTTAAGTGCGATAATATTATCTATTTCACTTAGCCTGACAACTGTATCAGGAAGTATATTAACGCCTGTTCTGCCGGGAACATTATAAATTACAATTGGAGCATCCACTGCCCCTGCTATTTCTTTAAAATGAGCATACAGCCCTTCCTGGTTAGGTTTATTGTAATACGGAGCCACAGAGAGAATAGCATCCGCTCCTGCTGCAATAACTTTTCTTGCCATTTCAATAACGTTTAAAGTATTGTATCCTCCTGCGCCTGCAATTACAGGCACTCTGCCCTTTGCCTCTTCAACAACAATTGATACAACTTTTATGTGCTCATCTTTTGTAAGTGTTGGATTTTCTCCGGTTGTACCACAAGGCACAAGAAAATCTATACCTTCGTCAATCTGAAAATTAACCAGCCTTCTTAAGGCATCTTCATCCAACGAACCTGAAGAAGTAAAAGGCGTAACAAGAGCGGTTCCGCATCCTTTTAAATCTGATAATAATTTCATTATGCCTCCGAAATTTTATTTATTTTTTAATTATTATTTTATCCGTTATTCTTAAAAATTATTGATTCAAGCAATTCTCCGAACTCGTGAAATCCTCTTCTTCCTGTAATCCATTTGGCAGCCATTACAGCTCCTTCTGCAAATCCCTGTCTTGATTTTGCTTTGTGCATAATTTGAATTTCATCAACAGGCGAATCGAAACTAACCTTGTGAATGCCAGTTATATATCCCGCTCTTACACTTGTAACAGGTACATCCCGCTTAAGCTCATTTTCAAGAAGAGAATGAATTACCTTTGCAGTTCCGGAAGGGGCATCTTTCTTTTTCTTATGATGAGACTCTTCTATATACGGATCATAAATTTCAAATGATTTGAAAAGGCTGCCAGTGTATTTTACTATTTTATAAAATAGATTCACACCAAGAGAAAAATTAGAAGCATAAACAAGTCCTGTATCGTTTTCCTCAACCAGTTTTCTGACATAGTCCGTCTGCTTTCCCCATCCAGTAGTTCCCACAACTATATTTTTTGACAGTTTAACACAATTTTCAATATTTTTTATAACAGCATCGGGAAAAGAAAAATCTATAAGAACATCAACATCCTTAAGATTTTCTTTTTCGGAAAGAGTAAGAGGATTTTCCTTTTCATATATCTTCACAATTTCAATATTGTTTTGTTTTGCAACAGACTCAACCATCTTTCCCATCTGCCCGTAACCTAAAAGTGCAATCTTCATAATAACACCTTTTGACTAATTATGATCAATTAAAACTTCATGTAAGGCTTTTATACATTTTTCCGCTTGTGCCATTTCTACTGAAATTACAACAGAAAAATCTCCCTTAAAAAAAGATATAATTCTGATCTTCTGCTCTGCCGCAGCAGAGAATATCTTTCCGGGAATTTCCGGATTTTGCTCCATACCTGTTCCAACAGCAGTTACAAGTGCGCACTCTTTAATTATATTAATTAAATTTTTACTTTCAGAGAGAGCCGATTCAAGGTAATCCTCATTTCTGACAATAATTTCAACCCGGTTGTGTAAAAACCCTGAAAGTATTACCTGTATATCATATCGATCCAGATCATTTTGTATTTTATAAAAATCCGAGTAATTTTCAATCTTATATTTTAATAATACGACATTTCTCATTAATGTTACTGATTTTATTCCCGCGTCTCTGTATTCTTCATCAGGTTTTATCAGTGTAAACGGCCCCTCCGGATCTTCGGTATTTTTAATTGATATTGGTATATTCTTATTTTTTGCAGGCAGAACCGTAGAGGGATGAAGAACCTTTGCCCCAAAAAAAGTCAGCTCCTCAGCTTCAGTAAAAGTTAATAAACGAACTGTTTCTGCATTTTTTACAAGATAGGGATCACTGCTCATTATTCCCTGTACTTTTTTCCAGATTTCAATTATATCGGCATTCAGAATTGAGCCTGTAATTGCCGCAGTGTAATCTGATCCTTCAAATCCAAGTGTAGTTGTCAGGTTTTTACTGTCTGAACCTATAAAACCCTGAATAACCGGTACAAAACCGCTGTTCAACGAAGGCAGGATTATTTCGTTCACCTTTTCCGTTATTTTCTTAAAATTTGGAACAGCTTTTGTGAATGTACTGTCCGTTTTGATAAAATCCCTGGAATCAAACAGTTTTGAATTTATACCTGACTGGCTTAAATATTTCTCAATTATAAGTGTTGATAAGAGCTCTCCGAAACACAATACCGAGTCACTGCTTCTCGGAGATAATTCATTAAGTGAAAAAATCGCATTCAGGCTGTTTATTATCATTGAAAAATAATCACTGATTTTTCCGGATACCTCCGAATAATTTTCAGGATTAAGCAGGTTTTCCGAAATTTCAAGATGAAACTCTTTTATCTGCTGAAGATGCTTATTACCTTTCTCCCTGTTCCCCGCTGCATATTCCTTTGCAGTTTCAAGAAGAGAACGCGTTGTTTTTGCCATTGCTGAAAAAACAACAACCGGATTTTTATCAGTTCTTGATAAAATTATATCTTTAACTTTCTTAATATCGCTGACGCTTCCAACTGAAGCGCCTCCGAATTTCATTACAATCATAAAATTTTCCGTAAATAATAAACTTAAGTAAATTATTTATTTTTAAGAAGCATCTCAGTCAGATCGCAGTATAAATCCACAGCTTTTTCAAGATCGTTTTTTTTAACCTTTTCATGATCCGTATGAGCATCAAGAATCGAACCGGGCCCCATTAAAAACGGTCTCCCCCATTTATTTAAAAGAGGAACATCCGTTGCAAAAGCTGCTATATCCGTTTCAAATCCCTCAGCAGTGTTCAAAATCACCGGATCAGCCTGATAAATATATTCAAGGGAAATATCAGCAGGCAGATCCTTTTCAAGAATATACTTCATTTTTTCAAAGGAAACAACTGTTCTGAACATCACCTCTGCTTCTGCATGTGCAGGAATAACATTTGCCTGAACTCCTCCGCTGATTAATCCTGCATTCCATGTTGTTTTACCCAGTATTTTATCTTCAGGATACACCTGCTCTTCCCATCTGTTTAAAAAATGAATAAGTTTGAAGATTGCAGAATCTCCCTGTTCCGGATAAGCCGAATGAGCCGCTTTGCCCCTGGCAACGATTTTAATCCTAATCGCACCTTTTGACCCGGAAATCAGTTTGTTTTCAGTAGGCTCTCCGTTAATCAGGTACTTACATTTATTCCTTATATTGTTTGCCTTTTTTGCACCATCAGATCCTGCTTCCTCACCTACCACAAATAAAAGACCAATTTTCCCGAATCCTTTTTCAACTAATTTTTCTGCAGCTTTTATCTGTACCGATAGAGATCCCTTTGCATCACAGGCTCCCCTTCCGTAAATGTAGTCCGTATCCTCGCTGTAAGGGATGTACGGATTAACAGTATCCATATGAGTGGAAAAAACAATATCCGGTTCATCTTTTTTTGCAAAAATATTATTTCTTTTTCCGTTTACATTCTGAAGCATTACTTCAAAATCCGAATCTTTTAGATATCCGGCAATAAAATCAACAACATGGTCCTCTTTTCCGGATGTAGAGTCAATTTCCATTAATTTTTTCAATAAAGTATAGATATCCACCCTCTGCCTCATACATTACAGATTATTCTGTTAAATCATGGAATTTATAAAATCCCAGTTGTTTTCTGTTTATTTGGATTGTTAAATATCAGGTTTATTATTTCAAATTTCCGGTTCCCGAAAAATTATTTATTCTTAGCCAGAATATAACTGTTAATACTTTTAAGAAGATACATAAATATAGATTTAATGTCAAGATTATTAAACAGACATTTTCATTAATCAGGATAAGCCTTATATAAATTTTCAAAATAAAACATAAGGGAAAGTAATTGGTAAACCGGATAAAAATAATTTAAATTGAAAATTACTGGAGAAAATGGTAATTAAAATTTTTACATAAAAAGCAGTTGATTATTTTAAAGACACACTGATTAACCAATCTGCCAAATTATTTGCTTTGGCATATTATATCAGACACTTTTCTTCTGATAAAACATCCTTTTTTCGTCTTTATTTTTCCGCTTTACTTACATCAAACGGCAATAATATAATCAAGCAGCCTGAAAACTCTTAAAAGCCTCATATTCGCCTTAACAGCGTCTGTATTTTTAATAAGCCCCGCAAGTAATGTTGCGGATTGTTCAGTAAACAAAATTGTTTTCTGCTTTTTATTTTTACCGGTTCCGGAATTTCTCGCCATAAAAACAATATCTCTCGGAAAAAGATCTCTATGCGACTCAAAAACCGTTTTTATTGTTTCATTCTTTACTCCGAAGTAATGAGCCAGCTCATAATCCGGTATAACCATTTTGCCTTTATAAAGAAAAATATCCGGAATGCTGTCTTTTCTTACAGATGTCTGTACTGCCATTCTCTCCTCCTTTGGGAAATAAGGGTAATCTGACAAAAAATTGGCAATTTTAAATAATTCACATGAACTATTACCCTGTATAATCATTCCCACCTTTTAATTTTTGTGCAGTCTCTTTCATAATGCACCAGATTCTCAAATTTTATTTCTCTTTTTAAAAGAGCATTCTTCCAATTAATCCCCGATATTACAGAGTCCATCATTGCATATCCCACGGATTCATCTCCAAGGGACAGAACTGCCTGAAGCACCTCTTCTTTTGCACTTCTGTTTGTAAAAAATATATTTCCAGTCTTTTTTATTCCTTTTTTTATAAGAGCTCTTTTCCTTCTGATTTCCTTCTCTGTTAAAACCGGCTCGCACTCAAACGGTGTAAAAGGTTTTGGAATAAATGTATTCACGCTTACTCTTACCTGTCTTCCTTTCCGAACTGCTAGAAAACTGTCTGCCACACTGTTTGACAATCTGGAAATTTCCTTTATATCTTCATCAGTTTCACCGGGCAGACCTATCATATAGTAAAGCTTAAGTATCCTTACATCTGTTTGTGCAAGCCTCTCCACTCCTCTTATAACAGAAGCGTCCGAAAGATTTTTACCTATTTTCATTCTTAACTTTTCTGATCCTGCCTCCGGTGCAATTGTAAAAGTCTTAAGCCTGCTTCTCTTTATCACCTCTTTCATCGCTTCGGAAATCTTATCCGCTCTCACAGAAGAAAAGGAGATATCATATCCCTTTTCCAGAATTTCCTCACACAATCCTGCAAGACCAGGATAATCAGATACTGCAGATCCTTCCAGCCCTATCCGTTTTGCACCCGGATTTTTACCTTCAATTACAGACAGAATTGTTTCTCTTTTCCTGAACCTGAACGGCTTGTATATTTTTCTTGCCGCACAAAACCTGCATCCTCTCGGACAACCTCTTGACACCTCAACAACAAACATATCTCTGAAATGGCTGAACGGAGTAACTATGGAAGTATAACTGGGATATTTATCAAGCTCTTTTAACCTCTGCCTTACCACTTTCCCCTGTTTGCCATATACAATCATTCCCGGGATTTCTGAAATTTTATCCAGAATATTCATTCTTTTCAAACGAAGGCTTTTTGCCTGCGCCATCACATCTCCAAGCAAGTAAAAAATCTCCTCCCCGTCGCCCACAAGGAGGCCGTCCACAAAAGGCGATATCGGGGAGGGATTTAAACCTGCTGCAGGCCCGCCTGCAATTACTACAGGGTCAAGATCAGTCCGGTTTTCAGCAAGTACAGGAATATTTGAAAGAACAAGAATTTTTATAAGGTTCAGAATATCAAGCTCAAACGAGACTGAAAACCCTATTAAATCAAATCTGTTTAACGGCGTTTTTGTTTCAAACGAAACTGCTTTCTGATTCTCAAACCTCTTTTCAAAAAAACCCCGCTCACATGACATACTTTCATGATTATTAAAAAATCTGTAAACTGTCTGAAAGCCTATATTTGCCATTCCCACACTATAGGAATTGGGAAAAATACAGACAGCTTTGACAAGAGCTCCTTTTTTCAGGTTCTCTCTTCCTTTTTCTGCATCTAATAATCTGTCATAATATAAAGCAGCCTTGTCTGTCTTTTGATTTTTATCATTTTTTCTCAATGGAAAAAACCGTCAATCCAGCTGTCTTCTTATAAACGCAGGGATTCCAAGATCATCTCTGTCTAACATTGAAAAGCCTCCGTCATGTCCGATAACTCCTGATGCAGCTCTTGGAATAATATCATCATCAAATTTACCAAGATTATTCTGTTCACTGCCAACATCAAAAACAGAAGAATCCAGACTGTCTCCGTTTTTCCCTAATTTAAATCCGTTTCCTGACATACCGGTTTTAAAACCTGTTGCTACAACAGTTACTCTTACCTCATCTTTCATATTATTGTCAATCACAGCTCCGAAAATAATATTCGCCTCCGATCCTGCTGCATTGTAAATAACACTTGTTGCTTCGTTTATGTCATTAAGACTGAGATCCGCACCACCGGTAATATTAACCAGAACACCCCTTGCTCCGTTAATAGAGATATCATCAACAAGAGGACTGGAAATAGCCTGCTCTGCAGCTTCTTTTGCTCTGTTTTCACCTGTGCCAATGCTTGAGCCCATAATGGCATCACCCATTTGATTCATTATTGTTTTAACATCTGCAAAATCAAGATTGATCAGACCCGGTACATTAATAACATCCGAAATTCCCTTTGTTGCATGCAAAAGGATTTCATCGGCAACTCTGAACGCCTGTTCCAGAGGAGTATGTTTGGGAACAAGGTTGATTAGTTTCTGGTTCGGGACAACAATAAGTGTGTCCACATTTTCCTTGAGCATTCTTATACCCTGTTCCGCTTTCTGAAGTCTCTTATTGCCTTCAAAGATAAAAGGTTTTGTGACAATTCCTACAGTAAGCGCTCCAAGATCCTTTGCAATCTCAGCAACAACAGGCGCTGCTCCTGTTCCTGTTCCGCCTCCCATACCACAGGTAATAAAAACCATATCAGTTGAAGAAATAGCTTCTATAACCGCATCCTTATTCTCTTCAATTCCCTTTCTTCCGACTTCAGGATTTCCTCCTGCTCCCAGTCCCTTTGTTAAATTTTTACCTATCTGAATTCTCATGGGAGCTTTGTTGTTGTCCAGTGCCTGTTTATCCGTGTTTATTGCAATAAATTCAACACCAGACAAACCGTCTGAAATCATTCTGTTAATAGCATTACCTCCCGCACCACCGACACCAATCACTTTGATCTTTGCAACAATATTATCATCGTCTGCAAAGTCAAATGCAAGCATTCTACCGTTACTCATTTTGGCCTCCTTTATATATTGAACTTTGGTTTTTATTTAAAAATTGCTGCATGCATTTCTTCAGAAAATATTTAATTGCTTCCATTTTGTTTATCCGTTTCCTATTACTAAAAAATTCCGTTTATATGCGATGCCTGATTAAAACTTCATTTTTATTACATGAAATCATCTGCAAACTTCTTCATCCACTGATATATTCTTGAAAAAAGCCCTTCTTCTTCAGTTCCGAACTTTCTCACTTCCTCCTCACCAAGTCCTGCGCCAAAAAATACAAGCCCCACGCCTGTAGAAAATATGGGACTTGATGCAGCTTCTGTTAATCCGCCAAACCCCTGTGGTATCCCGATTGTTGCAGGCAGCCCGAAAACTTCCTCAGCAAGCTGGGCAGTGCCTCTTAAAAGAGAGCCGCCTCCAGTAAGCACAATGCCGGCACTTAAAAGATCTCCGTAATCGGATCTCTTGATTTCTTTTGCAGCCAGTCCGAAAATTTCCTCCATTCTCGGCTGTATAATTGATGTCAGATCTTTAACCTTCACTTCTCTGGCTTCTCTTCCCCCTATGCCCGGAACAATAAAAGAATCTTCTTTGGTTGTAACGCTTGAAGTTGCATACCCGTATTTTTGTTTAATAATCTCTGCCTGGTCAACAGGTGTCCGCAAACCAAGAGCCACATCATTTGTAACAATCTGACCGCCAAGACCAATCACAGCAGTATATCTTATTGCCCCGCCATAAAAAAGAGCAACATCAGTAGTTCCGCCTCCCATATCAATTAAAACAACTCCAAGATCCTTTTCACTTTGCTCCAGTACTGCACTACTTGAGGCCAGAGGCTCCAGAACCAGTCCCGCTACTTTAAGCCCTGCTTTTTTTACACTCCTTACTATATTTTGCGCAGAGGTAACAGCACCTGTAACAATGTGAATCTCAGCTTCAAGTCTTACACCTGAAATCCCTATAGGATTCTTAATCCCCCCCTGATTATCAACAATGAACTCCTGCGGGAGAATATGAAGAACTTCCCTGTCAATTGGCAGAGCAATTGCTTTTGCCGCATCAATAACCTTATCAACATCGTGCTGGGTTATTTCCTGTCCCGAACGTGACACACCTACCACGCCTCTGCTGTTAACACTTCGGATATGATCCCCGGCAATACCTACAACAACTTCTTTAACATCAACGCCTGCAGTCAGCCTGGCTTCATGTATTGCTTTTGTAATAGATTCAACAGCCAGATCAAGATTAATTACAACACCCTGCCTTAAACCTTTTGAAGGACTTGTACCTACTCCAAGTATATTAACAGTATTATCCTGAGTAATTTCTCCAATTACGACACCAATCTTACTTGTGCCGATATCAAGTCCTGTAACGATTCTCTTTGAATCACTCCGGAAAATATCTTTTGATGGATTCATGGCTCTATGTCCTCATTCCTACTATGACCTGGCCTCTGAATCTGAGGTCAATATATTTTATCTCAGATACTGTTTTCTCTCTCTTTATCTCCTGCAGAATAGCCCATAGATAATTAATTCTGTTTAATATATCTTTATTCCCCATTTTAACGGGAATGCCCTTATTGTGTGTATAAATAGTAATGTTCCCGTCGTTGTTAACAAATACTTCCGAAATATCATTATACAGATAGGGATGTTCGGTAATAATTGTTCTGATTACAAATAAACCCTTATCAGCAATAGAACCGCTGATTCTGCTTCCGATTTTTATCCCCCCTTTAAACTTTCCTGAAATTACCGGTAAATTGTACATTCTGCCGGGAATTGTCGGTAAAACAAGCCCCTGTTTGTCAACAGAGTATAAATCTCCCTGAAAATTGATCAGAGCAACAGGCTCTTTTTCTTTTATTTTGATCTCTAATCTATTCGGAAATCTTCTTACTATTTCCGCGTTTTCAATAAAAGGGTAAGTTTTTATTGATTCCACAGCACTCTCAAGATCAGCATCCCATACCCTTTTTACTATATCAAGATTACTGAGCCTTAAAACCTCTTTTTCAGAAAGATAATTGGAACCCTCAATTTTTATTGATTTAATGTCGAACAGCGGAGAATTTTCAAGCCAGTTTAAATAACCTCTTCCCGTAACATACAACAGAAAAATTATAATGCCGGAATAAATAAGCCGGTACAGAGAAGACAACATTTCATCTTTTTTTAACATTGATCCGGTCATAAATTAAATCCTAAAAATCTTATTTCAGGTTCAAGAGTTACTCCAAAGCGTTTAAATACAGTATTTCTCACCTCATCAATGAGCCGTGCAACATCTATAGCGCGGGCAAATCCTACATTTACAATAAAATTTGCATGTTTTTTTGATACCATTGCATCACCGATTCTGAGGCCTTTACACCCTGCATCCTCAATTAACCTTCCTGCATAGTCTCCCTGCGGTCTTTTAAAAACAGAACCTGCAGAAGGCAGAGATAAAGGCTGCGTGCTCTTTCTTTTTTTTATATACGAGTTCTGTGCTCTTTCCATTTCTTTAGGATTCCCGTCTGCAAGATTAAATACAGCTTCAACAACTATACTTCCCTCCGGTAAATTTGTTGTTCTGTATCCGAAATTCAGCTCATCTTTTGTTTTTTTCTCCAAAGTGTGAAATTTATCCAGTATTCTTACATATTCAATCAGATCTCCTATTTCTCTTCCGAATGCTCCTGCATTAAGAGCAATACATCCTCCTATCTGGCCAGGTATGCCGGCCAAAGGCTCAAGTCCGGAAAATCCCCTTATAGTGCAAAAAGAAATAAGACCTGAAAGGCTCACACCTGCGCCTGCTGTTACCTGAGTCTCTTTTGTTTTTATATGTCTGAAAGTCCGCGAAATATCAATAACAACTCCTCTGAAACCATCATCACTTACAAGCAGATTTGTGCCATTGCCTATTACAAAAACAGGTATTCCATCCTGCTGACAAAGGGAAGTCAGATTCGAAAGATCCTCAAGATCTTTCGGAAAGATGTAGTAATCTGCAGGGCCTCCTATTTTAAAAGAAGTATGCTCCCGTAAAAGCTCATCAATTAAAATTTTGCCCTTTACAACCTGCTTTAGTTTCTTTAATTTCGGATCTTCACTGCTCATCTGTTTTTAAGCCTGTCTAGTATTTTCTCTCCTGTTTTCCATATATCGCCTGCACCAAGGGTAATAACCATATCTCCCTTTTTTAATAATTTCTCTATGAATTCAGGGACATCGTTTTTATCCTGAACATAATAAACATTTCTGTGGCCTCTTTCCTCCGCATAATCGGAAATAAGCCTGCCTGTTACTCCTTCAATGGGTTTTTCCCTGGCAGGATAAACATCAGTAACAATAAGAATATCCGCATTAAAAAATGACTTTCCGAAGTCTTTGTAAAAATCTCTTGTCCTTGAATACAGATGAGGCTGAAAAACTGCGATTATTCTCCTGTTAAATCCTTCTTTCGCACCCTGAAGGCTTGCTTTTATTTCAGTGGGATGATGTGCGTAATCATCCACAACAATGATCTCTTTTTCTTCCCCCTTTATTTCAAATCTTCTGTGTACACCTGTAAAATCTGCCAAAGCTCTGCTTATTTTTGAAAATTCTATTTCCAGTTCCAGCCCTACTGCAAGAGCTGCGAGGGAATTCTTTACATTGTGGATACCCGGCAAAGCAAGTTTAACTGTACCAAGTTTCTTATCCTTAAACCAGGCAGTATAGGTTGATCCGCCATTGCTGAACACAACATTCTCTGCTCTGACTTCAGCATGGGGGAAAAGTCCGTATGTTACAATTCTTCTTTCAAGTCTGGTAATCATTTCCTGAAGGGGTTCCTCATCAAGACAAAGAATAACTGCGCCGTAAAACGGTACTTTATGTGCAAATTCCAGAAATGTATTTTTAATATCATCAAAATCCGCATAGCAGTCTAAGTGTTCGGTCTCAATATTTGTTATTATTGCAATTGTAGGTGTAAGCTGCAGGAAAGAGTGATCATATTCATCAGCTTCGACAACAACGTAATCACCTTCCCCAAGCTTTGCATTTGTTTTTAAGCTTTTAATTTTTCCGCCAACAATCAAAGTAGGATCAAATCCACCGTTCTGAAGAACTAATCCTGTCATAGAAGTTGTTGTGGTTTTACCATGTGTACCTGCTATTGCAACGCCCTGTTTCATGCGCATCAGTTCTCCAAGCATCTCCGCTCTTCTGATAACAGGGATTTTTTTATGGTGTGCAGCAGCGACTTCTTCATTCTCATCAGGTACTGCAGAAGAGATCACAACTACATCGGCTCCTGAAACATTATCCGCTTTATGGCCTTTGGAGATTTCTGCACCGAGTTCCGAAAGATGTTCGGTAACAGACGTAACCTGCAGGTCGGATCCTGTTACCTCAAAACCGAGATTCAGAAGAACTTCGGCAATACCGCTCATACCTATTCCGCCTATTCCGACGAAATGAATTCTTCTTGTTCTTCCGAGAAAAGTTTTAATGACACACCTCCTTGAAGATATGCAAATTCTTAAGCCGCTCTATTTGCTGATTTTTTTGATGCCATTTTCTTAACAGCTTTTTTCAACTCCTTCTCATGGAAGGGCTTTAAAACCCAGGAAAGATCATTTCTCCCTTTCTTAACAGAAAATTTATCCGGATAATCGCCCAGTATGACAACAGGTGTCCCGAATTTCCGGTGTATCTTTTCAATTACACGTTTTGTGTCCTCTTCTCCGTTTAGAAAGTAGTCCAGCACTACTATTTCCGGTCTGTAATTTTTAACAAATTTCAGAAGCTGGTCTTTGTTGGTTGCACGTCCCAGGATATCAAAGCCCCATTCTTTTAAATAAGTGGAGACATCCTCTGCAATGATCGCTTCACTTTCTGCAAGAAGCACTTTAATTTTACTCCTCATTTTACACCCCTCTTTGTTTATTATTACAAAACATCATCTTCTCTTAAGTACATTTAAAATATCATCGGCAATGAGTCCCGCTGCATCCGGTTTTCCAAGGTTTCCGGATTTCTCCGACATAGACTTCAATTTCTCCGGATCATTAACAATAGAATCAAGAAGAGAAATCAATTTCCCGGGCACCGCTTCTTTTTCGGTAATCATATATGCAGCACCTTTTTGATACAACAGCTCGGCATTTTTTTGCTGATGATTGTCTGCAGCTCTTGCAAAAGGTATAAAAACCGCAGGAATCCCCAGTCGTGTCAGCTCCGCTATTGTTGTTGCACCTGATCTGCATACAGCAAGATCACAGGCTCCGTATGCTGCTGCCATATTTTTTATAAAAGGCACAATATGTATATTATTATACTTGACATCTCTTCTCAATTCTTCTGCCCATCTCGGCCCTGCGGCCCATAATATTTGTAAATTTTGTTTTTTTGATAATTCGCCAGCACATTTTTTAATTAAATTATTAATAAACAAAGATCCCTGACTTCCTCCGAAAACAAAAACTGTTTTTTTATCAGGATCAAGATTAAAAAATCTGCAGGCTTCCTTTTTATCATACTTACCCAGATCATCCCTTGTGGGGTTTCCTGTGATAATTTTTCGGGTCTTTTTACTTATATATTTTTCCGTTTCAGCGTAACTCAGATAAACAGTATTTGCTTTTGAACTCATACTTTTTGTTACAAGCCCCGGTTTAATATTCTGCTCCTGAAGAAAAACAGGAATTCTCATCATATGCGCTGCCATAAGAACGGGCCAGCTTGCATAACCTCCGGTTCCTATAACTGCATGGGGTTTAAACCCAAGTATAATAAAAGTTGACTGAAGAAACGAAACTGCCATTTTTAACGGGAAAAGAATGTTTTTAAAGAATCTTCCTCTTGCAATTCCGCTTATCCATACATGTTTCAGATTATATCCAAGGTCAGGAATAACTGTTGATTCAATCCCTTTTTTCGTACCCACAAAAAGCAGGCTGCACCTGTGTTTTTTCTCAAGGTTTTTTGCAACAGCAACTGCAGGATACAGATGTCCTCCTGTTCCTCCCCCTGAAAAAATAATTTTCAGCTGCCTAATCAACTGCTAACTCCCATAAAACCTATTTGTGTTCCTGAACTCTTTTTGGATATGTTAAGTAAAATACCAATCCCTATTAAATGTACAATCAGAGATGATCCGCCGTAACTTAAAAACGGGAACGGCAGTCCTGTTGTCGGCAGAAGATTTACCACAACACCTGCATTGACAAGAGCGTTTATTAAAATCATTGCGGATATTCCGCCTGCAAGCATAAAACCGTATTTGTCGGGAGCATTAATTGCAATATGAATCCCTCTCCACATTACTATAATTAAAAGAAGGAACAAAAATACAAGTCCTATAAATCCCATCTCCTCTCCGTAACTTGCCAGAACAAAATCCGAAAAAGGTTCCGGCAGAAAAAACAGCTTCTGTTTTCCGGCACCGTATCCCACACCTGCAAACCCGCCGTGTGCAAGACCGATAATTGACTGTTTAACCTGATAGCTCATCTGACCGCTGCTGAACACAGAATTCCAGAAATCTTTAAAGCGCTGAAGCTGATAAGGAAAAATCAGAAAGCCTGTAATCACAAAAGGTATTGGGACAGATGCCAGGAGGGCCATCTTCCTTAAAGGCATACCTCCGATAAAATACATTGTCAAGCCTATAAAAAACATAACAAGAGAGGTCCCCAGATCAGGTTCAAGAAACACAAGCCCCACAATTGCAATAAAAATTATGTAGTGGACAATTAATGTGTCTTTGTCCTCAATAATTCTCGGACGCTTCTTTGAAAAAAGAGCTGACATATAACAAATAAGAATCAGTTTCATAAATTCCGAAGGTTGAAATCCAATACCTACAAGCGATAGAGTACGCCTGCTTCCATTGACTTTTGGTCCGGAAAAAACCATCAAAAGAAAAATAACAAATAAGAGCAGAGTAAAAGGAGTAATAACCTTTATATATTTATAATCAACATTATATGCAATTATCATAAACACCGCTGCCATAATTACCTTTATCAGATGCATTCTTATAAACAAAAAAGCGTCGTTGTATTCTTCGGCCCCTCTGAACGAGCTTGCGCTGTAAATTGATAAAACACCAATCATTACAAGAATTATTACAACTGCAAGAAGAATTATGTCCGGTGATCCTTTTTTTGCCATCATAGTTCAATTTTCCTGACTAATGTTCTGAAAACATCTCCCCTGTGTTCAAAATTCTCAAACATATCAAAACTGGCACACGCTGGTGATAAAAGTACAACATCTCCGTGCTCTGCACTTTTTGAGGCCTTGTTAACAGCATCCTGCATAGATGATGCTCTGTAAATATCTGTAACATCAACAAGAGCTCTTTCAATTTTCTGCGCTGCTTCACCTATTACGATAAGCTTTTTCACATGCTTTTTGACCGGCTCTTTTAAAAGCGTAAAATCAGAGTCTTTATCCCTTCCTCCTGCTATAAGTACAACAGGCTCGGAAAAACTGTTAAGTGCATAAATTACAGAATCAACATTTGTGGCCTTGGAATCATTATACCATTTTACACCCTTTACTTCCCGGATAAATTCCATCCTGTGCGAAAGCCCTTTAAAAGTTTTTAATGCTGACTCAACTGCTTCAGGTTCAACCTTATGTATCAACGCTACAAGAGAAGCGGCAAGAGCATTTAAAACATTGTGTTCGCCTTTAATTCCAAGTTCATTTATACGCAAAAGAGAATATTTCTCTTCTTTGATAATACAGGTCAGAATTCCATCCTCAACAAAACCTGCTCTTTTTTCTTTGTTTTTTAAGCCGAATTCAAATTTATTACCTGAACACTCTGACATTAATTTATGAACAATCTGACTATCTCCGTAATAAATGGCAGCATCATCTTTTGTTTGGTTTTTAAAAAGCAATGCTTTTAATCTGCCGTATTCCTCCATAGTTCCATGCCTGTTTAGATGATCAGGTGTAAGGTTTAAAAATATTCCTGTATCAGGTTTAAACCTGTCTACAGCCTCAAGCTGAAAACTGCTAACTTCCACTACAGCATAATCGTTTTTTGTAATTTTATCTGCTACACTGGACAGAGGAGTACCGATATTGCCTGCAACATAAGCATTGAGCCCTGCAGAATTCAGAATTTCCCCTGTTAAACTGGTTACAGTTGACTTTCCGTTTGAACCTGTTACTGCAATTATTTTCCCTTTTATGAACCATGACGCAACTTCCAGTTCACTGTAAACAGGTATATCTCTCTTTTTAAAATTCACTGCAATATCACTGTTTATTGAAATTCCCGGACTTATAACGCAAAAATCACAATTAAACACCTGCGAGGAATGACCGCCAAATTCCGCAGCAATACCTGAATTTCTCAAAACTGAGGCTGTACTTTCCATTTCTTTCTCTTTGGCAAGCTCACTTACAAACACATCCGCACCGTGGTTTTTAAGCAGTACTGCAGCAGCAATACCGCTTCTGCTTGCGCCCAGAATTGAAATCTTCAAATTTTTAACATTTTCCTGCATATTTATCTTACCTTAAACGTACTCAAACTTAAAAGCGCCAGAAGAATTCCGATTATCCAGAATCTTACAACAATTTTTTCTTCGGGCCATCCCATAAGCTCAAAATGGTGGTGTAGAGGTGCCATTTTAAATATTCTTTTACCTCTTATTTTAAAAGATGTTACCTGCAGTATCACAGAGAGGCTTTCCGCCACAAAAACACCACCGATCAGAAGCAGAATCAGCTCTTTCTTTAAAATTACAGCCATTGTACCCAGTGCGCTGCCAAGAGCAAGAGCTCCTGTATCTCCCATAAATACAACAGCAGGGTGGCTATTAAACCATAGAAAACCCAGAGAAGCTCCTATAAGCGCAGAGCAGTAAATTGTAAGTTCTCCGGCATTTTTAAGATACAGAACATTTAAATAATCACTAAAATCCACTCTTCCCGTAATGTAGCTTAACCCTGCCCATGCAGCAGCAGCTATACCCACAAGACCTATTGCCAGACCGTCCAGACCATCTGTAAGATTAACTGCATTGGAAGTTCCTGTGATAACCAGGATTACAACGGGGATATAAAACCAGCCGAAATTTATAAGGAGATTTTTAAAAAACGGAACGCTTGTAAACCAGCTTATATTTACAACCTGTCCGCTTAATCCTGCATTTGAATATTCTGATGAAAAAGTTACAACCAGACCTACTACCAGGCCAAGAATAATCTGTCCCAGGAGTTTGTATCTTCCTATAAGGCCCTTGGGCATCTTTTTTACAACTTTAAGATAGTCGTCAAAAAAGCCAACCAACCCCATCCAGATTGTTGACATTACCATTAACTGTATGTACATATTATTCAGTTTTGCAAACAGAAGAACAGGCAGAATTACAGCAATAAGAATAATTATACCTCCCATAGACACAGTGCCCTGTTTCTGTTTGTGGGAATCGGGAGTTTCAGTGCGAATAACCTCTTTAAACTGTTTCTTACGCAGCCACTTTATAATATAGGGACCTACAACAAAAGTAACCAGAAGAGCAGTTACTGCAGCTGCTGCAGAACGGAATGTTATATATCCCAGAAGATTAAAGCCAATAAATTTATCTCTGAGGGGATATAACAGATGATATAGCATTATTTACCCCAATCTTTTAATTTACTTAGATCTACAAGAGCCTGCGAAGCTCTTTCCATTTGCATACCTCTACTGCCTTTTATAAGAACCGTATCTCCCCGCTTAATAAATTTTATTAACGAAGAAATAAGATCTTCCATAGACTCAAAATGCTCTGCAAACTGTATATTCGATTTTACTGCAGCCTGATAAGTATGAACCATATCTTTTCCTATGCAGAAAAGTGCGGAGAAATTATATTTTTTAAGCTTCTCACCTACTACCTCATGTTCTGCTTTACTGAATCGGCCCAGCTCAAACATATCTCCCAAAACCGCAATAAGCCTTGAATGGCCTGCAGCAATATTGCTTGCTGCTCTGAATGCAGCCTCCATTGAATCAGGATTGGCATTGTACGTATCATTTATCAAAGTAAATGGCTCTTTAAGTAAAATTTCGGATCTGTTCTGCACAGACCGGAAATTTTCCAAAGCACTTTTTATTTTATCCATCGGAATATTAAAATTAACACCTACAGCAATGGCTGCCATAGCATTGTAAAGATTGTACACGCCAGGTATGTTAAGAGATATTCTGGTTTTGTTAATCATCATTTCCATACCAGTATCTTTTATTTTACCGCTGTTTTCAGGCCTTATACTGCATTCTTGTGAAAATCCGAAAAAAACGATTTTAACCTTTTTGGGTTTTAACAGTCTGAGTTTCGGATCATCTCCGTTTAAAAAAACAGTGCTTCCTTCAGGCAGAGAGTCAATAAGTTCGGTCTTTGCTTTCAGGATATTTTCTTCGGATCCGAAAAAACCTATGTGTCCCTTGCCTATATTCGTAATAATCCCGAAAGAAGGTAATGCTGTTCTGCACAGATTTCTGATTTCTCCTGTATGATTTGCACCAAGTTCCAGCACTCCGAAATCAGCATTTTCTTCCCATGACAATATTGATAAAGGCACTCCAATATGATTATTGAGATTGCCTGTTGTTTTTTCCACTCTGTATTTTTCGGACAAAACAGCTGCAACCATCTCTTTTGTTGTTGTCTTTCCGTTGGATCCTGTAATGCCGATAACAGGAAACCGGAGTTTTTTTCTGTAATATCCTGCAATTTTATTTAATGCATCAATTGTATCATCAACTCTGAAAATCTCTGCTGACGCGTCCTGTTTAAGCCTGATATCACGACTTACAACAGCCCCGATACATCCTTTTGACAACGCCTGATCAACAAAATCGTGCCCGTCAAATTTTTCACCTTTTACTGCAACAAAGAGAGCTCCGGGTAAAACTTTTCTGGAATCAATCACAATTGATTCAACAGTTTTACCGGTTCTGCCCATGCTTACAGGCCGGTTCAGAACAGTGCCTATTTCTTTAAGAGTCAGATCCATAAAGCTCTCTGAAATCTTTCAAATATTTTTCAGCTGTTTCCACATCACTGAAATGTATTTTTTTTGTTCCGATTATCTGATAATCTTCATGTCCCTTGCCTGCAATCACAACAGTATCACCTTTTCTGGCAATACTGATCGCTTGTTTGATTGCCTGCTCTCTGTCTTCAATTACGTTTACCTCAGAAGAGTCTTTTTTTACACCTTTGAAAATTTCCGAAATAATCTTTGACGGATCTTCTGTCCTCGGGTTATCAGATGTAATAATTACCTGATCCGATACTTCAGAAGCCACTTTCCCCATAACCGGTCTTTTCTGTCTATCCCTGTCTCCTCCGCATCCGAAAACAGTAATTAACCTACCTTCAGTGAACTCTTTTGAACACCGGAGAATTTTTTCCAGGGCATCAGGTGTGTGAGCATAATCCACTATTACCCGGAACCGGCCTTTTTCAGAAACAATGCCCTCCATTCTTCCGGGAACTCTTTTAAGCGATTCTATACCTTTTTTTACTAACTCAGGCTTCACTCCCTGCTCCAGAGCAGCACATGCCGCAGCAGAAGCATTATACACGTTAAACAATCCGGGAAGATTTGTGTGCAGCTGCAGATCCATATCCGGAGTCTTCAGAACAAACCGCGATCCCAGATTGAGAAGTGTTATATCTGAAATCCTGTAATCAGGGTCAGATGACTTTCCGTATGCGACAACCTTTGCAGAAGAACTTTTAATAATTATTTCAGACGCATTATCATCTATATTTACAACAGCTCTTCCGTTCTTTGAAATTTGACTGAAGAGCTTTGCCTTTGTTTTTACATACTCATCGAGAGATTTGTGATAGTCAAGATGCTCATGAGAAATATTGGTAAAGATTGCCGAATTAAACATTAATCCTTCAACTCTGTATTGAGCAAGAGCGTGTGAAGAGACCTCCATAATTGCAGTTGATACACCATCACTGATCATCCTGCTGAAATACCCGTACAAGACAACTGAATCAGGTGTGGTTTGTAAAGCACTTTCTTTAAAACCCGGCCATCTGTAATTTAATGTACCCACGACACCGACCTTATGCCCCGCCTGCTTGTAAATTGACTCTAAAAAATAGGTTGTTGTGGTTTTCCCGTTTGTACCTGTAACACCAATAAGATTCAGTTTCCTTCCCGGATCGCCGTAAAACCTCTTTGCCAGAAGAGCAAGGGTTTTACGCGAGTTATCTGTAATTAAAAACGGTACCGGCAGATCCTCTGCGCTGTTTTCCACTACTACTGCAGAGGCTCCGTTTTTAAGTGCCTTGTTTAAAAAATTATGACCGTCCTGCTGATACCCCTTTACAGCAACAAAAATCCATCCTGGTTTTACCTGCTTAGAATCACTGGTTATACCGGATATCAGACAATCATCTTTCAGATTATTCGGTCTGCCAAGATTTTTAAACAAAGATTTTAAACTTTTTCCGCTCATAATTTAAAGATTCTGACTGCAAATTAACCTGCAGACCATTCCCTTTTTTATTTTTGATCCGGGTAACGGAGTCTGATTAACAACTGTGCCGTTTCCTGTTATTTTTACCTTTATTTTATAATCCATCAGAGTTTCAAGTGCTTCCCTTAAACTAAAACCTTTAAGATCAGGTATATAATGAATTGAACCGTGTTTTTTCCCTGTACTTTTTCTTTGATTTCCGGTTTTTTCGGAAATCTCCGGACTTAAAGAAACAAAATCCATTATACTGCCCGCTCTCTCCTTTGATTTTGGTCCGGGTATAATATTTCTGGGAGCTGTTAATCCCTGTAAATTTGCTACAATATCAGAAAACAGAGGGGCAGCAGTATGAGAACCCCAGTAAACTCCTTTGGGCTCATCCAGAACAACAACCAGAACAAATTGCGGAGTTTCTGCAGGCCAGAATCCGACAAAAGAGCTCACATAAGCTCCTGGTACATACCCCTTAACACCTTCAATTGATTTCTGGGCAGTCCCTGTTTTCCCGGCAATTGCAATTCCTTTTACAGTTGCGCTCTCTCCGCTGCCATTTTTAACAACAGACTGCAGCATACTCCTCATTTTCAAAGAACTCCCCTGAGAAATTACACGTCTTATTTTTTTTACAGGAGATTCTTTTACAACTCTGCTGTTTGAATCAAGAATCTTGGTCCAGATTCTCGGTTTTAAAAGCTCTCCTCCGTTTGCTACTGCACATACGGAAGCAGCCATCTGAAGTGCAGTAACTGCTATACCCTGGCCAAAAGAAAGTGTTGCAAGAGTAAAATCATTCAGCTTATACGGCGGCAGAAGAAGCCCAGGCTCCTCTCCGGGAAGTTCAATTCCGGTACGATTACCAAATCCGAAATCTCTTACATACTTGTAAAGGGTCTTTTTACCCAGTTTCCGCCCTACTTTTGCAATTCCGATATTTGATGATTTCTCCAGAACCTGTGTTAATGTTAACCATGCATACGATTCATTATGATCGTGAATCTTATGTCCTGTAAGTACATACTCTCCGTTTTCGCAGTGGATCAGAGAATTCATATTGAAAAGACCGCTCTGCAGAGCTGCTGCTGCAGTAATAATTTTAAAAATAGATCCCGGTTCAAAACAATCCTGAACTGCCCTGTTTCTGATCCATTGGTCAAATTCAGGCTCATCTGACCTGTAAATTCCTGTGACAGACGCCATGGCAAGAATGTCACCGTTAACAGGATCCATGAGTACTGCAGTCCCGCTTTTTGCCTTATATTTTTTAACTCCTTTTTTCAACTCCGCTTCAACAACAGACTGCATTGCATGATCAATTGTCAAAATTACATGGTGCCCATCTTTTGACTGTTCAACAGGGTAATCCAGACTGCTGAATTTTCTGTTATGTGCGTCCCTCTGAAGAATCGCCCAGCCGTCGGTTCCCTCAAGCCACGAATTAAATGTCTGCTCAATACCTCCCACACCTTTTCTGTCTTTGTTAACAATTCCGATTGTCTGCAATGCAAGATCCCCGAAAGGTCTTACCCGAGTTCTCTCTTTGACAAAAACAAAACCTTTTATCCCTGAATTCTTCAGCTTCTTTTCAGCTTCTTTTGATATATCTTTTTTTATGTAAACAAACGACTTATCCTTATTTGACTTTAGTTTTTCAAGGCACTGTTCCTTATCTATATTCAGTGTTTTTGAAAGGAAGTCTGCTGTTTTCTCTTTATCTTCCAGCGCGGAAGGGTCAACTGCAAGAGAATAAACAGGCGCGTCCATGGCAAGTATGTTCAGATTTCTGTCATAAATAATTCCTCTGTGTGCCATTAGCTTAACCCTGTCCTGATATTGTCTCGGAGCCATAGAACACCACGGTTCTCTTGAGACAACCTGGAACTGAAAAATTCGGGCAAGCACACCTATTGTCAGCAAAAAAAACAAAAGACCTGTAAATTTTAACCGGGATTCTTCTCTCATCTGAAACACCATTTAAAATTATATTTAATATGCACCAATAAATCCCGCATATTGTACTCTGCTTTTCTTTTTTTCTTTGTGCTGCTCTTCAAAATCCACTGCAATTTCATCAAGCATTACAGCAGGCACAGGTAAAAGTCCCATATTTCTGGCAAGCGGAGCAATTCTCTGGTAACTTTTCATTCTGTTCATCTGCATCCTTAATTCATTTACCTGCTGCATTATTATCTCCTTTTCTGACAGGAGATTATCATTTTCAAGGATAACCAGATTTATCTGAACACTTCCCCACATGTAAAATCCCAAAAGCACAAAAAAGAACAACATCAATACCAACATGCGAAAAGATGAAGATCTTCTTTTTCTTGCCACTTTTATTCTCCTTCAATAAGTTTATACTTTTTCCGCAGCCCTTAAAAGCGCACTTTTGGCCCTGGGATTTTTTTTAATTTCCAACTCATCAGGCCTGACAACTTTTTTAGTAAGAATTCTGAAATTATATTTTTTCTCTCCCTCATACTGAGAACCTCTGCGAAAATCCGGATCAAACCCCTTAAAATACCTTTTTACCATTCTGTCCATTAAAGATTCATAACTTATTACAACAACTCTTGCACCGGGTTTTAATAGAGTATATACATCTTCTAACCCTTTTCTGAGATCATTGAGTTCGTTGTTTACTTCAAATCTGAGAGCCTGCCATATTCTTGACATTACTTTTACTCTGCCCTTGTAAGGTGTAAGACTGCGTATAATTTCCGCAAGCTCTTCTGATGTTTTTATTCTACTCACTGTTCTTCTTTCAACTATCCGCTTTGCAATCCTTCTTGAAAGTCGTTCTTCTCCGTAATTATAAAAAATATCTGCAAGTTCATGTTCCGAATAAGAATTAACTATATCTTCTGCAGTAATACTATCCGATCTGTCCATTCTCAAATCCAGGGGGGAATCCGATAAATAGGAAAACCCCCTCTCTGCAGTATCTAACTGATGCGAAGATATTCCGAGATCAAGAAACAACCCGTTTATCTCTTCTATATCATAAGACGAAAGAATTTCCGATATTTCGGAAAAACGCCCGTTAACTGCAATAAATTTCCCTGAAAATCCCTTGAATCTTTTTTCTGCGTGCTCTGTTGCTTGCTTGTCCCTGTCAATGCCGATTAAAACGGCATCTGAATTAAGCTCTTTTAAAAAAAGTTCCGAATGGCCACCTCCTCCAAGGGTTGCATCAACATAAACCCCTGATTTATCCGTAATAAAAAAGGAGACACTCTCTTTCCAGAGCACAGGCTCATGAAAAAAGGGAACCTCCTCCTGCGTGTAATTATTCACTGTCTTTTTCAACCCATCCATAGCGCCTTACCCTGTCTTTTGGAGTGAACGAACTCTGGCCTATAAATTCATTATAAACATCAGGATTCCAGAGCTCAAGATGATCAACAGCACCTATAACAAGAACCTTATCCTTGATCTTTGCATATTCAAGATGTTCCTGAGGAACTGTGATCCTTCCTTGTTGATCACAGCGCACCGGATGAGCATCACTAACTGTTTCCAGAAAATAACGTCGTTCTTCGTCGTCTTCGGTTCCTCTGTACCCAAAGTGCGAGTTAAGACGAGATGCTTTTTTTACGAAGACTTCACGGGGATACACAAAAAGACAGTCATTTGGACCGCGGGTAATATGAAAAATAAAATCCGATTCTTTTAATTCATTTTTATTGTTATTTTTATTATCTTTACTATTGTCGGAATCGTTATCACTTGATAAGGAGGAGTCTTTATGCTCTCTGATAAGTTCATTTATAGCGCTGGCAGGCACATTAACTCTGCGCTTAGAGTCAACACCATAAGGAAATTTTCCGGTAAAACAGAGCACTTATGACTCCTATATCTTAAAAACTGGGCCCATATGGGAATCCTAAGAATTTCAAGGGAATTTTAGGGACACCATAAGTAAATCATTTTATTTCAAATTGTCAAGTAAAATTTTAAAAAAATAGCAATTTAAAAAAAGATTGCTTTTATACCATTTATCTTATAAATTCATACGTATATGAATAGTAAGGATAAAATATCTTTGCATAACAGCTTTTTTATAGAAACTTACGGCTGCCAGATGAACCTGTATGACAGTGAGCTTGTAACATCCATACTGATTGATGCAGGTTATTCTAAAGCAGAATCACTGGATAGTGCTGATATTGTACTTCTTAATACGTGCGCTGTAAGAGAACACGCTGAAAAAAGGGTAATGGGAAGAATTACTGTTTTGAAGCAGTGGAAAAAGCAGAGAAATGGCCGTAAAATCGGTGTTCTGGGATGCGTTGCACAGGTTTCCGGAAATCAGATTTTAAAACAGAACCCTTTTGTTGATTTTATTGCAGGGCCTGACACATACAGAAATCTGCCGCAGATGATTTCAGATATAAACCATACATCAAGTATCAACATCCTTTTAAATTCCGGTGAAAACTACTCTGGTATTGAACCAATCAGAGCTAAAGGTGTAACAGGATGGCTTGCAATTATGCGTGGCTGCAACAATTTCTGTACATACTGTATTGTTCCCTATACAAGAGGAAGGGAAAGAAGCAGACCTGCACATGAAATCATTGACGAACTGAAATCAATGGCTGATAAAGGAATTAAGGACGTTACGCTTTTAGGACAGAATGTAAATTCTTACAGCCACGGAAAAACAGATTTTACATCAATACTCTACCAGGCCTCAAAAGTCGAAGGTATATTAAGAATCAGATTTCTTACAAGCCATCCAAAGGATATTTCCGACAGCCTTCTGCATTTGATGGCTGAAAACAAAAAAATCTGTTCACATCTTCATCTTCCCCTTCAGGCAGGATCCGATAAAATATTAAAAGCAATGACCAGAGGGTACACTCTGGAGCACTACCTGGAAATTATTGAAAAAGCAAGAAGTCTTATGCCTGACTTGAGTTTATCCACAGATATTATTGTTGGATTCCCGGGAGAGACCCAGGAAGACTTCAAAAGAACATACAATGCAATGAAAGAAGTCCGGTTTGATGATGCATTTACATACAGATTCTCCCCAAGAACAGGTACAGCTGCTGCCAAAATGAAAAACCAGATACCGGAAAAAATAATCATGGAGAGGCTTGATTCTATAATCAAACTTCAAAGACAGATTTCTCTTGAAAGAAGAAAAACTTTTATCGGATCATATATTGATGTAATTCCGGAAACTACCAGTAAGCATTCGGAAGCTGAATGGATAGGAAACACAGAATGGAATTTTCCCGTTGTTTTTCCAAAGGGTAATTACGTTGCAGGAGAATTGGTTACTGTTAAAATAACAGAACTTAAAGGAATGACTCTGCGCGGTGTTCCTATCAGTAATTAAAAAAAGCCACAGTTTAAATTTCAGGAGGTTTATATGTGGGTATTAAGATGGATTTTTACAGCAATAATCATTTTGCTTATTCTCGGTTTTGCTTTACAGAATCAGGAACAAACAGTCAGTGTTCATGTTTTAAACTGGACAACACCTAATCTTCCTCTTTACTTTATTCTGTATATCTTTTTTGCAGGCGGAGTATTAACGTGGGTATTTGTATCTATGTTTAATATCTTAAAACTGAAAAATACAATATATAAACTTGAAAAACATAACAGTAAAATTCAGGATGAACTTAACAAACTTAGAAATATTAATATTGATGAGGAATTGCCTGAAGATACTTCTGATAATGTTGAGCTTGCCTCAAATGATCAGGGAGACGAGGAATCATGACAACAGCTTATTATATAATTACTGCGTTTATATTAATTCTTGTATTTATATTTATCTTGGTACTTATCAGGAAAAAAAGGAAATCTTCTGCTCCGTACACAGAAGCTCTTCACTGCTTTATTGAAGGTGACAGAGACAGTGCACTTGAACTGCTTAAAAAAGCAGTAAAGGAAGATACTGAAAACGTAATGGCATATATTCTGCTTGGAAATATTATCAGAGAAAAAGGAAACCCTCAAAAGGCTATCAAAATACACCGAAACCTGCTTGTCAGAAGCAATCTTACAAAATCACAGACACAGGAAATTTTAATAGCTCTGATAAGAGATTATAAAAATGCCGGCCTTATTTCCCAGGCAGTTGAGATGGCAGAAAAACTTGTCAAACAGGACAGAAAAAACACACAGTATCAGGAACTTCTGCTGACTTTGTATGAAGAGAACAAAAGCTGGGATAAAGCTTATTTTCAGCGCCAGAGCCTTAATAAATGGAAAAAACAGAAAGACTCCAATATCCTGGCCCTGTATAAAATTGAAGCAGGCTTGGATGCTATAAAAAAGGGACTTGAGAAAGAGGGTAGAATAAGATTCAGAGAGGCAATAAAACTTAATAAAAAATGTATTCCTGCATACCTTTACTGGGGTGACTCTCTTCAAAGAGAAAACAGATATTCGGAAGCTCTGGAAGTATATATAAATTTCACAAAAAAGAATCCTCAGAAGGCGCATCTTGCTTTTGACAGAATAAAAGATTTGTTATTCGATATGGGAAGATACGGAGAAATTGAACTTATATACAGAGATGTAATAAGCAGAGATCCGGAAAACTTCGAAGCTCACCTTAATCTTGCAGATCTTCACATGAAACAGGGAGACATTGAAAGAGCTGAAAAAGAGTGCAGAGATCTTTATAATAAATATCCCGGAAATAAAAAATGTGGCTTATTGTTAATCAGTCTTTTAAGATACAGACAAAAAGAAAAAGAAGCTATTCAAAAAGCTGTTGAACTTTTAAAGTTAGAAACCGGCAAACATATTTATAAATGCTCAAAATGCGGTTTTGAGACAGAAGAAATCATTTGGCGCTGTCCGTCATGCGGAGCATGGGATTCTTTTCTCGGGAGCTGCTCGTAATGAAAAAATCGCTTCTGCTGACAATTTCACTTCTCAGTTTATTAATCACAGCTGGCAGCTATGCTCAATCATCAAGCTCCATTGTTGATTTAATTAAACAGGGAAAAACAGAAGAAGCACGCAGGTTACTGGTCAAAATGGAGAAAGATAAATACTCCCCGGATCTGCTTCTTTTTTTAAGCGGACTCCTTTCTACAAAAGGTGATGAAGCAGTAAAAAAATATAATAAGCTGATAACGCAATACCCTGACAGTCATTACAGTGATGATGCCCTGTTTCGTATTGCACAGCATAAGTACGCACTGGGTCTGTATAATCAGGCAAAAAGTAATTTTCTTTTAATACTTAAGAAATACTCACAAACCAGCCTTAAACCCAAATGCCTTTACTGGGCAGGATTATCAACTCTTGCTATGGGACAGCAGGATTCTGCTTTATCATACTTTAATACTATTATTAAAAAATATCCTGCCAGTGAAATGAAGAATGCAGCTGAAACCGAACTTGCCATAATTTCAGGAACTAAAAACACATCTCCCAAAAATAATCCGAATCTGCAGAAATCCTTTTTCTCCATTCAGGTCGGAGCTTTTACAAGACAGCAAAACGCAATCTTGCGAAAATCATTCTTTGAAAAAAAAGGCTACCAGGTTCAGCTCAGCACAAAAGAAAAAGAAGGAACAAAATTTTACCTTGTGTGGGTTGGAAAATTCAGTACAAGAGATCAGGCCATTCTTTTTGGTGAAAAACTTAAGAAAAAATTCGGACTTAAATACACTATTATCAAAAAATAACTCACCTTATTAATTTTTTTACTCCGAAAATAAAATTTTTTGTAACTTTTCTCTTCTCCTTTCGTATTAAAAAACAATGTACGCATTAATGAGGTATAAAGCTAAAACTTAAAAGGATGAGGTAAGATGAAAAACATTACTGCGAATACTATTGTACAAAGACTTTTAATCATGTTTCTGTTTATTGCTACTTTTACTCAAACTGTGATAGCCTATGACTTAACAGCAGCAAAAAAGTCGTGGAAAGATAATGCTGTAAAAATATTTCTGGACTTGTCTTACAGACAAAAAAAATACACTGATTATATCAAAACTGAAATACCCTTTGTAAACTACGTAAGAGACAGAAAACAGGCACATGTATTTGTAATGGTCACAACACAGAGAACCGGCAGTAATGGAACAGAATTTACTGTGACATTTCTGGGACAGGACAAATTTACAGGGATGAATGATACGTTGAAATATGTCTCAAAAAAAACAGACACCGAAGAAATAACCCGGGAAGGTTTGTCGCAGACAATAAAAATGGGGCTTATGAGATATGTTGCCAGAACCCCTGTTTCAAATATGCTTAAAATTAAATTTAACAAAAACATAGCAAAAAACAGATATATCTCCAATGACAAATGGGATCACTGGGTTTTTGGCATCAATCTTTCTTCCAGATTACGAGGACAGGAGTCTACTAAGAGCAATAATGTAGAGGGGACAGTAACTATTGACAGAATAACGGATGCTCTTAAAGTGAGTGTTTTTGCCAGAGCGGAACATGATGATAAAAGGTACAACTTCTCTGACTATCAGTATTCAAGCACGTCCAAATCATACGAATTCAGATCAACAGTTGTTAAAAGTCTCGGTGAACACTGGTCAGCAGGTTTTACTTCATCTCTGAATTCATCTACCTACTCAAATGAAGATCTTTTTGCATATTTTGCACCTGCACTGGAATATGATATTTTCCCGTACAGCCAATCAACAAGAAAACAGTTCAGAATAATGTACAGGGTGGGTTATCATAACAATAAATATATTGAAGAAACAATTTATGACAAAACACAGGAAGTGCTATTCAGTGAAAGACTGGATGCTACCATTGAATTAAGAGAACGCTGGGGCTCAATCCATACAACACTTAGCGGGTCGCACTATTTTCACGACTTTGATAAAAATCAGCTAAGGCTTTCCGGATTCTTTAGTTTCAGACTTTTTGAAGGATTTGAACTTACTGCTCACGGCAGAGTATCAATAATTCATGACCAGATTTCCCTTGCCAAAGAGGAAGCTACTGAAGAAGAAATTCTTCTTCAGCGAAAACAACTTGCAACACAATATAATTATTCTGTGAGTTTTGGTATCAGATTCACCTTCGGATCCATTTATAATAATATAGTTAATCCGAGATTTGGCAATTAACAAACCACAGTTAAATATCCGGCAGCGTATTATAAATATTATTGCCGGATATTTTTATTACAACAACATTTTAAAAGAGGATTGATTTAATCCAATTATAACTTGTTAGTATTTTATGCATTAATTAACAAAATCGTAAAGATGTCTCTTTCAAAAAATATATCGATTTTTACCAATTATTTCTTTACAGATTTTAAAATATCCAACAATTTGTACTGAGAAACAGGTTTTGTAATAATTGAGACAGGCTTTAAAGAAGTTTGTTTTAATGTATTATGTAAATCAGGGTTACCTGTAAGAAAAATTACATTAATATCTATCTTTTCTTTCATCTGTAACGCAGCCTGAATTCCATCAATTCTTCCTTTTAACTGAACATCCATTATTACAATATCCGGCTTAAAAGAAACAGCCCAATCTAATGCCTTGCTTCCCTGAGAAGTTATTCCAACTATCTCATATCCTGCATCTTTCAACCACAGTTCCATTTCATGGGCAAAAATGAGTTCATCCTCAACAATAAGTATCTTAGTTTTTCTCATGATTCTTCCAATGGGAAAGTAATAATAAACTTAGTACCTTTATTTTTATTAACCTGAACAGTACCATCCAATTGTTCAGTTAAAATACTTACAAGTTTCAATCCAAAACCTGTCGGATTACTTAAATCAACATAATCAGGCAGACCGGTTCCATTATCTTCTAATATTAACTCTGCATTATTTCCACTCATATAAAATTTTAAGGTTATCTCACCTTTTTCCAATTTGTGAAAAGCATATTTTAACGAGTTTGTAATCAGCTCGTTTACAATTAAACCACAAGGTACTGCAATCTCAATATGCAAAAAAACTTCCTGAATATCATACTTTAAATTTACTTTGTTCGCAATATCACTACCGGACACCAATTCCTTTGCCATGCTCTCAAGATATTTCCGGAAATTTATTTCCGCCAGATTATCTGAACCGTACAGCATTTCATGGACTCTTGCCATGACTAAGACACGCGTCTTTGTCTCATTGAAATTCTTAATCGCTTCTTCATCTTTTAATCCCCTCTGCTGCAGGCTGATAAGGCTGTGTATTATCTGCAGATTATTTTTAACTCTGTGATGGATTTCTCTTATAAGCACATCCTTCTCTTTCAGGGAATTTTTAAGAGCATTTTCCACCTTCTTTTTTTCTGTAATATCATTGACATTTACAATTATGTACAGAACTTTTCCTTTTTCATCCTTTACTGCAGTAACATCAATAAGGGAAGGAAAACGTGTACCGTCTCTGCATATGTGATCAGCCTCAAAAACATGATGTCCTTTTTTGTGGGCAATTTTGATATTTTCAAGGACTTTTCCCAACTCGTCCTCAGGGAATATCCTGGCAATTGATTCTCCCTGTAATTCATCCATAGAATATCCATGCATCTCTGCAAAAGCAGGATTCATTAATTCCATTGTTTTCTCTTTAT
>Ga0190359_1000295_pt1 | contig 34486 bp, 60 predicted proteins | sample 48721823_MG_FD_161269 | JGI IMG/M metagenome (GOLD analysis project Ga0190359, IMG submission 161269) | Hydrothermal vent microbial mat bacterial communities from Southern Trench, Guaymas Basin, Mexico - 4872-18-2-3_MG | ecosystem: Environmental > Aquatic > Marine > Hydrothermal vents >... | reverse complement strand
ATCAAATTAGAGCAAAAGTTCCCATCATCATGAAGAACGATAAAGGAGAGCTTATTCAATTGAACCGTGTAGAAGATGTTGTTGTTTCAGTAATTATTCACGGAGAAGTAATAAAGAAAGAACCATTAGATTTGACGCTAAATATACCTACAAAGGAGTGATAATATGCAAGAAGTTTGGTATGTTATAACCTCAAGACATCAGGTTATATTTCGTTCTCCTACTTATGAACATGCTCTGAAATTTGCAATTAGAAAGGTTGAAATAAGGCAGTTTAAAAATTTGTATGTTATCAAGAGAGAAGATTATGACAACGAAAAATGGGGTGAAGCGGAGCATATCCATGGAGTTCATCAAAAAGGTGGGTGAGAGTATGAACGCAGGTTTAATTGAAGCAATTGCTAAAATTGTTTTGCTGTTGCTTGAAAAGTATAATATTAAGAATTTTGACGAAAATCTTGTGTTAGGAATGATTGCAACTGAAAGTGGTTTCGTATGTAATGCTGAAAGCCCTTACGCAAAGGGACTTATGCAAATATCGAGGTCGGCTATGCTAACTGTAAACTTCATATACAAATATCAATTTAAAGATGAGGATATGTTAGACCCTTACAAGAATATTGAGTGTGGGATACTGTACTTAGACTGGTTGTATAGAACTTTAAGAGAAAGAATAGGTGATTCTCCGTTCTTAGATATCTACGTTATAATGAGTTATAACTGGGGAATTGGTAATGTTTTGAGATGGTTAAAAACGACTGAACCTAATAATGCCTTAATAGATGAGTCAGTACCAAGCGAAACAAAATCCCATTTACTTGATACAATTTGGTGGTATAATTATTTCAGAAGGAGGGAGTAAATATGGTCTGGTGGATTTTGTTAGCAATTTATTTGATAGGTTATTTTATTCTTGTGTTTGCTGGACTTTATGTAAGATATGAAGGACAATACATTACAAACTTTGAACTATTCGTTATGCCGTTAGCATGGCCTATTGCACTAATTTTATATTTATTCCAAAATAGGAGGTGAGTGTTGTGTATATCTGGTTAGATGCACTTTTTAGCAACTTCGAGTGGTACGTTAAGCTCAAAGAGATAGTTATTAAGGTAATAGTTTTTGCAGAAGCAACAGGAGAAGACGGCGCGTCTAAAAAGCAAAAAGCTATTGACGCAGTTGAAACAGCATTAAGAAGTTTTGGAATTAACATTCCTATTCCAGACTTTTTGCAAGATATTCTAATTGGACTTATGATTGACCTAATTGTAGGATTCTTGAATCAAAAATTCGGGCATGATTGGATTCAAAAAGTCAAAGAAATCATTAAAATCGACGGATGATTTGACGGGGCTTTTATGCCCCGTTTCTATCCAAAACAATTGTCAAAGGAGGGATATTTATGAGGTTGTTAGTTATCCTGTTGATAGTATTTAGTGTGATTGCTTTTTCATTCAACTTTTCTCTTGGAGTTTTTGAATATGGTTCAGGTGTAAGAGGAGTCGCAAGCTTTCACAATGAAGTCAGCATTGGGAAGTTTGATTTAGGTATCAGACATTGGATATTCTTTCGAGCTTACGACTTTGGCTTTTATGACTTTCCAAATAGGATAACACCTTTTCAATGGGAAAGTTCAGGTGGATGGTGGGACGTTTATATTAGGTTTAATATAACGGATAATGTATATTTGCAATTTTTACATCGTTCAGAGCATAACTTTGATGGTCTTGACTATTTAAAAATTCATTGGTATAATTTTTTTGAACTAAGTATTAAATATTAAAGGAGGTTAAATTATGCGTGTATGGTTAAAATTTAAAGATAGTAAGAAAGCACCAAGAACAATTAGAAATGTCAAAGATATAGCAATACATAAAAATACAGATAATAAAACACATACTGTATATCTCTTAATGTTATGGGAATTAATTGACCATTATGGATTAGAAGAAGTTTTAGATTATAATTTTCATCAATATGGAATTGCTCGTTTAAATGATGTTGAAGAGTTCGAAATATATCCCGATGAATGGTTAATGAAAGCTAACCCTCGTTATGAGTAAAAGAAAACAAAAAAAACCTGATTTTGAACTTGAGATAGATAGAATTCCTCCCTCGGTAAATCATATGTATGTCATTACCCGTTCAATGAGAAAAGTTCCGACAAAAAACGCAAAGGAATTTATACAATACGTTCGAGATTTAGCAAGTATCAAGGCAAGAAAAGAACACCTTGTAATGTATGAAGAAAAGAAATTTTTTAGAATGGAAATTGAATTTGTCTTTCCTAATAGAAAATTTCCTGATCCAAATAACTTGTTAAAAGCCCTCATTGACGCTTTTGAGGGCATTGTTTTTAAAAACGATAAATACTGCTTACCTTCCATTACTTCTGCGAAGGTTGAGAAAAATGTTTCAAAAACGATTGTAAGGTTCTATTTTTAATATTTAATAGTTTTTGTTATTGTGATTTCTTTGCTTGAACCATTTAAGGTTAGTTCGTATAGCGAATTTGATGGTGGTCTATACGCTCTTTGTTGTGCGTAGTCTTCCCATCCTAATAATGATGGAATTACCATGATTAACTGCTTATGCACTTGAACCACCTTATTTCTCTTATCCACTATCAAGAAAGTATTTTCCCCATCCATCGGTTTATGAACGTGCCCTGTTAAAACAACATCCGCATTTACAACTAAATCACCAAACTTGAACGCATTGTTAAGCGCACCACCAGGGGTTCTCCCCCCTCCAAAACCGTGTGCTATTTCAAAAACGTAATTAATTCTTCTTTTACTTGTAGGTGCATTACTGCCGACGTTTATATCTAAAATTAAAATGTTCCTGTCATAATAACAGTTAAAGAAGCTTGCAAGAATTGCAAGAATATCTAATCCAGTTGCTTTTAATGTTCTATTTTCGTGATTACCTGATACAATCCCCAGAATTTTTTTCTTAATAGGTTCAAGGGATTTCATTAGGTAATCAAGTTGTTCCTGCGGAGACATTTCGTTCTCATATACATTTCCAATACTGTATTTAGTTGCATTGTCAATGAGGTCTCCCATGAGTACCGTATAAACATCATCGTTTTCCTGAATATATCGAACTATCTTTCGAAACTTTGACTCTAAAAATACCGGACTTCCTACGTGAAGGTCTCCAAGCGGAAGTATTCTTATGCTTTCATGATTGGTTAAATCAACTACTCCATAATTCATTTTTCAACCTCCTCAACCGAAGAATTTTAAAAGTAAAGTTAATAAGCTTTGTGCTCCTGTCAAAATCCCAACGAGCATATAAACTTTTCTTGTTAATAGCTTTATATCTCCCCTGACTTCTCTTGCAAGGCTTTCAAGCTCTTCTCCCTGGTCTTCAACCTTCTTTTCGAGCTCTTCATGCTTTGTCTTCATAGTTGCAATGTTGACATCTTGCCTTCCATTGATTTCAATCCTTTGTTCGAATTTTGCAACTAAACTTTCAACTGAATCATTTAGCTTATTAATTTGCTTTGTCTGATTTTCGATTATTGTCTCAAGACGAGTAAGTCTCTCTTCAACCGTCATAGCTACTCACCTCACTTACGCTGTATTTTCGAAAATCCACTATTTATGCGGATTTACGCGCTTTAATATTTCGCAAATAAGACGTGTTTCGTTTACTGTCATATATAATTACATATCTTGCCCCTTTAAACACCCCTTAAAATCGATTTAAATCGGTCGTTCATATTTTCTTGCGTCAACCTCAAATGGATTTTCTCGATAACACTTCATAAAAGCATATTTCAACGAGTGGTATTTAGCTAAATAGAACACAAATAAGATTATTGAAAACGCTAAATATAATATCAACATTATCGCAGGAGATAACATTCTTTGTTGCTGTATATGCCTCATCTCATGCTTTATTAATCTTTCTTTGTTGTATAAAAAGTATCTATCTGGATTGTAAAGTATGAATGGTGCTATCGTCATTGCTATAGCAGGCAATTTCTTTACTGATACCCATTTAACTGGAAAGAATGCAATAGCCCACCACAATAACCAGAGATAAATCACAAATAAAAGCATTTTATTCACTCCTTATCATTTTGTTGCTTTGCTTCTTGCTTTAGTTTTTCAATTTCTTGCTTTAATTGCTCATTTTCTGCAATTAAATCATTGATAAAATCTGCAATTTCTTCCATTGTAAGTGTCATAAATGAAAATTTTAATTGAAGTTTTTGAAGTTTTTTCTGTTCCATACCATCAACCTCCTTAATCTAATCTTACCCAAGCTGAACCATTATAACCATAAAAATGATTGTAATATGCATCGAAATAAATCATTCCGGGGATTGCAGGAGGAGTGTCTAAATATCTTGGTATAAGTAATCCCCAAGCTTTTATTTCAATATAAGTAGGATAAAAATATATGTAAGTATCATTTTGCCCAATTGTTCTTTGCCTAAGAAATTGTAATTCAACATTATCTGGTCCTGCACTAATTCTGAATGAATACCAACTAATATCTGAATCGCCCGTTGAGTGATTATCTATATATATTTCTGTTCTCTTGTAGCTATTTATATCCGGATAAGTTCTAAACCATATTCTTGAATTTTTGCTTATATTTTCAAATCGAAGTGAAGAATAAGTTCCCGCTGCATCTGTTATTTTCCAAGTGCTATCAATAAAGTTAATTTCACCTTGTGTAGGAGAGAGGTTAATGATTCCGCCCGTTAATTCAAAACCGCCTATTATCTTTATCCCATTTCCACCGTTACTCAAAACTCCTTCACCTATTTTAACAACTTCAGTTTCACCGTCTTTGATAATAATTGTTCCTTTATTATTTTCATCATTTTGGATAAATACTGAATTTCCTACCTGTATCTCATGCCCTGCAAAAATTTTATTTCCTATCAATAAATCACCTACAACTGAACCTTTTACATCATAAAAACGTATTGATGGATTACTTGTTGGTATAATTGTTTCTGGTCCAAAATTAGTTTCTGGATAACCTTCTGGTGTTATACCATTCACTTCATCAATCAAAGAATTTGTAAAATATGCTATAGTTCCCTCGGGTAAATCAGAAGAAAACACCAAAAGTTTATCCACGGTAATAGAACCAGCTTTAATTCTTTCTGCATTTAAATATCCTGTTGTTATTAAACCAGCATCTAACTCTGAAATCCATGCAGAATCAATATATCCATTGTGAATAACACAATCTTTAATTGCTGCATAATCATAATAACTTTCATCATCTATTTTTGCGGTTAAAGCTGAAACAGAATCACTCCAATTGCTTTCATTGCCCGATAAATCCACTGCTCTGATTCTTAAATAATAGGTTGTATTTACATTTAAATCTTTTATAATTGTTGATGTTGCATTTAACGTTATTTGTTGTGGATCATTATCAAATGTATCTACTGTATCATATTGTAAAACATAATGTTTAAAATCAACTTCAGTATTAGCATTCCATTTAACCATAATTGTTTGGAATAAACCCGTTGCAGTTAACCCTGTTGGGATATCAGGTGGAACTTCATCTTTTGCACTTGTGATACTTTCAACTGAACTCCAGTTAGATTTCTTACCTTCTGCATCATAAGCTCTGACTTTTACATAAACAGTCATATTACCTGCAACTTCAAATTTTACTAATGTATCCGCGGTTGTAATATAGTTCCAGTGAATTCCATCATAACTCCACGCAAGTTCATAACCTAAAAGGTCAGTTTCAGTGTTCGCGTCCCATGAAGCAGTAATAAAGCTAATTCCATTTTCGTTTATAGTTGCAAGATTTAATCCTGATGGAATTGCAGGTGTAGCACCATCAATGTAATTAGTTCGGTTATCAACATCATCAACTTGATTTTGAATTTCAGAAACTTCTTGTTGAATTTCATCTATAGTAGTTTCATTAGCAGGTTGTTGAATATAATCAGAAATCACCTTTTTTTGCACGGTTTTATCTGAAATATCAAAAGTAATATCTTTCCATTCAAGGAGTGTAAGTTTTGTTTGATATTTTACTTTTTCAAGATTATGTTCTACTTTCTCAACTATAAAAGTACCACTTGCAATACCTTTTGGAGTAAGCTCTAAATTAACTAAGTTTCCTGCGTATAAATCAGGATAAAACTCATTAAGCTGTAATTCAAATCTAATAGTTTTGGTTGTCTCATTATAAAACACGTCGGCAATATTCGACAAAAGGCTTTCTCCAGAATAAAAAGAAGTGATAGAGTATTCCGAATCAGGCTGTCCAGTTTGATTTGGTTTTACGATATTAATTTCTTCTTTTTTCTTAATAGGAACTGCTTTGAACTTAACGTGAGTAATAGCATAATCAGTTGAACTTGCAAGGTTAGTTATTTTCAATACAAGTTTATCTGGGTATGCAATTAATTCATCTAACCTGATATTTCCATCATCCTGTCCTTCTGTAAAGAATTCATCGGTTGCAATTGGAGAACTGCCGTAAGCATATGAAATATAAACTCCATTATCGGGATTTTTGATATATTCACTTGTATATTCGAATTCAAATGTTGCTTGTTGTCCTGCTTGAATTGTTCTTGCATCTCCTTCAAGCTCATGGTCTATTACAAATTCCTGCGAAGTACCTATTTCATAGCCTTCCGATTGAACTTTTATCTTGTTGTATTGTCTCTTCTTATCAAGATTGTAATTCCTAATATTTTCTTCATTAATTGTCAAAACTACGGAAGGGTCAGAATAATTTTCAATTCTTGTTCTGAATTTAATTTTTCCATCAGGGGAGCAGGTGATTTTACCACCTGTTGCATTAACTACTTCTTGAATGATATTCCACCAAGTCTTATTGTTATCTGCAATAAAAACTTCCCATATAGTTGTAAGTTCTTGCAAATCTAAATAACTTGTATCAAAGCCCAGCCTATTTACAAAAATGTCATTGAGAATTTCATCAGGAGTATAACCTGCGTAAAGCAAAGGATTATCAGGTTTCTTTTGTGTTGCAATCCATAACAAATCTTTTAATTCGATTTGTGCGGTTTTATGTTTTTCTTTTATTGCTTCTTGCGGTTTCCATCCGTAGAATAAAGGAATTTGTATTGTACTTGTCCCATTATCAACCTCGACTAATACTTTTATTTCCCATACTTTGTTTAGATAATCATCATCAACTGTTCCATTTATTTTCCCATTAGCAGGGTCAAAAGTGTCATTATATTGTGTAGGAGTAAATGCATTATTTTCATTCTTAACCGTTAATGTTGCAGAATCAACCGCAGGAGTTTGTAATAGTTCAATCCTGTTGTTTACCTTAAATGCCAAAGCATATTGACTTATATCGTACCAATTAGTCCCGTCTATTTTTGCTTGAACTATGAGCCTTTTGTATCTTGTCGGATGCCTGTAATATTCTAAATAGCTTGTATCCACATTTAATTTGTCGAACATCTACTATCACCTGCCTTATTACAATATCGGCAATCTTGGTGGTACACTAAACGGCTTCCTTGCGTTGTAAATTTCTTGAATGTATTCGTCAGTCCAGATAATGTTGTTTTGGTCGTCACGGTATTTGCCGATAAATAAATTGGAAATCAAACCATTGGCTGTTCCTGATTCAGTATTAGGACGACAACCAATTAGAAAATGGTCGGCTTCTAACGACGACATATCCACTGTATGAGTAATTATTTCATAACTTCCATCTACATCAAAAATATATGCATTATATGTACCATTATCAAGAATAAAAACAAAGAAATACCATTGTTCTGGTTGGTAAGTTTTAACTGACCATGTTTTTGCACCTGAGCCTGATACTGTAGTACGAATAGCAAATGTATAAAGCGGTTGCCCACTGCTACTCGTCCCTTTCTGGTACATTAATCTCAATGAGTCGCCATTATATACTGGTTCAAAGTTAATAATTCTTGCTTCTTCACCCGAATCTGAAGTTCCATCATAAACACCCGTTGGTTTAAACCACCCAACAATTACCATGTTTTCTGTTTTAGCAATTGGCATTTTTAGCTGTCCATAATTTCTCGTCCCGTTCACGAATGAGGTTGCGAAGGGTTTTTGTTCGAGTTGAACATATTTTACATAAAAAGTTGTGGCTATGGCCTCTCCACGCCCAGGCTGAACGTATATTTTATTATCAGTATATTCAGTATCAACAACAAATTGTATTTCTACAAGATGCCATTGGTTATCATTAGGAACAGTAATAGAGTTATCATTAATCCATTCACATCTATCAACTCTAATTTTGAATTGTTTTGTTGTATCGGCAGGCCCAATATGCCCTCCAAAATTTTGCGAGCCAGAAACATATTTAACTAATGCAGACCATGTATACGTGTCTCCTTCAGTTAAACTTGGAAAGTTTTGATAAAATCCATCGTATTTGGCTGCATCTTTTGAAAGAATTGCATATTCCGAAGTAGAAATACATGTTGCACTTCCAAGTGCAAACCAATTTTCACCATTATTTAAAAATTGCGGATTTGTAAACAAATTCTCTGTCCCCTCTTCCACCGCAAAGCTTTTCACACCTGCGAATGGAACGTCGTCTTCACGAATTGTCACACAAAGCGAGCCGTCGTCATTATATACAAGTCCGTATGGTTCTTTATGTAATGCCATTTTTCACACCTCCTATTATGCGAATTTAATTTGTCCTGTATCTATTAATTCCTGCACTGCTTCAGCTAAGAAGTCATAAAACGCACTCTTATGGTCTAATATAAAGCTTTCATTTGCGTAAAGGTTTACTATGTTATATACTGTTTCAGGTCCACTTCTCGTGACATTTGCAACGTATTCTTGTGTCGCTTCTTTTCCAGCTTCAAAATCTCCTATATCAATCGGTTGAATCTTTTCCTGCGCTTCTTGCCATATTTCATCCCAACTTTTAACTGTTCTTTTACCCATATTGATTAATCCAAGGGTGAGTTTCTTTACTATTTCAGAGATCACGTTATATAACCTATTAAAGGCATTTCCAATAATTCCAAAGACAAAGTACAACCCTCTGCCGACTGGGACAAATATAGTATTGTAAGCCCACGCAAATACTTGCGCTAATGCCTGTAAAATTCCTAAGAATGGTTCTAATAGTGGAAGTAATAAAGTGCCAATTAAATTGCCTATTGAAGCAAGTATTTGCACGAATGGTTTAAATGCTGAATCAATTACGGAGCCAATTATTTCAAAAATTCCATTAAGAATTGTATTGAAGAAAGATAATACTTCACTGACATTTTGAAGTGTCGGAAGTATTGTAATTAAAGCACCGCCAATACTTTGTAATAAACCACCTAAACCTTGTAATCCTGCTTGCAAGATTCCACTTAATACAGCACCAAAATCCATAGTTTGTGCGATTTGTATAAAACCTTCAAACCCCGCTTTAAAACCATTCCAGAAATCTTGTAAATCTTTTACAAACTTCTGCCATTTCTCTTTATATGTTTCACCTTCCTTGCCTTCACCTTCACCTTCTCCTTCTTTTCCTTTGCCTTTTTCCTCCATTTTTTGTAGGAAATTTGCGATTTTAGTCCATACCTGCATTCCTTTTGAAAACCAAGATTCTTGCCATTTATTATCAAGATTGGGTAAAGCAATTCCTAATTTACTTGCAAGAGTTTCAAAGGTATCGGCCATTTCAGGATTAGTTTCTTTGATTAAGTCGAACATTTTCGTAACAACTTCTTTGATTAAGTCAACGTCTTTTACAAGTGTATCAGCTTCTGCTTTTCTACCACCGAAGAGATAATTGAGTACTGTACCTACTAAACCACCTTCTTGATAACCTTTTATTCTTTTTTCTTCAAGTAAAGCAATTAATTCAGGATATTTTCTAACTAACCATGCAGGAACAACGTATTCTCCTTTGTGAACTACTCCTGCAACTTCATTTAAACTGCCTTTTCCTGTAAAACCGCCTTCTTGAAAACCAAAAACCGGAGCTGCACCTAATGAGAACGTTGACGTACTTAATCCTAAAGCACCAGCTAATGCTCCAAGGAAATCAAAAAGTGGGAAGAATACTGCAAACGGAGAAATAGGTTTATAACCTGCAGGTGCTTGTTCTAATCTATAAGATTGTGAAACCTTACTAAGTGAAGTTGAAAGAGCCTCACCAGTCAATCCAAGTTGAGTATTAAGTGCTTGTAATTGATTAGTCGCATCTTGAATGCTGAAACTGAAATCAGTAATAAGCTTCTTATTTGTAGGTTCAGGTAAATAAATAGGTTTAACCGGAGTTATAGCTGCGGTAGGTTCAACCGCTTCTCCGGTTTCTTTTTCGCGTTTTGGTAATACAAGTTGCAATTGTATCTTAACTAATTGAAATCCCTTTTCTAACCACTCAAAACCTTTGCCCCATGCCTTTTCAAGTTGAATCTTAACTGTTTGAACTCCATTCAATAACCAATCCCATACGTTTGCCGTCCCTTCTTGAAGGTTTAAAGTAATATCTTTTACTCCATTTCTAATCCATTCACTAATTGCACTTAAATCTTCTTGAAATTCTAACGAAACTTGCTTTGCAAAATCCAAGACAGGTTGTAATGTAACCTGCCAATTTTCCTTTGCTCCTTCAAAAACGTCTTTCAACCATTGTGGAAGTTTACTTAAATCAGCAAGCAAGTTAAGTGTGAAATCTTTAACCCCTTCTGCAATTGCACTTGCAAGTTTTAAGAAATTCTTAGTTGTTTCATCAGCAGGTTCAACTTTATACTCTTGTTTTACCTGCTTTTCAGTTCCACTACCTGCTGGTTGTTCTGGAGTTCCTTTTCCTTCACGTATTACAACTGGAACAACTACAATTTTTTGCCCTTTTAAGAATTTTTCTAAATCACCTTTGAATTCATCTAAAATATTTTTCAAAACATTATGAAGCAAATCAGAAAGCCATTTACCTAATAATTCAAATAAATACCATAATTGCTTGCCTAAATAGATAATAGTGCCAAGTATCCAATCAAAAATGTTTGGTCCACTCTTATTAAATAGCTTAACAAGATTATCTACTTCTGCTTGAATACCGGGAATAACGTTAGTTTTGATGAATTCTACAAATGCTTTCAGTTTATCGTAGATAAACATTATAAATCCACCAAAATTCTTTGAATATTCATTTCCTTTGTATAGTGCTTTCCATAACTCATAGACAGCCCATACAACCGCCATAATAAGCATATTCATAGGTTTCAAGAGATAAGTAAGTATTTCAGCACCGCTTGCGAATAGTTTCAACGCAACTAATAAACCAAGAATAGTACCTAAGAGACGGAATAGTGCTGGAAGTGTATCACTTATCAAGTCTTTATTTTTATCAATCCAGCTCGCAACTCTTTGTAAACCTGCTGAAATCTGATTTACCCATTTCACTACATCACTTCTAATTGCATTAAAAAATGCTTGATTAACTACTTCAAGACTTGTTTTTAATTTATCAAGCAAGAAACTCATTGATTGAGTTTGTAATTCATATGCTTCTGCAAGCGCTTCTGAATCTCCAGTCAACCCTTGAACCGTATCTGCAAGCATTTCATAATTGTTAACCCAGTTAACTATTGCCCTTGCTGCCCTGATTTCAAATCCAATTTGTTCGAGTAATGCCTGTTTCTGCTGGTCGGTAAGTCCTTCAAATGCCTTGCGAAGGTCTTTTATAATAGGAAGCAAGCCTCTGAACTTGCCGTATTCGTCATACAACCTGACACCTATTTTTTCAAGTTTTTCAACCTTTTCTCCTAAATCGAGAAATGCCATTGCTGTTGCAGTTGCTGATTCTGCCGAACTCAAACCCATTCTTGTTAATGCTGCATAACCTGCAAGAGCATCTTCGAGTGCAACACCTAATTGTCTTGCAGCTGGGACAACTGAACCAAAATCAACTGCCAGTTGTTGATAAGTCATTAAACCTTTCTTGACAGTTTGAAATTGAAGTGCATAGACACGTGTTAAATCTTTTATGCTCATATTGTATGCATTGATAATAGAAATTGCCGACATAAAAGTAGTTGTCATATCAGTAGCACCTGCTATTGCCGACATAGTAGTTGTTCTTAAAACATCTATCGCATCTTTAGATTGTATTCCAGCTGAACCTAACATGTAAAGTGCTTCATTTAATTCATTTAAAGATTTACCACTATTAATTGCGAGTTGCTGTATGCTTTTTTGCATTTTTTGAGCTTCTTCATTTGTCATCTTCATCATCGTTCTTGCGGTTTGAAAACTTTTCTCTACTTTTGCGCCAAAATAAGTTGTCGCCGTGACTGCTCCAGCTATAGCACCAGTAAGCATTGTTGTATACCGTAAAGCAACGTCAACGCTTTGTTTAAATCTTTGAAGTGTCATTCTTGCCTTATCTATTTTCTTTTCAAATTTATCGAAACTTTGCGATATATTTCGTAAAACGGGGCTTGCACTATCTTTTGCAGATATGATAACATTAAGATTCTCTTGTCTTGCCATTTATTATCACCTGCCTTTGGCTACTTTCTTGTTCTCTTGAGCTAATTTTTCAACGAATGCTGATTTGAAAGCTAATAGAAAGAGTATCCAGTCAAGAGGTTGGTCTAAGAGTCCGCCTGATTCAGGGAGCTGAATGATATTGCCTTTGTGATCGATGTAAAGAAGTGCAAAGCTGAAATATTTTTCACGTATTTCAAGAAACAATTTTCTATCCGGTTCAACTTTTACCTCTTGCCCATTTATCATTAAACCAATCCATCTTTGCAAAATCTTCTGGTCCATGCCGTAAATTGGTTCAATTGATTCATAGAGTTTCTTAATTAATTCATCAACTATTTCTGCTTTTAACTGCCCTACTGTATACGGATTGATAGGTTTATTTTCATTCCATTTCAAAATATGCAGAGACAGGGCTTCTCTAACCCTGCCCTGCCTTAACAATTGATAACCTCTAAGTGTAAGTTTCTTGAGTAAAACCCAGTCTTTGTCAAACTCATAATACATTGCTACCTCCAAGTCCATAAAGTTCTTGAAGTTTTACCCAGATGTTTAAAAGAGTTTGTGCTTCAACTTTTTTCAAGTTCTGAATACTGACAGGGACGCTTTCACTCCAGCCTTTAATCACTTTAACTAAAAAGTCATAAGGTATCCTGTTAATAGCTGCAAGGTCTAAAATTGCATTTCCGTCTTTTGTTAATTCTACCTTTGAACTTTGAAAAACTTTCATTGCTTCTTCTCGGAGTTCTGCGGATAATTCCTTTGGTACTTCTACCCATGCATCAGTTTCTTTATTTACTACTTTCTTATCTTTAATGTAAAGCTTCATGGTTTCATTAGAAGCAAACAAGCTCACTATCTCACCTCACTTTTCTAATTATTAATAACTACCGGTATCATTCGTATAATCTTCAACATAAATTATTTCTCCAGATTGTGGTATAAGTGCTGTGAATTCAGCTCTTAACATAACCTTGTCTGGTCCACCTATGTCATGAGTCATGTTGCTGAAGAGTAATCTTGGGATATAGATTTTCAATGTATTTGTTGCATCTTTTGCGAGTTCAATACCTATCGAAGCTTCGGTAAAGTCTTTATATTTTGTATACTCGTTTGTAATAACACTTGAATCAAGAATTATATCTATTGTTCCGGTTATTTCTAATTGCGCAGCTTCAAGTGTTTTCCTTTTTCCGGTGCCATCTAACCTATAGTCATCTGTCGTAAGATTGTTGTTTATGGTTAATTCAATGCTTGAGTATAAATCAGTTGTGGTTGAAAATTCGTCTGTATAGAGTTTTAATTCTTTGAAGTAATAAGGATCATCACCGGGAGTGACTATAGTACCTTCTGTCAAACTACCGCTTTGTTCTTCAATACCTACAAAATCAGCAGAAACCGTTGGAATTGCACCAACAGAACCCGAGAATCTTAATTGGTTAATTTTCATTCCGAGATATTTGAATGCTTCTCCACCGTGGTTCACTTCGATTGAAGCACTTGGTAAATCTTCAGTCAATGCAATTGGAGTAATTTTAGTATATTCATCTCCTGAGTCTGGAGTTGTATCTGGATCTATTAATGCTGCTTTACCTAATGCAAGATAGAAAAGAACTCCTGCGGTTTCAGGATAAAGTTCTACATCTAAACTCCCTTCTGCACCTATTTGACCCGGTGCTAAGGATTTAATACCTCTATTACCAAGCAATGCTTCACTTCTAATTGCTTCAACTGTATGGTTAAGAGATTCACTTGTAAATGGAAGTTTCCATTTTGCTTGTGCTTCTTGCCCTAAAGAAGATTCAATTCCTAAAAGTACACTTGATTTAGCTCCTGTAATCATTCAAATCACCTCCATACTAACTAACTAACTTCTTGTTTCTTCCCAATAGAATCTTGCTCTGACGAAAACAAAAAGTCTTTTTACATTGTGTTGATAACTATATTGAAAATCACTAAGTTCATAATATGCAAATGAATTATCAAGTGCCGTTTCTATATTCGCAATCTTTTCATCAGCATTTTGATAAGCAATTTCAGGTTCTCCGCTTACTGAAAACATTATTGCAATTTCACAATGCTTTCTTATTCTTGTAGATGTCAAATATTCTGGAATTATTCTATCTATAAAAATAACCGCTCTATTTGCTTTTTGAAGTGCGTCATCATTTGCTATTGAAACTGAATCGAAATAATTGCCAAGTTCCGTTATTAATGGTTGAATTTTATCAAACATTCTCCCACTCCTTAATTAACGTATCTATATACTCATTCAAATCAAAATCTTCTACTGCATCTCTAAAATATCTTTTCTCTGGAGTACCTTTATGCGCTATTTTCCACCATACCTTCCAAGATGTACTTTCGAGTTTCTTTGGTGAATGAATGTTGAATTTTAATCTCACCCAATTTCTAATTGGTTCAATTGGTGGTCTATGCGGTCTTGTTCCAAATTCGACGAAAGTTGCATATTCTGATCCTGTGAATACTTTAACTCTAAGTTTATCAAGTTGTTCAACAGTCCAGCTTTGTGCGAGTGTTCCAGTGTTCGAAGCCCGTTCATAGATGTTCTGCACTATATCGTTTTCTAAATCATAACCTGCTTTTACTAAGACTTTACTTATTGCATTTACAAACCTTTTATCATTCAAATACTGCTTAATCCTTGCTTTTTGTTTCTCATCAACTGTTATTGTTATCATAACAGTTCCCAGCCTTCCGGTGGTCTATAATAGTTTGCTAAATATCTTAAATGTTTCTTGGTATCGTCATAAGAAAGATTTGCATTCTGAATACTGTATGAATTCAGTTTTCGATAGTCGCCCATAATCATCTCATAACAGTCAGCAAGGACACTGTTCCAATCAACTGCTTTTACCTGAACTAATATTGTTTTGTCTTCTTGTGCTTCATCAAATGTAAGAACTCCCGTTTCATAATCAAGAGTCCAGCCAGTTGTTAATTCCTGATTATCTACCCATACTTTTGCGGTATATGTTTCATCAAGCATTACAGTATCTAAATTAAAAACCTTGCCTTCATAATCAGTTTGTTCGGGATAAATTAACCTTACTTTGCTATGTAGTTTAATTACTTGTTCTAATTCTGTATCTTCAAATATTTGATTGTCTGTATCTTTATCCGGGATTCGCATTCTGAGATATTCAAGAAGAGTCATCTTATTTCACCTTCTTATTTTTCACCTTCAGGTTCAGGTTCTTTCTTTTTCTTCTTGGGTTTTTCAACTGGTTCTAAAAATGGAACATCTACCTCTTTCGGAATTTCTACATATTTCTCCTTCCCTTTTCCTTTAACCTCATAAACCTTACCATCAACTATTACATACTTAGAATTTCCTTTAAATCTATACTTCACAATATCAACCTCCTTTAAAAATCAAAAGAAAAGAGCGTGGGGGATTTGCCCCCAGCTCAATTACTATCCAGAGATTGTGAATATTCCAGCAACATCAGGATTTCTGAATTCAAGTGTGTATTCGCCAACTATTTGACCCTTGATGTAATCTCCGGTCTTTGCAAGTTGTTCGTATTTAAATTGCCTATTTTGAAGTGGTCTAACTGCTACCTTGGTTGTATCAAATACAATTATAATATTTTCTGGTAAATGAGGAGTTGTTTTAATATCTACATCTCCATAGTCAGACATATAGGTCTTTATGAGTTTTCCAGCGGTTGTATCTCCTCTTTCTACAACAAGTTTGTCATCATTCAATGCATTGAAATATGCCTTCGTTGATGGGTTCATCCAAGCTTCTTTGACAACACCACTTGCATCAAAAATTTGTTTTAAGAATGCATTGAAATTTGCTTCTGAAAAAGTGGTAGTGCTTGTAATACCTTCTTGTTCGATAAACCATTTAATGCCACCCATAAGACGTGGTGTAGTGTTATCAGATGGGTCAACCCTTACACCAAGCCATGCGGTTCTTTCCATGAGCCTTCTGAGTTTTTCTAACTTTCTTTGTACTTCATTCAAGAAGACGTCTTCATTTACATATTGTGCAACTTCTAATTGAGTGCCAGAAAATTTCACATGATCTTTAAAAATTTGTGTAACATTATATCTCTTAATCTTTTGCGTGTATTGTGAATCTTGATACTCAGAAGCTTCAGCATATGCATTTCCGATGAGTTCAACATCAACATCTGCGTCATGGTTTGCATCTCCAGAAACTACAACTATTGTAAGAGTGTCAGTGTTGACAGCCGTTACTCTATAAATTGAGTTTTCAATTCTTATGATATCTCCAGGTTGAAAATGAATACCATCACCTGTTGCAACGGTAATTGAACCTCCACCAGCAGTATATGCAGCAGCTAATGTAGTTTTAAGAATTGGTAAAACATCATCCCACCATTCATAGTGTGTAGAATCAACTGTTTCGTTAGAAATACCTATTTGGTTGAGTAATGGTGTTTGTGGAAGTTTAAGCATAGATAATACTGGAGAAACATCTACTTTATTTTCACTTACATTATAAGTCGTTACTAATCCTTTAATTGTAGCCATAAGAATCCCTCCTTACTTAGTTTTACTTCGGTTTCACTTCACCTCTAAAAATTTGTTTCAATGCTTCCTTTGGATTGTCTGCAAGCTGCTTTTGAATCTCAGTTGTTGATTTAAATGTACCTGCTTCCATGTTTTTGATTTTTTCACTCACTTTTTGTTCTACAAGTTCATTTATTTTTTCTGCTACTTTATCAACTACATCTGTTAATTGTTCTTTAGCGTCAGTTAGTGATAAATCAATCAAGTTGTTAACGTCAATTAATGCTCCTATCTCTTCAGGTAAACCTTTTGCTTTGAGATAAGTTATTTTTAAGTCTTCAAGTGCTTCTTTCCTTTCTTGCTTCAAAAGTTTCTCATATTCTCCTTTTTCTTTCATTTTTTCAATCTCGGCTTTCTTCTTAAGTTTTTCTTCTCTTGTTTTTATTGCTTTTGTGATTTGTGAATCAACATAACTTTGTAATTCCTTGTGTGTCATAATTGCAAGTTCTTCGGGATTTAAACCTAACTCAATCGCAGTCATCTTAAGTGCTTCAATGGGATTTTCATCATCTTTAATTGCCTCCCCCTCACTTGGAGTTGGAGACTCAACCTCTTGATTCATGTTTTCATTTTCATTTTTTTCCTGAGTTGCATCTTCATTCCCCTCTGCGAAGAGTTGAATGTCGATGCCCCTCTTCTTAAATTCTAACATACTTTATACCTCCTTTATAATTGAAATTATTCTTTTTTAGCCCAAGGGCAGCCATACCTGACTGCAAGATTTCTTGCTTTTGAAGCAATACTTGCATTTCCTTGCATATTTGCCCTTCTATAAGCTGCAAGAAGTCCCGCACAAGATATTTTCCATTCTCCGTTTACATACTTTTTATATGGATATTTTCTGTTAGTAGGGTCTAAAAATACGTGTGAAGGCCATTTATCTCGTTCTTTTGAACCTGCGGGCGGAATATTGCTCCAAGTCCTGTCTCTTTTCATAACATCCGCCATAATACCACCTCCATGCTACACAATATTATTTTACCACAAGAATTTACTAATGTAAACATGCTTTAATAAATTATATTCCTTTCATGTTTGATTCCCAAAACCTGTGCGATAGTTCTCTTCTCCTTTAAGCATTTATCCAGCACCTTTAAGAATTCATCTTTTGTCATATTAGGTATTCCATGGGCTGGAATTGCATCGATTTTTCGAATATATTTGAGTGCCTTCTTTTTAACTTCTTTATCCTTTAAAAGTTCAACAATATCACATTTCACCTTCTTTGCCTCCTTTATTCTTTTACTATCGCAGTAATAGATTTTGTGATTGCTACAAGTCTATGCCTGCATTGAATATGAGGATGAAGAAAAGTACCATGTGAAGCTCTGATTTCTTTTCCTTTGATAGTTCGAGGATTTTCTTCAATATATCTTTCTACTTCCTTTGGAGTCCAGGGCTTTTCTTTAGTTAACAATTGTCTATTTTCACACCATGTTGTTGTTCTTTTATCTAATGGTCCTACCCATTGATAGGCTTTAATAACGTCTTCATGTTGTTTATAACCCTGATAAATCCCATTTTGCATTGCAAGGGAAAGCTGGTCTCTTGCTAATACTGTTATTCTCCTTTTTGCTGTCGGTTGAATTTGTTTCTTGATGATTTTAGCTAACACGTCGGGTGGAGTTCCTGTTACTATTCCGACCATGATTGTATTCTTTATAGTTCTCATCATATCCGCGGTGTAATTTCGTAAAATAGTTTCTTGCATTGTTTTAAATGTTGTGTCATACCAGCCAAGAACTTCGACTGGAATGCCATGAAAACTGCTGTGAACGTCTGTGAAAGCCTGCTTAAGTCCCTGCTCGAACATAATGGAGCTATATTTTGCAAATGAAGTCGTATATTTTGCCTGTAATTCATTCATCTGTTGTTGAAAGTGAGCTTCAAGCCATTGATATGATTTAGCACCTATTTCTTCAGTTGCTAACATTCCGCTTAATTCATTTAGAATTTTTTTTGTTTCTAAATAAGCTCTTATTGCAAGTTCATCAGCTTTCTTCTTTAGATTCAGATACAGTTTCTCCATTTTGTATCATCCCCATATACCAAGAGTTTTCTTCTTCCATCTTCTTCAATTCCTCTGCATAATTATAACCTAATGCTTCAGCTGCGGTTTGCCTTGCAACTAATTGCGCTTGAATTAATGTCAACCATTTGTTAAGATCTTCAAGCTCATCTGCGGGAATAATCGGATCAGTTCTGATTTTTACTTCATCAACCACAACACCGTCCATTGCAAGTGCGAGTTTTGCCGTTTTCTTTATTCCATTAAAGTACGCCCCTCTGTAGTTTTGCACCTTTTTAACAAGTTTAGTAAGTTTAAGTTTAAGTGCATAACCTGAAATATTTCCGAGGTCGTTTAAGATGAGTTCAGGGCATTTATTTCTCAAATAATTCTCGAGTTTATCATACTTCTGAAGCATTGCAGGAATAATCATTCCCTTGTATTCGAGAATCTGAAGGTTTGCATTATCGGGAGTTGCCCATACATTGTGTTCGGCCTTTAATTTACTTGCATCTTTAACTCCACTCGCAATAATTCGTGGTTTTGCATAAATATCTTCTATTGCAGAAATTCTACTTAAAGTCGAATTCATTTCGTCAATTGTGTCTCCAATTCTTTCAAGCTCTGATTCTCCCCATATCGGGTCATCTAAACGAGGCCTATTAGCTACATGAATAAGCCAGAACTCGCCATAACGATTAGGAACATTAAGCACAAGTTTTCCATCAAAATAAATTTGAACTCTGTCTTTTGTATATTCCTCTCTTACATTGAGATTTGTATTCTGATGTTGCATTGCATACTCATAAATCCATTTTGATACCTGCCCGTACTCCATTTCATAACTTACTGTTCCTTTAATAAAGTTCACAATCCCAATTCTTATATTTCCACTATCGTCCCTTCCGAGTTTTAATGCAGTATCGCCTAATATAAGCCCTTGAATAACGAACAATCTCAATAATTTGTCAAAGTTGTTTTCTACAAGTATCTCATTTAACCTTTCAGTCGCAAGTTCGTTCTCTGGAACATAAATCTCAAAATCATTTCCCAGTATTAAATTAAAATCCGTGTCAATGATTTCATATGCATAGTCAACTACTGACTTTGTAATATGCTTCAAATTGCCTTGACTATCATAATCAATGAACAAGTGATTTTTTTTGCAATAATTTTCATCATAATCGCCATAATACAAATCAAACAATTCTTGATAATTTTTTGCCATAAGCATCACTCCCTTTACAATATATCCAGCTTGTATCCCTTAATTTCGGTGTTCTCAAGATAGATAGTCATTGCATATCTTAGTGCGTCAACCGTGTGGTCGTGAAATTTAACGGGTTCTTCAAGAATATTTCCTTCTTTATCCGTTTTCCATGAATACATTTCAATCTCTTCAATTGTATTGACGCATTCTTTGTGAATATGTACTCGATGCCTTTTCACAAAGTCTATTCCATCTTTCACGCTTTTGTATGCTGGCTTCACCCAAAAACCCGCACGGTTAAGTTCTTCAATTCTTGCAGGCTCTGCACTATCTGCATAAATAATAGAATCTGTATCAACAAAATCCCTCATCTTCTCTATCAAGTCCGCATTTGTTAAGTGTGATTCATACAATTCCTTGATTACAAAAATTTCATCATCTTTTATTCCTATCTTCAATAGAGCAGTCGGATTATTGTATCCAAAATCAAGCCCATACACAATTTCATCATAACTTTCTGGAAGTTTCTCTACAACGTCCCAATTGTTATATACGAGATGGTCGAGGTCTGCAAATTCACCAAGTGTGTAAATCTTATAATACCTCGGGTCTTGTTTTTCAAGATTTCTAAGTATTTGACGATATTCTTCTTCAAGAAACGGGTTGTCTTTATAGTTCACGTGTAATATTTCCGTGTCTGGTTGTTTCTCTTTGAAAAAATATTTGTATATCCAGTTGCTTTTTCCTATCGGGTTAAATGTTAAAAAAATCTGATTTCTACCTTTATGAGTAGGACGTCTTAATCTCAGTCTAAGTGATTGATAATCTCCTAACGTAAATTCTGTTGCTTCTTCAAGCCAAATATAATTAAATTCAGTACTTTTTAATTTTTCTGCATCATCTACTCCTCTGAATACTATTTCACTCTTAAACTGCGGAAAATAGAAAATTTGTTCTGACTTGTTTTCTTTGAATGGTATTCCATACTCGTATAAAAGCATCCTTACTAATTTCATCGATGATATTCTAAGTGAAGGATTATATTTTCTACTAATCAAGATGCTTTTGTTTCGCAGTTGCACGATTATATCTAAAAGCAAAAACTGAGCGAGAGTAAATGATTTTCCACCACCCGCTCCGCCATAAATTAATACATTTTTTGCATTAGTTCGTTCGAGAAAGTCATAAATTCTCTTAATGACCTTTACCTGCATATCAATCCTCTAAAATTACCATTCTTACTATTACGTCAACATCGTTTCCGTCACTATTGGTAAGTTTAAAGAGATATTTCGTATTTGTTTTTAAAGCCCACGGAAGCTGAGCATCCAGTACACTCACGGTAATTGAATTTCCTATTCCTGTTGAACCAAAAGAAACTTCATCAATTTTAGTCCCTTCGCTATTGACAGTTGGAGCCGTTGAAACAGTCACGGTTGATGTATTAGTACTTCTTCGATTCATGTTGTTTATATTTACAGTTGTTCCAGTTGTGAAATCAGAGCCTTCAAACATTTCAGCAATTATGATTCCACTTGAAAGCGTCATACTCTGTATATTTACGCATACATTACCAGCCCCAGTTTCTATCCCGACGTAAGCATCTCCAGATGCTGGTGCTGTTATTTGTGCAACAGCAAGATAAATATTTCCATTCTCAAGCTTCTTTAATGCAAGCGACTGATTAATGAAAGCTCCATGAATATTTGAAAAAGCATCGGTAAAATCAACTGCATCACCTTCCCTTGTTACCATCACTCCACTTTTTCCCATAATAACCGCCTCACTTTTCACTTTCATCTTCATTTGCTTTACTATCAACTTTAACTATTTCAATTCTCAAACCATCATCTGCTCCAATATCCAGCTTATCTTTCTTTCCCCACTCTGATGGGAATTTCCTTTCAAGCCACCATGCAGCAGCCTGCCAATTTCCCTCTTGAGCTGCTCTCTGTATCAAGGCAACATTTCTTGCAATAGCATTTGCTTCCGCCTTTTTCACAGACTCATAAAACTGTCTCTTCAAGTCATCTGGATTATCTGACGCTTCACCTTCTCTTAACCATCTATACCAGGTTTCTTCTGCAATACCAAGTGCTTGTGCAACGTGTTTTTGATAGTTGCCTGCTTCAATAAGTTTTGCAGCTTCTTTGATTAATTCTTCTGTTAATTTTGATCTTGCCATAATATCACCTTCTTATTCACCTGCTGGGCCACCAGTTTGTTGTGTTGAATAACTATCAGGAGACCATGTATGAGTATGGTTGCACCATATTGCTGGAGGATTCATAGGATTAGACGGATAAGCAACAATTTCAGGTTTTACAATAATGTTTATAACCACTTCTTTTTCTGTTTCTTCAATTTCTATTTCTGTATCTCCGATTTTAATCTTATTTCCTTTAACCGTTATCTTCATCTTCACTCTCCTCCTTTCTAATTAACTCAATCAATTCGGGATTATCTTTAATAACAGTATAAAGTCCATGAGTTATTGCGTCGATAAGTTTCTCATTATGCTCATTATCATCAAGATTAGTATATCCTGCTGAATACAAAATAGCATGAATTATTTCGTGGAGTAAAGTGAAAAGCATACCTCTTGGTCTACTGTTTTCGAGATAGATAATACCTTCAAAAATATCAATCCTGCCAACTTCATCACCGTACATCTCTGAAACTAACTTAATCTTGTAGTCCAATCCGTTAATCCTCACCTTTTTAAGCATAAAATCCCACCACCTTTACCCACTGCGGGCTCACTCATCGTCTAACTCCCCGCAACCTTAGTATTCTAATTTTATTATATCATAAAAATATCAATTCGCAAAGCTAACGAATTTTTAAACTTTTGAGAAACTTTTTGAAACTTCGTGAAACTCGTTGAAACTTTTCAATATTTAAGTGTATTAGTCCAAAATCACAATTATTTGTCAATAATTTCTGATTTTCTTTTTTTAGTCAATTCACTCATCCTGACAAAAAGTTTCAAAAAAGTTTTTAAAAAGTTTGAAAACTCGAGAATTCTCAAGAAAGTTCGTGAAACTTTTTGAAACTTCGTGAAACTTTCAAATATTTCTACCTCATCGTATAATTTCAACTATAATTATGATTATTTTCTAAATTTACCTATAAAGTCTTCAAATGAGAAAATTTTTCATTTCCAATTTTAATTTTCCCATTTTATTCTCATCTATATTATACCACTTCCCTGTATATTTTCCACCATCTGTCAAACTTCAACCTATGTTGTAAAAAGCTGAACGAATGCAAATACAAAACTTCGCGGGAGGAAACTTTTGATAATCGCTTCTTGTTTGATTTATTCGTTTATTTTGCAACTTGACATTTTAACTGCAAAAGTATATTTTTTATATATTTTTATATATTTATAGATCTTTTATTTTTTTAAAGATCTTTTATTTTTAATTGTTATATTTAAAAGAATATATAAAAAGAAAAAGAAAGAAAAATATATAAAAGAAAGAAAAAGAAAAAGATAACAATATTATGCGGAACTTTTTGAAAAGTGATGCGTCGTGATGCGCCAGCTGTTTAGTGATGCGGTGTGAGTGATTGTTCGCTTTCCTAACTACCTATTTAAATCGATTTTAAGGCATGTTTCTCCACTCAGGTATATCAAAATACGTGTCTGGGGTTTAGAAGCAAAATTTGGGCGGTTTAAATCGGTCTCAGAGGGAAAATAATTTTGATTTACATCTCAGGATTTTATCCATCAAAAATATTTACTTCTTGTTTTTTAAGAAATTGCCAATAAAAAATGCCCCTGAGCGGGGCTAATGATTCGTTTATCAGGAAGGGAGGAGGGGGGATTTTTCACTTCATTTATATTTTACCATATTTCTATCCAGTTTCAACACAAAAATTTTTATCAAGAAAATTGTTTACCTAATTGTAAAGAAGTGTAAGGAAATGTTTACATTTCATACATTGATTTGTAATATACAAGCTATATAATTAAGATGTAAACGATGAAAAAGGTCTTTGAAAAGTGAATAGCTTAGCTTTGAGTAGGGCTCTTGCAGGTGGTGCTGGGGAGATGACTGAAAGAAGCTAAGCGTAAAAAAACAAAAATAATAAATTAGGAGGGGATATTATGAAAAAGAGAAAAGATGTTTTAGATTTTTTGAAGAGAAATGAATATCGAGTAGATATTAGTAAAATTGAAGAATATTGCGATTTAATTGATGAAAAATGGGGTGAATATGCCTATGACGCAATACATGAAGCTTTATCTCAAATATCGTTAGTAGATCCGGAAGTAGAAGAACTCTTTGAAAATATCGCTAATGGCGCAGAAATAATTGATAATGATTTATACACTATAAAAGACTATTTATCAAAAAAGTATCAAAGGAAAATTGATGCTGAAGAAATAGATGAGATATTAGAAGAAGAAGAATGTTATCAAACGCAACATTATATCATTTTTTAATTACCGCACAAGAAGTGCAACATAATAAACATTATATTGCATAGGGAGGGAAAATAAAATGATTGAAAATACTAATTTTATTGCGTTGTTTAAAGATTTTATCGATTTTAATGAAAAATACTGTGTGAAAGTGACATGGATTGAAAAATTGTATAGACAAGACTATTCAAATTTTTTGAGGACTTATTTAATTCCATGTCCGTTGATGAAGGTATCAACTAATCAAATTAGTTTTTTGCATTCGATTGTGTTGTGTGCTTTAAAAAGGAGTTTAAAAAATAAAGAAATAAAAGTGCATTATAATCCAAATGATAAAAAACTTATTTTGAAAACATTGTTTTTAGCAGATAAACATATTCAAATATCAAAAAATAAAAGTAAAATTTTTAAAGAATTGAAACAACAACAACTTATATCAAATTGGCATAATTTTGCATATGTAGCATTAGGAGTATTGGTGCTTTTAGATAAACAAGTAAAAGATGTTTCAGAAGATATTTTTAAAAAATTTCATGAGAAATACAAGATTACATTTATCGAAGATGAAAAGGTTCCAGAAGGTCAAATTTTTAAAGTAATTTTTCCTGTTGAAAAAAATTCGAAATAAGAAATAATATTGCAAAAGGAGGGGAAAGTATGACATTGAGTGAAATAATGAAAAAAAGAGAAATTGAGGTTGATGAAGGAATAATTAGAATTGACCCAGATACTTGCAGATTAAACAAAGAAGATTTGATTATTATTTGCAATGGAGTTCTGGAAATTGAAAAAAAGTATGAAGATATTTTAGATGAAAAATGGGCAGGGATTTATGCAGGAACGCACAAATATACAGACATAATTGAAATACCTGTTGAAGTTTACCTTGAAATGGATGGTGCCGAGGTTGATTCCATCGATTGGGAGGAGGTGCAGGTAAAATGAGAAGCTTATATAAAAATATGAAATACTGGTTTGAATATAAAAATCGTGGCAATTATCACTTCTGGCAAATTAAAGCATATTCTTACGACGGGGGAAGGCCTTCGTTAGAAGGCTTTCTTCCCCTTGACAAGGAACTCACCATTCAGGACGCATTACTGCTTTTCTCAGTTTTAAATTTAAGAAAAGAATAAAAGGAGGGGATAGCATGTTAATGTGGGTAATTTGCGGGTTAATAGGTTTTGCGCTCGGCATTGTTTGGGGCTGGGTACATTTTAAGATTATCCCTGAGCTTGAAGAAATGGATCAGATTGGAAAATATTTTGAAATAAAGGAGGAAAAAGAAAATGAGTGAAAAAGCCGAACAAATTAAAATGTTATTGCAAGAACAAGGAAAGATTTATATTAATATAGGCATGAAAATTGCGCTTGGAAAATATGAAAATTTTGAAATAAACATTGGAAAGACGGTAAACGAAGGAACAGAATATGAAAAAATCTTTGATGAAATAAACACACAAATAGAAAAAGAAGCAGAAAAATTGAAAGAAATATATTCGAAAATAGCAAATAAAACACCTGCAGTTGAAGCAAAAACAAAGTCAAAGCAAGCAACATTTATTCCTGCAACTGAAAAGCAAAAGAACCTAATTAAACGCTATCGTAAAGACGTTGACGTTGATAAATTAAGCAAATCACAAGCGGGCAAGATTATTGGTGAAATCTTTGCGGGCAAGGAGTGAAATTATGAAAATTGTAGGTTTAAAAATTAACATTTGTAGAGAATGCCCGTTTCATGATGAAGTTCGCAAAGAAAATGAAGTTTTTTATCATGATTTTTGCACGTTAGTAATGAAAGATATTGAAAGCTGTGAAATCCCAAAATGGTGTCCGCTTGTTGATTATGAGAAAGTTGTAGAAATCATTAAATATTTTAAAGAGGAGTGATAAAATGGAAAATGATGTTCATTTAACACATTTAAAAAGATTAGGCTTTAAAGCAAGAAAAGAAGATGACAAATATATTGTTGAAGCTCCTAGCAAAAGAAAATTTGAGATTTTAGAAAATAATATTGAAATTTTTGTTGATGGAATACATGCAGGATTATGTTTAGTGCATTTTATTTGTGATTATAAGAATGATTCTTGAGCTTGATATGAAAGTTCTTGCGGTTAAAAAATTATCAGAAATGCCATTTCAATTAATGAAGGAGTGATGTCATGAGTAGTAAATTTGAAGATGACTTAATAGATTTCCCCTGTTCGAATACTTGGCTTGATTTTTATCACGAGCGGGGTTTAACGCCCCGTTCTTCTGGAGAAAACAGAGAAATTGCAAAGCTTGAAAGAAAGCTCGATAATCTTACAAATGCAATCGAACAACAAAATAAAATATTGCAACAGTTGTTAGACGTTCTAATAACAAAAGAAATGGCAAAAATCAGTAATAATCAAACTTATTCAAAGAAAACAGGTAAAAATCTTAAAAAATACTTATAAGAGGGTGATAGAATATGAATCTTGATATTAAACGCATTGGAAATAATTATAAGATATTTTTTACTGGATATCAACTTATATTCTCGGGTATAAGAGTAAAAGGAAAAGACATTCAGAGCAATTTAAAAATTGTAGATACAGACACAGAAAAAACGTTGTTTATCTCGACGGTGGAGCTGATGGATATAGATGCAAGGTGGAAGCTTTCAAGACACCTTGAAATACTGGAAAAAAACGTTCCGTGGCAAGAGCTTCTTACACTTGCTTTCACGAAGGTTATCAACGAACTTTTGACACACGATGAACCAGCTCAATTAATAGAAACAGAACCTCACGAGCATTATTTTATCAAGCCCATTGTCGCTGATCCGTATACACTCATATTTGCACCAGGTGGTTCTGGAAAGTCTTATCTTGCGTTATTGATTGCAATGGCTGTTCAAAACGGGCTTGATTTCGGTTTTTTTGAAATGCAAACAGCTAAAATGAACGTTTTATATTTAGATTGGGAAACTTCTCTGGAAGATATTTCAAGACGCTTTACTCTTTTGAAAAACGGTTTAGGGCAGGATTTAGAAAGTCCGTTTTATCGAAATCTTGCCCTTCCGTTGAATTATGAGTTCGATAAAGTTCTTGATGATATTGTGAAATACAATATTAAATTGCTGATTATTGATAGTGTGGTACCTGCAATAGGTGGAAACATTAATCACGCTGATGTAGTGGGTGAGTTTTTCTCAATGCTGAAGCAGTTTTACAACACAAATGGAACAAGAACATTGCTATTAACGCATATTTCGAAACAGAGTAAAAAAGAAGAAGGAGATAAAAGTCCCATCGGTTCGGTTTATTTTGAGAATTATCCAAGGCTTGTATGGGAACTTAAATCAGTTTCACTTCGAGATAAGCTTCAAATAGATTTAATCCCATACAAGTTTAATATTTCAAAACCTTCTAATTTGAGCTTTTTGTTTAAATTTAGATACAACGGTGTTGATGTCTTAACTTCAGAAAATATTGAAGAAACGGACGAAGTAAAAGAATTTATAAAGCAAGTTGTAGAGCAGGAAAATGAAATCAAAATCAAGGATTTAATAACGAAAGTTAAACAACAGTTTGGACTTAACGAAAATTCAATCCGTCGAAAAATCGAAGAGCTGAAACGCGCTGGAACATTGTCAAGTGCAGGCTATGGAGTAGTTAGCGTTGCGAATAATTTAAACGAAAACGATGAACCACCATTTTAAAGAAAGGAGTGAATAGGATGAGTAAAATTGAGAGATGGTTTGTGGTGACAAGAACGGGTCTTATTTGGTATAGAGGAGCTTCTAAAGAAACGGCAATCAAATTTGCACAAAAGAGGGTTAAAAACATGAGTAAAAGTTATAGAGCGTTGTATGTGATTAAAGAATCAGATTATGAGGAAAATTACAAAGGAAATGTGATAAAAGTAAACAAAGATGGCAGTATTGAAGAATACGGAAAGGAAGCTGATGAAATAGCAAACGAAATTTTAGAGAATATGGGGAGACGTTAATAGAACAAAAGGAGGGATAATATGTATGTAAAAGATTTAATGTTTGCGATTGAAGAGTATTCAAAAACTAAACCCATTAAACGTATCAATGTTTGTGGTGCTGCAAGTTTACATGATGTTGTATTCAATTCTGAAAGCATCTTTGAAGGTGATATGCTTATATCTGTTTTTACAGAAGAAAAAAGATTTGTAGGTGTTCTCCGTATTCCACTTGATTCTAATATCAAACTTGTAAATGCTGATAATTCATATAGTATTTTCATCTCACCTGACGCTGAAAGGTTCTTTGTATTTGACAATATTCCGAAAGAAATAGTTGATAAGTTAAGAGAAGAAAATAAAGAGGAGGGGTAATATGAAAGTGTATAACGGGAGAATTTTTAACGCATTTTTAGAATTGAAGCATCTTGGGTTTCAAGTTAAGAAACTAGATGATGGTAAATACAAAGTATGGCATGTTGCAAAAGATTGGATAGATGAAAGAGAATTTATATTTGATACATTAGATGAACTGCAGGCATTTGTAGAAGGTCTTGGGTTAGGCATTACAATAGAATTCGAGACAGAATGGAAAATGAAAAAAGATAAGATCCTTAAGGAAGTTAAAAAGCTGTTGAAAATCATGAATGAAACTATATAAGTTTTCAATATAAGAAATATTATATTGCATAGGGAGGGATAATATGAGAGAAATTAAATTTAGAGGAAAAATACAAAAAGGTTATGAAAACGCAGGACAATGGGAATATTTTACTTTAGAAAATTTTATTGATAATGGATGGGGAGCAAAAACACTTGACAATATTGATTTTAAAACAATCGGGCTATACATAGGATTTAAAGATGATTATAATAAAGAAATTTATGAAGGAGATATTGTAAAATGTTATGGTGGTACTTATTGTAATGGTTATTATGAGTATAATGAAATAGTTGTTGTTGATTTAAGTGATTTTAGAATTATGATGTTGATAGAAAATTCTGAAAATTGTAAAATAATAGGAAATATTTACGAAAATCCAGAACTAATTAAAGAGTAGATTCAATATAACATAGATTATATTGCAAAGAGGTGAGTGATGTGAAGGTTTATACAATTGAAGGTGATTTAGAATATATTTATTCCATAATGGAAGCCCTCAAAAATAGTTATGTATCAGCTGTTTTAACGAATGAAGAAAAAAGTGTTTTAATTTATAATCACCAGATTGAGAAAATAGAGTTAAAAGTACATGTTGATGAAAATAAAGAATTGCCTAACGATACTAGATACTACTAAATAAAATATTAAAAGGAGGGATAATATGACAGTTGAAAAAGCATTAAAAATGTTAGAAAACTATTCGAAAGAAAATACTATAAAATGTTTAAAAATAGCTTGGAATGTTTATTTTACAGATATTAGAACTGTTATTGAAAAAGTAGATAAATATGCAATTGACATTAAGGTTTTATCTAAAAACGGTGAAAAAGTTGGTATAATTCGTGTGTTTAAAAATTTGCAAGTAAAGACACCACAAATAAATGAAAATTATTGTCAACTTGAATTTTTAGATGAAAATTTTGATTGTCATTTTACTTTTGAACCAATTCCATTAGAATTTATTAAATTATTGGAGGAGATAATATGAAAAAGAGAGATATAATTATGGATATGTATAACACAATGAAAGAAATCGATAATGTATATGACAATCTACAGCAACAGAGTAATGAAAAAGATAAATCGGATGAATTATTCGAACTTGAATTAGAGACACATTTTCAATTTTATGAAACATTAGGGGATATTTTTGGAACTCTTCATATTACCAAAACAAAGGAGAAAAATTATGACTAAAATAATCGCAAAATATGATGAATGTATTGAAGATGAAATAACTGGAATTTCAATAAGTGATTTAGATGAAATTTTAGCAAAGTACGGGAATGTTTTAAAAGTAGTCGGTTTAACAGTTTCAAAAATGGAAGGACAATATGTTTAATGCAATATGACTAAAATTATATTGATAAGGAGGGATAATATGAGAGAAATTAAATTTAGAGCATGGGATCCAATATCCAAAAAAATGATTATTCCCAAGGAGTTTATACAATTAGACAAATTATATATTGGTTATTTTGATGAAAGTGGTTATCCAAAAATTAGTGAAGATTTCATTTTAATGCAATATATAGGGGTTAACGATAAAAACAAAAAAGAAATTTATGAAGGAGATGTAATTGTTCAGAAACACGGAGAAATAAAAGGTGTTGTTAGGTTTCGCGATGGGGTTTTTGGAGTAGATACAGGAAAGGCTTTTTATCCTTTTGCAGCATATAAAGATATAGAAGTAATAGGAAATATTTATGAAAATCCAGAATTATTGGAGGAGGTGATAAAATGAAACGTTATGAATATTTAACTGACTATCATTATAAAGATTTAATTCTTGACTTAATATATTATGCCCTTCCAAAAAATAATGACATTGAAAGGATTACAATAACAAAAAAAGACAGTTCCTATAAAATAACTATTACAAGCGTTGATAAATTGCAAGAACAATGGATTTGTAATACAGATAAACAAATATTTGCTAGAATGTTTACGAGAAAACCAAGATGAAGGAGGGATAATATGACAGCTAAAGAATTATATAAACAACTGCGCGAACACTATTCACAATGGTATTTTTCAACTTATATACCTCTAATGATTGAAGAAGACATTATTGATTCGAATTGGAAATCTGATTTAAATCAACTGAAGATAGTAGAAGAACTATTATCTGCCATTTGGTTAGACACATCACATTTAGATGTAAGAACTAAATTTTATGATGCTTTGCGTTGGCGTAAGCATGTTATTAATAGATTAAAAAATGAACAAAGTTGATTAAAAAATTGCAATATAACTAAAATTATATTGCGAAAGGAGGAATAATATGCTGGATGAAGGCAAATATAAAGATTTAATATTCAAAAAACTTTCAGAATATTTTGATAATGAAACTGCTTCAAAGTATACTAAAATGATTTCTTTCTCATCGCTTGAAAGCTTTTGGGATTTTCTGAACGATGTAAAGCCTTCTAAAGAAGCGCTTGAAAAGATTTTTAACGCTTTTTCAGACATTCAAGGTCAAATTGATGTATCAAGATTTGAAAATAAACTTTTTGATTTACTTAACTATTTTATTGAAGATTCTCTATTTTGTGAAACTTTGATGAAATATTGCGATAATGAAGCACTTGAGAAAACCATTGATGAAGTGTTTAAACAAGAAGAACAAAAATTTCGAGTTTTCTATTTTAAATCCGAAAAGTATGTTTATGAAATATATTAAAGGAAAAGGAGGGATAATATGGCAAGTGTACTTGAAGAGATTTTAGACGAAATGGATGCATATGATAAAAGCGAAGATGATATTATTTACGTTGGAACAACAGACGGTGTTTTTGGAATTTCATGGGAAGAATTTAAAGAAATCGCAAAAGATATAGAACGTCAGTATGGTATTCTATATCATTATACAAAGTTTATAATTGTTGCGAAAGATTGGGTAATAGTGCAAGAATTTGATGGTGGTTATTATCAATATGATTGGAGACTTATAGAAATACCAACTTCTTTGGAAGATGCAAGACCATTTAATGATTTACAAGAAATTGATGATTATTATTCAGAAAAGTATATTGAAGAATTAAAAAAAGAGAAGGGATAATATGAAATTTAGAATCAGCAAAGAAAATCACTACCTACATATAGAAGGTTACTTCTTTGATGACTGGCCATCAACTACATTCGAAATAACTGTAGAAAAATCCAGACATAAACCATATTTGTACGACGTGCATGTTGGGCATAACAGAGGAAATGAAGGTGTATTGCAAGGCATTGCAAAAAAACTTAGACATAACAATGATGTAATTGAGGACAGTATTGGAGCTGGCACCTGGCAAACCTGGGAATTTCAGGCATCAAAGTATCAATTAAAGTATGAACTTCCTATTATAATCAAAGGTTGCATAGAAGCCTATTCTCATAGATATGAAGAATTCAAAGAAATGTCAAAGGAGAACATTGAAAAGCTGGTTGAAGAAATATGCAAGGAGTGATAACATGTCAAAAGAAAGGGTGAGAATATGTATGTTAAACTTGATTTGGAACGCTTAAAAAGAATTGCGGAGATAACAAAACCCGCAAGGAAAAAGAATGGTGAGTGGAGAAAAAGTGCTTACAGGTTTAAAAAACAAATTGATAAAGCATTTGACGAATATAGAAAATTTATTGTAGAATTAGTTGAGAAAGTTGCAGGACCACGAGGAGATAGAATGATTGATGTTTCATGTATCCATTTTTCAGAAGAGGCGATAGAAATCGTTGATAAAATCCTTTATGAACTTGATTATCTATTCTTTGCACCTGTTTTGAATAAAAAATTAGATCCAGACATGTGTTATATCAACGAGAAAGAAGTTTATATTAATCGCAAAGAGGAGGGGAGATTATGAGTGGTGCAGAAATTATCGTGTTTCTTATAGTTGTCCTTTTCGTAGCTCTTTTTATCGGTGCAGTAGTTCGATTTTTAAAAAAATAACAAAATATTAAAATTAGAGAGTTTTTAAGGAGGGATAGAATGGTATTGAGTTTTTCACGTATTGATACATTCCTTCAATGTCAAAGGTTGTATTATTTGAAGTATATTCAAGGTCTTGAAGTAGAAACAGAAGCAATGGATTTCGGGAAGAAAGTTCATCAATTACTTGCAGGTGAAGAAATAATCACGGAACCACATGTAGTTGCAAGAGTCAAGACTTTGCAAAGGAGACTTGAAAAAATAGGTGCTGAAATTGTTGCTTATGAAGTACCATTCTCAGAGGAAATTGCTAATAATATAGTAATCGAGGGTGTGTATGATGCTTTAGGCTATGTAAATGATGAACCAGTAGTTTTTGAGTTCAAATCAGGTCATAAGTTTAACGAATTACAACCGAAAATCTATTCTATTATTTCTCAGAAACCTGTAATAGTTATTACTGCAGACGGAGTTTATCATTATGACGTTTTAGATAATTTAGAGGAAAAAGAGAATATAATTGCTGAAATAGTCGGAGTAGCAACTGCACTTGAAGGTAAAGGCCACGACGAAAAGCAGTATCAAGTAAGCTCAGGAGAACATTGTAAATACTGTCCTGGAGTAGCTTCATGCCCGTTAAGAAGAAAATTTCATATGCACGATAGTATTGAAAGTTTGATTTCTGAATATTTTTACTTGCAAGCATTAGAAGAAGAAATTAAAAAGCACATTCTTATGCAATTACAGGATAATGAAGAAATAAAAGTCGGTAAAGTAGTTGCGAAGAAAAAACTAACGAGCTACAAGAAACTTAGAGCTAAGATTGATAAAGAAGAACTCTATGAAAAGTATGGTTTGAATGTCTTCAAGATTGATACAAAAATCTTGCAAAAGGTCGAGCCTGAACTCTTTGAAGAGCTTACGAGAGAATCTTTAAAAATAGAAGAAAGCAGAGAGGAAGAATAGCATGATTACCAAAATCAGTAAACATGAACCGCTGGGATATAAAACTTTTAGCTTAAAAAGGAGGAATTGCTATGAGTAGTATTGCGAACACAACTAAAAAGGTGATTTATCATACCGAAGAACCTGATAAAGCAGTAAAATTCTTGAATCAAATTAGAGCAAAAGTTCCCATCATCATGAAGAACGATAAAGGAGAGCTTATTCAATTGAACCGTGTAGAAGATGTTGTTGTTTCAGTAATTATTCACGGAGAAGTAATAAAGAAAGAACCATAGATT
>Ga0190359_1000292_pt1 | contig 34606 bp, 25 predicted proteins | sample 48721823_MG_FD_161269 | JGI IMG/M metagenome (GOLD analysis project Ga0190359, IMG submission 161269) | Hydrothermal vent microbial mat bacterial communities from Southern Trench, Guaymas Basin, Mexico - 4872-18-2-3_MG | ecosystem: Environmental > Aquatic > Marine > Hydrothermal vents >... | reverse complement strand
CCTCCCTTCATTTCCTTTCCCCGGTAAAAGACAATTGGAAATTAATTTCGACGGCCTAAAAATCCGCGAGGATTTGACTAATACGGGGAAATGGATTACCTTTTCCTCTCTGGAAAAGGAGAAGCAAATGAAAAAATTTTACTCATCATTAATTATCTTGGCGATAATGCTGACAGGAATAATCCTTTTTTCTCCTCCCCCAAGTAAGGCGCAAAGCCTCAATGTCTCGTTCGGGCTGGGGACCATGTTAGGAGGAAGTTTTGACGATCTTTGGCAGTCAACCAATGATTTCTACAGGGAAAGTCTCCAACCCACCAAAAAATCGAAAGCCTCTCTCGAGTTTTATCTCGAGCTTACTTTCATGTTCAATGATAACTTTGGTCTGGCCATTGGCGGAAATTACCTCAACCGAAACATGACCGGAAGCAAAGGCGTGTTCCGTTTTCCCGAAGGCTATTCTATTCAAGGAAATTTTTCTTACACTCCCGAATTAACCTCTTCTCTCTGGCCTATCTATGCCAATATAATTTATTCCTTCCCCATTCAGTATCAAGCCCGAATGCATGTATTAGCCGGAATTGATTATTATTTTGGGCGCATGCGCTGTTATTATGACAATCTAGATTTTGACTTCACCGAGCGTTTCAGTGGCTGGAATTATTACGCTCATCTTTACGAAACGAAGAACATGAAAACCTGGGGGTATCATTTTGGCCTAGGAGTGGAATTGGAATTATCAGAGAATACTGCATTCGTGTTTGAAGGCATCTACCGGGTGGCCAAGTTCAATGATTACTCGACCAAAATTCAAGAAGACGCAGGCCTCCCCTTTTTGGGTGATCAGCCTGGAGGAGAGACCCAAGAAGGTCAAAAAATTTTTCTCTACGGGCAAAAATATGGTGGTGAGGAAGAGTGGGGAGATGTGATTTATAGTGTTAATTCTCTTGATTTAAATACCCTTTCTCTCCGCGGGGGAATTAAAATAAGATTTTAAATTAAACTTCCCAGCCGATCACTCTAACAACAATAGCAACAACCAAATTCCTACCCTGAAAAAATAGAAATAACTATCATTATAATGAATATTATTTAATTACCTTTTTTATTTGATATTTATTATTATTTATGATATAATTTAAATTGTAAGGTTTTTGGGAATGCCTATTCATCTTAAACCGGTAAAACTTGACTTCCCTCCGGCTAATTAATAAATTAGCAACCATGAGAAAAATTTATTTATTTTTTATCCTTGTCATTTCTGTTTATTTGACAATCGCTTGTGCTCTTCCCCGGAACAAAAAAGTTCATCTCTACTACGGAGAACAGCCTCCCCATCGTTTCATCCGTGTTGTCAAAGTTTCTCCTCAAGCAGTTACTTTTGAAATAAGGATAAAATTTCCCCAGGCTCACCTTTACCATATTATTGCTGATAAGAACGATAATTTTCTCGCCGAAGGTTGGTTTCCTACAGCCAAGAATCCTCGGGGAATTTACAGGGTCACTATGCGACCCAAAAAGGGGCTTATCTTTCAGCCAGGAAAAACCTATTATTTGTGCATTGGAGAGGCCAGCCCCGAACAAACGCTCTACTCAAGTTCCAATTACAAGTGTCTTGTCTACTATCCCTTCACTATTCCCCTGCGTTAAAACAAATAACCCGTTATTACTTAAGGTTTACTTTTTTTTATCCTGTTCTTCTTCCTTTCTCAATTGAATTATGTCCACCCGGTCATCCCAGTCACCGATGAGGTGACGACAGAAGTAATCAGCCCTAATCCAGAACCAATAATCACTTAAATCACCATATCCATGCCGTTGGCCCGGCAAAATGAACATATCAAATCTTTTATGGGCTTTGATTAAAGCATAAGCAAGCCGGAGGGTATTAGCTGGATGAACATTATTATCCATATCACCTGTTACTAACAAAAGACGGCCTTTGAGGTTTTTGGCTAACTCAGAATTCTTGTCAATCTTATACTCGAAGCGAATATTTCCTTCTTCATCTTTAACCTCCTTAACTCCATGATGTTTTTCGCTCCACCAGTTATTATAGATATTATTTTCATGGTTACCAGAGGAAGCCACTCCCACTTTAAAGAAATCAGGATAATTTAGAAGAGCGGCGGCGGTCATGAATCCACCTCCTGAATGGCCATAAATACCTACTCGCTCAAGGTCAATAAAAGGGTACAGGGTCGCTAGCTCCTCGATAGCTACTTTTTTGTCGGCCAAACCATAATCACGGAGGTTACCATAACCGAAGGTGTGATACCACTTCGAACGCATCGGACTCCCTCCTCTATTGCCCACACAGATGACGATGAATCCAAATTGGGCTAAGGCAGCATTTCCCCTTCGCACCGAAAACGACTTGGGGACACTTTCTGTTTGAGGCCCCGGGTAAACATAAGCGATAAGAGGATAAAGCTTGGACTTATCTAAATCAAAGGGCTTGTACATCACCCCGTAGAGATCTGTAATCCCGTCGGCAGCCTTGACTTTGAACCTTTCCGGGAATTTGTAGCCAGCCGCAAAAAGAAGTGACAAGTCAGCTTTTTCTAACTTGAAGACTAATCGGCCTTGATTATCTCTAACCACCGATTCCGGAACAGTATCCACTCGAGAAAAATTATCAACAAAAAACAATTGAGAATCATCCATACTCACTTGATGATTAAAATCGCCCGGGTTAAGAAGCCGAACTGGCCCTCCATCAAGATTCAGGCAATAGAGATGAAGATAGTAAGGGTCCTCACCTTTTTCTCGGCCACAGGCAGTAAAATAGAGAGTTCGATTTTTCTCGTCAACGCCAACGATTCCCCGGCAAGAAAATGGCCCAGAGGTGAGTTGCCGTTTTAATTTTCCATTTTCATCATAAAGATAATAATGTCCCCAACCATCCCGCTCAGACCACCAAATCATCTCTGCGCCATTATCGATTAACACTAAAGGCTGGAGATCAATGTAAGTATTCATTCTTTCCTCGATAAGAACTTTAACCTCACCTGTTTCTGTATCAGCGACACAAAGATCAACTCGATGAAGATCGCGACTGGTTCGCGTAAAATAGAGTTTATCTGAAGTTTCAGACACCCAAAGACTGGGGACGTACTCATCATCCCGGGATGAAGCTAGTCGTCTGGCCCGTTGAATGGATAGATACTGATCTTTAAATTTTTCAGCTTTAACTTTGACCTTTTTTCTTTGGAGAACATCAAAGATGAGAATCTCTCGTTGAGGAAGGTTCTCTTCTCCTGGCATTGAATATTTATAAGTTTCCAAAGTTGGCCGGGGTTTGGAGAGCGAGTTGATGACCCATAAATCTTTTACTTTTCTTTCATCAGAACGAATCATTGCCAATTTCGAGGAATCCTTGGCCCAAATAATATTCACCGGTTGACGTTTGTCTTTGTTTTTTTCTCTTTCCTGGTCAGAAACTCCCCGTTCCCGCCGGGCATAGCTATAGTACTCTTCGCCATCAGTTGTCAGTTGAATTTCCTCAATCGTCTTATCTTTAGGGTTTTTCAAATATTTTTGGTAATTTTCCTTATCCATCAGGTAAAGATTATGATGACGAGCAAAAACAACCCATCGGCCATCGGGTGAAAGAGAGGCCCACTTGGGTCTTTCCGGGGGCCTTTGGTAATCTTTAAGATGAATTAATTTTCCCGTCACCAGGTTATATTCAAAGTAAAATATTTTCTTTTTTTTCTTCTTGGAGGGAGGGATTTTTTCTTCCCGTTGCTCTTGTTGTTCCTCCTCTCTTTCCTCTTCAATCTCTTCCTTTATCTCCTCCTCTTGCGAACTCTCCACTTCAAACCGAATTTTCGTTTCATCCTCTGTAAACTTTAAATTTTTAAGGGGTAAGTGTTGAGCATCAAAGGGATCTTTAACAATTTTCGTCAATTCCGCCGCCAGTTTGACGGGATCAAACAGCTCTTTCTTACTTCTTTTGGCTGGATCAACCAAATAATATCTCTTTCCCTCACTAGTTTCGTATTCGTACCAAAAGCGGGTTGTTCTTTTAAGCCAGTGGGGAGAAACAGTCGTCGAAAAAACCATCTTTTTCATCTTGGCCGGGGAAAAGCGTTCGGCTAATTTATAATTAGCTTTGGTCACCGGGGTTCGTTCTTGAGCCCAGGTTAAAGAAAGCAAGCTCATCCCCAAACTGCCTAAAATTAACAACCAAATTACTTTTTGGAGTCGGTTTTTGCCGGGGATAAACGCAGTCATGGAAACCTCCTTGGTTTGATTAGCTTAAAAACCTAATTATTGAAAAAATAGCAATTTAATTAAACCTTAATCAAAGTTGAAAAATAATCCCTTGGCCGGTGAAACACTCAATCATCCTGATTATGTAATTAAAATATAATCAAAAAAATAAAAAACATCAAAGCGCTCTTTAAAAGAAAAAATAATTTTGTTAATATAACATTTGCTTTTTTCTTCTCTTTATTCTTATTCTTGAGTCTTTATTTTTATTTTTGAGTTTATTTATCATGTTTCTTGGGCTCGATTTAGGAAGTTTTGCTGGCAAAGCGGTGCTGGTCGATGAGAAATTCAAAATAAAACAAAGTTTTATTGTCTTAACCAGGGGCGATTACCAGGAAGCTCTCAGCAACCTTTTCCAGATGATTTCAACTAGCCAACTTTCCCCCTCCTCCCTCTCTCGGGTAGCCATCGGGATTACTGGAGTCGGACGTCACCTCTTTGACTGGCCGGCTGAAATCGAGAGCCTCAACGAAATCGTGGCCCTTGTTCTAGGAGCCCATCAACTTTTTCCCCAAGCCGAAAGTATCGTTGAGATCGGGGCAACTAATTCCCGCTGGATTCAGAAAACAGCCTCAACCGACCCCTCCTCAACACCAGAAATTATCGATTTTGCTCTTAATGACCAATGCGCCGCCGGCTCTGGCTCTTTTCTTTCCCAGCAAGCCGGACGTCTTAAGCTTTCCATCGAAGAATTTTCCACTTTAGCTAGCCAAGCCTCCAAAGGTGCCTCTATCGCGGGAAGATGCAGTGTTTTTGCAAAGTCAGATATGATTCATCTCCAACAAAAGGGAATACCCCCAGATGAAATCGCCTTTGGTGTTTGCCAGGGATTAGTTCGGAATTATCTAGCCACCCTTCTCAAGGGAAAAGAGCTCAAACCTCCGATTGTTTTTGGTGGAGGAACGGCTCGAAACCAGGGTTTAATCCGAGCCTTCAAAGAGCTCCTTCACCTTCCTTCTTCTAAACTACTCATTCCTCCTTCTCCCGAGTTAGTGGCCGCCATTGGGGCGGCTCGCGCCGCCAGCCAAAAAGCCAAACCTCTTTCTCTCTTTAATTTCCAAAAGTCAGTGACACTTAACAAACCCGACAAAAAAGAACCGACTTCCAGCTTTCCTTCCCTAGCTCCCCTTCCTCAAACTCCTCAAGAAGAACCCACTCCTCGCTTGACAAGGCAAATCAAGGCTTATCTCGGAATTGATGTTGGTTCAGTGAGCACGAACTTTGCTCTTGTTGAGCGAGAGGGAAAACTTATTACCGGGATTTACCTCGCCACCCAAGGACAGCCTCTACAGGCTCTCCGCCGGGGTTGGCAGATTATTCAAACCAAATATGGCGACCAATTAAAAATTGTCGGGATTGGCACAACTGGCAGCGGACGTCACTTAGCCGGGCGTCTTCTCCAGGCCGATGTAATCCGGAACGAAATTACTGCTCAACTCCAAGGGACACTTCCCTTCTTTCCCCAAGTCGATACCATTTTCGAGATTGGAGGCCAGGATTCCAAATATATCGCTGTTGATCATGGTCGAATTAAAGACTTCACAATGAATAAAATTTGTGCGGCTGGAACAGGATCTTTCCTGGAAGAACAAGCGGAGCCATTCGGCTTAAACATTAAAGAGGAATTTGCCACCGTTGCTAGTAAATCTACTCATCCTTACGACCTCGGTTCACGTTGTACCGTTTTTATGGAATCAGAATTAGTTCGAGCTTCCAGTATTTGTTTCAATTGCCTACTCGGCACGGTCTCCGGAGCCATCGCCCAAAAAATACGCCGCGACTTTCAGAATATCCCCATTCCCACTCTTATCTTTAAGGGTAAAGAAGACCCCTCCGAAGAATCTCGTTTAGAAGCTTTTGTTTACCAGGTTAGACAACTCTGGGAAAAGAAACAACAAGCAGCCCAGCAAATATAAGGGAAAGCCTTTATTTAAAAGCCTAGACAGCATCTCGATAATTAAAACCGTACTTGATGGCGGCCAGGTTTTTTTCCAGAGATTTAGGCGGCAACAAATCTTTAATATTGATAATCATAATGTTGATCCCAATGTGCCGGAGAATTCTCCCCAAAGCAATCATATTGATGAACATCTTATGGCCAAACTTGGTTATGGCCACATTATGAAAACCGTAATAAGTTCCTTTCTTGCTCTGAATTTCACAGGTCATGGGTCCAGGTTCACCTATACTCTCATCAATAACCAGACTTCGGGCTGGAAACCACTCCCGGGTCCGGGTAAATTTAATTAGAATATCCGCTTCATCAATAATAGGATTCTCTATTTTTTCATCGGAGTAAATCAAATCAGCGCTTATTTTGCCGCTGCGTACCGCTGAATCATATTCCAAATTTAGGGAAACTTCGTGGCCTAGTTGGGCAAGGATGGAGGCCAAAGTAAAAGAAAGAAGTTTCACTCCCTGGCCAGCTTCTCCCATAATCTTGATCCTTTTCTCCTTTTGGGCCTGCTGGTAATTCCCAACATATTTATAGAGGTGACGAATTTTTATTCCGAACATATTTTTCCGCAGCAGAACTCCCTTTTGAAAACCAAACTTGGAGCAAAAATTGAGGAAACGGTTGTGTTCAGCATAGACATACATCTCGATCTTGTAGCAACCCTTCTTGATCAATTCCTCTTCGACATAAGAAAGGAGTCTTTTGACTATGCCCTGTCCTCGATATTTCTTCAAGGTATAAATCCAGTAAATGGTAAACACATTATGAAAAAACCAACCAAAAAGAAAGGCAATGATTTCGCTCTTTTCCTCAACCACAAACAATAAGGCCTGTTCCTCCTGACATAACTCTTGCAAGGCCTCAGCAGTGAAATTGGCCTTTAACGTCTCTCGAACTTTCGCCGGCTCGTGAACATAGATTTCATCGATGAGCATTTCCATCAACCGATTAACGGATTGACACTCAGCCAATCTAGCTTGCCGGATTTTCATTTTATTAAAACCCCTAATTCATTTTCTTTTAGCCGTTCCTTAGGCGAGCGGTTAATTTTATAAATACCTTTAATTTTCAGAAGCATTTCATAACCAAATCGGTAACCCAGCCGGCGTCCAAAATTTTCGATACAGTAGGCTACGACTTCAATAAAAGCAAAGCCAGGCCAAGCAAATGCTTCTCGGATAACTTTCTGAAGATGATTAATATGATAAGCCGAGCTCCGGGCATAAAAATAATTATGATTAGAAGTTATCAATCCTTGAATATTAAGAGGATGGTAACGATTGCCATGGGGACTGGTTAGAGTTTTCATTCCTTTTAAGGTGGTCGGAGCCATCTGACCACCGGTCATTCCGTAAGTTTGATTATTAATACAAATAACAGTTAAATCTACATTGCGACGAGCAGTATGAATAAGATGATTACCTCCAATGCCCACTAAGTCTCCATCTCCACTAAAAACCAACACCTTCAAGTGGGGATTTCCTCTTTTAATCCCTTCCGCCACGGGTAAAGCCCGGCCATGAGTTACATGAACTGAGTCGACATTGAAATAGCCGGCGGCCCGACCACTACAGCCAATTCCCGAAACCACCGTCAGCTCGTTCTGGGCAAGTCCCATCCTCTCTAAACTAAAAATTACTTGTTTAAAAACAATCCCGATGGCACACCCCCCGCACCAAGTAGTCGGCCATCTGCTCCATTTAACAAAATCTTTATATTGCATTCAAGGCCTCTTTGATTTCCTGAAGATGAATTTCCCCTCCTAGCACAGGCAAGCTGATCACTTCCCGTTGGAGAACTCGCTGAACCTCCCCAGCGTATTGGCCATCACTCATTTCCACCACTACTACTCGCTGGTAAGGAGCAGCAATTTCCTTCAGGGGGCCGGCCAGAACCGGAAAAAGACGAATAGGCCGGAAAATAGCATATCTATCTTTTAAAGGCCGGATGACCCGAGCAGTGATGCCAAAAGCAATAAGAAGAGTTGTGGCCTGCGGATTTTTCCAATATTCATAGAAAGCATATTTATCAGCCACTGATAACATTTTATTCTTAACTCGAGCATACCATTGGCGGTAGTATTGGCTATCATCCGTGTTCGGAATTCCCTCTTTGGACAGAAGGCCGGTAAAATGGCGATTTCCAGTTCCTAAAGGAGCTAAAGATCTCTTTTTAAGGGAAAATCTTATTCTCCTCAGATCAACTGTTTCGCTCAAATGAGCCAAAAATCCATCCAGAAGAAGGATGACCGGACTCCGCGATTCTTCAGCAGCATTAAAAGCCTCAATAGTATAACGATAGCATTCTTCAACCGAGGCGGGATAAAAAACCAGCGCCAAATAATCGCCATGACTTCCATGTTTCGCTTGGAGCACGTCTCCTTGGGAAGGCAAAGTAGGCATACCCGTACTGGGGCCAACTCGTTGAACATCCACCACCACCAGGGGCACTTCCATCATCTGGGCCAGCCCAATTCCTTCTTGTTTAAGGGACATCCCTGGCCCAGAAGTACTGGTCATTGCTTTTAAACCCGCCAAGCTGGCCCCGATAGCCATATGAATCGAGGCGATTTCATCTTCAGCGTGGACAAACTCTATTTCTCCCTCTTTTTCGGCTAAATAATGCATTATCTCGGAAGCGGGAGTAATAGGATAAGCAGCAAAGAACCCCAATCCTGCCCGCAATGCTCCTCGAGCAACGGCTTCATTACCCATAATTAGCTGTTTCATTTCTTATCCTTGAGCCTTTTCTATGGTTGGAGCCTGCCCCCTTTTTTCCCACTTGGTAGAGCTACTCCGGAATCTTCCTGATCGGGAGATGATCTTTTCGCGAGAGAGGTTTCTTTTTTGGATTTAACTTCCAGGGCAAAATCCGGGCAGTATTTCATACATAATAGACACTGAATGCACTTCTGTTGGCTGGCCATTTCGTCATCGCCAAAGAAAAGGTTATCCACAGGGCAAATATTAATACAGATAAAACAATGCTTGCAATAATTGGCCACCCAAGTAACATAAGGGTCAATTCTTTTCTTCTCTGGTTCCATATCATCGCCTATGATTTACCTTGAATTTTCTTTCAGCCTCAAAAAATTTCATCGCTTGGAGTCGGTCAACTTCCTTTATTTTCTGCTGCAAGAAATAAATTAAGACTAATATAGAAAGCCACAACCATCCTAAAAAAACAAACACAGCGGTCTTCTCTTTGATATTCCGTGGGCCGGCAGATATTTCTTCAGGCTGAATTTTCTCTGGAGATTCTTTTACTTTCGGAAGCTGGCTCTGGGGTGAAGTTCCAAGAAGAAAAGAAGAGCCACAAAAGATAAGCACCGCCAAAATTACCCCTGAGCTAATTATCTTTTTGATATAGAAACGTCTCATAATAAACTCCAAATGCTCATCACCAAGGCATAAATAATCAAAGTGACTCCTGCCCACGTAATAATCTGCCCTTTCCTTCCGGTTGGTCGATTATCAATCACCGGCAAAAAGAAAAAGAGAATAACTCCAGCTAAAATAAAAAGTATGGCGAAGGTTTCACCCGAAATACCCAAAATAGTAGCTGGAAATAATTTCAAAGTTTGAAAGATAAAAAGAAAATACCATTCAGGCTTAATTCCAGGGGGAGTAGGAGCCAGGAGATCAGCTGGGTTCCCCAGCCCACGAGGAAAGAAAACGCTGATGGTGATTAAAATCCCAAAGAGAATCAGCCAAAAGATTGATTCCCGGAGGACGAAATTGGGCCAAAAAGAATGGTAGGGAAGCTTCTCTTTTTTTAGCTCACCTTGGAAAGGAACACTCATCCCCTGTTTTTGGACCAAGTAAAGATGAAAGCCAAGGAGAAAAATAATGAGCATGGGCAAAATACTCACGTGAAGGCCAAAAAATCGAGTCAAAGTCTCCCCGGTAACATCTGCTCCCCCTCGTAACAACTCGGAAATCCAAGGTCCGACAAGAGGAATGGCACGGGGGATATCCGTGCCCACCTTCGTAGCGGCTAAAGAGAGTTCATCCCAAGGCAATAAATACCCCGTAAAGCCAAAACCTAGGGTAATAAATAGTAGAAAAACACCACTCATCCAGGTCAACTCCCTGGGTTTTCGGTAAGATTTAAGCAACCAAATACTCATCAGGTGAATGAAAACAAAGGCAATCATCATCGTTGCTGACCAATGATGAATCGAGCGGATTAACCAACCGTAAGGCACCTCGCTGATAAGGCGCTGAATACTCTGATGGGCCTCATCCAGAGTAGGTTTATAGTAGAGAAGAAGCAGAAAACCGGTTAGAACTTGAATTACAAAAAACACCAGGATGGCGCTCCCGGTGTAATACCAAAGAGTATGTTTATGACGAGGAACTTCCTTGTGACGAAGAAAAGAAAAAATTGATTCCAGGCCTAACCTTTCCTCCCACCACTCTTTCCAATTTTGTTTAGGCACTTTTTTCCCTTTTCCGAAGAATTATATTCTCCCCTTCCTCAATAATTTCTAATGTTCGCAGGGGCTGGGGAGGCGGCCCGGCGATATTACGTCCTTGTTCATCATACCACCCATCATGACAAGCACAATAAAATTTTCGCTGCTCCGGAAGATAAGTAACATTACAATCGAGGTGAGTACAAACGGCGACAAAAGCCGTCAAGCTGCCATCGTCGTTACGTTTGAGAATTCCGGGCTTATTCCCCCAACGAAAAACTTTAAATGAATTCGGTTGATTCAATTGATACTCAGCGGCCGGGAGAATTACTTCCTCAGGCTCCTGATAAGGAGGAAATATAAATTTGATTACCGGCTGAATAATGGTTGCTCCAAGAGCAGCCAACCACCCCCCAAGCACACCATTTAGAAACTTTCGCCGGGAGATGAGGGAATCTTTGAATTTCATTTTGGCTTCCTTCGAAACACTTTTTTTAATTTTTCAACAATTAATTTTCGGCGTAGTCCTTCTATCCCATCCGCCGGGCGCACATCTTTAGGGCAAACATCATGACAACGGAAGACAGTGTCGCATCCCCAGATTCCTTGCGGCTTATCTATTTTTTCCCACTGGGAAAAAGGGCGAAGATCCCGCGGATCCCGGACAAAACGATAAAGCTTGGCTAAGGCAGCCGGGCCAAAATACCCTTGACCCCGGGCGACCACCGGACAAGCGCTGTAACAACACCCGCAAAGAATACAGTTGATAAACTGATAGATTTTTTCCATTTGCTTTGCATCAATCCGATATCCTTTGGGTGGATGAGATTCGGCCGGCTGAAGATAAGGCTCAACTTCTCTCAAGGCCTGCCAAAAAGGAGTTAAATCGACCATTAAATCTTTCTGTATCTCCAGATTAGGCAGTGGTTCGATGATCACTAACTTGTCTTTTAGTGATTCCAGAATTGTCCGACAAGCTAAAGTAATTCGGCCATTAATAACCATTCCACACGACCCACAGACCGCCTCTCGGCAACTATGGCGGAAGGAAAGGGTAGGGTCGAGGTTCTCACGAATATTAAGCAAAGCATCGAGCACAGCATCTTTGGGAGATGACTCATACTCAAATTCCTGAAAATAAGGAGTCTTGTCTTTTTGAGGATCAAAACGCAAGATTCGAAAAACGTACTTTCCCATTAGTATTTTCTCTCCTGAGGCTCATAACGAGTAATTTTAACTTCCCGATAGGTTAACTGGGGACGCCCATCGTTATACCTAGCAATGGTGTGCTTCAACCAGTGCTGGTCATCTCGAGTAGGAAAATCGGTTCGATAATGAGAGCCACGCGTTTCTTCCCTAGCTAAAGCTCCCATCGTAATCACTTCCGCAATATCCAACATTGATTCAAATTCCATCATCGTGATAAATTCCTGGCAATAATGAAGACAATCACTCCAAAGGGAAAGATGTCGGTACTCATGGCGAATTTCTCTGATCTCTTCCAAAGCTTCGGCCAGCTTCTTCTTCTCCCGGAAAATACCGACTTTATCCATCATTAAATGCCTTAACCGATGAAAAAGGTGATAGACATTTCTTTTCGATTTATTCTTTAACCACTGGTTTACTTTGCTTTGGAGACGAGCTGCTTCATCCTGGATATAACCCAAAGCTTTTTCGTCACTCTGACTCCCTTTAATATCTTTAATATATTCAGAAGCAAACCTTCCAGCTATTTGACCAAAAACAACCGTCTCCAGCATTGAATTGCCTCCCAAACGATTAGCCCCATGAACGCTCACGCAAGAACATTCGCCGGCCGCATAGAAACCTTCAATAGGGCTGGCACAATTCTCATCAACATCAATCCCACCCATGGAATAATGCTGAGCGGGTTGGATAGGGATCGGCTCTTCAATCGGATCAAGCCCCCCAAAATAAAGACAAATTTCTCTAATTCCCGGCAAACGCTTGATGATTTTCTCTTTTCCTAGATGGCGCAAATCAAGATAAACATATTCTCCTTCAAATCCCCGGCCTTCATTTATTTCGGTCTGGATGGCCCGGGCTACAATATCCCGGGGAGCCAGTTCCATGGTCGAGGGAGCGTAATCGGCCATAAATCTTTTTCCCTGGTTGTTAATCAGGTAACCACCTTCTCCCCGAGCTCCTTCGGTAATTAAAATATTTTTTCCTAAAAGCGAGGTAGGATGAAATTGAACAAATTCCATGTCCTTGAGGGGAACGCCGGCGCGGAAAGCCATGCCAATCCCACTGCCAAGATTAATCAAAGCATTGGTTGATTTTTGGTAAACCCGTCCATAACCACCAGTGGCAAAAATGACCGCCTTGGCTCGAATAGAAATTATCTCGCCGGAATGTAAATCATAAGCCAGAAGTCCATAACATCGCCCCTCGCGGACCACCAAATTGGTGACTAACCACTCTTCATAAAAACGTACTTTTCGCCGCAGTGCCTGTTCGTAAAGTGTATGGAGGATAACCAAGCCTGTCCGGTCAGCGGCATAACAGGTTCGAGGAAAACCAGCCCCTCCAAAAGGGCGTTGGGCAATTACCCCACCGGGAAAGCGACTAAAGGGAACCCCCAGATGTTCCAACTCATAGAGAACAGGAATAGCCCGCTGACACATCAACTCGGCTGCCGTCTGGTCGGACAAGTAATCACTGCCTTTAACAGTGTCAAAAGCATGCTTTTCCCAACTATCATCCTTCCCCTCGGGATGATTGCCCAAAGCTGCATTTATCCCTCCTTGAGCCGCCACTGAATGAGAACGCAGGGGATGAACCTTGGAAATAACCACTACATCTAAATCAGGAGCAGCTTTAAGAGCCGCCGCCAACCCAGCTAGACCGCCGCCGACAATAACCAAGTCATGGTCAACAATCATCTCAATAGTTCCGGGTAAAATAAATCAAAAGAAGAGCTCCACTGACTAAAGCAGCCAGAATAGTAAAAATCCAGAAAAGCAATTTCTCCTTTTTTGCCCCCAAGTCAATAATAACCGTTCGCAAGCCGTAAAAAGCATGAAATACTCCAGCAATGATGAGCAAACTATCAGAAAGTGGATTGGTATGAAGAACTAGTGCCCAATCAGGTTTTTGGTCTTTAGTCATCAAGAAAAAAGAAGTTAAAAATTTAAGAGAAAGAAGACCGATAAGAAGAAGCCCTGTAATTCGATGAAAAAGCCAGACAAACATAAAAATCACCTTTAAAAGGGTTTAATCAACCCTGAAATTAATGAAAAAGTGAAGGCCACTTCCTGCTTATTATTTTATTTTTTCTATCGAAATTATAACCTAACATGCTACCTTCTCCTCCTGAGCCTGTCAAGAAAGACTAACTCCCAACACTTTTCCTCGTTCAAAATAATGCCATTTCTCCTTCTCTTTTTTCAAGTTATTTTTAACTGGCGGAATTATCTGCAAAACCGCGACAGCGTGGGTAATAGCCCTTAGGTTGCATAATAAATATGGGATGAGCGAAAAGACATGAAGTTCGACAACTTATTTCTTGTTCATTTCTCTTCTGGGGCTTGGAAAAGAGGTGACCGGCCTTATATTAGCCGGTTGTCTTGGAGATGCTCCCGGCCAAAATAAGGTACCAGTCACCATTCTGCCTCCTGAAGTTGCTCACTCTTGCGGATTTAATTCCCTGACCTTCCCTGTTGATCAAAGTAGCGAATAAGTATTGCTTATATCATTAAATATAATTAGTAAAAATAAACCAGCGTGTATTCTCAAAGGAGAAGAATATCAAATATCGGCGACCTGAACCTTCTTAACCCATTAATTTCTTTTTCGCCAAGATGGAAGAGAACTAAAAAATTAATTGCTTTTCCCTTAAAAATTCGCTACAAAGTAATAACCTAACTCATAAAGAGTAAATTATGTTTTATCATCATTTACTATCTCAATGAACATCATGACCACCAAAAAATATAAAGCAAGGAGTGATTGATGAACATCTATATCATCCTCATTCTCTGTTATCTCGGCTTTCTTACCTTCATTAACTTCTGGAAATCACGACAGGTTAAAGACCGGGAAGATATGATGCTCGCCGGTCGGAAAATTTCAGTAACAAAAATGGTTTTTACTCTCATCTGCACCTGGATCGGCAGTGGAACATTCATCGCGGGCGCTGAATTTGCGGCTAAAGCTGGCTGGAGTGCTCTTTGGTTGCCGGCAGGAGCCTGGATCGGGATCATCATTATTTATTTCCTGGCTGCTAAAATTAGAACCTTCGGACAGTATACGGTTGGCGATATCCTCGAAGCACGCTATGGAAGCCTGGCTCGCATTGTAGGAGCAATAGCTATAATCATCAGTTTCACCGTTATCGTCAGTTACCAATTCAAGGCCGGGGGATATATTCTTAACACTATCAGCGATGGCCAAATTTCTAATGCCCAAGGAACATTCATAGCTTTCCTTTTTGTAACCATTTTCACCGCCATTGGCGGGATGATTGCTGTGGCCAACACTGATCTTCCCAATGGAATTATCATCTTAACTTCAACCATCCTTTCTACTCCTCTAGTTATCATCGCTGCCGGGGGATGGCACAAGATTAAAGCCATCTTGCCACCCTCTCACTTTCAAGTTTTTAGCCAGGAATTTGGCGGAAACCCCTATCTAAAAATTCCGGCCATCGGTTTATCGACCCTTCTCCTTCTTCTGGGGGTCCAGAGCATGTACCAGAAATTCTACGCTGCCCGCAACCCAAAAGAAGCCCGTAAAGCAGCCGGATTGTGGGTGGTGGGAACTATCATCATCGAAACAGTAGCCGTGGTCATTGCTGTTTTTGCAGCCGCTCACTTCTGGAACGAACTTCAGAGCGGATTGATGGAACCAGCCGCCGTCATTATTCAAGCCGCCAAAAGAATGATTTTCATGCCCGTGGGAATTCTCTTGCTCGGAGCAGCCACCGCGGTGGTTATTTCCACAGGGATGAATTATCTTCTTTCCCCGACCACAACGATGATCCACGATATCTATCTTCGTTACCTTCGGAAAAACACAGAAAGAACAGCAGTTTCTGAGAAAAGAATTGTGCTTTTCCAGAAAGCCCTGATTATTATCGTTGGTATTCTAGCCTACATAATGGCTACCCGGATGGCCTCGGTTCTGGAGAGTGCCTACTTTGCTTATACTATCTATGGAGTAGCCATCTCTCCGGCTTTAATTGCGGCCCTCGCTTCAAAAAGGGTGACTCGCATCGCCGGTTTGATCTCAATTATCAGTGGAACAGTCATCACCGTTTTCCTAAAACTAGCCGGCTACATCTGGCCGGCAATTATGAGGCCCGTGGGTGACCCCAATGGTGATCCTTTTGGAATTCCTCTCATCTACCCGGCCATTATTGTTTCTGTCTTGAGCTTAGTGGTAATTTCGCTCTTCACCAAGCCGCCCAGCCAAGAAGTTTTGGCTAGATTCTTCCCCGACACCAAAGAAGAAAAATAATTCTTAGCCGCAGGCAGATTTAATATTTAAAAGAAAAACTATTTTTATATCTTTCTCGCTTCAACTCGTGATATCTCTTCAAGTTGGGGGAGAATAACCCTCAGGAAAAGCAGATCGTTTTTATTGAAGACGAAATACTTTGCGAAAATGATACCCGTAAATAGAAAAAATAATTGCCTGGGGAAATTGAGTAGGTTTTCTGAGTAATGTCCACCAAAAGAGTTTCCAATAATAAAGACGGCCTTTGTCTTTGATTCCTAAAAGAAAAATGGATTTAACTAAAGCTTCAAGATGATAAAGTCTTAATCGGAATGGTCTTCTAACGCTCAAACTCTTTTGGGCCAAATACTCTTTGACTCGCTGATAATAAGGACGACAAGAATAAATGCCTTCAATGATTTTTCGATAGCCATCAATTAACACTTGATAATCCATTTTGGGGATGAAATTAATAGTAAAGTCGGTGTTATTTCCCGTAAGGTGAGGCAAGAGACGCCCCTCCTTTTTTAACCGCTGGTAAAGTCGAGTATTACGAGGGGCATTAAGCAAACCGACCATGGCGGTAACTATTTTGCTCTTTTGGATAAATTCAATTTGCTTGTGAAATATGTGAGGAGGATCATGATCAAAGCCCACGATAAAACCACCCGTGACTTCCAAGCCATAGGCCTGCAGCTTGCGGACGCTGCCTAATAAGTCTCGCTTGATATTCTGGAATTTATGACATTCCTTAAGACTATCCAAGTCTGGACTTTCAATGCCCACAAAAACAGAAACAAAACCGGCCTTAACCATCATTTGAATCAATTCATCATCATCACTTAAATTGATCGAGGCCTCGGTATTAAAAGAAAAAGGATGTTTTCTTTTTCTCATCCACTCAATCATGGCTGGAAGAACTTCCTTTTTCAGAACCTTTTTATTGCCGATGAAATTATCATCAACAAAAAAGATGTTGCCTCGCCAGCCCAATTCATACAAATTTTCAAGCTCATTAATAACTTGCTCAGCTGACTTGACCCGCACGCGGCGGCCATAAAGAGCGGTAATGTCACAAAACTCGCAATCAAAGGGACAACCACGGGAAAATTGAAGATTCATCGACATATAATCTCGAAAGCGAATTAACGACCAAAGCGGAGGAGGGGTCAAACTCAAAGCTGGGAAGTCTGAAGATTGATAAACTTTTTGGGGATTTCCCTGGCGTAAATCTTGTAAGAAGAGAGGAAGAGTAATTTCAGCTTCATTCAAAATTAAGTGATCCACTTCTGGATAATCAGCCCAATATTCGGTAAACAAAGGGCCCCCCGCCACGATGCGTACTCCTTGCTGGCGGCAGCGGCGAATAACATCTTGAGCTGATTTTTTCTGCACTACCATCGCACTGATAAAGACATAATCAGCCCAGGCAATATCGCTATCTTTTAAGGGCCGGACATTTAAATCGACTAAACGCTTCGGCCAAGACGGAGGTAAAAGAGAAGCCACAGTTAATAACCCTAAGGGAGGATAAGCAGCTCTCTTAGAAACAAACTGTAAAGCATACCTAAAGCTCCAAAAAGTTTCCGGATACTCTGGATAAACCAGAAGAATTTTTAAATTCTTCTCTAGAGAACTATTTTCTGAGTAATTCTTTTCTTTCCTCTCCAATGCTTTGTTTTTTTGCTCTTTTTTTCTCATAAATTTCCTTTTTCTGGGATAACCCAAATTAATATTTTTTCCTTTTATTTTTTATCCTTTTTATTTTGAGCCTCGTTTATTTCAGGAGAAACAATCTCTTCCTGGCGCTATTTCACATCTTTGCCTTGGGTCAAATTAATTTATGCGGAAAGTCCCCTTAAATAAAATCTTCAAGAAGAAATCAAGGAGTTGGATATTGATCATTACTTTTTGTATTTATTTTACTCCAAAACTCCCCAAATATCAAATTATATCCTCCTCCTTCTACTATTCGCTTGAGAAAAATTGGAAATTAACTAAAATCGATTTGAGGAGGAAAAAAGATGAAATCTAGAAAAAACAATCCATCTGTCTCTTCATTCTCAAGAGAGCTCCTATTTGGCCAGCTTTTCAACTTGATAATTATTTGCTTATGCCTGACTTTATTAGCGCTATTGGTGACTGAGCCTCTCCTGGCCGCCAACGGTTCCCATCACCAATTAAGTTCAACCCCACCCCATGACAGTACTTCTTTTGGGGCCCAAAGCGACACGTCAACCCCTGGCCAAGAAAAAGGCCTGCTTACGCTTGATCGTATTTTCGCCTCTGGTGAATTAAGAACTAAACGCCCTCCGAGCCTTCACTGGGTTCCGGAATTATCTGGATATCTGATCCTGGAACCCTCAAACTCGGTAGAGGGAGGGCAAGACTTGGTGCTCTACACCCTTCCCCCGGGCAAGAAACAAGTCATTATCGAGGCCTCCTCCTTTTTTCCCCTTGGGGCCGAAAAACCACTGCATATAGAAGATTTCTCTTTTTCCCCGGATAGAACAAAACTTTTGATTTACACCAACAGCCGCCGTGTCTGGCGTCGTAATACTCGCGGCGATTACTGGGTTCTTAACTTAAAATCAGGATTACTGAAAAAAATTGGCGGTGATGCCCAGCCCTCTTCTTTGATGTTCGCTAAATTCTCTCCTCAGGGAGATCGAGTGGCTTATGTTTACCAAAATAACATCTGGATTGAAGATTTAACCACTAACCAGATCATCCAATTAACTAAAGATGGTTCAGAAACGATCATCAATGGCACATCTGATTGGGTGTATGAAGAAGAATTTGAAGTTAGGGACGGTTTCCGCTGGAGTCCTGATGGTCGTTTCATCGCTTTTTGGAATTTCAACACCAAAGATGTACCTCGCTTTACGATGATTAATTATACTGACTCCCTTTACCCCAAGCTTATTCAATTTCCTTATCCCAAAGTGGGGCACACCAACTCAGCCTGTCGTTTAGGCGTCATCAGCTCCTCGGGGGGCGAAACAATCTGGATTAAAGCCCCTGGGGACCCCCGTAATAATTATATTGCCCGCCTGGAGTGGACAAAGAATCCAACCAAGATAATTTTTCAACAATTAAACCGCCACCAAAATACCCTCCGCGTGATGACTGGTGATGCGTTCACGGGTGATGTTCAGACTGTCCTGACCGAAAGAGATGAAACTTGGGTGGATGTCGTGGATGAATTATTTTGGTTAAACAAGGGGGAAAATTTCACCTGGATCTCCGAACGAGATGGCTGGCGGCACGTTTATCTTGCTTCTCTCGAAGGAAAGGGAGAACCCAAATTGCTAACTCCTGGGAATTACGATGTCATTAATCTCCTTGCTGTCGATGAAAAAAGAGGCTGGTTATATTTTATTGCTTCACCTGAGAATGCCACCCAAAGATATCTTTATCGAAGCCGCCTTGATGGGAAAGGCCGTCCCCAAAAAATCACCCCCTCAACCTTTATCGGGACCAATACTTACAATTTTTCGACCGATTGCCGGTGGGCCGTTCACACCTTTTCTGATTTTAACACCCCTCCCCTCGCGGAAATCATTGAATTACCCTCCCATCGGACATTATTAACGCTTGAGGACAACGCTGCCTTAAAGGAAAGACTAGCTCAACTTAAAAGGAAGCCTGCTGAATTCTTTCAAGTCAATATTGGGGAAGGAATTCTCCTTGATGGCTGGTGTCTTTTCCCCCCTGATTTTGATCCCCAGCTCAAATATCCCCTTTTCATCCATGTTTACGGCGAACCTGCCGGGGTAACGGTAGTCGACCGCTGGGGCGGTAACAGGTACCTTTGGCATCTTTATCTAGCTCAACAAGGCTACCTGGTCATGAGCATTGATAATCGGGGCACTCCGGCTCCTAAAGGCCGGGAGTGGAGAAAATGCGTCTATGGCCAAATTGGAATTTTAGCTTCCCAAGAGCAGGCGGCTGCCTTACGGCAACTCATTAAAGAAAGGCCTTATATTGATGGCCAAAGAGTTGGTGTTTGGGGATGGAGTGGCGGCGGTTCAATGACTCTCAACCTTCTTTTTCGCTACCCAGATTTATACCATGTTGGCCTCTCGGTAGCCCCGGTGTGCAATCAACTTTTTTACGATACAATTTATCAAGAAAGATACATGGGTTTACCCGATGAAAATCGCGAAAACTTTATCAAAGGGTCACCAATTACCTATGCTCATCAGCTCAAAGGCGACCTTCTTCTTGTTCATGGCACCGGAGACGATAACGTTCATTATCAGAGCACTGAAACTCTAATTAATGAATTGATTAAACACAATAAACTTTTTTCTTTAATGATTTATCCTAATCGGAGTCACGGCATTTACGAAGGAGAGAACACAACTTATCATCTTTATCAAACCCTGACTCGCTTTCTTCTCAATCATCTTCCCTCAGGAGGCAAGTAACAACGAGAATAAAATTATTTAAATTTTAGCGATTCTGAGCTCAACTTTTCTTGGTCTATACTCCCTCCCCCCAACGGGCAGGAATCTATTCTCTTATTCAGAGGGAGGGCAAAGTTCTGACTCTAACCTTCCAACGATGGAATTTAATCAATCTTTCCAACTGTTTCTTGTTGGTATCGCTTCTTTCCCAATTCAATACTCCCCCAATCATTTTGATTTTTTTGGCCATTGAAGTTGGGTAATTAAGCACTTCTCTTATATCTTGAAATGTTTCGCTTGAATAGTCTGGAGGTAGACCTTGCCAGATATCTATGGCTTTCATCTCCTCGCCTTCTTCCCAATACAGAAGAGCTAGGGAAAAAAGAGCTCGACTTCTGACCTCGGGACCATGAGCGGCAATGAATTGGTAAAGCTCTTTTTCCTTTTGCGTATACCAACGCAAAACTTCTTCTAAAGATTGATAGTTTTTTCTTTCTAAAGTTGATGTAAGTTCTTCATAAACTTCTTTGACGATATAAGCTTTAGCTTTTTTCTGATAGATATCACTTTCGCGGCCCCAGCGCGTCAAGGCTCTTTTCGTTTCTCCATAGGCACTATAAAGATAGGCAATACCACGCTTTTCAAAATTAAGATGAGAAGCAATATAAAAAAGCGCTTCCCATCCCGTTTTAGTGTAGGGATGTCGCTGCCAATACTCGAGGAAAGCATAATCCAGATGTTTACTGAAAAAAAGCTGCTCGATAAAGCCAAAAGCACCGGCAATAGGATTGTAGGCGATGATGATATTACTGAGATTGGAATTGATAAAATCTCTGGTGAAACGGGGTAAGTCTCCTTGGTGGGGATGATAAATATCAAGGTATTTTTCTTTAAAAAATTTAAACTGCATTCCCTCAGAAAAAGCCATTAATGAATCCAGTATTTGGGTCACCCTGGTGGGATTACTTTGGTAGAGTCGTAAGGGGAGACGATCGGAATCATCTTCAGGTTTAAGTTCAAGGGAGGTTTTTTCTTCAGTCTCATCCGAAGGGGGGATTAAAATCACTCGAAAACCATTTTTCTTCATCACAGACTCTTGCTCGATGCTCTCCGTTTCCCTTAACTCCTTTTCTTGGGAGCCTCCAACATCGTCTTGGGCTTCCAACGTAGGGAATCCTTCGGTAATGTAAAAAAGCCCCGCACCGCAGGCAAGAAGTTGTTCATAAGGACATTGCCGAAAGAAGTATTCCTCAGGAATGGCTACCTCACCTCCAGGGGTGCGGATGATAACTCGGTTACGATATATGACAAGGTCCCGGCGATTCAATTCTCCTCTCGATTTAAACTCACGAAGCCGATCTTTCTTCTCTTTGGGCAAAAAGAAAAGTTCTAACTCTTCTGATTCAAAAGGAGGCAGGACCGGGATCACCGTATCGCCCGAATCAAAATCAAAATAGGGTTGCTGGCGCCAAAATTTAAACAGATCTTCGGGAGGAAGATTCCTCTGTTTTTCTGGAAGCTGGTCCCCATAATAATCAATCCAGGATTGAAGCAATTTTTCCAATAAAGCGGCTTTTTCACCATCGGGAAGCCTAAATTTATCAATACTGTCAAAGAGAGAATCTTGAAGGGAGGGCGGAAGTAAAGGCAGCAAAGCAGAAGCAGAGGAGGAGTTAAGTTTGGTTAACCAAGGACTTTCCGAGTCAAAAGACTTATGACTCCCTAAAAAATGGCCCTGTTCGGTGATTATCAACAAGCCAATGAAAATCAAATGCCCAATAAACGAGAGAAAAACAGCTTGCCGAAAAGAGGAGAAGGAACCCTTCTTCCAGGACCAGAACCATTCCTTTTTCCAAAAAGGAAAGACAAAAGATGCTCTTTTCACCTTCCCCCCTGGGGAAGATCAATTTCTTTGCTTCTCTTTAAATTGACCCAATTTAAAGAAAAATTTCTTTTTTTCCCTCTTACAAAAAATACGATGCTCCTTAAAATTTGTCAAGAAACTTGGGTTAGATTCCTAAATGATTTGGCAGGGACACTTCAACCCAAGCTCAAGGAACAGGATTTCGCCAAAAATAGGATAGAAATCCCCTCACAAAAAAGCAAAAGATAAACAGCAAAAGACAAGCAATCTCACCTCTTTTCCTTGACAACTACCAAAAGAATGGTAAGATTTATCTTCCCTCCCTCATTCCCCTCATCACAATCACCCCCTTAGTTCTAGAGGGCACCTCTAAGGTGCCCTCATTTTTATTGCCTCAACTTCCATAAACTAAAAAACATTCTTCTTCGGCCCTTGACAACTTTTCCTGAATCTGAATTTGACGCCTTTATCCTTCTTCATGATATAATGCTGGCGAGCTTTGTGTGGGAGGATTTCCATGGAGTTTGACCTCAACCAAAAATTTAATTACCCTTTGCCCCGAACTTTAAGTGATTTTATCTATAATCACCTCAAAGAACTTATCATCAATAACAAACTCAAGGCTAACCAAAGGCTGAACGAAATAGAGCTGGCTAAATATTTCAACGTCAGCCGTACCCCCATAAGAGAAGCCATTCTCAAATTGGAAGCCACCGGATTCGTGACCATTGATTCTCGCCGGCATGTCAAAGTTAAAGAAGCATCAGAAAAAGAACTCCGAGAAATCCTTCAAGTTCTAGGGGCCTTGGATAGATTAGTGATGGAATTGGCGGTGAATTCTTTAACTCCCAAACAAATAGCTAAACTGGAAAGATTAGCCGATAAAATGCTTAAAAAATCCAAGATTGAAAGCATTGAAAGATATTTTGAATTAAACGAAGAATTCCACAACGAAATTCTCAAGGCCGTCCCGAATAAATTTCTCCAAGAAATTGTTCAATACGTTAATGAAAAGCTCAAACGTTACACTTATGCCCGGATCCATGCCTTTAAAAAACCTGGGGCTCTCCAAGATTCTCTGCTTGAGCATCACCAAATAATCGAAGCCCTCAAGAAAAAAGACAAAGCTAAACTTCAACAGCTTATCTATGGCCACCGGATAGCTCCCCTGTCTGTTCCTTCTTATTCCGCCGGCCTTAAAGAATATTTTGCCTCCAATGAAACTAAAGAGGAGAAAAAAACCCGCTAATAAGATAAAGACGCCCCTCTCTATCGAGGCATAGACCTCAGGAAATATTTCTAAAAAGCCTAGCTCGGAATTAGAAAGCCTCGCTAATCCAGCCAAATATATCTCTTCCCTTTCTAAAAACAAGAAACTGTACTCTTAACTATTTATCTCCTCATGCATGGACTCCAGGAAAAAACTTCTGGTCTTCTCCTTTGTTGTGATGAGGACTAAAATTTCTTATATTACAAAAAAAGGAGAAAGACATGAAAAGCAAGCAACAGGCCACTCATAATAAGGCTATTTCTAGAAGCAAAAAGGGAATAAAGAGAAGAACTTTTTGCCAACTGGGATTTTTCTTCCCGGCCGTAGCTTTTCCTTTTAGCCGGATATTTAAATCTTCTAAAGAAGCGAATCGCTCCTTGAGCCTATCCACTCCCCGCTTATCTTCCCCTTCTCCTTTATCTTCCCCTTCGTCCCCAAGTTCCCCCCTTTTTCCCCCTCTTCGTTCCTCGGTCTATGACCCGTGGATTGAACTCGACCTAGATGCGCTTTCTTGGAATCTCGATAAGATCCGCCACCTAACCAAGGTTCAAATCATGGCGGTAATCAAAGCCAATGCTTATGGACACGGGCTAGTTGAGGTGGCCCGAGCTCTAGAGAAAAAGAAAGTAGCGGCTCTAATGGCCGGCAAGCTTCAAGAAGCCCTGACTCTAAGAGAAGAAGGAATTGCGGCCCCCATCTTTAACTTCGGACCTTTTGGAAAAGAAGACGTCGCAGATATTATCCGCTATCAAATTCAACAATGCGTCTACACTCCTGAAGTAGAAGCCCTAAGTAAAGCAGCTCGTCAGCGTTATCAACAGGCTGCTATCCATGTCCATATCGACACCGGAATGGGCCGCGCCGGAGTTCCTTTTCCCGAAGCTTTGTCTTATCTAGAAAAAGTTTCCTCCCTCGAGGGAATCAAAATAACCGGAATCTCAACAACTCTCACTGAAGACCCTGAATTTGATCGCCTTCAACTTAAACGTTTCCTTGAGGTATGCCGCCAAGCCGAAGAGAAAGGAATTTCAATCGGTCTTAAACATGTGGCTTCCAGTAGTGGAATTCTAACTTTACCCGAATCGCATCTTGACCTGGTTCGGCCGGGAATAATGCTTTATGGATACTACCCTTCAACGGCCACCCAGCTTGAAGACCGGCTCCAACTCCGACCGGTGCTTCATTTAAAGTGCCGCGTCTACATGGTCAAAACTCTTAGTCCCGGAGATTCAGTCTCCTATCATCGGGCTTATACGGCTTCCAAAAAAGAGAAAATTGCTCTTCTTCCCCTCGGGTACTCTGATGGCTATCCCCCCAATACTTCGGAAAAATCGGCAGTCCTTATCCGCGGCAAAAGATTTCCCCTTGTTGTTTCCCCGACAGCCAACCATCTCGAAGTTCTTTTGGGTGAAAATTCCGAGGTGAGAGCAGGAGACGAAGCAGTTCTAATTGGTCCGCAAAAACAAGCCCACATCTCCGCTTTTGAGCTCGGTCAATGGTCTAATCAATCTGTTTATAAGGTGTTAATCAATCTCAACCCACTGTTGCCGCGTCGGACTTGAGAGGTAATCAATTATTTCCAACTCGAGGTGACCGATAATCTCGGCAACGCTAGTGGCTATTTCTTTAAACAAATTTTCATCCAGCCGAGAACGGCCAAATTTTAAGTGAGTGGCATCCGTCACCAATTCTCCCGTGTCTTTATCCACCACCAACCACTTAGGATCTAGATTAAGCCACCGGCCAACATAGACTTCAGGCCACATGTGATAAGCAAACAAGCCACCCGCCGACATAATTCCCACGGCCGCCCGAGCTGGAATCCCTACCGCTCGGCAAAGGGCAACCGTAAGCACCGTAAATTCAGAACAATCACCTTGGCGAGCTTTAAGTACTTCCCGGGCCGAAGCAAAGCCCACATCATAATTGGGTTGTAAAGCTTGGTTCACCCAACGAGCAATTAGCTTGGCGGCGCGCCACGAATTTCGCTCATCACCGATTATGTCCCGGGCAACATTTTGAATCTGGGGATCATCGGACTGGCAAAAGGTCGTTGGTTGAAGATAGGATTGAATTTTTTCCTCCTTAATGGGGAGAGCCAGCGCTCGCTTCTCCTTGAAAACAAGGGAATTAGTTTGCACTACCACAAAATCATCACCCACTTGGACTAATTGCTGGCTACCATCGTCGAACGGAAAGCGGAGAAATTTTTCCCTCTCTAATCCGCTGAGGCGAAAACGAACCCGAGTGATTTGATATGGACTAGCCCAAGCAACATTGGGACGAATGATGGTCGAATAAGCCAAATCAAAGCCTGATGAAATGGGCTCTAACGCTTTCTCCCGATTCATGCGGAGAGAAGTCATGGTTAAAAAGGCAGAATTATTGATTGATTTCCAGATGATTCCCTCCTCGTCCAGCCAATCATCCACGGTAACCGAAACAATCGTTTCCATTTTCGTTCGGGTATGGCACAGACTTTTCTTCTCGCCTAGAATCATCACTTCTTCCCAGCCCAAAACTTCAAAATGGCAAGTTTTTAAACTGTAAGTTAAAGGATCAATTACCAAAAAATCTTGATTATATCCCGGTTGAATTTTCCCCTCGTCCAGAAGTTTTTTAATCGGGATCTCCGCATAGAATTTACCAGGAGAAGACACTTCATTGACCTGCTTTCCCCCGGCGAAAAAGACAATTTTGCCGGATTTAACTTGAGCCTCCAAACTTATTTTATCGCCCGTCATTGTGGTTTCGACCACCACCTTTTGAAGATTATCTTCTCTATCATAAAAAATCGACTCTCGAGTATTTATCTCAATGGGAACCCCACCCAATCGAGACACCTTTATTTTTGACTCGGAATAATTCTCAACATATTGACGATGATCCCGAACAACAATTCGCTGGCACGAGTAACCATAGCCGACCTTTTGACCTTGAACATAAATTCCATGCCAGCTCTCTTCCTTAATTTCTGCCTCGTCGTTTTTTGCCCTTTGCTGAGGGAAAATGGCCAACAATGGTGCTATTTGCCCTGGAGAAAATTCTCTTTTGAGGAAAAAAAGATGGCCCGAGGCTTTCAGCTCATTTTTGGTCCAGCTGGCGATTAACCGGGAAGATATTTCCGTTGAAGCTAAAGGGGAAAAACTGCCTAAGAAAAAAAAGAATAAACCGGCTAGAATTTTTATTTTTAGAGTAGACTCATAAATATGATCATGTTCTTTTGTTTTTACACTTTCCCATTTTTTTGCTGCCCGGCTTATCCCGGGAAAAGGGAAAAGTCCGAGGTGGCCCCCATTCTTTGGACAATATTTAGAGCTTTCTAAAATGATATTTTTATCTATACAATCTATTTTCCTATGCCCATTCATATCTAACCCTTCCTCCTTTTCGATGAAAAAATTCTATCGTGATTTTAATTCACTCTTGATTTTATTTCATCATCCCGCTCTTAGCAAACTTAATATGCATCACTTGCTCTTTTTGGCCCGGAAAAAATTAAGGTTATCAACCAAAGAACCCTTCCTTGGTCTAAATCTATTGATTCAGGATCGAGTTCTGACCTTGTAATTGGTAAATGTCAAATGTGGAAATCTGTCCCCCCTACTTATGCTGGCCTTCCATTTAATCTTGTATCAACTAATCCCGAAAAGAGGAAAGAGGGGCCTAAAAAATCGAAGTGGAAATTTGCCTTTGGTCAAGAAACTACTAAAAACAATTAGACTTGCTATTTTCTTATAGATATTATTTCTCATGGAAAGGAGGAAAAGTATGAGAAAAAAGAGGAGACTATTGACTTGGAGCTTATCAGTAATGCTCTTTAACTTGACCCTAATCGGCTTGATGGCTGCTGATAAGCCTCTTATTCTTCAGGAGTTAACCTGGACCGACATCAAAAGCTACTTAAAAACCAACGATATGGTGATTATCCCTTTGGGAAGCACCGAGCAGCACGGCCCCCATCTTCCTCTTGGCACTGATTTTTATGAAGCTTTTGGTTTATCTAAAATGATCTCGGCCCAAACCGGAGTATTAGTGGCTCCTCTAACTTTCACCGGTTACAGCCCCTATCACTCGGGATTTCCCGGCACCTTAAGCCTCCAACCCGAAACGATGGAAAGAGTCATTTTTGAGTCAGTCGAATGGCTGCTCAAATATGGATTTCGCCGCTTCCTCTTCTTTAACTACCACGGGGGAAACAACATCGTTCAAACCAGAGTCATTCATCGCATCAATCATCAGACCCCGGGAATAGCCGTAGCCATTGGACATGGCAGCTCTCTCCAAAGCGAAGAAGAAGATGATAGCTCAATGGATTGGCACGCTGGTGTTTCCGAAACTTCCCTTATGCTTTATCTAAAACCGGAGCTCGTTCGTCTTGACCGGGCAGAAAAGCCAGTTATGAGGTTTACCCCTCAAATGAAAGAGCTTCGCCAGTTGGCCGCCAAAGAGCCTTCTCTTCTGCTGGTGTGGAGCTCTTTGCTGGGGATTCCTGAAGAAACAGGCAAAGGAGGGGCCAGCCATGAACTTTCTTCCAACGGAGTCTGGTCGTTTCTCGACCCCCGTGAAGCTACGGCCCAACAAGGAGAAAAAGAAGCCTTAGAAATGGTCAGGCAAGCCGCAAAATTTATTAAAGCCTGGCAGGCAGCCAAGGGAAAAATCGCTGATTTACCCTAAGGGAATAAGAATGGATTCAATCTGTTTCAGGCTTTACCATGGTTTTTCCTAGAACAATACCATACTTAGTTTGGTTCAGGCTAAGCTTGGCCACGCTTGGTAACAATTTTACCGGATATTACCAAATGTTATATAGTTTATTTTTTATATAGCATATTTTCACTTGATTTTGATTTAAACCAATCAAGTTTAACCAAGGAGAATTAAATGACTTGCCAGCAAAAAGCAATTAACCTCATCACGCAACTGCAATATCAGAAAGGCTCCATCGTCAGCCAGGAAATTTACAAGCAGCCAACCGGAACCTTGACTCTTTTCGCCTTTGATGAAGGACAAGGCCTCAGCGAACACACAGCGCCTTTTGATGCTTTCATCTATTGCTTGGAAGGTCAAGTTGAAGTTTCTCTGAAAGGTCATCCCCATCAATTAAAGTCAGGTGATCTTCTCTTGATGCCGGCTAATCTGCCCCATGCTCTTCACGCTCTAAGCTCAACCAAAATCCTCCTTATCATGTTTCGCACCACCTAAAAGTGTGGAGGAAATGGGAAAGAGGAAAATTGCCTGGAGATGATATAAGAAGGAGGAGAAAAGAGGAGAAGAAAAAGAAGAAAAAAATATAATAATGACGATGATGAATGATAATTGACGCAGGATAACGAGCAAGAAGGAAAGGAAAGAAGAATATTAATATAAATCTATAACTTTAGTGAGCTTAGTCTACATCAAGTTTCTCTCCATTAAAATTCTTCTTAATCCCAGCTGAAACCAAAACAGTTATTTCCCTTACTCAAAATCCAAAGGCACTACTTGTTCTCCTTAGCCAGGAGATCTAAATTCCCCAAGCTTGCCACTTTTTAATAAGAAAACTTTAATAAGCCCCCATCTTCTTTTGCCAACTCAACAAAACTCTATATCTTACGGACCCAGGTTGAAATTGGAAGGAGATTTTATTGTTTTTTCGACACTCCCAAAAGATAGTCAAAAAAACCTACAAAAACCCAGTCAGGAATCTTAGCCGGCCTTAGGAGAGAGGTCTCTTATTTTAGCCAAGATCCGATTATAAATCTCATCGAAATTATCTCTCGTCAGGAAAAATATTTGACCTTTATCTTTATATTTTTTGACAAACTTCCGGGAAAGAGTGGCCATGACCACTTTATCCGAGATCAACACTTGTTTTATAGCCTCCCTGAACTTTCGAGAAAAAAACTCCATCATGCCAATTTCATCAATGATGACGCATTGGGAGTCTTCATAGCTTTTCATGAATTTGTCGATAATGAAATCGATGCCTTTTACATTTACCCGGTATCGCGAAACACCGGGCCCGCGGTTGAGATTAAGGGAAGCCATGATCTCTTCTTCTTTGGAAGCCAAATCAATTATCTTGAATCCTTGTCTTTGGCCACGAACTCTTATCTCCGGGGTTATAAAACCGGAAATTTTTTTATCTGAAATCTCAGCTAAAATTTTCTGGATTAAAGTAGATTTTCCGCAACCCGGATTACCAGTGATAAAAATATTCATTTTCTGCGTTGATAAGGCTGAACTCTCTCTTGCCCCGAAAAATTATCTTTTCGCCCCTCTCTTCGGCACCTCCTGTCGGAAAATCTCGTCCAATTCTTCCTTATCCCACTGAGTTACTTACACCACTCATCCAGCCAATTCAACACGGTTTCATGCCACAAAATACTATTATGAGGCTTAAGGACCCAATGATTCTCATCGGGGAAATAGAGCAATTTACTGGGAATGCCCCGCCTTTGGAGAGCAGTAAAAGTCGATATACCTTGGGTGTCCACTACCCGAAAGTCCAAAGCGCCATGAATGACCAACATCGGTGTTTGCCAATTTTGAACGTAATTAATGGGATTGTGTTTCTCATAGCCTTGGGGATTGCTCCAGGGTGTGCCTTCATGGTCCCACTCGGGAAACCACAATTCTTCGGTGTCAAAATAAGCCATCCGTTCATCAAGATTCCCGTCGTGATTGACCAAGCAACGGAAGCGGTCGGGCCAATTCCCAGCAATCCAATTAATCATGTAACCGCCAAAAGAAGCCCCTAAAGCCGCTACTCGCTCCCCATCCATCCAGGGATATTTATTCAAAGCGGCGGCTAATCCTTTCTTGAGATCTTCTAAGGGCTTTCCTCCCCAATCACCTCGAATTGAATCAGTAAAAGCCTGGCCGTAGCCCACTGAACCATGAAAATCAACCATCACCGCCGCATAACCTGCCCCAGCATAAACTTGCGGATTCCAGCGATAATGAAAATGATTATTAAAGGACCCCTGCGGCCCGCCATGAATTAGAAAAGCTACCGGATATTTCTGGGAGGGATTAAAATCAATGGGTTTAACTACGTAGGCATATACTATTTCATCATTCCACCCTTTAAAAGTAAATTGCTCAAAATCTCCCATCCGGGCTCGGCGAATTTTTTCTGTATTAATTTTGGTAATTTGTCTTAATTGTTTTCCATCCACCCTGATTGAATACAACTCTACTGGTGACTTCAGATGGTCCATACCAAAAATTATTCTCTTCCCAACCGGGCGAGGCGAACTTACCGTTCCCTCATGGAGAATAACTCTGACTTTCCCTGTTTGAGTATCAATGGCGAATAATGATTGCTGCCCCAAATTCGCAGCAGTGGCGTAAATAGTCCGGCCATCGGGAGCCCAAGCTATCTCCGAAGGAGAGCGATCCCAATCCTCAGTTAAAATTCTCTCTTGGCCAGAGGCCCAATTGCGCAAAATGATGCGAAATCGGTCAGATTCATACCCTGGGCGGCTCATAGCCAGATAAGCTAGCGTTTGGCCATCGGGAGAGAAAAGGGGCATCGTGTCCCAGGCTTCATTTTTTTCGGTCAAACAAACGGGCTGCTTTGAACCGTTAACCGGCACGTAATAAAGGTCAAAATCAGTTGACCAGGGCTCTTGGCGCCCGGCATTGCGAGCTGTAAAAATCAAGCCTTGGCCATCGGGAGTGAAGGTTATTTCCTCAGGACCTCCAAAAGGTTTAGATGGGGTATCAGCATCCATCCCCCCCATTAATTTAAATAACTTTTTATCCTCAACTCGGAGAGCAAAAAGATGAGAGCGTCGTCCATCTTTCCAGGTGTCCCAATGGCGAATAAAGAGTCGGTCATAAATCCGGCCACTACTTTTTTGTTTTGCGCGTTCTTCGAGCTTTCTTTTCGTGTCAAAGGGACAACCTTTCTCCGGGAAAACTTCCATGGTCAAGGCAATGTATTTCCCATGGGGAGAAACAACAAGATTGGCAACATCCAAAGGAAGGTCGGTAAATTTGACGGCCTCCCCACCTTCGACGCGGATTCGCCAGACCTGAGTTTTCCCGGACCGGGTGGACAAAAACCAGATGTATTTCCCACAAGGTGACCACCGAGGGTTAAAGTCTGCGGCCGGGTGGGTGGTTAAGCGTCTTAAGTTCTGCCCATTGGTTTCCACTAACCACAAATCAGTCCGTCCCCGATTCGCCTCCAAGTCGGTGGTGCGGAGGGTAAAAACAATCCACTGACCATCTGGCGAAACTTGAGGGTCAGAAATTCGATCCATCGCTAACATATCATGGACGGAAAAAGGGTGAGTTTGTAGTTTTTCATCCGCTTGAAGGAAGCCCCCACCTAACCATAAAGCCATGATTAAGCTAAGCCCTAATCTAAAGAATAGACGACGACTCATCAGATCCTCCTTTTTTTGAATTCATTATATTTTAGGTTCATTAGGTTTTTTATTTTATAACTTCTTATTTTCCTGTCTATCAACATTTCTTATTTTTCAAATTATCAACACCTATTATTTACCCCTTTATTTAGGCTTATTATCTTCCTACTTATTCAGAATTCTTATCTTCTTGCTTATCAATAAAAAACCCTCCCGTTCTGGTTGCAAAGTTACATTAAATTTAAATCACAAACAAACAAACAAATAAATAAATAAATAAATAAATAAATAAATAATAATATAATAATTGGGCGAAAGCACTCATCAATATAAGCTTAGAAAGGTCAACAATTTTATCCGTCCCTCATTTAGACAAATTAGCTAATCCTTTCTCTTATAGGCCAGAGGAGCTCTTCGCTAACGTCCTCAAGTTCAATAAGATTCCTGTGCCCAATTATTGCCCCTTTAAATCTATCTCCACCATTCTCTCCCAAGAATAAAATATGTAGTTTAAGCTCCTTTTTCAAGATTTTTCTTAAGAAGTCCACTACCCAATGGTTAGCAACCCTTACTAAATATTTCAATTTTTTCCTGGAGAATAGGCGAAGGTCAGATTCATTACTCTCGACAAGAACTAATAGCTATTTGTTTTTTCCTTGATTAAGCATCTACTTTCCGCTGCACTAATCGATAACAAGAAAAACATCGCCATTTGGCTATATTTTACCGCCCGATTAAGCTAAAATAATTGCTATCTTGACACCTTATCTTATTTGCGGAGTTTCCAGGTGATTAATGGCTATAATGGAAAGGGATTAACCATTGATCTTACTTCCGGCCAAATAGAAGAGTTTAATCTTGCGGAAGATGTTTTAACTTCCTACCTGGGAGGTCGTGGCTGGGGAGCCTATTTTTTAACTGAAAAATCAGACCCTCAAATTGATCCTCTCTCGCCAGAGAGCCTGGTGGTGGTTGCTTCGAGCGGTCTTAACGGCTCGGGTGCCCCCACTGGCGGCCGCTTTTCTCTTATCTTTAAATCCCCTTTGACCGGAACAATTTGCAGTTCCAATTCTGGCGGGTTTTGGGGAAATACCTTCAAACGAACAGGTTTCGATGTCCTACTCATTAAGGGGAAAGCGCCAACTCCTGTCTATCTTTATCTCAGCGAAAATAAAGTTGAGCTCATCGAATGCCCAGAACTATGGGGAATGTCTATCCCGGAATTGACCGCCCATCTCCTCACCAAACATTCTTCCACTGCTCGAGTCTTGGGGATTGGGCCAGCGGGAGAAAAAATGGTGCTCTTCGCCTCAGTAATGAATGATTTAGGACGCACTTGCGGACGAGGGGGCGGAGGAGCAGTTTTTGGTTCTAAAAATCTCAAAGCCATTGTCGTGGAAGGCAAAAAGACCTTCTCGCCCGCCCAAAGAGAAAAATACCAAACCGGTCTTTATCAGGCTAATAAGCTCCTTCGTTCCCTGCCGGTTACAGCTAAAGCTTTTTCTCTCCTCGGCACCAGTGGCTTACTTAAACTAGTCTATCAACACGATATGCTTGCCCATCGTAATTTTCAAGATACTTACCATGCTCCTGAAAATATTGCCAAAATCTCCGGAGAAAGACTGCAGCAAACAATTTTCCAAAAGGCCCGAGGTTGCTACAACTGTCGCATCCGCTGTACCCGCTTAACCCGGGTAGGGAACCTAAAGGGAGAGGGCCCTGAATTTGAAACAATCTCGATGATGGGGGCTAACCTTGAGATTTACGACTTACCAACCATCGCCCAAGCGAATTACCTTTGTAATGATTTCGGCCTGGATACTATTTCTCTAGGGAACACGCTGGGAGCAGCCATGGAGCTTTTCGAAAAAGGCTTTCTGAGCCCAAAAGACACCGAGGGAAGAAATCTTTCTTTTGGATCTCAAAATCTCCTTGTACCTTTAACTAAACAAACCGCTTTTCGTCAAGGAATTGGAGACTTATTGGCTGAAGGAGCTCATCGCTTTACCTTGAAATTCAAAGCTCCTGAGTTGGCGATGGTGGTCAAGGGCTTAGAGCTACCCGCTTATGATCCTCGATCCACCTTGATGCAAGCCCTCGGTTATGCTACTTCTACCCGTGGCGGGTGCCATCTTAAGGGGGGCTACATGATTTCGCTGGGTTTTTTCGGAGGTTCCCGAGAAGTAGATCGGTTTCTGATCGAGACGGTGGCTGACCATGTGGTTGACGAGCAAGATTCAGGATGCGTGGCCGATATGCTGGGTATTTGTCGTTTCGCTTACTTTGCTTTTAGCGAAAACGAACTTTCACGAATTTACTCTGGATTTACGGGCGTTGATTTAAGCCCAGATGATTTAAAAAAGGCCGCCAAAAGGGTTATCCAAAAGGAACGGGAATTTAACCTTTTAGCTGGAATTGATCCAAGCCAAGACACTTTGCCAGCCAGGTTTTTTGAAGAAAAAATCCCCATTGCCGGCCAAAAACGAAATATTGACCGGGAAGCTCAATTTAATCACATGTTGGCCAAATACTACGAAATACGAGGCTGGAAAAAATAAAGACAAGAGAGAGAGAAGGAAGGAAGGAAG
>Ga0190359_1000291_pt1 | contig 34753 bp, 26 predicted proteins | sample 48721823_MG_FD_161269 | JGI IMG/M metagenome (GOLD analysis project Ga0190359, IMG submission 161269) | Hydrothermal vent microbial mat bacterial communities from Southern Trench, Guaymas Basin, Mexico - 4872-18-2-3_MG | ecosystem: Environmental > Aquatic > Marine > Hydrothermal vents >... | reverse complement strand
TGACAAGGAGGTTAGTGATAAAACTGAGAAAAGCAGCCTTGATTAGCTTGATCTTTTTCCTGACCATTAACTTATTTCCCCAAAGCGAGACAAACATCCCGTCAACTCTTCTGCCCCTGGATTTGCTGCGCGCGATTGTCAACGAAGCATCTGGTGACCTGGCGTTACAGAACGAGATATTTCTTAACGGTGTTAATCGCAATCGTCCCCCGGAAGAGTACTAGCAGGGTTATTTTGAGACAGAACTTATTGTCACTAAACTTAAAGAATAGGGGGTGGATGAAGTGGAAGTGGTTGAGTTTTTTTCTTCGCTTTTCGGGCGGGCGGATAAGACCTGGGATGCTGAGTCGGCCGAGTATGAGCCCGTAAGTCTAAAAAATGTAGTAAACTACCTGCGGGTGCTCGAAGAACTAGGTTTTGTTAGGTTGGTGCGGAAGTAGAGTTTTGTCTTAGCCATTATGATTGGTTAGGCGATTGCAGTTATTTGAAGTTAATTATCAAGCCAATTTCAGTGAGTGATGGAAGACATCGATTTTTTTCAATCCTGACGATTCAATTATAATTTAGAAAATTCTATATTTAGTTAACTGCTTGGTCGGAATTTATTTGCGATTAAGAGGGATTGTATGTTTAATCCGTGATTAATTTTTTAATGGTTTGGGCGTTGTAGACAGCAAAAGCTTTATAGTCATTGTTGAAATAAACATAGGTTTCCTCGGCTTGGGCTTTTTTTATTTCCTCGGCCCATTGTCTCAGTTCTTCTTCGGGGTAACTATAACGATAACCACCGGTTAAACCGTGAAAGCGAAAATAAGATGCCCTGGCTGTCACCAGGGAAGTAGGGGGAACTTTTTTCGAGGAGACATTGCAGAAGGCTACCTGATGGAGCTGGAGGCGCTGATAGACTTCCGGGGTATACCAGCTCTGATGGCGAAATTCAATTACATTCTGGAACTGAGAAGAGAGGGTATCTAGGAAGTTATCCAGAAGCTCCAGGTCGATGGCCAACGATGGCGGTAGTTGGAAGAGGATACAGCCCAGTTTATCCTTGAGATTGGCGGCCAAGATGTAGAAATAGCGCACATCGTGGGCCACATCTTTGAGTTTCTTAAGATGAGTGATCCGGCGATTAGCCTTGAGTGTGAATTTAAAGTTTGGAGGAGTTTTGGCCAGCCAGCCCCGGAGAGTGGCCGGTTGAGGAAAACGGTAAAAGGTCATATTGATTTCGACTGTAGTGAAATGCTGGGCGAAATAGGGTAGCCAATTCCGGGAGGGTAGCTCTGGGGGATAAAAACGTCCTCTCCAGCCTGAATAACTCCACCCCGAGGTTCCCACGTGGATTGTCACTGGTGACCTCCTTTCTGAGCCCAACAATAATGGGGTCTTCTTTTATTTTACCTATCTTGCGCAATAATTAAAATTTAAGCTTCACTGCCGCCACCATTTCCAGAAAATGATGGAAAAACAGAGATCACGGCCAAAGCTGTTTTTAATCCTGTCTCGCTTCAAGATAAACTTTATAATTTTCTCCTTGTAAGGCTAAATGTTGTGATGACCTAAATTGAAGAACTTTGAGGAATACCGTAGGGTCCGTCAGGAAGAAGAGCGAGACGAGGTGGGGAGTGATGCTTTCTCTCCCATTCAGCGACAATCTGGTCAAGAGTAGCTTGGACAAGTTCTTCCAAGTTCTTTTTCTCCCCCACTAACTGGCGGGCGTCGACATGGGGCAAATAAGCAAAATCTTCAGCAGGAATGTCCACTGAACAGTAAATGAGATGCTCGGGGGGAATAATCTTAAGGATTCGAGTCCACATTTGGGCTTGCCATTGTTCGGGAACAAATTGCCACTCGGGGGAGATTATTTGGGCTATAAACGAGGAAACGCCTCTAGTAGTTAAAAGCTGGAGCATTTTTTTGTAATTAGCCCCACCGACAGGATCAAGATCAGGATGAGCTCCCGCTAGAAGCAGATAACTTTCTGAATGAAGAAGCGGGACACACACGGCGGCCCCCTTAGCTGACTGATAATGATTAATCCCTACGTATCCACTGTGGGTGCAGACAATATCGTATTTTTTCTCGGCAGGCAGACTTACGTAGCCCCGAATTTTCTCTAAAGCTGCTAAATGAGCTTTTTCCATATCACCTGAGAAAACACCAGTTAACTGAAAGTCAGAGTTAAGGGTGACGTTAACAATAAAATCGCAACCAGTCATTCGGGCCACCGCCACCGCGGCTTGGTGAACCGGATTGCCCGCTAAGTTCAAATCGCGAGCCTGAGAGGATTCCAAAATGGGACCACTGTGGAGAAGGAAAGTGTCGTCTTCAGCTAAGAGACCAGGGCAAATGGATTTCCGCCCGCCTGAGGCGCCGGCCATGAAATGGCTTTCCACCAAACCGGTAAGGATCTTGAGATCGGCTGCGACATAATGGCGGTTAATCCGGACTTTTCCCCAAGATGTCGCCCCAATTTCGATCAGGTCTTCTTCTTTTCGAGCCTGGTGATTAATAATCGGGCAGCCTAGGGAGAGAACCCGTTGATCAAGCCGGCTCCGGATTTCCTTATCATTCATGGGCCGATGAGTACCGGTAGCTACAAGTATTTTTATCCGGGAAGGAGGAAAACCAACTTCTTGGAGTGTTTGAATAATCGGCCAGAGAATGCCCTCAGGTCCCCGGTAAGGAACCGGGCGGGTTGCATCGGAAATAACTACTACTGCCTGCGCTTGAGGCTGGCGGCTTATTTTTTCTCTGGCTATCCGGGCCAGGGGGAGAGACTCAATAGGATTTCTCAATGAGTCGACAATTGCCCCTTCAGAATGAGAAAGAGGTGGGCATTTTTTCATCGCCAGAATTTCGGTCTCCGGCGGAACGCTCAAGATGATTTTCTCCTGCCCCAGATCAAAAAGAACTTTTTTCTTGCCCACCATGGTTATCTCCCGGAAAGAAACTTTCCGGAGAAAAGATTTTTACTTTTTCGGCTCCAGTATAATAGCGAATGGCCGGCAAGACAAGCCATAAGTAGCCCTTTTTGTCTTAATTTGTTATAAAGATTAGACCAGAAAGAATGACAAAGCTTCCCAGTATCTTGGAATTGCTTCAGGAGAAACCTTCTCCCCAGTCTTTGGATTTTGTTCGCCATAAAACACAGTTTCATCTCCATCATCTAGTAACTGAACAACGCCATCCTCTGACCTGGAATCTCAGCTTTGTTCTAAAGAGAGATATTAGGGCCGGCTTGGCGCAACTCCAAGCAGTAGATCGAGACATTTCTCAGAGATTGTTTGAATTAGCCAGGGACGAGATTTTTTTATCTAACTTGAAGCAGGCAACTGAGTCAATAAGGGAGGTGATCGAAAAAGGCGGTCAGATCTTCATCTATGGGTGCGGTTCCACTGGCCGGCTGGCCAAGCAGATGGAAAGCGCCCTCTGGCGTCCCTTCTGGAGGCGGAGGCAAAAAATCTTCTCTTCCCGACCTCGAATTGATGAAGCACACAAGGGTTTTCCTCCTCCAGGTGTGGAGAATCTCCTGATTGGAGAAATGACCGGCGGCGATCGGGCTTTAATCAGTGCTCTGGAGGGTTTTGAGGATCTCGAGTTAGTGGGGCGACTGCAATTACGTGAGAGGAATATCCGGCCGGGCGATGTGGTGATTTGTATTACCGAAGGAGGAGAAACTTCCTCGGTTATTGGGGCCATGAAAGAAGCCTGGGCTGCCTGGGAGAAGATGTCTCTTTCGGCCGAAGAAAGAACAGAGCTAGCCCGGCGGTATCTTTATTTTGTTTATAATAATCCGGATAGAGCTCTTCTTCCTTTGGAGAGAAGCCGGTCGATTATTCAGAATCCGGCTATTACGCGCTTTAACTTGACTACCGGACCGCAAGCCATTACTGGTTCCACCCGGATGCAGGCCACGACAATTGAAACTTGGCTGGTTGGTGGTTTGCTCGAAGCTGGCCTGCGTGGCTATTTGAGCCAAAATAGCAAAGGGAGGGCCAGCCAACTTCTGGCCGCTGAAAGAAGCTGGTCTTTCGCCCATTTTTTACAGAGTTTTGAGCCTCTCCGAAAGAATTTGGAGGCAGCCCTCCCAGAAGCTGCCCGTCTGGTGGAACTTGAAAGCCGGGTTTACCAAGATGGTGGGCAGACAATTTATTTTGCCTGTCAAGCCTTGGTCACCGTGTTTGTTGATTGTGCTGAGAGAAGCCCGACGTTCCATCTGCCTCCACTTGATCCCCGGGGGACAACATCCCGGCGAAGCTGGTTCCAAGTCTGGACCGGGGCTTCCTCGGGTGAGGAAGCCTGGTCAGTTCTCTTGGGGAGGGATTTTCGGGGTCTCGACCCCGCCTTCTATGGGCAGCCCTTTAAAGAGAAAATCAAGGATGCTTTGCTTCGCCAGGCCGCTCTCACCAGCCTAGCTCAAGCCGGCAAAACCGAGAAGAATAAATATGATTTTTCTTTTTCACCTGAAAACATCGCTTCTCGAGGCCCTCAATCAGGTGATTTAGGAGTAGTTGTTTGCCTGCCGGAGGAGGTGGCTGAGCTGGAGAAAGCAGATTCAGCCTTCCGGCGGTTTATTCATCTCTGTCAGAGCCAGGGAGCTCGCCTGGGTCTCATCTTAGTGTTAGAGCCACACCAGCAGAGTACATTATCGCTACCGAAGTTGGCTGACTCCTTAGAGCTTGATCTTGAACAGGATGTAATTGTTCCCTTGGTGGTTGATTCTTATCCTGACCTCTTGCGACTGCGCCATCATGTCCTTTTAAAGATGTTTCTTAATACTCATTCCACAGCGGTTATGGCTTTGCGGGGGCGATTAGTGGGCAATACTATGACCTATGTTAACCCTAGCAATTTAAAATTAATTGGCCGGGCGACTTATCTTATTCAGAGTCATGTCAACGATATCCTTCAGGCGGAGGAATGGGTGGCTCGATATAGCTGTTTCCCTCTTTTAACTTATGATGAGGCCAATGCTCTTCTCTGGGCGGCCATGGAATATGTCCGTTCTACCCACCAGCCTGAAATTAGCGAAGTAGCCCTGGTTATTGTTCGGGTGTTGGAGGCTTGGAAGCGACAAGGAATGGTCAATTGGGAAGAGGCCCAGGCCATTTTAGCGGCCGAAGGTTTAGAAAATTATTTAGGGCGGCTAAAACCTTCTCTGGGTGAACTTGCTCCTGGTTGGGGTAAAGGACAGAATGAGGATCAAGGGCCTGATAAGCCTAAAAGCTTTCCAGAAGAATTATTGAAGAAGTCTTCGGGGACACAAAAAGATGATGAGAAAATAAGAATGACCTCGGACCGGAACAAAAGTCAAGAGCAAAATCAACTCCAAGGGATAAAAGAAAAAGAATTAAGTGGTGATTTAAGAACCAGTCTTGATCCAAGTAAAGGAAAGAGGAAGACCGCCAGGAAAAATAAACCAAGCCACGAAAAGAAGAAATAGTTATGGTTTTTACTGGACTTGATTTTTTGGTCTTGGTTATTTACCTGGCTGGGGTCACTTATTTTGGCTTGAAAGCCGCCGGCCGCCAGCGACATACAACCGATTATTTCCTCGGAGGGCGCCAAATTCCCTGGTGGGCGGTGCTGTTGTCGGTGGTGGCCACGGAGACCAGCACTTTGACTTTTATTAGCATCCCGGCTGTAGCCTATAAAGGCAACTTAACCTTTCTTCAAATCACCTTCGGCTATATCCTTGGCCGCCTAGTGGTCAGCTTCGTCTTTTTACCCCGATTTTTTAAAGGTGAAATGGCCACGGCTTATGAATTTCTCGGCCAGAGATTTGGCCTGAAACTCCGCCGGCTAACTTCGGCTACCTTTATGGTCACTCGGGTGCTGGCTGATGGGGTGCGTCTTTTTGCCTCCGCCATTCCTTTGGTGATCATTTTGAAATTGGCTGGTTTTAAATGGCCGGCCCTTCAAGTCTATTTTTTGGCTATTATTGTGCTTACCGCCGTGACGCTTATTTACACTTATAAAGGAGGCATCAGGGCTGTTGTCTGGATGGATGTTGTCCAGTGGGCGATTTATGCCAGCGGGGCTCTAGCGGCCGTGGGGATTATTCTCGGTCACCTGGCGGGGAGCTGGAGTTCATTCTGGCAGTTAGCCCGAGCGGGGGGCAAGTTGAAGTTGATCTCCACCGGCTTTAACCTCAGCTTAGCTGATTTTCTAGCGGAGCCTTATACTTTAATTACCGCGGTTATTGGCGGCGCTATTTTTTCAGTGGCTTCCCACGGCACCGACCAGCTGATCGTCCAGCGGTTGCTGGCTACCCGCAATCTCCGGTCCAGCCAGAAGGCCCTTATTACTAGTGGCTTTGTCGTGTGCTTTCAATATGCCCTTTTTCTGGCTATTGGTCTGCTTCTATTTGGTTTTTATGGCGGCCAGTCACCCGTTGCTCTGGGATTGGCCACGGCTGATGAAGTGTTTGCTCGCTTTATTGTCGAGCAAATTCCAGCCGGGTTAGCCGGGTTGATTGTGGCTGCCATTCTGGCGGCGGCGATGAGCACTCTTTCTTCTTCCATTAACTCGCTGGCTTCAGCTACTATGCTCGATTTATATAAACCGCTCCGGGGAGAGGACCTCTCTCCCCAGCGGGAATTAAAACTTTCCCGGTGGATGACTTTTGGCTGGGGAATAGTCCTGGCGGGAGCAGCTCTTGTTTTTGCCCTGCTTCAAGTTGGCGCCGGCCGGGAGCGACCCGCGGCGGTTGAGCTTGGTCTGGGGATAGCTTCTTATACCTATGGAGGCCTGCTCGGCGTTTTTCTCCTGGGACTCCTTTTTAAAAAAGTTGATGAAAAGGCAGCTGCCCTTGGCTTTGGAGCCGGTTTGACGGCCCTTCTTTTTGTCGTTCGGGGACCGGTTCAGGCAGTCCTTCCAGGTGAAGGCTTAGGCCTTGCCTGGACTCTCTATATTCTTGTGGGTAGTCTGGTTGTGGTGGGGGTCGGGCTTGGTTTTTCGAGCCTGAGAAAAGTCATGAAATCCTTAAAGGAAAGGACAGAGAAGAAAAAATAAGGATTGATGCTCGAGCCTAGGAGGGACGGGGAAATTATTAACGAGAGGAGAAGAAAAAGAGGGTGGCGAGAAATGTAAAAGGCAAGAAGACAAATAAGCGAAAAAATCAATGAAAACCAGATTGTTAATAGGCCGAAGATAAACAAGAGAAAAGAAAAAAATAGAAGAAAGAGAGGAGGAACTATGGAAGATAAGAAGATAATCAGGGGAAAAACCAGAAAAGGCAAGACGGAAAAAAAGATAGGGCTTATCTCCAAAATCGGTTTTCTCCGGATTCTTTTCTTTTATTTTTTAATGGCTATGATGAGTTTTGCCGGGGCACTTAACCTCGAGGCGCGAGGTCTTGAGGCCGGGGCTGCCGCAAGCACGCAGCTTGTTTTGCTCGGTACCGGTACTCCCAATTGTGAACCTGATCGAGCGGGCCCAGCAGTGGCCATTATTGTGGATGGAGTGGCTTATCTAGTTGATTGCGGACCGGGAGTAGTTCGGAGAGCGGTAGCTGCTTTCCAAGAAAAGAAGCTGGAGGCTTTGAAGCCAGAGCGGTTGGGCTATGTTTTCATCACCCATCTTCATTCTGATCACACCCTTGGCTACCCGGATCTTATCTTTTCGCCTTGGGTGCTTGGCCGGGACAAGCCCTTACAGGCTTACGGTCCTCCAGGGCTGAAAAAAATGACTCGCCATTTGCTGAAGGCTTATCAAGAGGATATTTCGGTGCGCTTATATGGATTACAGCCGGTTAATCGAGAGGGATATCAAGTGAGAGTGCATGAAGTTAAAGAGGGATTGGTCTTTCAGGATGAAAGGGTTAAAGTGGAAGCTTTTCCTGTGAGACATGGCGCCTGGCCTTATGCCTATGGTTATCGCTTTCAAAGCCGGGATAAGGTCATTGTTGTCTCTGGGGATACTCGCCCTTGCCCAGAACTCAAGGTTTATGCCCGCGGTTGTGATATCCTTGTCCATGAAGTATATAGTGCGGCCAAGCTCAAGGAGAGATCACTGGAGTGGCAACGTTATCATCAAGCCAATCATACTTCAGGGGAAGAGTTAGGGAAAATCGCCCAGGAGGTTAAGCCAGGACTGCTGGTGCTCACCCATCAACTTTACTGGGGAGCAACCGATGAGGAATTAATTCAGGAAGTGAAGGCTTATTTCCCTGGCCCGGTAGTCTCCGGTCGAGACTTAATGGTCTTTAAAGGTATAAGAGACTAGAAAATTTATTTTTCCAACTTTATTTCTGCTTACTTGGCCGCCCCTTTTCACCGCCGTTCTCTGAGAACGACTCTCACCAGCTTTTTTAAAACGCTTGAGCCCCGAAGGCTAATCAAGCTGGTTGGCATTTCGCTCTTAATTATGCCGAAGATAAGGCTTCTTTCGTTTAAGCGAGAGGAATGATCCCCAAGTTTGATTTTAAGAGGCGGTAAGGGGGAGAGGGCGAAGCCTGGATAAATCCCCTTTTTCAGCTGCCTGGAAGACTTCGGTGAATAGTTTATGGGCTGTTTCAGAGGTTAAGGGAAGAGGCATATTTTGGAGCTTAGAGCGTAGCTGAGGGTTAGCCACCATCTCCAGGAGACGCTCCAAATGGGCGGATGTGTAGCCGGGGATTTCTTTGAAGCTTTGAGGAAATCCAACTTGTTGATAGAAGTATTGCAATCCTTGGGCGATAACATAGGCGAGGGAAGGGGGGTCGATTTTCCCGGGATAGCTAGCGATTAATTTATATTTGGCTAGCACCTCCGCCAATTTTTTTAGTTGGCGGGGAATCGCCAAGCTGAAGGGAATCAGGAAGTAGGGATTAAGTAAACCACAAGCCCGGCCGTGGGGTAGGATGTCAACGAGCGCGAAACTGCTAAGATGACCAGCATTAGTACCGCCAAGCATAATGGCATAACCTCCCAAGTCAGTGGCCAATCCCAGCAGAAGGCGAGCTTCTTTATTGTCGGGACTTATTATTGCCTGAGGGAGAGCAAGAAGAACTAGCTCTATTCCCGTGAGACATATTGTTTCTAAAGAGGAAAAATCTGGATTTTCTCGAGCCCCAAGATAAACTTCCAAACAGTGGGATAATCCGTCTAAGGCTCCATCCAGGGTAAGTGAAAGAGGCATGGTTGTTGTCAGTGAATAATCGAACATTGCTCCCCGGGGAATAATGGCTTCATCGATGATAAGCTTTTTCTGCCGGAGGGACCAGTTGGTAATATTGGAGTATTTAGTAAGATGAGCAGCTGAGCCGGCGGCTGTCTGGAGAGCAAAAAGAGGAGGGAAGGAGACTTTCTGGGAAGAGAGGAGCTGGCTAACCTTTCCTAGGCCGAAATAGTTTTCTATTTCGCCCTCTAGAAAAGCCAGTACCAGCGATGCTTTGGCCCCATCTATCCCTGAGCCGCCGGAGGCAACCAGCACTGCTTCCGGAGCAACTTTTTTGAGGGTGGCTGCCAGTTGAAGAACATCCTCTAGGGGGGCGTTAGGCCGGGCCGGCGGGAAAGGGCCGCTGACTTCGGGGATGATTTTCTGAAGACAGGAGAGAAGATGGAGATAGGTTTCCTTGTCCCGCCGATGAAGATTGGTTATCAGGGCCAGATGCTTTATTTTTTCCTGGTGAGTATTACTCAAAAGTTCAGTTATTCGGGGGAGGATATCCCAGCCAAAAATATACTTGGTCCAGGAAATAGCCGAGAGCATTTTTTCGGCTTTTTTTCTAAGAGGGGATGATTCTATCATTCTTTTACCTCCTGGGTGACCACTTCTACCACTTGCCCGGAAGTAATAAGGCGATGAACGGCCCGGATGTAGGGAAACATCACTGCATCATGTTCCAGAAAAGGAACTTCTTTTCGGATAAGTTCATAAACTGGCCGGGTGCCTCGGCCAAGGCGTGCTTTAGGCATGACTTCCCGGCGGAAGTCTATTCCCTGGGCGGCAGCTAAGAGCTCGAGAGCCAGGATCCATTCTACGTTGCCCAAGATTTGGCGGGCTTGGCGTGCGGCAATAGAGCCTAGACTGACGTGATCTTCGGTGTTGGCAGAGGAGGGGATGCTGTCGGCACTGGCGGGATGAGCCAGGACTTTATTTTCCGCCGCCAAGGCTGCGGCTGTGTATTGGGTGAGCATAAATCCGGAGTTGAGGCCGCCATGCTTGATAAGGAAGGCGGGCAGGGTTTCTTGGTTGCTGGCTTCATCGGTGAGGCGAGTGAGACGCCGTTCGGAAATATTTCCGAGGTCAGTTAAAGCCAGAGCGAGGTAGTCCATGGCGATTGCTAGAGGTTCGCCATGAAAGTTTCCTCCAGAAATAACTTCAGGTCGGTCTTGGTTGTCAAAGAAAATGAGAGGGTTGTCGGTGGCCGAATTCAGTTCAATTTCAATTACCCAACGAGCGTAGGCTATTGCCTCCCGGACAGCCCCATGAACTTGGGGTAGACAACGCAGAGTATAGGCATCTTGCACGTAGGAGGGGTCATTGGTGCGGAGAAAGGTGCTTCCTTCGAGCAGGCGACGTAGATAGGCAGCACACTCCATCTGGCGGGGATGAGGCCGGGCGGCGTGGATGCGGGGATCGAGAGCTCGCGGTGTGCCGTGAAGAGCTTCTAGACTCAAAGCGCCGGCGATATCAGCTACCCGGGAGATTCTTTCGGCTTCTTTAACAATCAATGCTCCTAGAGCAGTCATCATAGTGGTCCCATTAGTGAGGGCCAGGCCTTCTTTGGCTTCCAGAGTTATGGGATTTAGGCCGGCCCGGCGAAGAGCTTCCTGGCCAGGGAGAATTTTGCCTTGGTATTGGGCCTCACCTTCTCCAATAAGGACGAGACCAATGTGGGCCAGAGGAGCCAGGTCACCGCTTGCCCCCAGTGACCCCTGAGAGGGAACAATGGGGGTCAGACCTCGATTGAGAAGCTGAAGAAGTGCTTCTAGAGTTTCCACTCGGACTCCAGAATGTCCCTGGCTTAAAGTATTAGCCCGGATGAGAATCATGGCTCGCACAGTAGGCGTGTCCAGAGGATCGCCCACCCCCACGGCATGGCTCATGAGGATATTTTTTTGAAGCTGTCGAACATCTTCTCGAGGAATGATTTTATCCTTAAAGGCACCGAAGCCAGTGGTTAGGCCATAAACAACCTGGCCCTCTTTGACAAATTGTTCAACGGCCTGAGCAGCGCGAGTAATGGCAGGTAAAGCTTCGGGAGCGAGGCGAACCTCTACCTCCCCGGGAGAAGAATAAGCCACCTGATAAACATCTTCAATGGTCAAACTCTGGCCGTCTAAGAAGAGAGTTTTTGTCATTTTTTTTCTCCCTTTCTTTTTGAGATTATGGAAATTATTCTTATTGACTAAAACGAAGGATCATCTAAGAGTTTTCTTTTGTTGTTCTTAATAGTCAGAGAAAAAATCATAGAAAAATATTGTATCATTTATACGATGAGGAGGAAATAATGAGGGAAATAATAAAAACCGATGTTGAATATTTAGAGTTTACGTGGCCCAGGAGATATTTTTTTATAGCTGTTGGGGGTATTAAGAGAAGGGGGAGGATTTGGGCCCAGGGAAAAGATGATTTGGCGTGAGAATAAGTTGAAGACTGGAAAGGAAAAGAAGATGCATCCAGTAAGATTGAGAAAATAAGTTTTTTAGTAATAAATCAGGATTTCAGGAAAGTCATTTTCAAGATTGATTGTTTTTTGATATTAATTGGTAATAAGAAGAAAAGATAATGGACAAGAAGAAAGATTTGACTCCCCGGATTATTCTTCTGGGGAGCATCACTGAAGATATAATTGATCTTCCGGAAGGGACTACTTTTCGTAGTTTGGGAGGAATTCTTTATCAAGCCAGTGTTTTTTGCGCCTTTAAAAAACCGGTTGGACTTTGGGCTCATCTTGGTAAGAATCTGGTCAATGAGTTTAGAAGGCTTACTTCTGGCTGGCGAAGCCTCTCCCGGGCAGCAGTAAAAGTGGTTTCTCGGCCTGGAAATCGAGTTCACCTTTATTATCCACCCCGGGGAGAAAGAGAAGAGATTCTGGAAAATGTAGTTCCTCCTCTAAATTTAAAGAACTTGGCTCGGCGTTTTTCTGCCGGGGATTTCATAATGGCGGTGATTAATTCCGGCTTTGACTTTAGGCGTGAGGATTGGCAATGGCTGGTCAAGCGAATCGATTGCCCAACTTGGCTAGACATTCACTCGCTGGTCTTGGAACCAATTCTCGGTCAACCTCGTCGCTACCGGAGTTTACCTGATTGGCCAGATTGGGCGAGGGGAGTGACCTTTCTTCAAGCGAACCAGCAGGAGCTAGCTTGTCTATTGGGAAATCCCCAAGAAAAGCCAACGCTTCGCCAGATGATTGATTTTTCTCAGCAAGCTGCTTCGTTTGGAGTGGAGGCAGTGGTGGTTACTCTAGGGCGAGCCGGAGTTTTTCTGGGGGAAGGAAACAAGGGGGAGATTCTGGCTCCCCCAGTTGCGGTCGAGCCAGTTGATACTACTGGTTGTGGCGATGTTCTGGCCGCGGCCACGGTGATTGGTTTGAAAGAAGGGCAACCAATTAGAGATGCCCTCAGGCAGGGAATGGAACTGGCAGTTGTCGCTGCTCAAGTAAAGGGAGTTGAGGCAATTTTTCAAGAGCTTAAAAACTACCTAGACAATCTAATAATTTAGTAAATGGAATTTACCGGGAAAAGTTTGCTTCCCTTAAAGAAATTTTGTTTAAAGAAATTGGAATCAGATCTTCACCCTTTATTCATTAGAGGTTGGGGCCAAAATTTTCCCTTTGACTTTGGCGAAAGTCTAACATTATATTGCTGAGGTTTAAATCACATCCGATTTTCTTAGTTTTAAATTTAGTTATAGCTCTTGTCAACTCCCTGACCTTCAATGTTAAGTGAGGGAAATTGGCTCTCTTTCCAATAACTTAGTTGCACTAGTTCTATCTTTAGGTATAATGATATCTATTTTTTAATGGGGGTTATAAATGCCTAAGTGGTTTGGAACCGATGGCCTTCGCGGTAAAGCAGGTCAATTTCCACTTGACCAATCAACGGTCTTTAAGTTAGGGCAAGCCTTAGTTCACCTCCTGGAAGATAATTATTTAAAACCAGTGATTATTATTGGGCGGGACACCCGGGAGTCGGGTTCGTGGCTGGAAGCTGCCTTGGGAAGAGGGATTGTTTCAGCTGGGGGGGAAGTCAACTCGGCTGGAGTCATTACCACTTCAGCCATTGCCTATTTAACCCGGGAAGAAAAATTTTCGGCGGGAGTGGTCATCTCTGCTTCTCACAATCCTTTTGAAGATAACGGCATAAAAATATTCCAAACCCAAGGCACCAAAATTCCAGAAGAGTGGGAAGATTATCTCGAGGAAAAAATGATGTCCTTGCTCTCCTCCCCCTCCCCATCAGCTTCACCCTCAGTTTCTTCTGGGAAGGAAAATTTTTCTCCAAAACCTGAAAATTATTACCAAGATAAATATCTGGCCTTTCTCGAAGCCAGCTTTGCTGGATGTGCCCGAGATTTAAAAGTTGTGGTTGATTGTGCTCATGGAGCAAGTGTGGCCTATGCTCCTTTGGTTCTATCTTCCCTTGGATTTAAGGTCATCTCTATGGGCTGTTCTCCGAATGGAAGAAATATTAACTTTCATTGTGGTTCTCTTTATCCTCAATCCTTGGCCCAAAAGGTTGTGAACCAACAGGCTGACTTGGGAATCGCTTATGATGGGGATGCCGACCGGGCGATCTGGGTGGACCATCAAGGTCGAATCTTAAATGGGGATCACACCCTTTTTATCCTGGCTCGCTATTTTCAAAAGAAAAAGCTCCTGTCTTCAGATAAAATTGTGGGCACCATAATGAGCAACCTCGGTCTAGAAATGGCCTTAAGTAAGTTAAACTTGAAGCTGGTCCGGGCCAAAGTCGGTGATAAGTACGTTTTGGAAGCCATGCTCTCCGAGGGGAGTAATTTAGGCGGTGAAAGATCGGGACACACGATTATTCTCGATAAGTGCCCAACTGGCGACGGAATCCTGACGAGTTTAAAAATTCTCGAAGTGATGAGCAATGAAAATGCCTCATTAAGTCAATTAGTTTCCGATTACTCTGAGTTTCCCCAACGCCTGATCAATATTCCGGTGAAAAAAAAGCTGGATTTAAACTCTCTCCCCGAGGTGCAAAGCATTCTAGAAGAAGCTCAGCAGGCCTTGGAAGGTAGAGGACGCCTCTTTATTCGTTACTCGGGAACTGAGCCTCTTTTACGCCTTCTTTTGGAAAGTGAAGAAGAAAGCCTTATTGAGTTATGGGGGAAGAGATTACAAGCAGTCTTAAAAAAAGTATTGAATTAAGATATTATAATACTTTAAATAAGCGAAATAAGGGAATATTGATCCACGATTATTAATTCCCTTTTTTCCAAAAAGGAGGATTCATGAGACTAGCGGTGAATGTTGATCATTTTGCAACACTAAGAGAAGCCCGAAAAAGTAAAGAACCCGACCCCGTTTTAGCGGCTCTTTTAGCTGAACAAGCTGGGGCTGGTGGGATAGTGTGTCACATTCGGGGGGATAGGCGACATATTAAAGAAAGAGATCTATTTATGTTGCGTCAAACTATCAAGACGAAGCTGAACATAGAGATGGCAGCCACCGCCGAAATGAAAAAAATTGCCCTTGAAGTTAAACCAGAGATTGTTTCGCTTGTTCCGGAAAAACCTGATGAACTTACCACTGAAGGAGGTCTCCGAGTTGTCCAACAAAGCAATTTTCTCCAAACTCATATTCAAGCTCTCCAAGAAGGGGGAATCAGAGTTAGTATTTTTGTTGATCCTGATTTGGAACAAATTGAAGCTTGTCGGCGGGTTGGAGTTGACCTTATCGAAATTAATACTTCTAGCTATGCGGAGGCAGGGACCCATCAGGAAAGACTAAATGCTCTGGAAAGAGTCAAAGAAGCCATTGGATTAGGACGAAGGATGGGATTGGAGATTCATGCCGGACATGGATTGGATTATTATAACATTCGCCCGCTGGCCGCTATTCAGGAGATTTCAGAATTTAGTATTGGTTTTGCCATTGTCGCCCGGGCCGCAATTGTCGGGGTTGATCGAGCTGTTCGGGAGATGATTCAGCTTGTCGAAAGCAAAAGTCATTGATGGTGGAAAAGCAATGTTCCTGAAGATTAATCGGGAGCGTCTTCAACAAGACATCCTGGAATTAGCTGAGATTGGGCGAGATTCTCGGGGGGGTATCTCACGACCTTCTTTCAGTGAGGCGGACTTCGAAGCGCGCGATTGGTTGAAGCACAAAATTGAGGAAGCAGGTCTTGCCTGCCGCGAGGATGGAGCGGGCAATATTTTTGCCCACCTTGGAGGAGAAGGACCGGTCGTAATGGCTGGATCTCATCTAGATACTGTTTTTAATGGCGGCCGGTTTGATGGAGCGGCGGGAGTCTTGGCGGCCCTGGAAGCTTTACGCCGGGTAAAGGAAGAAAATGTGCCCTTATCTTTACCTCTAGAAATGGCCTCCTTTACCGATGAAGAAGGTAATTTAGTTGGCGATTTTCTTGGCAGTCGGGCTTTTGTTGGAGCTCTTGATGAGAACCTTCTCTATGAAAGCTTGACTTCCTTTGGTCGACCCTTGGCAGATATTCTCCAAGCTACGCCTTTTTCCCTGGAAAGTATTCTTGATGCTCATCTTCACCGGCCGGAATTAACTGCCTTCCTTGAGCTTCATATTGAACAGGGACCAACACTTGAAACTGAGGGGAAGGAAATTGGCATTGTGGATAAAATTGCCGGTAAACAAGATTGGCTTTGCTTATTCTTAGGGGAAACAAATCACGCCGGAACCACTCCTTTTGAGCTTCGTCACGATGCCTTTCTGGCTTTAGCTGAACTTAGCTTCCAAGTTACCCATTATGTGGCCCAAAATCATTACGGAAGCTTTTTTACGGTCAGCAGTGTTCAAACCTGGCCTCGAGGATTTAGCCTCATCCCCGGCCAGGCTGAATTCACAATTGATTTCCGCTCCACCGACGCCGGAACTTTAGACGACATCTCGTCCTTCATTACCAAAACGGCCGACTCAATCTCCCAAACAAGGGGAGTAGATTTTAAATTCAAAGTTATTGACTCAACCCAGCCCGTGGAAATCCAACCCATGATAATCAATCTCCTCGAAGAAGAGGCAGGCAAGTTGGATTATTCATTCCTTCGTCTTCCCAGTCGAGCTGGTCATGATGCTCAAATACTGGCCCAGGTTACTCCCGTGGGTCTAATTTTTATCCCTTGTGAAGATGGAATCAGTCATTCTCCAGAGGAAAATATAAGATGGGAAGATCTAGAGAAGGGAGCTAATTTATTATTGAATGCAATGGTCAGACTAGCCAGTTAGCCACGAAAAAGAAATTGATTTGTCAATATCTTATGGCTCCTCGTTATTTTGATCGGCTAATGAGTTAATTTTGGATTAATATATCTAGTTATTTTTTCCTTTAGTATGGGGAGTAGTTATCATGTGGTGAGGATTCTATTCTTTTTCTAATTCTTCGGGACTCAGTTTAAATCGACGGGCTTCTTTTTTAGCTGCCCTTTTTCTTTTTTCCTCTAAAATTTTTAACTTTGCTCGCTTAGATCTTTTTCGTTTCTGCCGCCTAATCTTGGCTATTCGTTGTTGTTTCTCACTTTCCTTCCCTTTGATTAAGGCTTCCACTTTTTGACAGAGAATTCTTCGGGCCAAAAAACGATTCAAGGCTTGTGATCTTTCCTGTTGACACTTAACTTCCAGGCCAGTTGGTAGGTGCTTCAAGTAGACACAAGTGGCTACCTTGTTCAAATTTTGTCCGCCGTGTCCCGAAGACCGAATAAATTTTTCGACAAGATCACTTTCTTTGATTCCTAGTTTTTCCATTCGGTGCCGCAGTTCTTCTTGTTTTTTAGCCTTGACGGAAAACATTTTTTTACACGAGTGGAAAATCAAGTATTCTCGGCCATAGAAAACAAAAAAATAAGATTAATAGTTTCACTTCGGTTCTAACTTAGGATGAGGAAAGATTCTTGTCAAGAGAGAAGAATCCACCTCTGCTATTTTTGCCTTATCCCCATTTTTTGGATTTCAAAGTTACTTTTTTTCTGGAATTTTAGATACCAGGAATTTCCCACAATTTTCACAAACGAAAATATCATTGCTTCCATCAAGCGCCGAACTCATACTGGTGGCCAGGTTGATATTACAGCTTTGACAGACGCCGTCAATCACCTCGGCAACCGCATATCCATAACGGGCCATTAAGCGATCGAACCTGTCAACTAAAGCTTCGTCTAGCTCCATCCTAATCATGTTGGCCTGCTCCTGTAAATCTTTTTTCTTTTCTTTATTGGTCTTCCGTAAAGCAATAGTAATCTCTTGCAGCTTCCAGAGAAGACTAGCTCTATTGATAATTTTTTCTTCGTGCTGGGGAAAGAGGAGGGTAATCTCTGATAAAATCTGATAGAGTTCTTCTTTGTTTTGAGCCTCAAACAAGCTCTGTCTAAATTTTTCTTTTCTCAGAAATTTGGCCAATCCCGCAAAAAGATGATTAAACAGTCCAGGAATCGATGGATTCCAGACCACGAGGATGATGAGATGAACTTTCTGATTATCGATCGCCTCAAAATCAATTCCTTCTTGGGAGCGGCCGATAACGACTTGGATATCATGACCAGAATCTAAACGAGCATGAGGCAAGGCCACTCCATGACCAATGGCCGTTGATTCTAGTCTTTCGCGGTCAATTAATCGAGTTAAAACTAACTTCTTGTTGCTGATTAACTTTTGTTGAGCTAATACTTCCAGAAGTTCATCGAGAGCATCAATCTTATTCTTCGCCTGAAGATCGAATACTATCCGGGAGGGATTTAAGAAATCCGAAAAATGGGATTTTTTTAGCGGATTCTTATTCTCCATGACAATCAAATTTTAGCACAAAGGTCAACCTCTCTAAAGAGAAAATTCAAAAAACTTTCCATTTATTCAGATTAAATTCACTTCTCCTGGCTAATCGCCTTCTAACTGACCATCAGAAAATTCAAATGATAACTTGGAGGGTATCAATTAGATAGTTAGGCCTCATCCTTTGAATAAACTGCCTTTGATTAAATTATTTTTTATCCGTTCGATAGCCCAAATAGACTTCCAGAGTGAAACACAGGGCTTTGGGGATAGATTATTTGGTTGTTTTTTTGACGGCCGGCTTTCCCTCTTTTTCCTCTTCTTTTTTCTTGATATAAACTTTTATTTTTATAGCTGATAAGGGAGTAGCAACTCGCAGATCGGGATTAGGAGGAATGGGAGAGACTACTACTTCAGTGGTTTGGGAGAGATTAGAAAGCACCACGGGAGTGGTCATCACTACTTCTCCCTCTTTGAAACGACTTTTAGGCCCGCGGATAAGAATTTGAGGAGGTAAGACTTCCACCTTTTCTAGTAAATATCCTTCGGGTAAATTGCCAATTAGGTTAGGTCTGACCTCCATTATTTCTTCTCTGGCTTCTTCTAACCGCAGAGAAACTTGGCTGGGATGGATGTCCTTGACTTCAGCTCCGGGGGGGATGCTAATCATGTTAGGAGTTAGGGGATATTCAGTTTGACGGACATCTGCCATTTGGAGGTCAAGAACGACATGGACAGTAGTTGGATTAATTTGAGGCATTAAACTTTGAGGGGCTCGAATCTTGACGTCCACAGTTTCTGGTGGTTTTTCCACCAACTCAAGTTGAGACGGAACATTGTGAACTTCTAAAGGGACGCTGATTGTTTTTTCTAAAAAAGTTCTTTCCTCAGGAATAAGCGTTAGCCAAAGTATAAAGGCAATTAAAAAGGAAATAAGTTTTAATTCCCAATTTTTGATTAATAGATTTCTGAATAGAGTCAACATTTTATTATCTTAAACTCAAGTATTGAATTAACCTTGTTTTCAATTCATCTTTGTCTAATCCTTGGATGAGTTGGCCTTTGATAGCTAAAGAAATTGTTCCTGTTTCTTCCGAGACAACCACAACCGCCGCATCCGTTTCTTGAGAAAGACCAATGGCTGCTAGATGTCTTGTTCTAGTCAAGAAGTTTTTTCCTAAGTTATGGGATTGGGGAAGAGGTAAGAGACAACCGGCGGCAGCTATTTTATTTCCCTGAATAAGAACTGCACCATCATGGAGAGGAGAATGGGGAAAGAAAATGCTGACCAGGAGGTCTTTGGAAAGGAGCGCATCTAATTTTGTCCCTCGATCGATATAACTTTTCAAGGAAACGTCTTTCTCAATGCCAATTAGGGCTCCGATTTTTTTGACTGAGAGATATTCAACAGCCAGGTAGAGATCTTCCATTTTTTCCCTAATGGAGCGCAAGCTGTAAGGTTTACGGAGAGAACGAGACCCAATGGTAGTTAGGAAACTCCGTAGTTCGCTCTGAAACAGCACGATTATAGCGATGATTAAATAGGTGATAAAATTCTTGATCAACCAATGAGAGACATAAAGCTTTCCCCACTGGGTAATGATAAAAAGCATGCCTACAATAGCTAACCCGATGGCCATCTGGTAAGCTTTGGTATCTTTAATTAAGCGGAAGAAGGAGTATAGAATAATGGTTACCAATAAGATGTCGACAAAATCCCCAAGAGTGAAACTCTTAATCGCAATAATGATATCAGTGAACATAGGATTCTTTCTCGTGTTTATTTTCTTTGGGTGAAGAAAAGTGAGTATTAAATATTTTTTCAGCTACTTGAATAGCTTCCTTGATGGGTTGAACGTCATGAACTCGCAGGATGTGAGCTCCTCTAACAATGGCGGCTAAACAAGCTCCAATTGTTCCGGCTAACCTTTTTTCAGGGGGTTGCTCGACTATTTCTCCGATGAAAGACTTGCGGGAGACCCCGACCAAAAGAGGGGCCGAGAACCTTTGAAAGTAGTCAAGGTAGTTGAGTAATAACAGATTGTGATTAAAGGTTTTACCAAAACCGATTCCTGGATCAATTATTAGTTGGCTCGAGTCAAAACCTAATTTTTGCGCCCCGCTTATTCTTTCAGAAAAAAATTGTCCGATCTCTTCGAGGAGATTCTCATAGACCGGGTTAATTTGCATGGTTTTGGGTTGACCCTTCATATGCATCAAAATCACGGTAGCCCGATACTTCTTGGCCAAAGGAAGGATTTCGGGATCAAATCTTCCGGCACTTATATCATTGATGATGTCAACACCTTCATCTAAAGCTTGTTGAGCAACATAAGCTTTGGTGGTATCAACGGAGAGGAAACAGTTAGTTTGCTTTCGCAGGCCCTTGATAACGGGAAGAATTCTCTCCACTTCCTCTTCGGCAGTAACGGGATTGGAGCCAGGGCGGGAGCTTTCTCCTCCGATATCAATGATATCTGCCCCTTGCTCTACCATCTGGAGCCCGTGCTCGATGGCCCTTTCCGGAGATAGGAAACGCCCTCCGTCTGAAAAGGAATCGGGAGTAACGTTAAGAATCCCCATTAGCCATGTTCTCTCACCAAGAAGATATGAATTATTACGAAGGGTAAGGCGAGTAATTTTTCGCTTCATCTAGGTTAGGCTTCCCTCAGGAGTAGATTTTTTTACTCGAGGAGGTGACTTTTGGGGCTTGAGAGAAGTGGTTTTCACCTTCTTGGGTGAGGTTTTTTCTCTTGGCCCTCTCGCCATTCTTTTTTTCGGCGATGATTTAAGCGGTTTCCCTTTTAGAAGTTTCTCTATTTCTTCTGAAGAAAGAACTTCTTTTTCCAGCAGAGCTTGGGCAATATTTTGGAGCTTATCTTTATTTTTTTCTAGAAGATCTTTGGCTCGATTATAGTTGCGAAGGATGATTTTTTTTACTTCCTCGTCGATTAACTGAGCGGTTCTTTCACTGAAATTTTTATGGGTAGTTAGGTCCCGTCCTAAAAAAATCAGGTCGTCTCTTTCGCCAAAGGTCAGAGGACCAAGATCAGACATGCCATATTGACAGACCATTTTGCGGGCAATTTCAGTAGCTTTTTCAAAATCATTGGCCGCTCCAGTTGTGGTTTTGTGGAGAAAAATGCTTTCAGCAATTCTACCGGCTAAGAGAACTGATAATTGAGCTTCTAGGTAATCTTGAGAGTAGGTATAGCGATCATCTAGAGGCAACTGTTGAGTTACTCCCAGCGCTAGGCCGCGAGGGATGATGGTTACTTTATGGATTGGGTCTGCTTCGGGAAGAAGAGCTGCCACTAGAGCATGGCCAGCTTCATGATAAGCAGTGCATTTTTTCTCCTCGTCGGAAATAATCATACTTTTTCGCTCGACTCCCATCAGCACTTTATCCTTAGCATCTTCGAAATCCTTCATCTTGACTTTATTCTGGCCCCGACGAGCTGCCAAAAGAGCCGCCTCATTGACCAAGTTAGCCAGGTCAGCTCCAGAAAAACCTGGTGTAGACCGGGCTAGAACTTGGAGATCAATGTCTTTGTCAAGAGGAATCTGGCGAGTATGCACTCGGAGAATCTCTTCTCGTCCTTTAATGTCGGGCATATTGACGACAATTCGACGATCAAATCTTCCTGGTCGAAGAAGCGCGCTGTCTAGAATATCAGGGCGATTAGTAGCAGCGATGAGAATGATGCCTTCATTGGAGTCGAAACCATCCATCTCGACCAAAAGTTGATTTAGAGTTTGCTCTCTTTCATCATGTCCTCCGCCTAATCCAGCTCCTCGTTGACGACCCACGGCGTCTATTTCATCGATAAAAATAAGGCAGGGAGCCTGCTTTTTCCCTTGATCGAAAAGATCTCTCACTCTTGAGGCTCCTACTCCCACGAACATCTCAACAAAGTCAGATCCGCTAATGGAGAAGAAGGGAACATTGGCTTCTCCAGCCACGGCCCGGGCTAATAATGTTTTTCCTGTTCCCGGGGCTCCAACCAGAAGAACTCCTTTGGGGATTCGGCCACCCAAGCGTTGAAATTTCTTGGGATTTTTCAGAAATTCGATGATTTCTTGGAGTTCTTCCTTGGCTTCGTTTACTCCAGCCACATCTTTAAAAGTAATTTTTTTCTGAAGACTAGAAAACATTTTGGCCCGGCTTTTTCCAAAAGAAAGAGCTTTGTTGCCGCCGGCTTGCATCTGCCTCATAAACACAACCCAGAAAAGAATGAGAATGATAATTGGCAACCAAGTGAAAAGGTAAGAAAACCAGGGGCTACGGTTGGCATCTTTAACTTCGATGTTGACCTTATGTTCCCTTAGAATTTTTACTAGATCGTTGTATTGAGGCGGAGCAATAGTTTTGAAAGCCGAGCCATCTGTGTATTCGCCTTCAATCTGATTCCCAGATATGGTGACCTTACCAATTTTATTCTGTTCAACTGAATCGAGGAAAACACTAAAATTGATTTCTTCGCGAACTGCGCCAGTTGACTGAAGCAAACTCCATAAAATAATTATGATAATTCCAGCGGCTAGCCAGAATAGGACGCTTTTATAAGACTTGGGTTGTTTTTTGGGTATAGGCATGAATCTTTTCCTCTTGAGGCTCTATTTTATCATCTTTTTGACGAATTGTTAATTTATTCCTTCTATCTTGACGTGATATCCAATGTTCGCTAATATAGCATTCGCCAGGTGGGGCTGTAGCTCAGCTGGGAGAGTGCTTGACTGGCAGTCAAGAGGTCGGGGGTTCGAGTCCCCTCAGCTCCACCATTTTTCCTCCAATAGAAGAAGGGGAGAATGAAAAAATTAACTCACGGGATATGGCTTTTTAATTTTTATTTACTTATTTTTATTATTTCAGTTGCTTTCGCCCAAAGCACTTATAAAGAACTGAAAGATATAAAAATAGATCGTCAAGGTATTCAATTGAAGATATTATTGGTCATGGAAGGTAAGGTGGAAATTTCCAAGGCTCAACTTGTTAAAGAGAATCGCTTAGGTCTTAATGTTCGAGGTCTTGAGAAGATTTCGGTTGCTTCGCCCCTGTTGGTGGAAGACTCTCAGCTAAAAAAGATTAGAATCAGAGTTATTGACCAGGAAAATGTCTTAGTCGAGTTTGAGTTTAAAAATAAAGTCCCCAATTTTACCGCCTCCCCTGTCCCTGAGGGACATGAGATTGTGTTTAGTGCTGAAGCCAAGGAGTCCTTGTCAGAGGTAGAACCAGAAATTAGACCCGCCATAATTATTCCTCCTCCCCCCTCTTCGGAAATAGTAAGTTTTGGCCCACGGCGCATCGAAATGGGATTTGTCTCAGGAATTAATTTAGTCAAAGATACTGTATTTCAAGAACTCTATGGTCACCAAATGGTCTTTTTTCGGGGTGAGTATGCGGTGGTTTTGCCTATTCCTCTCGAGACAGTTGATTTATGGTTGGGAGTTTGCTATTCCCAAAAAGAAGGACGATCATCTTACTTAGAGGACAGGATAAAATTCAAGCTGTGGTCATTTTCCTATGCATTGAGATATTTATATACTTTTTCCCGGATTTCCCTCTATGCTGGCCCAGGACTTGATATGGTGATTTATCGAGAGGAATATCCACCAGAATTTTTAATTCCCACAACGCGTGGTCGCGATTTAGGCTTTCATCTCCAAGGGGGAGTTCATGTTTATCTCCTTCCTTCTCTTGCCCTTACCTTAAATTTAAAATACAACTTTTTGAAAACCGAAATTAATCAAATTGAAGTAGATTTAGGAGGATTGGAAACAGGCCTTGGCCTCAGATTTGGCTTTGGTCGCTAAGCGTTTTTTTGAAAATTTATAAACCCCGGATCCTTGCCTTCTTAGAGACTCAGCTGCCCAAATTTCGAAGAGGGAGATCACTCATTCTTTAAAGAAGTGTTTCTCTGAAAGAGAAGAGATTTGGGGATTCTTTCCAAGTGAAAAACTAATATTTCTTGCAACAGTTTTCTGACTTCTTTTAATTTTAAATTTTGGGGATAAGCAACGGCGGGGTGATTTTTATTGATAAAGGTGATAAATTCGTCCATGCCTATTGGCACAGGATATTTTTTTGTGTCGGTACAATTATGGCAAAAAACACCATCCCTTTTCATTGTCAACCAGGAAGAGGAGGTTATTTTGGCCCGGCAGCGACGGCATTTTTTAAAATTAGGCAGAAAGCCATTGAGTTTGGCCAGCCAAGCCTCAAAATAGGCCCCTATCCATTGGGGGGATTGACCTTTTTCCAGGGCCTGAAGAAGGGCATAAATAAGTCGAAATAATGTTTCATCTTTATGACGGGGAGGGTAAAAATTTTCCACCATTTCAGCTATGTAAGCTAACAAGCAAGAAGTATCATAATTATGGTGGAGATTAAAAAAAGACTTTTTGAGATCGCAAGAATTTAGGGTAAGTAACTCCTTTTTTTCCTTTTCGTAGTATTGAACATCGATATAAGAGAAAGGTTCAAGAGAGCTCCCGAAGCGATTATTAAATTTGCGAGCCCCCTTGGCTATCCCTTGGAGAATTCCTTTCTCTCGGCTTAAAAGAAAAACAATTTTATCTTGTTCTCCGACCGGAAAAGAACGAAGAACAAAAGCTTCACACTTTTTTATGGGCATGGGTGGCTGACTAGATATGTTTTAAAAAGATAGTCCCCAATCCCAATAAGGAAAGCATTCCCACGGAATCAGTACACATGGTTAAGAAATTTACCGATCCAAGAGCGGGATCAAGGCGCAAAAGTTTTAAGGTAAGGGGAATAAGAGTGCCTAATAGGGCGGCGACGAAAAGGTTGATAATAATCGCCAGCCCCATAATCAATCCCAAGTAGGGATTATTAAAGAGAAGGAAGGTGGCTGCGCCCAGTAAGGAACCGATAACCAGCCCATTTCCTAAGCCGACCAGCATTTCTTTCAATAGAATTTTGTGGGCGGATAGCCAGTCGGCTTGTCCAATAGCGATTTCTCTGACCATAATAGCGATGGTTTGGTTTCCGGCCACTCCTCCCAAAGCAGCGACGAGAGGCATCATCACCGCCAAGGTTACTGCCTGTTGGATGGTTCCCTTGAAAAAGTTAACTACCAAGGGAGCCAGAGAAGCAGTGGCCAGACTTATTAGCAGAAAAGGAAGTCTTTTTTTTATTGAAGAAAAGGGACTGTCCTGGACTCTATCGCTGGAGTCCAAAGAGACCATTTTATAGATATCCTCGGTGGCTTCTTTGTCGATGACATCGATGACATCGTCGACAGTAACCACCCCTACCAGTTTATTGGCTTCATCAACGACAGGGATGGCCACCAAATTGTAATCCGCCACCGCCCGGGCTACGAATTCCTGGTCGGTATCTGTTCGAACGGAGATAACTTCTCTATTCATGATTTCTTTGAGTTTTGTGTTGGGTCGAGCAAACAAGAGCTGACGCAAGGAGACAACCCCAACCAGGTGGCCTTCATCGTCAACAACGTAAAGATAAAAGGCAGATTCAACGTCTCCCTCCAATTGCATGGCGGTAATGGCATCGGAGACATTTGTTTCTTGGTTTAGGGCATAGAAGTTGGTGGACATAATTCGGCCGGCGGTTTCTTCTTCATAGTGGAGAAGTTCTTTTACTTCTTCGGATGGTTTTTCTTCCATTTCATCCAGCACCGCACTTTGCATTTCTTCGGGTAGCTGTTGGAGAATGGGGGCAATGTCGTCGGAGGCAATTAGATGAAATATCTCGGTTATTTGCTTGATGGGTATTTCTTTAAGAATTTGGGCGGCGTCTTCGGGTTCGAGTTCACTTACTACTTCGGCCGCTTTTTCTCTGTCTTGTTCATAAAGAACATTGAAGATAATTAGTCTTTCGCGGTTGGTAAGATGATTAAGAATAGAAGCGATATCAGCTGAGTGAAGTTTTTTAAATAGGTTCCAGAGACGAGACAAAGCTCCCATGTTGATAAATTTCCGGGCGGAACTTAAAACAATTCTTTGTGCTGGCCCTTGCATTGTCTCTTTCTTTGTTTAACGATTTCACCTTAGTAAAATTAATTTTTCACCATATCATAACTTAAATGGAGTGTAAATGAAAAGTATTACCGCAAGATTGCCGATAGAGATAGTGTTTGAAGCAAGAAGGCTTCGGGTCTGGGATTATTTTTGACAAAAAGACAAGTCACCTGCTGGGGAATAACCTTAACCAGGAGCGTCCAAAAAAAATCCGCCTCTTCTCCCTAATAATCCCTTCTTCCTTCCCGCTTTAATTTCCCTATAAATTGATAATTTTTAATCAGCTATCCTTATTCCTAGAGATCTAATTTTTTCCTTTAGTTCCTGGGGAGTTACTTTTAATTCTTGCGCTGTTCTTTTTACCTCCCAGCCATTGGTCATTAACCGGCGATGGATATATTCCTTTTCAAAATGAAGAATGGCTTCTTTCAGAGAGAGGATATGGTTATTCTGGGGTGTTAACTGGAGCTCTCGTGGCTCAACCAAGAGTGATAAATGTTCAGGCCGGATTTCATCTTCAGGCACCATGATCACGAATCTTTCGATAACATTGATCAATTCGCTAATATTCCCTGGCCAGGAGTAATTTAGAAAGGCTTTTTTGGCGGCGGAGGTCATGGTCTTCTTTTTCTTCCCTAATTCAAGGGAAAAATAATCGAGGTAATAGTCAATGAGAAGGGGGATGTCTTCTTTTCTTTCGCGAAGAGGGGGGATAACAATGGGAAGGACATTAATTTTGAAGAACAAGTCATCTCGAAATCGTTTGGCTCTGACCAAGGGAGCTAAATTAACCTGGCTGGTAGCGATGATTCGAACATCAACAGGAATAGGTTCCAATGAGCCCTCGGGTTCGATAATTCCTTTTTCCAACAGGTGAAGGAGTTTTATCTGGAGAAGAGGGTTGATTTCACCAATTTCATCCAGAAAGAGGGTCCCTCCATTAGCGAGAAGGACCTTTCCTTTTTTATCACTGGTGGCCTCAGGAAAGGCCCCCTTAATGTAACCGAATAGTTCACGGGGAAGAAGATGCTCGGGAATGGCCGCGAGATTGATATGGATAAACTTTTTGTTTTTCCGGGAACTCTGTTGGTGAATGAGGCGGGCGACCAGCTCTTTCCCTGTTCCGCTCTCTCCATAAATAACCACGCTAGCTTTGGAGGCTGCCGCTTTAGCAATTTTTTTCTTTAATTCTTTTATAACCGGGCTTTCCCCAACTAACTTTTGGTATTTATTGCGAAATTTGCTTCTTAAAATTAAATTTTCTTCTTCCAATTTTTTTTGGTGAAGAGCGTTCTTAACCGTAACCACAACTTTCTCTAAAGAGAGGGGCTTTTCTAGAAAGTCGTAAGCTCCTTGTTTAATTGCTCGAACGGCGGTCTCTACTGACCCATGACCAGTAATCATAATCACTTGGGCTTTTTCTTCTTCCTCTTTTAGTTTTTTTAGTACTTCCAGACCATCTAATCCTTCAAGCCAGATATCAAGAAGGATAACGTCAAAATTTTCTCTTTTGATTAAAGCCAAGCCTTCTTCACCACTTGCCACAGCTTGGACATTAAACCCTTCATCTTCAAGGATTCCCCTTAAAGATGATCGAATGCCAGGTTCATCATCGATGATTAAAATTTTGTCACTCATTGCTTAGGCACCTGAATAATAAATTTTGCTCCATGAGGAAGATTGTCTTCAATTTCAATGGTCCCCTTATGTTCGCTAATAATTTGATGGACAATGGCTAAACCAAGGCCGGTCCCCTTTTTCTTGGTGGAGAAATGGGGGAGGAAAAGTTTATCCTTATCTTTGTCAGGAACTCCGGGGCCGGAATCGGCTATTTCGATGCGCACGATATCTGTTTTCTCATCGTAATCTGTAGAGAGGTGAATTTCACCTCGTTTATCCATGGCTTCAATGGCATTATCGATAAGATTGATAAAAACTCTTTTCATCTGCTCGGGATCTAATTTCATTTGTCGAGGAACACCCGGAGACAGAGAAGTTTTGAATTCAACTTCATCATAAATTCCTTTGAACAGAGCAATTGTTTGGGTAATTAATTGATGGAGGCTTGTTTCTTTAAGCTGAATAGAGGGAAGTCGAGCGAAAGTGGAAAACTCGTCGACGAGGGATTTGATCGTGGCTGCTTCATCAACGATAGTTTGGGCTCCTTCCGTTATTATTTTTTTGCTTCGCCGGGAAGTAGACCTGATATTTTTAAGAATTCGCTCGGCCGAGAGTTGAATGGGGGTTAAGGGGTTTTTTATTTCATGAGCTACTCGTTGAGCAACCTCTTTCCAGGCGGTCAACTTTTGAGCCTTGATTAATTGGGTGAGGTCATCAAGAACCAGAATCCACCCTCGTCGGTTATCATTGAGAGTCGGGAGGGGAGCTAGAGAGAGAGCAATTATCCGGTTCTGTCCATCACTTTCCACCTGGATTTCTTGGTTATTAATTTTAAAATTTCTTTTCATCCCTTTGAGGACAGTATCTCTGAGTTGCTCACTTTTAGTTTCGTGGAAGATGTCTTCGATGGAATGCCCAATCCAATTATTTGGAACTAGGCCGAGCATTTTGAGAGCCGAAGGGTTAATGCTGGTTATCCGCCCCGCCTCGTTTAAGGTAATTACTCCGGTGGTGACATTATCAAGAACGGTTTCGATGAATTTCTTGCGAGCTTCCAATTCGGAGGTTTTTTGAGCAATGTGATCATGGCTGTCTCGAAGATCTCTGATCATTTGATTAAAAGAATCAATTAGAATTCCCAATTCATCAGAAGCCGGGTCTTCGACCTGAATATTGAGGTTACCTTTGGAAACTTCTCGAGTTGCCTGAGCCAATTTCTCGATAGGAACAGTTATGCCCTTGGCTAAATGGAAAGCAATCCAAGTGGCGGCAAAAATAATTAACAAGGTAACAAATAACAGAGTGATAACATAAAAAGTCTTGAAGGGATTTTTTTGGGTCTTGAGCTGACTATATCTTTGCACGAAGGCAGAAATGCTATTAATTTTTTCTGTATAGTTCTGGGGAATATACTTTCCGGTTACCACCAGGATTTTGCCGATTTCAGGGGTTTCGAAAGAGACGCCACGTCTAATCATTTGTCCTTGGCCCATGGGTAGAATACTGCTGAATTCTTCTCCTAAATGGGCTCTTTTGACCAGATTAATGCTTAAGTCCCGGTAATATTGGTAAGGAAGATTAGGGTTTAAGTAACTAAATAGTTCTTCCTCTCCTTGATAAAGACTTATTTCATCAAGGTGATATTCGACAAGCTTAGAACGGATGAAGTTATGAAGAATAATGGGGCTTTTTTGGGTGAGAAGTCGTTGTTTTTGAATGGATTTGCTGAGTTGCCGGGCATAATGAAGAGTAATTTCCTCGGCATTAGAATAAAAACCATCGGCTAGGTTTTGAGTGTCTTGGAGGATTTTATCCATCGGAGTACGAAACCAACTTTCAACATTCCGGCTGATTAAGTCGCTAGCGAAAAGAAAAAGGAGAAGGGTGGGGATAAAGGAAAGGGAGATAAAAAAGATTAATAGTCTAGTCTTGAAATGAGCCCCGATGACTTTGCGTTTTCTTTCGAGATAAAGTTTGATTAAATTTCGGCCGAGAACGGAAAAGAGAATCAGAAAAAGAAGAAAAACGATTACCTGAAGAGTTGTCAGGAGAATATTAGTAAAGGAAGTCGGTGAAAACTCTTTACTTTCTCGAATAAAGATTTCGATAACAAAGAAAATGAAAACCAGAAGAATAATGATTCCTCCGATAATGCGGGAGCCTTTTTTCTTTGAATCTTCCATTTAGACTTATTGTTGCTTATCCCGTTAAATTTGACAAGTGGTCAGTATCGGGAGAGTTTAGGTTGATATAGTAGTGATAATTTTGGCGATTAATTCTTAAATTTTTTCGAACTTGGCCTGGTTGACCAAGAGGTCGGCCTGGTAAACCATTCAGGGTGTAATGAAAGCCGCCGGCATTGCCGATGTGCAGAAGAAATTCCTGATGAGCTTCCAGAGAAAGAGTGTCTCCGGGAAAGAGCAGGCCATTTATTTTTAAAATGCCGTCAGTGTAAACTTGAAGCCATGTTTCTTGGTTAAAGGTAAAATTTAGTTTCAAGGGGATTGAGGAAGGGAGGGAAATGATGTTTGTCCCCAAAAGTTCAACACCCTTTGTTTGGGTCGAGGGAAGCTCTGTGAAGATTAAGAGCTCCTGAACTTGTGGAGCTGGAGATTTAAAAATGAACCAGGCTATAACAGCTAAAGACAAGAGAAAGATAATGGCCACGGTGCTAATTATTTGCTTGGTGGGCCGAAAAATTGGCTTTTTCTCGGGGGTGGGGAGGGGTTCCTTTGGTTTTTCTTCGGCTGGAAGCAATTGATGGTATTGGTGAAGCACTTGGTCAGGATCAAGGCCGATAAATTGGGCATAGGAGCGAATTATGGCCCGGGTTAAGAATTTTCCCGGTAGTAGCTCAAATTGATCTTCCTCCAATGCTTGGAGGTAGCGGAGGCTTATCTTGGTTGTTTCGGCTATTTCCTGAAGAGAAATACCCCGAACCTCCCTTTCCCTTTTTAAATCTTGTCCAAAAGAAGGCATCTTGATGGAATTTTAAGCCATTGCGGGACGAAGGTCAATGTCTAACTAAATGATAATTAAATAGTTGGAAATTAGCTGGGCTTGTTATCGCTCCTATGATTTATAGATTAAAGGCTTCCCAGGTAGTGAATAGAGCGTTTTTTCTATTGTCGTTTCGCTTTGATTTTCTTCTCTCTTTTAGATGTTGAATCTTCAGGTTTATCACCATGTCTTTAAAGCCAACTCCGGGGGTAATCATTTTGCCTTAATATAAAGTCGTAAAAGAGCTCGTCCTATCCAAAAAAAGACATGAGTCGTTATTAAGTTTGATGGTTATCTTTCATTTTTTAAGTGATCAGGAGTAAAATATCAAGGAAAGGAAATGGATTGTTTGACCTAAATAAAGCCAAACGAACCCAAGAAAAGTTGGCTTCTTTATTGAAGTTTGATTTTCCCTTGTCGAACCCAAGGACTGTTGGAGCCGTAGATTGTGGATATGAGCGAGGTGGTCGTCGTCTGGGAGCAGTGATTGTTGTTTTTGATCTCAATTCCGGGGAATTGTTGGAAGAAGTTCGAAGCCTGGCTAAAATATTCATTCCTTATATTCCTGGTTTTTTAAATTTTAGAGAAGCCCCGGTTATAATCAAGGCTTGGCGACAGCTTAGGATCAAACCTGATGTTCTGCTGGTGGATGGGAATGGAATTGCCCATCCTCGAAAAATGGGACTTGCTTCTTATCTCGGGGTCCTTCTGGATCAACCGACCATTGGGTGCGCTAAATCTCCTTTCTTTCCCTATCAAGCTCCGGGAAGAGAACGGGGCGGTAAAGTTCCCTATTACAACCAGAATGGAGAGCAAGTGGGATTATGCCTTCGCACCCGGGGTGGAGTTAAACCGGTTTTTGTCTCTCCAGGTCACAAAATGGATATCCAAACAGCGGGGGAGATTGTTCTTAATCTAGCCAAGTTTCGCCTCCCCGAGCCATTGCGGATCGCTCACCAGAAAGCACAAGGTATCTTTAAACATTAACGATTAAAACTAATCATGGATAAGTTTTGGGGGGTGATCTTTCTGGAGAAGGAAGAATTGGAGAAAGGGCGAGAGAAAAACTTTGCCTTTTCGAGGAAGTTATTATTCTTCCTTGAGAAATTTAGAAACTGAGCTCATGCTTCCTAGTAACCCAATTACCATTCCTGAAAAAACGAGAAATATAGACTGGGAGAAGGAGAGATAACGAAATTGGATTAATTCTGTCAGGGCTCCGAGAGAACTTCCGAGGTAAAGGGGAATAATCTGGATAGTTAGGAAAAGAAGGGCCAAGGAAATGAGGCCTCCGATAAGCCCCAAAGTCATCCCTTCTAAAACAAAGGGAACGCGGATAAAGAAATTTGAGGCTCCGACCAAGCGAAGGATATCGATTTCGTCTTTCCGGGAAAGAACATTTAGTTTGATCACATTGGAAATGATGAAGAAAGAGGCCAGGATTAAAATGCCTCCCAGAAAAAGCCCAATGGCCGTTAGGAGGCGGCCCAAGGCATTGACTCTCTCTACCCATTTGAGGTTATATTGAATTTCTTCCACCCCAGAAGCTTCTTTGATTTCTTTTAATAAGAGCTGAACCTGAGAAGAAAGTGATTTTTGATTGAAAGTAACTTCGATAGATGGCGGAAAAGGGTTAAATCCTAAACTATCAACAATGCGGCTCAGTTGAGGGAATTTTTCTTTAAATTTTTGGGCGGCCTCATCAGGGGAAACATAATTGAACGTGGCGATGATTTCTGAGTTACTTAACTTCCCCTCAATTGCTCTTTTTTCCTCGGGTGAAATGTTAGTTTTAAGGAAAAAAACAGCGTGCCTATTTTGGGTGATTTGTTGAGCTGTATAGCGAAGGTTGTTGGCTAGGCTTAGAAAAATTCCCAAAATAAAAAAAGACAGACAGATAATTGTTACCGAAAAAATATTTCTCCCTCTGAACTGCCATAAATTAAAAACAGTTTCTTTTAGAAAATATTTTATCTGTTGAACCACAATTAGAGTGTTTCCTTTCTTAGAATTTTTCCTTGGTAGAGAAAAAGTATTTTTTCCCCAAAGTGACGAATTAGTTCCCGGTCGTGAGTGCAGATGATAACTGTGGCGCCTTGGGAATTTATTTCTTTGAAGAGACTCATTATTTCAAAGGCTAGTTCGGGGTCCAGGTTGCCAGTGGGTTCATCAGCGAGGATAATCTGGGGTTGGTTAACCACCGCCCGAGCGATGGCTACCCGTTGTTGTTCACCATAGGAAAGTTGCGAAGGGAAATCCCACATTTTATGGTGAAGATTAACCATCCGCAGAGCTTGAAAAACCTGCCGCCGGATCTCTTTCTTAGGGCGGCCTAGGACTTGCAGAACCACGGCGACATTATCAAAAACTCTTTTATGAAAAAGAAGTTTAAAATCTTGAAACACAATCCCCATTTTCCGCCGTAAGTTATAAATTTTATGGTCAGGGATACGCAGGATATTGCGGCCATTGATAATGATTTGCCCAGAGGTGGGTCTGATTTCCCGGTAGATAATTTTCAAGAGAGTTGTTTTTCCCGAGCCGCTGGGCCCGGTCACAAACCAAAAATCTCCTTTTTCCGCAGTAAAAGTGACATCCGAGAGAGCCCAGTGAGGTTGGCGATATTGCTTCCAAATCCGATAGAGTTCAATCATTTTGTCTTTATTGAAGGACAGAGCTCCTCAAGTCTTTCATTTTAATTTAAAAGTTAGAGTGCTGGTTATGATGAGGAAGGAAAGAGTTGCAGGCCCACCAATTTTAGCTCTAAAAAGCATGCTAAAAAAACATCCTCGCTAATTATCTTACCTTCTAAATTAGACTATTTATTCATGGTGCTTTCTTTTTTCTTCTTCGAGAACCTCGGTAATGATTTTTTTGACGAGTTGAGGGTTGGCTTTGCCCCGGGTGGCTTTCATCATTTGGCCGATGAAAAATCCCACTACTTGGGTTTTCCCTTGCAAGTATTGCTGGAAGGGCTTGGGGTTAGAACTAATAATTTCTTGAGCAAGGCTCAAGAGTTGTTTCTCATCTGAGATTTGAGTTAATCCTCGCTCTTCAATTATCACCTGGGGAGGCTTTCCAGTCCTTAACATTTCTGGATACACTTCTTCTTTGGCTACTCTAATAGAGAGGGTGCCTTTCTCGACAAGCTGGATTAGAGCTCCGAGGTTTTGGGGGGCGAGAGGAAAATCTTCGATGTTTAAATTTTTTTCTTTTAAGGTTTGCCGGACTTCTCGCATTACCCAATTACTAGCCTGCTTGGGTAAACCGCAATTTTGAGCCACGGCCTCGTAATAGTCAGCTAATTGGCGGGAACTGGTGAGAAGCTGGGCATCATGGTTGGGCAACCCATATTCCTGGATAAAGCGTTGCTTTTTTTCTTGGGGAAGTTCCGGCAACGCTTCCTGGACATTCTGGATTAATTCTTTGGATATGACTAGGGGCAGCAAGTCCGGTTCGGGGAAGTAGCGGTAATCGTGGGCTTCTTCTTTGCTCCGCATGGGAAAAGTCTGCCCTTTTTTTTCATCCCAAAGCCTGGTTTCTTGAAGAATGGGTAATCCCTTAGCTAGTCTTTCACTTTGACGAAGAGCCTCATAGCTTAGGGCTTTTTGGAGAAAACGGAAGGAGTTTAAATTTTTAATTTCCGTCTTGGTTCCCAGTTCAGAAGATCCTTTGGGGCGAAGAGACAAGTTGGCATCACAACGTAAACTTCCTTCTTCCATATTGCCATCACAAATTTCTAGATACTGGAGGATAATGCGGAAGAGCTGGAGAAATTGGACAGCTTCATCGGGTGAATTTATTTCTGGTCGACCCACTATTTCCAGAAGAGGAACACCGCTTCGATTGAAATCAATGTAGGATTTCTCGTCTGAGTCGGGAAAACCTTCGTGAAGTGATTTACCGGCATCTTCTTCCAAGTTGATTCGTTCGATGCCAATTCTCTTCTTTTGGCCATCGCCCAACTCGATCTCTAAGTAGCCATCTTCAGCCACGGGAATGTGATACTGGGTAATTTGGTAGCCTTTAGGAAGGTCAGGATAAAAATAGTTCTTGCGAGCAAAAATGGATCGCTGGTTTATTTTGGCTCCGATCGCTAGAGCAAGTTTAATGGCCATCCGTACTGCTTCTTCGTTTAAAACTGGCAAAGCTCCAGGGAGCCCTAGACAGACAGGACAAGTCTGAGAATTAGGGGCTTCTCCGTATTGAGTGCTGCAG
>Ga0190359_1000290_pt1 | contig 34853 bp, 60 predicted proteins | sample 48721823_MG_FD_161269 | JGI IMG/M metagenome (GOLD analysis project Ga0190359, IMG submission 161269) | Hydrothermal vent microbial mat bacterial communities from Southern Trench, Guaymas Basin, Mexico - 4872-18-2-3_MG | ecosystem: Environmental > Aquatic > Marine > Hydrothermal vents >... | reverse complement strand
TAAGTCACCCTAACACGAGGCACATTTTTATTGCTAGGAGGTCCTGATGACGACTCTTAGAAATCAGCAGGAAATAGCCAAGCACGAACATGATGAGTCTCTTAATGCTAAAAGGGTTGTAGACGTAGGCCTTCCTAACCCTGACAGTTATGATTACGTAGGAGTTACTTACCCTACGACTTCTTCTGAAGTATGGGTTTTTAAAGATGGTGGTAGCGGAGGAACTACAGTTTCCACAGTTACAATGACATACACAGATTCTTCAAAGAACGATTTAAGCAGCGTGGAGTGGACGTAATGGGATTTAAATATAATCCTTTCACTAAAAAGCCTGACTGGGTAGGGGCTGCTTTAGAAAACCCTTTACAGTTTAAAGGAACTATTGATGTTTCTGCAGACTTCCCAATTATTTCCGAAGTTAAAGCAGGATGGTTTTATAGAGTAACTTCTGATGTTGTTGATAACGATCCTACTAAAACAAATACGGGTCAGTCTTTTCAAAGTTATGACGAGATTGTTTGGAATGGCTCAGCGTGGGATACTATGGGTAACTTGCGTGATGTTGATTATATTGATTTCGATACTACTTTAGATATTGCTCACCAGGAAGGTAGACTTCACTGGAATAGTGATGATGGTACTTTAGAGATTGGTATGCCTGGCGGCAATGTTAATTTACAGATTGGGCAAGAGACTTTAATCCGCGCTACTAACAAAGAAGGTTCAGGTATTTCTAATGGTCAGTTAGTTTATGTTTCTGGTGCTTCTGGTGCTAACCCTCATATGAAGTTGGCTAAGGCTGATGTTCCTGGAACTAGTTCTGGTACTATTGCTATGGCTACTGAAGACGTTTCTAATAATCAGAAAGGTTATTTTAACGCTTTTGGTTTAGTAAGAGATGTTGATACTAGTGGTTGTAGTGAAGGAGATACTTTATATTTATCAGCTAGCACTGCTGGTGCTTTCACTAATGTTAAGCCTGCTCAACCTGGGCTTGTTATTAAGGTTGGTTATTGTTTAAGAGCTCACGCTACTGAAGGAGTGGTTTTTGTTAAGATTGCTCAACGGACTAATAATTATGAGAATATCCGAGGGTTGACTGCTGGTAGTATTCCTTACGCTAATGCTAATGGTTTTTTGGATGAGAACAATACAGATTTATATTATGATTATACTAATCTTCGGTTAGGGCTAGGTACTAATACTCCTTTAGACAAATTACATGTTCAAGGCGGTAACTTAAGAGTTGTTGGTGGAGACATTAATTTATGGGAAGATGATGCTGAGTTTAGAGCAGTAACATTACAGGCTAGTAATAGTTATGGTAATGTTATTGTTAGAGAGGATGGAGATACGAAGATTCTTATAACCTCTAACCCTGCATCTGATACTTATTTTAATAGTGATAATAATTTTGGCATTGGTGTAGAAACTCCTTTAAAAAAATTACATGTTGCTGATGATGATTACACAACTGGAGTTAGAGCTTTCTTTGGTAACTCTGTTTATGACACTGAGGAGAATACTATTCAGATTGGTTACAGTCCTGACAGTAACGCTAACTCTGTGGAGTTAGGACACAAGTTTGCTTCAGGGGCAAGTACTGATACTGGTTTCGCTAGGTTATACGGTGGTGTTGATGCTTTAGAGTGGGATATTTCTGGTAACGTTACTGTTGGTAGAGCTTTGGAAGTAACTGCTGAGGCTACTATTGGTGGTACTGCTGATGGTTTATCTACTATTAACCAAGGTCTAGTTATTAACAATAGTTCAGGAAGTTCTACTGATTGTGACTTTACAGTTAAAACAGATAACGTGGCTGACGCAGTATTCGTAGACTCTTCAGAAGACGAAATGGAAATAAACATCCCAACTAAAATAGGAGATGTTAGTGGTGGTAATTATTCAGAGATAGAAAGCGACGGTACCTACGTTGCTAAAGGAGATGCTACTGTATTTAGAGATGAACTGCATGATATGATTACTGCAGGAAAAAATAATCCTTCAGCTAAAGTAGTTGATAATTACCCTGAAGGAAGTGTTACTTATGGGAGCAATGCTGACTTAACAGAATATGTTATTATGAACGTTCAGCTTAACCACGATTGGAAGTTAGGGACTGATATTGAACCTCACATTCACTGGTGGCAAACAAGTAGTGATATGCCTAACTGGTTAATAGAATATAGATGGCAAAGAGGTTGTCAATCAAAAACAACTGCATGGACTGCTATGCCTTGGAGTAGTAACGCTTGTACTTATACTTCAGGAACAATATGTCAGATTACTAGCTTCGGTACTATAACGCCTCCTACAGGTTACGGAGAAGTAAGTGATATTGTTCAGTTCAGAATTTATAGAGATACTGATAATGATAGCGGGGAGTTCGACGGTAACGACCCTGAGAATAGCGACGTTGATGCTATGCACTTCGATGTCCACATTGAATGCGACACTTTAGGAAGTAGACAATTATACGCAAAATGACGATAGATATAACAAGTATTACAACAGGAGACGGTACTAAGTACATTGTACCTAATCATTATGCTTCTGGTACTCAGGCTCTTACCACTTTAATGTATGGTCCTACTATCAGGCAGTTTTATGGTACTACTAATATCAACACTGCCTTTTATGATGGTGTTCAGACTAATGCTTATTTCAGTTTGGAAGAACCTAACCGTTTCGGTACTGTGCGTATGAACATCACTACCGGTTTAGTAGCTACAAGTGCTACGTTCCAATGGTATATATCAACAAGCACTACACAGGCTAATGGTACTAAGTGGTTGGAAGTAACACCTAGTCTTGATGAGACTAACGGATTCACAACCACAGGAACAGACCTGAAGATTAAGTTCGACTTCGACCACACTACTTGGACTAAAGGAGCAAGAGGGGATAACTACGGTGGTTGTTATTTAATGTGTCAATGTACTAGTGCTTCTGGAGTTACAGTTCAACCAGTTATTGATAACTTGAGAGTCTCAGTTAGAAGTATCGAGATTAGCAACGAGAGTATAGACTTAGAAACATTATACACTACTATTGGAGATAATTCTATAATTGATAAGATTACGGACCGTACTTACTATGTTAAGTACAATATATTTTTAGACCACGCTACATTCACAGTACCAGCTTACGTACACCTTGACCATGGTAATTTAGGTTATGGTAACTTGGCTAACGTATGGTCTGTTAGAGATGGTGCGGATTTGAATACTGACTCAGTGTATAATATCGGAGACCCTTCTAATAAATTAGGGGCTACGGTAAAGAACTATAGTAACTTAGGACATATAGGAAGGTATCAATATCATATAGTTAATCATTATAACTCCAGCGTAGTAGAAATGTACTCTTCGTTATATTGTTATTTTTACGGTGAATACAACGCAACAAACTCCATATTTACAGCAAACACCACCTACTTATTAGGAGGTTCTGGAGAACTAACTAACGTTGTCATAAATAACAAAACATTTTATTGTTATACAACTGGTTTGACTCTCAACGGCCTATATTTAAACGGTACTTCCATAATTACTTGTGGTTGGAACAGAACACCTACTTTAAGAGGTCTTAACCTTACAGGTAATACAAGAACAGACTATGTTATTAACGGTGGTACAGCAAGAGCAGCTTTCCACTTAATAAATACTGTAGGTTTAGACACTGATATGTTGGCTGTTAAATATTACACTACAACACCTACAACTGATGACGGTCATGTTTATCAGTACTTCACTGCTAACTTAAGAGTGGCAGACCCAGAAGGAGTTCCTATTGAAGGAGCTACAGTAACTATTACTAACGGTAACTCTGACGTTTACACTGACACCACTGATTCAGAAGGTGTTATTCCAGAACAACAAGTATTATGTTTAGACACTTATAATAATGGTAGCGGGGGAACAGGTCCTTATCTTTACACTGATCCTGAGAACCTAAAACAAGAAGATGATTACAGTAATGTTACTATAGAAGTAACTCATCCTGATTACGGGACTTACAGTTTAGAACATTCATTATTGGAAGAAATAAACTGGACTATCACATTAAAAGAGGATAATCCTCAACCAACAGTAGTACACAACAGTACTATTTACAATTCAACAATTTATTAAGAGGTAAAAATGGCACTAAAAAACAAAGAAGGAAACTATTTCCGAATTACAGATTATGAGTATTCTCCCTTACTATCAGAAACACACATTATGTTAGAGGTATACTCAAGCGAAGAACACCGACAGTCAGGAGACACAAACTTCCTTAAACACTACGAGTTAAGTATTAACTTAAAAGAATCCCTTAGTTTCGTTTTAATGAACCATAGTTATGACAGTGAGTTATCTGAGGATAATAATTTTAAAGTAGCTATTTACAATCACATAAAGACTCTTGATGAGTATAAAGACTTTGAGGATTGTTAAAATGCCAGAAGGGGAAAAAACATTTGTACGTATTACAAACCAACATATTTATGACAAGCTAGAAGAAGTTTGCAGCCATGTAGAAAAAACTAACGGAAAAGTAAGACTTAACCGTTGGATAAGCACAACAGCACTAACATTAACAACATCCACAGTTATAGGATTCATAATCCTTATAGCAACAGGAGGACTTTAAGATGAGTAATTTACCAGTAAAAATGGATTTAGAAGTAGTCTCAGGAGGCTATGGAAGTTACATATTAACATACACTGACGAAGAGGACGTTGCAATAGACACAACGGGTTGGGAGTTCAGTTTATATGCTAAAAAAGACGTTGCAGATTTAGATGCAGACGCTATTATTAGTTTAGACAATACTGCTTTCACTAACGGAGGAGCTACAGGAATAGTTACTTTTAAAATATTAGCAAGAGATGATTCTGATAATGCTTTAGCAGTAGAAGATTTATTCCACCAAATAAAAGTTATCTATGATCCAGGATCTTATAATTACCCTCAAACACACTTCGAAGGTAAATTTTCAATAACAAAAACGAGCAAACAAGAGGTTTAAATGACAGCTATAATCGCTAAGTTATCAGAATCTACAAACATAAAAGTAAATATGGGTCAAGTTATCGATAATGGTAGCGAGCTAGCTACTTTTATTAGACGTAGCGATTACGTGCACGACACATTAACTGCTTATACTGGTTATGCTTTAGAGGGTAGCAGCGAGTCTAGCTCGGTGTGGACCATCACAGTATTGGTTACTCTTGCTAACGGAGATATAGACTCAACAACACAACACGATAACGTGGCGTGGACTGACAGGTATTCACTATGAAAGAACAATTAATTATGAACGAGAACGATGATTACAAAACAATCATTATCAAAGAAGAAGATTACTCTAAAACAATAACTAAGTTCGTTGTTGGTAGTAAAGAAGAAGCTTTACTTAATAAGATTAAACAAGCAGTGAGTGATTACAAAAATGGTTTATAAGTGGGCTGTAGCTGATGGGAATTGGTCTAGTACTTCGACTTGGAACGACGGTACGTTACCTGGCGTAGATGATACTGTGTGGGCTAATGGATATACAGTTACTATCGACCAGGATGTAGATGTTTATTATTTATCTAATCATGGTAGTATTCCTAGCGGTGGTCCAGGATTAACTAACGGCGGAGTGTTTCAGATTGATTCCAATGTTGACCGAACAATTACTTGCGATTACCTTTATGCTTATAACAGTACTACTTGTTTATACATTACTGATGTTAACACAACAAACACTATTACTTTGAATGTAGGAACAACCGATGGTAATTTACAGGCTTACCCTATAAAATCTTACAGTTCAGGAACTATCAATTACACAGGAGATATTAGAGCGGTTAGATATACAACAGCAGGTTTCATCAGTTACAGTGGAGGATTAACTTTTAACATGGTTGGCAACCTAAGAACTGACAGTGATAGTCGTGCTGATGTTCTGAACTTTCAATCAACAATCAACAACACTGAAAAACTAACTATTAACATCACAGGAGAGATTAACCCTGGTGCTGTAGGAGTAGCTGACGGTATTAACATAGCTACTACTTGCGAAACAGAGTTTAACTTCAACGGAGTTATTAACGGTAACGGTAGTCCTGCTTTATCAGTCAATGTAGGTAATTCTTTTACTGGTTTGATAGAAGGTAGCTTCGGAGTACAAAACATTAACAGTATTATTACTGTTTCTGCTACTGCAGGTACTAGCGAGATTAGATTCAAAGACATGGATATATCAGGAAGTAGTTCTTCCAGACCTATTAATGTTGTTGACGAGACTCCTTTAGTGTTTGAGAATTGTAACTTATGTTTTGCTGATGGTTATGCTCCTTGGGTTTATGACAGTTCTAATCGTATTTATTTCGAGAACGACACGGCAGTAACTTGGTGTGTTGATGACAAGTTAGGAAACACTACTTATATGTATTCTCAGTTTTTAGGACAGCCTAGCGAGAGTGATGTTCGTGATGGTACTGTTTACGGGCAGAGTGACGAGTTCGAAGGAACATGCGCTATACCACCAGCAGAAAGCGTTGTTAAGAACGTCCCAGTAGATGATACTGTTGGAGAATGGGCTTTCACAGAAGAAGTGGTTGACCGTATGGAAAAATGCAGTACTGTTGAGATTACTGGAGGACAAATGGCGGGGTACAATATATAATGGTAGATGAAAACAAAATTCAAGTTAAGTTATCAGAATCAACAAATATAAAGGCATCCATAATAGAATCTACACCTATTAACGTTAAATTGTCGGAGACTACAAACATAAATGTAAATTTAGGGGAAGTAATTAATTTAGCAGCTTCAGGATATACAGGAAGTGTAATTATAGTTTCATCTTCAGGAGGTCCTCACAACATGACTTTTGTTAACGGGATTTTAACAGATTACAATGAAGGATTTATAACGAGAGGATAATAAAAATGGTAAACGTAATGAACATGGGATCGTTCAGAGATAACGGTCAGGGAGATACAGATAATGTAAACGGAGAAATCCTAAAAATAGTGGTTTTAACAAGAAAAGAATTGCCTAATGTTAAAGTAACATTAAGAACAATTGATGGGGAGACCTTATGCGATGATTATTTGGACGGAGAAATAACTAAATTTTATCCTAAGAATACTATAAGCTTAACCCAGGAACAAGTACACGTAGAAAATTATTTCACCGCAGGTCCTTTATTAATAGAAATCATTGGATTGGGCGACGGTGAACAGATATTCGACGTGGTAATTTACTACAAGTAAACAGTTATATTTATAAAAATAAACAACTAAGGTTTATATAAGTGAGTAATAAATATGATCGACACAGGACAATTTGAAGAACTTCTAACAGAGATCGACAAAAAAATGGACGAGATGGCCGACAACATATTCGCAAACTCGCAAACACAAATAGTTCAAAAAAACATAATTGATGAAGGAACGCTACTAAAAAGCGGATCTATGAACAAAGGTTTCCTGGAAAAAACTATAACCTACAGCGCTATACATGCACAATCAACCGAATACGGAAGATTGCCTGGAAGTATGCCGCCAGTAAACGCTCTAAAGGGATGGGTTAAAAGAAAAGGGATAGCCTCAAAACAAAAAGACATAGACCGAATAGCATGGGCTGTTTCTAAAAACATCAAAGAAGAAGGACTACAACCAAGACCCTACTTAGGTCCTGCAGTTGAAATGGAAAAACAAAGATTGAGGTCAAACTAATGGAAAAAGAAAACGTTCTTTTAAAATCTTTCAACTTCGATAAAATTCACGACAACGAAATGAGAAAATTCGAGTGTTGGGGATCTGTAGAAGTGTTAGATAGACACGATGAGATCATTCCTGCAGAAGAAATCTATAAAATTATGGATATTTGGATGGACAGGGGCGCTCCGATTCAGTACATGCACACCAACAGAAATGTAGGTAAAGGCTTGAACTGGCAACGATCAGAGAAAAACGGCAAACCTGGTGTGTTAATCACAGGTATGATCTACAAACACTACGCAGAAGATGACGAAATTTGGCAAGGAATCAAAGATAACGAATTTGAAGGCTTATCAATTGGCGGTAAATCTTATTTGCGTGAACAAACAGAAGAAGGCACTTACTTGAAGAACCTTATCGGCTACGAATTTAGTGTAGTAAACCGTACTGGCAATCAAGAAGCTACTTTCACTGAGGTAAATATGATGGCAAAAGCTGAAAATATTAAAAAAGAAGATCCTGTAATGGATGAGAACTCTGAACAAGCATCAGAAGATCAGCTTTCTCAACTTGCTAACGCTGTTGTGGCGTTAACAGAGAAAGTTGCAATGTTGGAAGAAAAGATTGCTGGTAAACCTGAAGAAGATGAACCTGTCGAAGAAGAAAAGGCAGAAGAAACTGAAGAAGAAGAACCTAAATCCGAAGAAGAATCAGAAGAAAAGGCTGAAGAAGAAGACGAAGTAGAAAAAGAAGAAGAATCTGAAAAAGAAGATGAAACTGAAAAAGAAGCTGAAGAAGAAGACGAAGCAAAAGAAACTGAAGAAGTAACTAAACTTAAAGAAGAAGTTTCCGAAGTAAAAAAGGAAATGGCTGAATTAAAGAAAACTGCAATCACTAAAGTTATTGAAACTGAAAGACCTGCAGAAGTTGCAAAAACCGACAAGTACTCAGAAGTACGAAAAGCACTTAAAAAACAATCTCAAGATGGCAAAATCAATTTCGCTGATCTTGGAAATCAAATTAGAGGATAATTAAAATGAAATTTAAAACAATTAACGACATGAAAGAAGCATACTATGGTCCTGCAGATTCTGAAGTTGCACAAGCAGTTCAGAAAGCAGACGCTCCAGTATTAAGTTCAACAACTGGTGTATACAACCGAATCTACGGCGAAGCTGTATGGGAATTACTAAATAACGAAGGTAAATCCTGGGGAGTATTACCAAAAAAACCATTAGCTAACACAGGTTTCCGTGTAATCACAGCTCGATCAAGTACTCTAGGTACTGGTGGAGTAGCAGAAAACGCAGCATTACCAGACACTGTTAAACCTACTTGGGCTCTTGCAAACATCTCATTAAAAGAAGTTGTTAAAACTTTCGATATGAGTAACCGACAAGAATTACTAGATGATGGAAACGACGATACTATCGGATTCGACCATATCAAACAATACATGGCAAAAGAATTCGTTGCACACGTAAACAAAATGCTTCACGGAGACGTTGATACTCTAGCAGGAGACAACATCGAGTCTATCGACCGTGTATGTTCCAGCCAGTCAGAAGAAGCTGCTTTATTAACAGCAGGGGACGCAGACATTTATGGTTTCGACCGATCAGCTAGTACAGCTTACGACGCATTCGTTTCACACGCTTCAGGTGTAGACCGAGCAATTACTGAAACTTTACTACGAACAGCAATCGATACAATTGAAGAAAACTCTGGTGAACGACCAAACGTTATCATCACAGGATACGATACAGCAAGAGACATTGACGCTTTAGTTAACACTCAAACTCGATACGTAACTGAAAGAGTAAGTATTAACATTGGAGACCAAGGTATTGCAACAGCAGCAGGTAACGATGTAGGAATCAGAGTAGCAGCATTCGACGCTATTCCAGTGATCCGAGATAAAGACGTAACTAAAGATACTAAGTCACGTGTATACTTCTTGAACACAGACTACATTAACATTGGCATTAAACAGCCAGTACAATACTTCGAATCCCAAAACTTCTTCGAAACAGGAAAGCTTGGTAAAGAAGGTATGTACTACTTAGCTGGTGAATTAGTTTGTACTCGATTCAATGCACAAGGTAAAATTAGAGATCTTCTATAAGGTTTAAATTTTCTTTTTATTTTTTTTTTAAAACAAAAAAAGGTAAACTAAAATGGCATTAAAAAAAACAACTAAAAAAATCAATAAGAATTATCGTTTACTTAAGCATCCTGATCAAACAGCAGAAATTCAAGTTTACTATGCTTTCGGTGTAGAGGCTATTAACGTTCCAAAAGAAGGTTATTATTTCAGTCTGGATAAATCAATGGATAAAACTATTGAAGATCTTAAGAAACAAGGATTCGTAGAAGTTAAATAATTTTTTTTATTTCTTTTTCTTTTAGTTATATTTATAAAAAACAAAACCTGATATATTAATATGGTTGTAACATATACTACTGTAGATAAAGTAGCGAACTTGCTTGGATTCCCTGATAATTACTTTGACGGAAACAGCACTCCTACAGATGCAGTTATTTCAGGATTAATAAACAGAGCCGAAGATAGAATAGATAATACTACATCTCACGCTTGGAGAACTAAAACTATTACTAAAGAATACGTTGATCCTAATTCAGTTTATAGATCAGGCCAAGGAATTAGATTTGACTTGATTCACAGATCAAACATATCAATCATCTCTTTAGAGGTATGGGTTGGTAGCGAATGGGAAGATCTAGTAATTACGCGTACAGAAGGACGTGGAGCTGATTACTGGGTTGACAAACAAAACGGAGTAGTTTTCTTAAACACTATAACTAGAACATATCCTCATGGTATCAGAATCAGTTATACTTACGGAGAATCAAGCGTTTCAGGCGGTATAGAAGACTGCACTACAATGATGGTTGCTTTGAAAGTACTTAACAGTCCAGAATTCAGCACTGTTTTATTCACCAGATCAGGAGAAGGACAGCCTAATTGGGACAGTACTAAAAATAACTGGAAAGAAGAAATCAAAAACATCCTAAACAATAATACTGAGTTCCAAAGTTAGTATTATAAAAACAAAACACTCAACAAAAAATATTCAGGTTAATTTCGCCCCTGTATGTATGTAAGTCGAAAACGTGAAATTAAAATGGTAACAGACATAAATCCTTTAGACAACATAGTTACACTACTTAGTTCTAATTATGACACTCAAGATAACATATTCCCTGTTATAGCTAAAATATACACTAAACCCTTGGACAAAGAACCAAGGCCTAACGAAGATTTCATTTACGTTTATTCTGAACTCACATCACACAACAGTTCTAGCATGGGGACACCTCATAGAAGCGAAGTTGTAGAAACAGTAAAAATAGATATTAGAGTAAAACCATCTAACACCACACAGTCGGGTAAAGTAGATGATACTCACGCGAGAAAAGTATTAACGGAAGTAAAAAGAATACTTTATGAGAACGTAGTAGATCCAGATAGCGATTTCAACGTTATAGACCCTCAAATAAGCCAAGTAGATTTATCAAACGGCGTTAGAGGAATATTTCGTTATGTTCTAACAATAAACTTAATCTCTTATTGTAGAGATATGACTGCATAAATAATAATTAAAGGTAAAATAAAATGGTTTGCATATCAAATGTTGGTAATAAATACATCGTAGCTGAAGAAAGTACTTTCGGAACAACTCCTGCTCCTTTCACAGCGGTAGATTGGGGACACGTACAAAAAGTCACTATTAATGAAGAAGAAAGCACTGAAAAAATGTCTAGTTTAAACTCTGGCCATTTAAGTTCAGTATTCGAAGACGGACTTTACTGGGTTAACGTTAGCGTTGAAACTAAATTAAGCAAAGCAGCTCTTCCAAATCTTTTAAAGTTCTGCATGGGAGTTTACTCTGATGACGGTACAGATTATGCAGTAACAACTCTTAACAGTAGCAACTCAGTTAGTATGAAAGTACAATATTTAACAGATAAAATCGGTCTTATTAACGGAATGGTTTGTAAAGACTGGGAAATCACAGCATCTAACGGAGAAACTATCAGCATCACAGTTAACTGTTTAGCTAAAAAATTATCTAAAGATACAGAAACATTATCAGTAACTACAAACACAGATGATATGATTAGTTACTTAGACACTTCAATAACTATCGGTGGGACAGCGTATGTACTTAACAATATATCCTTATCAGGGAATTGGAATGTTACAGACGACGAAGGACGTGGAATCGAAGAAGTGGCAGCTGGGGAACGAAGACTTATCCAATGCGCTTTACAACACAGACTAGATCTTAGCGGAAGTTACGAAGCAAACGTAGACGACAACCAAGAGTTTGGTTACACTGAAGATAGAAGCGATGAAGCTCTAGTAGTTACTTTATCGCGAGGAACTGATAACGAACACGTTTTCACAATGGCTAAAACTAGAAGTTTCGGAAGAAGCATAGATTTATCCACTGATAATACTAAAAAAGTAATTAGTTATGATTACGAAGCAATCGATCTCTCAGTATCAGGAGATCTATAAATAACAAACACGGAGAGTAAAAAATGGGAAAAGAAACAGTAAAATATGTTGACGGGACTGAAGTAGAAGTAGAAGTTAATAGACTAGGATATAGAAAAGCAATTGGTATTGCGAGAAAACACATCCCTATTAATGAGCTTTCTTTTGGCAAAGATGAATCAGTAACTATTAAAGGTGACATTGATATGATGGGTATGAGTATTTCTTGCTTAGAGACCATCAAAGGATTGGATGTTGATAAGATAGAAGGTTTTGAAGCTAAAAGAATTTACAAAGAATATTTCGAAAAAGACGTTATGTCAGGGTTAACTCAAGGTGGAAACCCAAACTAGAAAAGGAGCTTAGGAATGTTCTTAAAGCTCCAAAAAGTATTAACCGTTTATCTCCCAAAGCGGCTCAAGTAATTCGTTATTCCAACTTATTACTTTTAGGATTCCCTATAGATCTCGATGAGTTAAATATTGAGATGGTTAAAGCCATAGAATATTATGGTATGAGACGAAGAGCTGCCGAGGAAGAAGCAAGGTTTAAAGCATTAGCTAAAATGTTAGGAGCAAAATAAATATGGCTGAAATGATTTGGAGAGTTGGTTTTGACCAACAAGAAGCAAAACAAGCAGGTAAGAGTATTGCCAAAGAAAGTTCTAAAGCTGATAAGAAATCAGGAGGAGGAGCTTTCGCAGGAGGGTTAGTTGGAGGACTATTAGGTAGTTTGTTGTCTAGCGTGAAGTCTTTATTTGAGCCTTTGTCTGCTATTGCTGGTTTATTAGTTACAGCTTTATTTCCTATTCTTAAACCGTTCCTTATTTTATTTATCAAAGTAGGTTTATTATTATACAAATTTTTAAACAAGGCGTTCGCCACAGATAGTGATGTTGGAGGAGTCGTTGGACAAGACGAAGAAGGAAAAGTAGGCGTTGGATCCATGGGGAAACAATTATCTTTATGGGGTGGAGTCATCCTTGGAGGTTTAGCTGCTGCAGCTTTAGCTATAGCTGGAGCTCCTGCTTTATTAATTGCTGCTGTGGGCATAGCTGTGGCTGCTGCTGGTAAGTGGATTATTGAAACTTTCATAAAAATAGGTTACTATGTAGGTATGGGTTTAGAAGCATTATGGATTCTTTTTAAACAAATGTGGCAATGGGCAGGAAGTGTGTTCATGCAGTTTGTAGAATGGCTCTCAGGAAAACTATCTACTTTTATTGAATGGTTAACTCAGACTTGGAAAACATTTATTGCATGGTTGCAAAAATCACTAGATGTATTGAAAGGATTCGGACAGTGGATCTGGGATGGTTTGGTGGATGTATTCACTAAAGCCTGGGATTTGTTAAAAGGATTCGGACAGTGGATCTGGGACAGTCTAGTTACAACATTTAAATCTTCATTTGATGCTCTGAAAAATATTGGTCAATGGATCTCTGATAAGATCAAAAGTCTATTTAGCAGAAAAAGCAGCAAAGGAGGGAGCGGAGGAAGCTCAGTTACAGACGCTATAATCACTCCAACAGGAGATATTATAAGAACTAACCCTTCAGATTATTTAATAGCTACAAAGGACCCTTCCGCGTTAGGAGGAGGATCTGGATCAGCAAACATAAACGTATCTATTAACGGTGGTTTGATCACAGAAGAAGTAGCTAGAGACATTGGACAAATAATCCTTAAAGAAGTAAATATGGGTGGTGGATATTAATGGTTTACAGTATAGAAATAACAAACAAAAACTCTCTTGTTTTTAGATTCCAAGAAGCGGAAGTTAAAAGCGCAGGTTATGCTATGACTACAAAGTTTTTAAAGCAAAGCCTTCCTGATGGTGATGCGGAAGATGCAATCATAATTAACTTAGGAAGAGAAAAGAATATTCGTGTACCGTTCCAATTAAGAACTACTGAAGGAGACGCTTCTAATGGTACTTATGGTTCTACAGTTAAAACAATACAAGAAAAAGTAGATTACTTAGACAACGTATTCATAACTAGCGGTCTTGAAGACTTATACACTATAAGTATTTATTCAACAGTTGCTAATATTACTAACAAATTAGGCATTGTAGGTGATTTCAGTTTAGATTTTGCAGCAGAAAAACCAAGTATATTACCAGGTAACTTAACTATAAGTGTAGGGGGAGCTCAACAATAAATGGTTCTTGATTATCGTTTAGGAAAAGTAATTGCTGTAGGTCAGATTCTTAGTTGGTCAGCTAAAATAACCAAACAAGATCCTAGAAGACCTAACACTTTAGTATTTTCTACTTTGAAAAGCGACGTTCCTGTTTTAAACGATGAAGTTTCTTATTATGATTTAGATAACAACCAAGTATTTGGAGGTTACATCCAGAACATTAAAGACGCTGAAGGAGTAAACCTTATTACTTTAGGAGATTATAGTATTAAATTAAGCCAAGACAAGGTTTCTGAAGTATATGAAGGTATGAGTCCTGAAGCTATCGTTGAAGATATTATCAACAACCATACTGAATTAACTTATGTGAGTTCTGTAACTACAGGCATTAATATTGAAAAAATAGTTTTTAGAGATGAATGGCAAATAGATGCTATTAACAAATTATTAGAATTATTCGACGGTAACTATGAAGTTGATTTAGATAAGAATTTCACAGTAACTATTAACGCATCCGAATTAAGCGGAGTGGATATACTTAGAGGGAGAGATAGTCTTCAAGGAAGTTGGAGTAATGACATTGGTAAGAAAGCAGAGAAAGTAATAGTCTTAGGAGCTATCGTTGATCAGAGAACCACAGAAACAATTGTAGGAACAGGAACTATATTCAACACCACTTATAAACCTGAGAATGTAGAGATAACAGGACTACAACAAACAACAAGCGACTTAACAGGAGACTATGAAGTTAACGTTGAAGGAAAAGAAATAACTTTCAACTCAAGCAAAACAGATCCGGTAATCAGTTACACTTACAAATCACAAATAAGAGTAGAGTTAGGCACTGGGAAAACAGTTATTTTAGAAAAGAAATACTTAGAGTCGAAGCTAGAAGCGAGAAAACTAGCCATCTCTTACAAGAACCGTTTCGAAGATGGAGTTCAAAGCAGCAAATGGCTAAAGAACTCAGCAGACATAAACTCAGTATCTGTGGGGGACCAAATATATGTATCTGACGATAGCAACAACAAAACTGGAACTTACATTATAAAGAAAGTCACTCTTAACCTCCCTAACAAAATGATCATAGATGTAGGTGAAACCGAAGAAGACTTATTTGATCATCAAAAAGAAACTATTGAGCGTATTAAACAATTAGAACAAAACAACACTAACTCAGATTTTATAACACTTTATGATTACATTATTAACGGTTTGAAGGTAAATGTTAAACTATCTTTGACCACATTAAAAACTATTACTGATGACGGAACTATTCTTTTCGCTTCAGAAACAGCATTATCTACTGATGCAGATCTTATTTCAGACACTGGTTTGGATGCTGATTTCGCTTTAGCTTACGATGATGATGCTCTACCTCCTGGTCTAGTGACTGATTACTTGGACGCTACTTTTCCTTGGACTTTCCCTATGACTTTTGGAGGATAATAATTAAAGGTACTTACTATGGCATGGAATGATACAAAAATAACTGGAGGCGGTCTTACCGCTGACGAATGGAACGCTCATGTTGCTGATCAAGAAAGCAACTTACAAAACGTTTCCGAAGACACTACACCTCAATTAGGAGGGAACCTGGACCTTAATGGTAAGGGTGTTACTGAGGAGTTCACTGCTGCTTCAAGCCTTGTTAGTGGTGATTTATGTTACTTGAATGGTGATGGTAAGTTTGCTAAGGCTAGAGCTGACGCTGCTGCTAACTGCGATACATTGTTGGCTTTGTGTTTGGATACTATCAGTGCGGATGCTACTGGTACTTTCTTGATTCTTGGTAAGTATACTACTTCTGGTTTGACTGCTGGTGATGTTTATTATGTCTCTACTAGCAGTGGTTCTTTTACTAATACTGCTCCTAGTACTAGTGGTGAGTTCGTACGTATTATTGGTTATGCTTTGTCTACTACTGAATTGTATTTCAAGCCTGGTGATACTTATATAGAGGTTGTTTAGATGACTGTCCCTACTACTAACTTAGTTTCTTATTACAAGTTCGACGCTAACGCTAAAGATATTAAGAGTACTAATGATTGCACGGTTACTGGAGCAACTCTTACTTCTGGAAAGGTAGGTGGCGGTTATAGCTTCGATGGTTCTGGAGATTACCTCACAGGTCCTCAAGTATTTGATGGTAACGGAGAGTTTACTTTTGCTTTCTGGTTTAAAACAACTACTTCCGCTCAAGGAGATTTAGTTTCTCAAAGAGAGACTGCTGCTGGAGTTCAAGGTACAGGTATTATTATATCTCGTATGGCTGCTACTGGAGAAGTACAAGCTTATATAAGAAATACTTCTAGTGTTATTGAGAGCTGTGTCACTACTGGTACTTATAATGACGGTGATTGGCATTTAGCTATTATTTATAGGGATTCTAGTAATTATTTGAATTTAGATATTGATAACGGTACTGAAACTATTCAGAGTACTAATCCTGTTACTGGTGATATTGCTGACACTAATCACGTTTTAAGGATAGGTGCTTTTTTAAGTTCTAGTGTTTGGTATGCTGGTGACATTGACGAGGTAGGTATTTGGACAGAGGCTTTATCTAGTGGTCAAATATCTGAGCTTTATAATTCTGGTACTGGTTTGTCTTACGACCCAGGAAGAGATGAGTTCATAGACGAGAACCAACTACAATGGGAACAAACAGCAGCGCTAAACTTCGACACTAACAACACAACACAAACAGACCTAGTGAACGAGATGGAAGCAGCAGTAACAAGTGCTACCTACAACTCAACAGGAAAGATAAGTGGTTGTTATGATTATAGTGGCTCAAGTCAGTACATAACTTTACCTGGTATTAATGATTTCATAACACAAGGAGACCACGCTTTTAGCGTATGGGCTAAGACTAGTTCTACAGGCTCCTCAATACCTATAGTTAGTATTGGTGATGGTACTCATTGGTTTGCTATAAGAAAGACTTCAGGAGAAGACTTAGATGCTAACTGGGATGATGATGCTTCTAAAGTTATAGCTGCTAGTAGCGGTACTTCTTATTCAGATGGTCAGTGGCACCATATAGTTGCTCAAAGAAACGGTAGTACTTACGAGATTCATGTCGATGGTTCTTTGGCAGGTTCTACGGCAGTGAATAATGATTTTGATTTAGGGAGTACTAATTTAAAGTTAGGTACTTATGAGTGGGCTTCAGTATATTTCACAGGCTCTATTGATGCTTTTAATTACTGGCCTAGAGCATTAAGCACTACAGAGATTAGTAAATTATACAATGATAACAGCGGATTCCAATACCCCTTCGTAGCAAGTACTGGGTGGAGTTTATTAATTAATGGTATAACAGCCGCAAGCATAAATGGCATAGCAGTAGCCAATATTAATACTGTGAATGGTATGTAAAAATGACTATAACTCAAACAACAATAACAAACATAAAAACAGCAGCACTTGCAGAATTTGATGACGTGGCTTATATAGGGTTAGGTGACGACGCAACAACTCCTAGTGTTTTAGACACTGATCTTTTAGGTCCTGTAATACGTAAAGCTTTAGATGAAACTGCAGTCAAAGATATTCCTAACGGGACTTATGATTTCGCAACAACCCTTGGTTTAACGGAAGGAAACGGGAGTACTTTAGAAGAGACTGGTTTGTTCGAGCAATCAACTGGGGGGAACATGTTAGACAGAAGTTTATTAACGGCTAGTGTTGATAAAACAAGTTCTAAAGAATTATCTGTTGGTTTGAGAATAACAGTCACTGTAACTAATGAATAAGAGGAAATAAATAAATGGCGATTAAAAATGAAAAGTTAGGAGGTACTGATTTCAGTACTCCTACAGCAAGAGTAAAACCTACTGATTTAAACGATACTAATGATAAAATAGCTGATCTTATAAGCGAATCTTTTTCTGTTTCTGGGAAAAACATTATTCGTTCCTTAATTGACAGAGCAGGTGTTTTTTCTGCTGGAAAAGACGATATGTGGGGAGACGCTTATGTTGATGCGGATGGTAGAGAAGATAGCGTAGTAGCAGCACTTACCGACGCTACTTTCAACACAGATAAATATACTACTACTGCTAGCGCTACAAGTTATGTATATCAATCATTGCCTTCGGGAACTTTTAGTCCTACTATATCTTCTGCTTTTGGTACTCCGTTAATTTCAGACTGGGAGGAAGGCGCAAATATACAGTATAAACTAACTAATGATTTTGCAGAAACAGTATATGTGGTTGTAGAAGCATCAAGTATGGGTACTTACTCTTCAAGTTATGATACTACTACTCTTAATATTGCTAGTGGTAAGTGGGTTGTTTACTGTACTGATGCAGGTGCTACTGATGAGGAGAAGAGAGCTAAGATTTATGCTGATTTATTTAATAAAACTTCACAGCAAATACTAACTTTTGGTGGTGTTACTGCTATCCAGACTAGCGAGTCAAGAGATGTAGGTAAGCAAGCTCACTATGCTAAAACACAATTAGTTGAAGTAAACGGGACTATAACTTATACAGGTACTTTTACAGATACTAGTACTAACACTGATTGTTCTTCATGGTCAGATATTTATAGAGAAAACCAGTCAGGACATTACGGTCAGTGGGAGATACCTAGCGGAACTGTAGTTCATGTTAAAAATGGAGGAGTTAGTGGATGGTCTAGAGAGATAGGTACAGACTTAAGTGCTGATGAATTAAACAATCCTGCAACATGTCAATTGCAAAATACAGAAACAACTACGAGTGGTACAATATATGTTGAATCTTTAGTGTTATGTTCAGGAGATATTTCTTGGGTTGAAGGAGATTCAACTGGTTCTACTGGAGGTTCCCCCGTTAAAACATGGGAGAATATTGATTATTTAACAGACCATTCTATTCCTGTATTGTCAGTATTAACAGATGTTCTTTCACCACAAGATTCTGGGTGGTTAGAGTACGATGAGATTAGTTCTTTTACTGCTTTTGAAATGGCCCCTAATACTTTAATTGTTAAGTTAATACCAAAGAGTAGTAGCCCGACTGCTGGGTTCCCCTCAATCAAAGGGTTTGTAGTGAGAGGTATGGAATAATGAAACTAGAAGAAATAGATACGGACGTTCATGTTAAGTTAGGATTAAGAGTTTACAAAGCAGAGGATCTTTACAAGCTATTCGATGTTAGAGGGATTCCTTTTGAAACAATAGAAGAGGACATCACAGAATGAGATGGCTAAGAACATTCCTTAATAAAAGAAAATATTCAAAAATAGCAGGCATAACTCCTCAGCCTTCAGATAAAAGAGATCACAGATACAAACCAACAATAGACAAGGCATTACCTGAAGTTGATCTGAGAAGTAACTTTCCTTATGTTAAAGACCAAAGAAGCACTAACGCTTGCACTGGTTTCGCAGTAACTGCTTTATTCGAACACGAAATAAAAGAAAAGCTAGGTCTGAAAAGAAAGTTCAGCCCTTTGTTTTGTTGGTATAATGCTAGAAAACTAGAAGGAAAGCAAGGAAAGAATGAGGGTGTTTTTCTTCGTAACATGTTCAAAGCCGTACTAGATAAGGGTTTTACTTATGAATCTTTAATGCCTTTTAAACCAAATTACTTAAGAGCACCAACAAAAGAAGCATACAACATAGGTTCTCTTTTTAAAGAAATGATCTTGGAACATAAATGTACTTATGAGAGGGTTCTAAAAAGTGAAATGGACAAATGTTTATCTGAAGGGAATCCTATCGTATTTGGTATTTGTGTTAATAATAGCTTTTACAATAATAAGGATGGTTTCATAGAATCAACAACACCAACAGGCGGAGGACACGCCATGACACTTGCAGGATATAAGATGTTGAAAGGGAAAAAACATTACATCGTCAAGAACAGTTGGGATTACAGAGGAGATAAAGGATACTTATATATCGAAGCAACTCATTTAAAAAAGTACGGTTTCGATTACTGGACAGTACAATTGGAGGAATAAAAATGGATCACATAATGTACGCAGACTCAGTTTTTTGTTACGCAGACAAAGAAGTAGAGGAACGTTTTATACTTAGCGGAGGAGACGAAAGGAACAACTTAGAAATAAGAGTTCAAAAAGAAGAACTAGAAAAACTCAACAGTCAGATCTCTTCGTTACTAGAATTAGAAAAAGGTGAAAATAATGGTGAATAAAAAAAGTATATGGAACAGCCCAGCTTTCAGCATGTTAGGATGGGATTTAACTCAGTGGATTGTTAAAAGAAAGAAAACCGCTATCACTATGGTTTCAGGTGTTATTATGTATTTGATTACAGATTCAGCTGTGGCTAGTATTATTGCAGGTGGTATCGTTGAGGCTGCTGTAGCTATTGGAGAATATTATTTTAAAGAAGTAAAACCGGAGTAGACAAATGAAGCGTATTGAGATCGACAAAGATTATCTTAATAAAGCTTTAAGGGGTGGCAAAAGCAGTAGGGATATTGCTAAAGAGTTAGGTTGCCATTCCTCCACCGTTCAAAGAAGAATACAAGACTATGATTTAGTAGTCCCTGAACAAACAGAAACAGCCTCAGAAATCATTTACCAAGATTCAGAAGAACTAAAGTACTTGAAAAAGAAAGGCTATAATTTAGAAGATATAGTGGGTTTAGCGAAAGCCTTAGAAAAACAAGGACACGCCAACAACAAACCATACAACATAGGTGGAAATCACCACAAATTTATTCTATTTGGCGATACACATATTGGACATATTCAATATGATCCTAAGCTAATGGACTTAGTTGCAAAAGTAGCTAAAGAAGAAAAGGTAGACTTCGCAGCTAACACAGGAGATATATTCGACGGATGGTATCAGAACAGACCCTCAAGCATTTTCGAGCAAAACGCTATAGGTTTCGATCAACAAATGAAACTCGCAGTAGAAGAACTAGGAAAATTAGAAGTTCCTCTATATTTCATAACAGGAAACCACAGTTACAACACTTTCGTAAGAGGCGCAGGTATAGAAGCAGGTCCTGTTTTAGAAGACAAGTTAGTGAAAAAAGGTCTTGAAGCTCACTTCTTAGGTAACGCTGAAGGAGACATTTATTTAAATAACACCTTATTAAGACTACTGCATCCTGATGGAGGTACAGCTTACGCTATATCTTATAAGAGTCAGAAGATAGTTGAAGCGTTTGATAGCGGTAAAAAGCCTAACATTTTAGGTATAGGTCATTTCCATAAGGCAGAGTATATTTTTTATCGTAACGTTCATGCTATGCAGACAGGCACTTTGTGCGGTCAGACTAAGTTCATGAAAGGTAAGGGTATTCCTGCTCATAAGGGTTTTTGGATGGTCGAGGTTTATACTAAGGATAATGGGCAGGTTGATAAGATAACTCCAACGTTTTATCCTAGTTATAAGTAGTTTATTTTTTCCGACTGGCGTAGGGGTTTCTCTCTTTTCCCGTGATACGTTGCTGTTTTCCCCTATTTCAGTCACTTTTTCTTACTTAATGTACCTATTTACCCGTCCAGAAACTGAGGGATTTATAAAGAGTGGAGTCTTAAGAAAACACATAAGGAGAAATCCTTAACAGGTGAATCAACATGAAAACAACAGACCAAATACACAACTTATTAATCGACCAAGGATTTAAAGTAGACTTCGCAACAAACGACGAACACGACAGAGCAGTAACAGGATATAAAAAAGGAACAGAAGAAATAACCATCGTCGACAACTACGACTACGCAATCACAAAAGACTACAGAAACTACCAAACAATCAAATCAAACGTTACAGCAGGAGGAACATACGATCCCGAAGTAGCAAACATCACATTCAACTGCATTAAAAAGGAGACTCTAAAATGAAATGCGAGTGGTGTGGTAAAAACACAGTAGCTCAAGAACTATTCTGCAACAGAGAATGCGAAAAAGAATGGATCAAAAACGACAAGATGCTAGAATACAGGTGAAGAATATGAACATTAAAGACATACAAATACATTTAGGACCAGGAGCACACAAAATAGTTCAAAGCGAAAAAGTAGGAGAACTAACAAGCATCACCTTCGAGAGGCTAGAATGAAAGAACAATACAAAAAATACGTAGTAAGCCTTAAGGGGAAAGAGTTTATTACATTCGCAGGACTATTAGCAATAGCTCACGACAACGGACTTATGAAAATAGAAACTAGTATGAAACACAACGACGAAACAATAACTGTTTTTAAAGCAAGAGTAACTATGGAAGGCGAGAAGGTTTACGAAGGTTACGGAGATGCAAGTAATAAAAGCGTAAGTGCTATGATCTTACCTCACCGTATCCGAATGGCAGAAACAAGAGCAATAGCTCGAGCATTAAGATGGGCAACCAACATAGGAATGACAGCTAAAGAGGAACTTTAGATGAATATCAGCAACGAAGTAAAGGCATTAAGTGAACTATGCGAAGTTAAATGTTTAGCAAGCACTCCAAAAATGCACACCTTCCAAGTAAAAAACGCAACAGAAAAACTACACGAAGTAGACATAACAATAAACTGCAACTGTGAACACTGTGTAAAATGGGCTGGCATGGGAAAAATATGCCACACAAGTCTAGCGGCGATAACTTATATATCTACATCAGTAGAAGACACAAAAAAACTAACTAACAAATTAAAACTCATAGGGGAACGTGATCAAATAATCATAGAACACGCCTTAAGCAACATGAGAGACTCAGGTCTAATAACTCAAAGAGACATAGTTGATTTGAATAGAAGACTAAGAGTTGCAACAATAAAAAAAGAAGAGAAACAAAATGACAAACAAAGATAAAAACGCACTATTAGCTGGACTTATAGTCTACGCTGTACTAGCTTCAATGTACATCTTAGGATTTAATTACTGGCAACTATGGGGTCTATAAAATGGCTACTAAATTTTGCGAAGGATGCGGAAAGAAAATAGCTGAGAACGCTAGAGAATGTCCTAAATGCGGACAAGTATTCCAAAAGACAGTAATCAAGAAAAGACAAACAGCGATTTTATTAGCAGTATTCTTAGGACACTGGACTTGGGTATATACTTATAAACAAGACGCAGTGATTTTCTGGATAAGTATTCTTCTTTCAATAGCTACATTAGGTTTTTTCTCCATAGTCTCTTGGATTGCAAGTATTATCATCGCAGCTGTAAGAAATGATGAATGGTATGAGGATTATTAAATTTTTTATTTTTTTTATTTTTAAACAAAGGGTGTTAACATGGTATCAGATACAAGCATAAAAAGTTATAGGGAAACTAAAGAAGAAGGAACAGAAGATTTACAAGAACAAATAGTTTACAAGGCTATATGTGATTTTCAGTTCCCAGTCTGCGACACACAACTACAAGAATATACAGGCCTAAGCATATCTAGTGTTACTGCAAGAAGAAACAAGCTAGAAGAAAAAGGTTATATTATTCTTAGCCATAAAGGTAAAAGTCCATCAACTAAAAGAACTGTTAAATTCTGGACTAACGAAACATTCAGGTGAAATATATGTTTAAAGATTTAGAAGAAGTACCTCATAAAGTAAAAGAATGCCCTTCATGTCATGTGGCAAACCAAGTAGACTTAACTCATTGCGAATTATGCGGTGTCAGTTTAACTTTAAAGGAGACTGATTACTGATGGTAAGCTACGAAGAACAAATAAAAAACCACAAACTAGGATCTTTTTTTAAGGTTGATCCAGAAACAGGATTAGTCGCAGAAGATAAAGAAGTTCCTTTTAAAGAAAAACAGAACAAATTAGAATTTAAGAGCTACTGGGAGTGTGAATAATGGGCTTTTATTGTATTAAATGTTGCAAATGTGGTAACTGGTACCTTCAAGAAAACCGAACTAAAGGTTTATTGGAGACTAATTGCCGTTGTAAAAGGTGCGGTAAGACGTACAAACTATTTCTTAAGAAACGTAAATACATCGGATCTCAGGCTATATTTTATGGACCCTATGATGTAAGGGATGCTAGTGTTATGATCGCTAAGATTAAGCAGGATGAGGCTACAAACCATGGTGAGTTGTTTAAAGCTGAGTTAAATGAGTTTGAGACTTGTATTTTAAAGTAAACTTTATATATTATAAGTTGTTATATATTCTTGTGAGTGTCTGGGCATCTCCTTAATTCATTGTACGATTCACCTCTTTTAATGTTTTATTCTTGCTCAGAGGCTTACACTTATTCTTAACAGTAGTGATTTATTTAAGCACTAGTGATTGATTTATACACCACAATATTTATATATCTTATAGAACTAAAAAGGGTGCAGTACAGCATATTTATACACTGTACTTACAAAAATAAAAACCAAAGGAGCAATACCTTCAATTCAACCAATAGTCAGGTGATATTGTTTCTATATAATACTTTCTAAATTTAAGCTATTTAGAAGGCTATTATTTTTGGTATTAATTTTTGGTATTAAGGGCTGTATTTACAAAATTGTAAACATACACAGGTTGTTGTGAAAGTATAAATACAAAGTATAAATACAGTGTGAGGTAAACTAAATGGCAAGAAAACCAGATAATAAAATAAGAAGCAAAAGAACAAGAACCATCATTTTAGATGAAAGAGCATACGATTTATACACAAAATTAAGATCGAATAATTCTAAATGGAATTTTAGCGATTGGGTTTGTTCGAGATTAAAAGAACATTTTTTGCAAGACCCTGAAGAACGTATAAAAACAGAAATACATTATTTAAAAAAAGAGAAAGAGTTTGTAGTTAATCAATTAGAGGCACAACTAAGGTTTCATATAAAACAACTAGAATCTGTTGTTGGTGCAAAAATAGATATGAAGGGGTGTGAAAATGAACAAGGACTTATTAAAGATGAGACAAGCTTATCCGCTTGATCTAAAAATAACTTTAACCATTAAGCGTTTAAGAGAGTTTTGCAAACAAAATGATGCGCAGGTTTATCTGGCTTTGAGTGGTGGCAAAGACAGTCAAGTTCTCGCACACATAATTAGGTGTGCTGGTTTACCTATTCCTTTTGTTTTTGTTAATACTTTAAACGAGCATACTTCGGTTGTAGCTAAAGCTAGAGAGTTATTAACTGTTGAGTTGAGGCCTAAGATGACTGTTTTTCAAGTTATGGATTCTAAAGGTATTCCTTTTCCGACCAAACAACAGGCTCATTTCCTTTATCAAGCTAAAAATACTAAGAGTGATTATTTACGTTCAAGATTGACTACAGGTATTATGAAAGATGGTTCTAAAACTCAGTTTAAGATAAGTAATAAGTGGATGCTTTTATTAGATACTGATTTCACGTTTAGCGATGTTTGTTGTGATATTTTAAAGAAACGTCCTTTGAAGAAGTATGAGAAGGAAACTGGGAGAAAGCCAATTATTGCTACTATGGCTTGTGAGTCTAGTCAAAGAAAATTAAAGTATTTAAAGAATGGTTGTGTTACTGAATCTAGTTGTACTCCTTTATCTTTTTGGACTGAGCAAGATATTTTAGAATACATATCTGAAAATGATTTAAAAATAGCAGATATTTATGGAGATGTTATTTTTGAGAATGGTGTTTATGATCTTACTGGTGAAAAGCGTACTGGTTGTCAGGTTTGTTATTTTGGAATTGTTTATGATGGAACTCCTAATCGTCTTCAGAAGATGAAGAATAGTAATTTTGCTATGTGGGATTATTTGATTAATACACGAAATCATAAATTGTTTTTGGATAAAGTGAATATAGCTTATGAATAGTAACATATATAAAGGCTCAGTGTTTTAAAAAGGTGTAAAGGGTGAACAAAAATAGTACAGAGAGATGAAAAAATATTAGTATCCGAAGCAATGTTAGCTTTTGGAGGTAGTTTCGTAAAACACCTAGGGAAGGCTTTAGCTTATGCAGATGATATGAACACAAATATTATTAAGAACAGCTGGCCAGATCTATGGGATCAGTATTTAAATATAGGATTAAACATGTGTGGTGGCGACGTTGACAGATCTTAACTTCTTATTAGAATTACCAAAAACAGTCAAATGCCCTCACTGCGAAAGAAACGTACGTTCATATTTTGAAGATTATGAAGTACAGGATCATTATTTAGTTGATGGTTTATTAAGTTTAGGAGTTCATTGCACTGCTTGTAGTGTTGATTTCGAAATACAGTACGTTATTGCTGTTGCTAGGGTGGGCGAATGAGTCAGAAGATTATTAACGCTCAAATAAGCATGCTATGCGAACCGCTTCGTAATAAAAACAAGCTCATTAACTGTTTGCCTATTCATAAAGGAAATACTTTAGAACACGAAAGGACTAAGTTTGAAGTGGCTTACTGGCTAAAAAACAATGGTTATGATTTTTATTCGGAAGTAACTTTAAAAAATGGTAAGAGGCCTGACTTGTTAGTTGTCGGTGTTCCTGATCCTTTCGCTGTGGAGATTGTTCATACTGAGAGTGCTGAGAGTATTGAAGTTAAGAAAGCAGAATACGGTGTTCATGTTTTAGCTTTGGACACTAAAGTTGATGTTGCTAAAGCATTAAGTAGCTATTTAGGGTGAAGAAAATGAAGAATTATTTAAAAATATATATTTGGACTTTGTTGTTTGTATTTATTAATTTTTATATTTATGAATATTTTGAATCTAACTGGAAATATGTAGGTCTTACTGGTTATTTTTTATTAGGTATGATTATTATGGACTGGTCTATGATTGCTGGAGGAAGAAAATGACTGAGGAATTAGAAAGAAGAGTGATTTATCTTGATGCTTACGAGAAAGGCGCTTCTCAAGATGTAGAGATTTTTTATAAAGGCGAGAAGATTGATTTTGTGGAAAGAGCTAAGTTGGTGGTTGTTTCCACTCTTGCTGTTAAAGAGAACTCTTTGGTTGAAGAATTTTATAATTTAGGTGAATTAAAATGAATTTTGATAAATTGAGAGAAATAGAAGAACAGATTTTAGTTCTTGATGATGAAGAAAAAGTCTGGATTGCTGGTTTTTGCAAAGGTTTAATGGGTGATTTTAAATGATTATTGATATTAAAGTTAAAGGAACTAAGACTAAACCTTTGAAAGATTTCGAGAACTTCCAAGGGAACTTGAAGAGTCTGCCAAGCGATAAGCTAGAAAAGTTAAAGACTAACATTTTAAAGAATGGTTTTATATCTCCTATATTTTTATGGAAAGGTAACAACTATATCTTAGATGGACACCAAAGAATAACAGCTTTAAAAAGCCTAATATATGAAGGGCACGGGGTAAGTTCTGACGAAGGCTTAGGAGCTGCACTCCCTTATATAGAGATAGAAGCTAAAGACAAAACAGAAGCTGCAAAATATGTACTTGCTTATAATAGTCAGTTTGGTAACATAGAACGTCAAGGTTTCGTAGAGTTCACAGCTAATTTTGATATAGATATTCCTAGTTTATCGGAAGAGGTTGCTTTAGATTTTGATTTCTCAAGCGTAGGTGATCATTTAAGAGTTAACGGAGACGGTACTGTTACTGAAGAAAAAGAGTTAGAAGAGGATGATTATGAGGTTCCTGAAGTTTTGGAGACTGATGTTAAGCAAGGAGATGTTTATATTTTGGGTGATCATTTATTAATGTGCGGTGATAGTACAAGTGCAGAAGACGTATCTATTCTTATGAACGATGAAAAAGCTGATGCTGGTTTTACTGATCCTCCTTATAATATTAATTACCAAGATTTAGCAGGTAAACATAATAAGATAGCTAACGACCAATTACAAGATAACGAATTTAAAGAATTCTTAAAGAGCACTCTTGTTTTCATGCCAAAGAATAGTTATATTTGTTGTAATTGGAAATATTATCATATATTTTACTCAGCCTTATTCGAATTAAACAATCCTGTAAAGAGTTGCATCGTATGGGATAAAGAGACTAGGGTTCAGAATCTCGACAAATACTTCAAACAACACGAATTTATATTATACACTGGCAAGTTAGGAGGGGAAAAGACTCTAAGAGGGGATGTTTATCGTTTCAATAGAGAAAGAAGCACAGTCCACCCAACTATGAAACCAATAGGTTTATGCGCTACGTTTATTAAAGACTCTACAAAATTAAAAGATATTGTTCTTGATCTATTTGGAGGTAGAGGATCTACTTTAATTGCTTGCGAGGAGTTAGGAAGGAAATGCAGAATGATGGAATTATCCCCTAAGTACGTTCAGGTTATTATCGACCGTTGGGAGAAGTACACAGGACAAGTAGCTAAGAAGGTATAGAAATGACTGATAAAGAACTTAAAAACAAACTGTTAGCAGAAGCTTATAAGGTTATCATTTGCAAAGAATGCCACGAACCAATAAAAGAAAATAGTTTAGTACATTATACTGAAGGAACATTTGTATGTAGCGATTGTTTAAAACCTGAAGTTAAAGTTAAAAAGAAATCTCGAAGGTACTGGTGTCCAGGAGGATGCGGAAAAAGAGTAATATGGGTTAAAAGCTTAAGGAACAAAGAACAATGTTTCTCATGTACTAACTGTAAGAAGCTTTACTCAAAGAAAGATTTATAAACATCCACTCTTTAAATAAGTACATAAGAGGTGAAACATCAAACTCAAAGCTTCCGAGTGAGCCACCCCGCGCAGGAATGGCAAAACAGTAGAGGAGGATTAAGTTCCTTCCTACTCCTATTCACACAAGTATAGCACCCCGTTCCTCTAGGACAACCTCCCAAGTTGAATTATCTTAGAGGAACAACCCCCTTTAATAATACTAAAAACATATAAAACTAAACACACTATATAAAGAGTGGATAAAATGACCAAAATAAACAAAACAAAATTCCTAAAAGCCTTAAAAGGAACAGCAGGAATAATATCCCAAATAGCCAAAAACTTAGGAGTGCAAAGAAAAAGCGTTTACGAATATATAGAAAGAACTCCAGAAGTAAAACCATATATAAAACAAGAGAAAGAACAAATACTTGACTTAATGGAAGGGAGTATGATTCACAAGGCTGTTGTAGAGAAGGACTTTAAAGCATTGAACTTTTATTTAAAGACTATTGGTAAAGACAGAGGTTACACTGAGAAGATAGAAACAGAGTTATCTGGTGGTGTTGATAATAAGATTATTTTCGAAATAGTTGATCCAACTAAAAAAGAGGAAGAAAAATGAAATTTAATGACTCAGGAATTGTAAGTGGTCCAGGAACTGTATGTCCTGAAACACCACTACATATTGCTACTGTGCCTGAAGACAGAAGGAAGTTTGAAGCAACTGAAGAACCATGTGACATAGAAAAGTATAGATTTGAAGCACAATTCCCCGAACTAAAAGGAGAGGGCTACCCAGACTATGATGCGTTTATACAAATATATGCCTGGCTAAGTAGGTGGTCCAGGAGCATACAGCTTCTGTAAGTGTTGATGGGAAAATAACCTTAAAGGATTATTATTGTTTTTATGATGAATTTCAAAATATCTTCGACCCTTCTAAAATGGGCGTAGTGTTAAAAAAACAGTATGATAAAGAAACTGTCGCAGAACACTGTTTGAGCAAACAAAGAGTGAAAGAAATATGGAGTCAATGCAGTAAAAAAGCAAACGAAAGATACACTCACGGAGACGCGGACAACATGCAAATAATTCTATTTGAAGAATATTTAAATAGCTGGGAGGAATAAAAATGAAAGACGAACACATAGAAAAACTAGTAGACATAAGTAACTGTTGCAGGATAGACCTAGGAGAACTAGTAAAAACCTACAGCAACAAACAATCACAATACATTAAAAGAGAAAACAAAACAAACATAGACTGGCTGGACATACAAAATGTTTACGGGGACAGAGCCATAAACGTAATGGAAACATACGCTAAAAAATACCTATGTTATAAATAAAACAAAAATGGAAGTACCAACAAACTACAAGGAAGACTTAGAAGAGCTACTAAAAAAGTACCAAAGAAGCTATGAAAAAGAACCAAAAATAACAAACCACATAAAACTGGACTTCCACGTATATAGGAATTATGTTTTAAACGCTGAAAGAAAACTAGGGATAGACCTCCAAGATATGAACTACCTTATAGCCAAAAAGAAGTTCGAGCTATTCATATACGAAGGAGAACTACCCAGCTATAAAAGATGAAGATAACATTCACACCCTCCGAAAAACAACTACAAGCCTTCAAGATACTAACTGAAGACAAAGAAGTAACAGAACTATTCTACGGAGGAGGGGCAGGAGGAGGTAAAAGCTACGTAGGATGTGCTTGGATAATCACTTGCTGCTTAAGATACCCAGGAACAAGATACCTATTAGGAAGGGCTATTCTTAAAAGCCTCAAAGAATCAACACTACTTACTTTCTTCGATATATGCAAACAATGGGAGTTAAAAGCAGGAACCCATTACAGTTACAATTCACAAGCAGGATATATTAAATTCAGCAACGGATCAGAAGTATACCTTAAAGATCTTTTTAAATACCCTAGCGATCCAGAGTTCGATAGCTTAGGTAGTACAGAGTTCACAGGAGCATTCATTGACGAAGCATCGCAAGTAACTAAAAAAGCTAAAGATATTGTAGCATCACGTTTACGTTATAAACTAGATGAGTTCGGTCTAATACCTAAACTTTTTATCAGCAGTAACCCTTCTAAGAACTTCTTATACTCAGAGTTTTATAAGCCTGATCAGAAAGGAACTCTTCCAAAATACAGATACTTTATAAAAGCCCTAGTACAAGACAACCCACATATTTCTAAACATTACATAGAGAACTTAAAAAAACTAGACGAAGTAAGCAAACAAAGACTGTACTACGGGAACTTCGAATACGATGACGACCCATCGAAACTAATGGAATACGACGCTATAACAGACTTATTCACAAACGAGTTCGTGGACAAAGAAGGAGAAAAATATTTAATAGCAGATCTCGCTATGCAAGGAAGAGACCGATTCGTAGTAAGCGTATGGAAAGGATTAAGAGGAGAAATAGTACTGGACAAGAAAAAGTCCAGTGGAAGAGAAATAGAAGAAGACCTAAAGATGTTAGCGGAGAAATACCGTATTCCTAGAAGCCATATACTTTACGACAGCGATGGTTTAGGTAATTACTTAGAGAGTTACTTGGAAGGAGCAGTGGCATTTCACGGAGGAAACTCAGCATTCCGCAACAAAGAGTACGCTAACAAAAGAAGCGAGTGTTATTTTAAACTAGCAGAGTTAGTTAATAAAAGAGAATTATTTCTTAAACCACAGAACCCTGAACAGCAAGAAAGAATAACTTTAGAGTTAGAACAGATCAAAAGGGACAAAGTAGATAACGATGAAGCAAAGAAAAGAATCATCAAGAAAGAACTTATGAAAGAAAACTTAAGCGGAAGTCCCGATTATGCTGACGTTTTAATGATGCGTATGCACTTCGAAACAGGAATCCAAGAAGACTTTTCTTTAGGAGATAGCTTGGACGTTGCCTTTTAATAGAAACTTTTAAATAGTTTAATTATTTAAAAAGAGTATGTTGAGGGTGAGTGGATCGGTATTAAAAAAGGAAGGAGTAATAGTTATAGCCACAAACAAAAAAGCAGTAATCAAGTGGAAAGAAAGAAGCAGCAGAAAAAGAAACTATTATTACTTAGTAAGAATTCACGGAGATAAGTTCACCAAACCATCACGTCTAAAACCATACGAAATAGATTACTGGGTGGATCAACTAAAAAAACAAATTGAATGGAGAGAAATTGAATCAAAATGGTAGAAAAAACAATCAGTAGAGATTGCCGAGTAGAAGGCGACGACTATATCGCAGTCAAAACAACAGAAGTAACTAACATGCACGGTAAAAAAGTAGTTTACCACATGGAAGAACACAACATCACAACAAAAGAAATGGACTCAGTTATTCAAGAGCTAGCTAAAAAAGAACTAGATGAAGTCACAGAGCAAGAAGAAAAATACGTTAAAGACTTAGAGATGCTAAATGAGGAATTAAAAGGAGTAGACCCTGCTTTCTTCGAAGACATGAAAAAAGAAGACCTGAGACTACAAGAGTTCTTCCAATCAGAAGACTACAAAATGTACCTAGATATTAAATCCAAAAAGCAAGCACTAGAAAACGCTGAAGCATTCTTGAAAGAAGTTGAAGTACAAAAAGCAGATATTGAAGACTGGAAACAACAAATGATTAAACTTAAAGGCCTTGTTGAAAAACAATAAGCCTTTTTTATTTCTTTTTTGAGTTATATTTATAAAAAACAAATGTATAAATATTAATAATGGCACTCTTCGATATATTTAAAAGATTCACTTCTGCAGACTCGCAGAAAATAGAAACTCTAGAAAAAGGCTCTAAAGAATTCAAAACCATCAGAAACAAGCTACGTCCAGAAGATGAGAACACATTCTTCAGTTTAAACAGAACACAAAGCTGGGGTACTTTCGATAGCCGAGTCACTCTAATAGAGTTATACCAACTAAGTGTTTATTCAGATATTCTACAAAATGTTTTCAACACTCTAAGAAACGAGATGTTCCGAAGAGGTTTCGAACAAAAAGCACTAACAACATTCGAAAACGAATTACAGCTAAACAAGATTAAGAACATAGAATCTAAAGCTAACTACAACGGACAAACATTAAAAGAAGTATTCATGGAGTTAGAAAACGATCTAAACATAGCAGATGACGCTTACATATTCGCAAGAAAAGAATACAAAGTAAACGGAAATAACGAAATCGTAGGAGGGGAAGTCTTAGAATTATTAAGAGTTGATCCTTTAAGCGTAGAAATACTTTTCGACAGCATGAAAAGACTAGGAAGGGACGACAGCGGAGAGCCAATATACGTAGACCCAGAGAATAGAGGAGAGACATGCAGAGAAGCTTACAACGCTAACGGTATCAAAAACCTTAAAGCATGCTATAAAGTAAAAGTAGGAACTTCAGGAAACAGCGAAAGCTCATACCAATACTACGATACAAGCGAAATACTACACGTTTCTAAATACAGACCTACAAAAACATACGGTTTCAGCCCATTATACTCATTATACAATAAAGTAATAACTCTAATTAACATGGATTATTACATCAAACAATACTACAGCGGTGACAAAGTACCGAAAGGAATGTTAGTTGTAAACACTAGCAACGCTACAGGATTCAGAAAATTCTGGGGGCAGTTCGTGGCAAGAGTAAGAAAGAACCCTCACGCTATAAACCCTTTAATCCACCAAGCAGACGGATCCACAGACGCTGTTAAATGGATCGACTTCATGCGTAACCTGTCAGAAATGCAATACACAGAAGTAAGAAACGAGATCAGAACACAAATAGGAGCTGTCTACAACGTATCTCCTATTTTCCAAAACGATGTTAGTACAGGAGGAGGCCTTAACAATGAAGGTTTACAAATAACTGTAACTGACCGAGGAACTGAGTTCGGACAATCAATCTATAACGATAAAATAATCCCTTGGATCTGTGAACAAATAGGAGTCACAGACTACGAGTGGAAAATAGTACCTTCTAAAGAAGAAGACATGGCTTACGAGAAAGACCTACGTATCAAAGAACTAGAGATTGCTAAACAAACAGCAGAGCTAGGAATAAAAGTTACTATGAATGATACAGGAGAATTTTCATACTCAGAAGGAGAGGTAGAGTTACAAACTAACGAGCCTTCAATGAATAGCTTTTTCAAATCAGCAAAGGACATTAATAAGAAACTAGGAACAGTACCTCCTAAACAAACCAAAGAAGTGGAGAGTGCTTTATTAAACGAGTTCAAGAAATTACTATCTAAGTTTGATTTCAAAAAAAAACTAAGCGAGAAAGAACTACTTAAAAAGATTCAAGGATCAGTTAAAGAGTTCGAGAAAGTTCTAAAGTCTAAAAGCAGTAAGAAAATAAACTCCATATATAAAAAAGAAGCCGAAGCAACAAGCAAAAACATCGGCGAGTCATTCTCCATAGGACCTTCTGACAAAGAAGTAATAGAAAGTTTGAAAAGAGACGCAAATTATCAGAAAGCATTCGAGGATCTCTCAGAAAAAGTAAGCCAGCAATTGACAAGTGTTATTCGTAAGGCGTACGATAACCCAGAAGGTTTTTCTATGGACCAAATGGTTGCAGAAATGAAAGATACAGCGGAAGCTTCTGAAGGAAGATTAAGAACTATTGCTAGAACAGAGACTACAAAGATTAGCGCTGCTGCAAGACAAACACAATATACTAAATCAGGGGCTGACTATAAATACTTCCACATAGGTCCTAGCGATGGCAGAACTACTGCTATGAGTAAAGAGATCAAGAAGAAAACTGAGAAGGGCGTTAGCTGGTCTGATTACGTTAAGATCGTAAAGGATGTTTCTAAGAAGCACAATCCTAAATGGGTTGTTGATGACAAGGCTCCTATAAGTCACCCTAACACGAGGCACATTTTTATTGCTAGGAGGTCCTGATGACGACTCTTAGAAATCAGCAGGAAATAGCCAAGCACGAACATGATGAGTCTCTTAATGCTAAAAGGGTTGTAGACGTA
>Ga0190359_1000287_pt1 | contig 35062 bp, 24 predicted proteins | sample 48721823_MG_FD_161269 | JGI IMG/M metagenome (GOLD analysis project Ga0190359, IMG submission 161269) | Hydrothermal vent microbial mat bacterial communities from Southern Trench, Guaymas Basin, Mexico - 4872-18-2-3_MG | ecosystem: Environmental > Aquatic > Marine > Hydrothermal vents >... | reverse complement strand
AACTCTATGATTGAAGGAAAGGGACATGTCTTCTCTATCGTATAAAAAAGCAGGCGTTGATATAGATAAAGCGAATCGATTCATCAAAAGGATCAAGCCTCTCTTAAAAGACACTTTCCGTCCTGGAGTTATAGGGGAAGCGGGGGGCTTTAGCGGATTGTTCAGGCCCTCATTAAAAGGTCTCAAGGACCCTGTTCTGGTGGCATCCACAGATGGTGTGGGCACAAAGCTTCTGCTTGCGGATTTGTTGGGAAGATATGAAGAAGTGGGCATTGACCTTGTAGCCATGTGTGTGAATGACATTATAGCCTCAGGAGCAGAGCCTCTTTTTTTCCTCGACTATATTGCCTGCGGAAAATTGAATGACAAGAAATTGGTTTCTCTCATGAAAGGCATAACCAGAGGCTGCAAGCAGGCAGGATGCGCCCTTATAGGCGGGGAGACAGCCGAGCTTCCGGGGATGTATTCGGGAGATAAGACAGATATCGCCGGATTCTGTGTGGGAATGGTTTCCAGAGAAAACATTTTAGACGGAGCTTCGTGCAGGGAGGGGGACACGCTTATCGGATTGAGCTCCAGCGGCGTCCACAGCAATGGTTTCTCATTGATCCGAGAAATCTTCAATGAACAGGAGCTAAAGGGGGAGCTCAAGAAGGAATTAATAAAACCCACAAGGATATATGTGAAAGCAGTACTTGAGCTATTAAAGAGCCAATGGATAAAAGCGGCCGCCCATATCACAGGCGGTGGATTTTATGAGAACATCCCCCGGACTCTGCCAGAAGGGATGGGAGCGGTGATTAAAAAAGACTCCTGGCCTGAAAATGATATTTTTATGAGGATACGGAAAAAAGGCCGGATCCATGAGAAAGAGATGTACCGGACCTTTAACATGGGGATCGGATTTACGGTTGTATCCGGTCCTGATAAGACCCAGGCCGTTCTGGATACTCTCAAAGCCGCAGGGCAGGAAGCCTGGGTCATAGGAGAGATCGTCTCCGGAGAACATAAGGTCACTCTCATCACTTAAGCCCTTAGGTCCAGCCGTAAGTGTAGCCGGTCTCATACATGGTCAGAATATTTTCAAGCGGCGTGTTTGACTGGATATTGTGGCAGGGAGCCAGGATATAGCCTCCTGCTCTGCCAAGAGTATTGAGATTCTCCAATACCTCTTTTTTAACATCCTCCTTGCTTCCGAATGGAAGGGTCTGCTGGTTATCCATGGCTCCGTGGAAGATAAGCTGCTCTCCGAAATCAGCTTTGAGCCGGCGGCGCTCCATATTTTCACACCGCCATTGAATGGGATTCAGAATATCGATCCCGATTTCGATAAGGTCAGGGATGATCCGCCGTATGCTTCCGTCATTGTGATGGAACACAAAAGCTCCCTGCTCGTGAACAAAGTCAATGATTTTTTTCATTCTCGGGAGAAGGAATTCCCGGATGTGTGAAGGGGAGATCATAAGGTCTTCCTGAGAACCCATATCTTCAGCCACATAGGTCAGAAGCACTTTTCCCGGGATCTGCTCGTAGATCCGCTTGGTTTTTGTAAAGCTCAGGTCAAAAAGCCTGTCCAGGCAGAAGTGCACGATTTCCGGATTTTCCACTAAATCCATAAAGGCTCTCTCCGGCCCTCTGAGGTCTTTATAGGTAAGGAAAGGTTCATAATACCCGCCTTCTATGGGATACGCCTCTTTTCCTTTGATCTGTTTTTTGACTGAGCCGTAGTCCCACCAATCAGGATCAGGCCAGGTATAGTTTTCCTTTATCTTCTCCGCTGAATCATAATCGGAAAGAGGGTGTGAGATACACTCATCATAGATTCCTGTTCCGTAGCTCATGTTTTTATGTTGGCAGCCAAACTCATCATATCCTGGTGAAAGGGCGGGGCCGGCATATTTTGGCTCCACTTTGATGACTTTATCGATATGAAGCTTTTTAAATATCTCGAATTCGCTCTCACATCCCAGGTGTTTCCTGAGTCGGTCCGTTGTCTCCTCGGTCGCCCAGTAATCCATGGGAAGGCGGTCCGGCTTTTCTCTATTCAGGACCGCCAGCCATCGTTCTCTGGGCGACAGGGTTTCTTTAGGCATGGGTTTTTATCTATATAGCATATTTGAGAGGGGCTCTCAATGGTTGTGTTTCTGGAAGCCCACAGGTAGAATTTCACCAGTCGCCGGCCGGGCTGGTTTTGATTTAAAAGTTTTGCTAGAATGAGATCAATGAGCCTGGAGGTACTTTGACCTGAAATGTTTAAACAATTGGAGAAGATAAACGAACGGCCGGAACCGTTCCAATTCTACACTGCAAGTGATCTATGGACCGATGAACACACGTCAAAGCAGATGCTCTCGTTCCACCTCAATGAGTCCATCGACGTTTCTTCGCGAAATGCGGAATTCATGGATCGGTCGGTGAAATGGATCGCATCTGAATTTAAAATCGGCAGGGGCAGCAGGATAGCTGATTTCGGATGCGGTCCCGGATTGTATGCAGCGCGTTTGGCAAAACGGGGAGCCAGTGTGACAGGTATTGATTTCTCTAAGAGATCGATTGAGTATGCAAAGGAAGCGGCCGCCCGCGAGCAGTTAAACATCAGCTATGTGAATCAGAACTACTTGGAGTTTGAAACAAAAGAAAGGTTCGACCTTGTGCTGATGATTTTTTGCGATCTCTGCGCCCTCAGCCCAACACAAAGAAAAGGGATCCTGAGCAGATTCCACAAGATATTGAAACCGGGCGGTGCGGTTCTTCTCGATGTGTATTCCATGTCGGCATTTGAACAAAAGGAAGAGGCCGTGACATATGAGGTGAACCAGCTCGACGGTTTTTGGTCACCGAACAAGTATTATGGCTTTTTAAATACCTTCAAATACGATAAAGAGAAAATAGTGCTGGATAAGTACACCATTATTGAGCCTGAGCGCATCAGGCAGGTGTACAACTGGTTCCAGTATTTTGCGCCTGAGGACCTTGAGAGGGAGTTTGTCGAGGCCGGTTTTTTCGTTAAGGAGTTCTATTCCGATGTCGCGGGAACTCCCTATGATCGAAGGTCGAATGAATTTGCCGTCATTGCTAATAAAACGTAGAGAAAATCTTCAGCTGAAGAAAATTTAATGAGGACGTCCGGTGTCCTATTTCATTTGGGGGCCCAATCCTTCTTCGGACACGATATAAGCAAGGAGAGACAGGGCAATGGTTCCCAATTCCAGTTCGCGGGGATGAACGGCATCCAGGGTATCGCGCCCTGAATGGTGAACATCGAAATAGCGCTGTGAATCAGGGATTAGCCCGCCCAGAACAGTTCCCTGCTCAGCAAGAGGAGCGATATCCACACCGCCGCCTCCTTTTCTTATCCAGTGGATCTGTATGGACTGGAAGATCGGCATCCATTTCTGCATCCAGTTTAGTGTCGGATCATCGGCATTGATGCCTATTCCCAGGGGAAGAAATCCTCCCCGGTCGGATTCCACAGCCAAAATGTGTTTTTCATCAGCTCTTTTTTCAGATACCGCATAATCGCAGCCTCCAGAGCCGCCGAATTCTTCGTTCATGAACATGACAGCACGGATGGTCCGCTTCGGTCTTAGATCCAGTGCTTTTATAAGGTATAGGGCAGACAGAGCATGAGCGCATCCAGCGCCATCATCATGTGCCCCGGGGCTCAGATCCCATGAGTCCAGATGTCCGCCCAGCAGGATGATCTCTTCAGGCTTTTCGTATCCCGGAAGATCACCAATAACATTATAGGACCGGACTGGAGGAAGATTCTGACAATGAAAACGGATAAAAAGCCTTAAATCAGGGTCGAGTTTAAGAGACCGGCTTAAAAGGTCGGCTCCCTGAGTGCTTATGCAGGCAGCCGGGATTTTAGGGATGCCGGGTTCGTAGCTCATCATTCCTGTATGGGGAAAGTCATCGTTTGCTGTAGTGGGGGACCTGACCAAAGCGAAGGCCGCTCCTCTTTTGGCAGCCTCAACCGCCCCTCTGACCCTGTAGGCGGCGGCTTTTCCGTAAGCCGAGAAAGTATTGAGAGTTCCCGGTTCCATTTTCACGTTAAAAAAGATGATTTTTCCCGCGGCCGATTCTTTAAGGCGTTCAAGCTCAGAAAAGTCCTTGACCTCAATGACCTGAGCGGACAGACCGTCCTCGTGTGTGGCCGCACTTCCTCCGATGGCTGCTGTGCTGAGAGCATGATCTCCTAGAACAGAGGATATCATAAGGGCCTCTTCCTCAGGCCCGCGGACCCAGTGCGGAACCGTGGTCGGTTCCAGGTGAACATTTTTAAGACCCATTTCCATCATGATCTGCCTGGTTAATTCCACGGCAGCGGCCGCTCCCGGAGAACCGGGTAACCGGTGACCGACCGAAGTGATCTTTTCCAGAATGGAATAGGAAGGAAGCTCCCTGAGTCCTTGCTCCAGCAGCCTTTGGGCGATATTCTGGTATTTTTCAATCTGGTCTGAGAGGCTGTTTTTTTGCTGGGAAGAAGCGACTGAAACGATGATGAAAAGTGCCAGTCCAAGGCACCTTATTTTTAAAGCGTGTTTTCTTATAGACATATTGAGATCCTTTCATCATCCTGCATTTATATGAGTTTGCAGGGATTTCATATTCAAAAATGAATATCCGCAAACATTCATGATGACCAAGAATAGAGATTAAGATTTCTGATAGGAATTGTCAAAAAGAAATCTGAAAGGCAGCCCCCCCTCACTCACACCGGATCGAGTCAATAGGATTGGCAGATGCAGCCTGTTTATGCTTCGCTATCGAAGATACTTTTGTAATCAATGTACGCATGTTTTATGGCAAGTAAAGGCTTTAGGGTAAGCCGGACAAGAGGACCCTTACAGACAGGATAATTTGTTCGCTTCTGGAACAGCGGTTGTCCGATTCCGAACAGGAGTTGGATAAGTAAGCAAATAAATAAAAAAGCCAAGGAGATGATATTTGAAGTTCTTTGAAAAAAACCAAATAAAAGAGTATTATCAAAAATCATGAAGAGAAAGGATTCATTAGGAGGAATCATGAAAAAAATAAGCTTCATCCTTGCAGTGTGTTTGTTTTTATCTCTTTTTATATGGGCCGGAGATGATGCCCGGATTTTAAGGTTTCCAGATGTGAATAAGGACCTTTTGGTCTTTGTTTATGCCGGTGATATCTGGTCGGTTCCCGTAAAAGGAGGCGAAGCAAAGAGGCTCACTTCGCATAAAGGATTTGAGCTGTTCCCAAAGATCTCGCCTGACGGGAAGTGGATCGCTTTTTCAGCCGAGTATTCGGGAAGCCGGCAGGTCTATGTCATGCCTTCAACCGGCGGCATTCCCAAGCAGTTGACCTTTTACAATGACGTGGGAGTGATGCCTCCACGTGGAGGATTTGACTACCAGATCATGGACTGGACCCCGGATTCACAAAAGATACTTTTTAGGGGAAACAGGACTCCATGGGGCCAGAGAATGGGGAAATATTTTTTGGTGGATAGAGAGGGAGGTATGGAGACGCCCCTTCAGATACCTGAAGCCGGAGGAGGAACTTTTTCTCCTGACGGAAAAAAGATCGTGTATACTCCCATTTCCAGGGAATGGAGAACCTGGAAGCGCTACAAGGGAGGCAGAGCCCAGGATGTCTGGATCTATGATCTGGAAAAAGACGAATCCAGACGCTTGACCGCTTTTTCCGGAACCGACTATCATCCCATATGGTATAAGGATAAGATCTATTTTGTTTCAGACCGGGATCTGACCCTCAATCTATATGCCTATGACTTGAACACGGACCAGATTGAAAAAGTGACAGGTCATACTGATTATGACGTTCTTTGGCCTTCCGGTGAGGGAGGTTTTATTGCCTATGAGAACGGAGGGCAGGTATATGTCCTGGATGCGGAGAAAGGAGAAGCCGAAAAGATCACGGTGGATGTCCACTTTGATAATCCCAATCTTCTTCCTTATTTCAAAAATGTCAAAGATGACATCAGCAGCTTTGATATTTCTCCATCAGGGAAAAGAGCTGTGTTTCAAGCCCGGGGAGAGATCTTCACGCTTCCTGCCGAAGAGGGGATCACTTATAATCTTTCAGAAACTCCGGGACAAAGAGAGATATTCCCTGTCTGGTCTCCAGACGGACGTTATCTTGCTTTTTATTCGGATAAAACAGGGGAGTATGAGATCTATCTGATGGATAAAGCCGATGGTAATAAGGTCATGCAGCTCACTGAGGGAAGCCGTATCTGGCGGTTTCCTCCTGTGTGGTCTCCTGACAGCACCAAGCTTCTTTTTTCTGACAAGAACCAAAAACTCCAGATTCTGGATGTTAAAACAAAAGACATCACTGTAGCGGATAAAGCCCGAAGGTTTGACATAACCGATTACAGCTGGTCTCCTGATTCTCAGTGGGTGACCTACACCAAAGACGGGGATAACGGGCAGGAAGCCGTCTGGGTCTATTCTCTCAAGAAGGCTGAATCCTATCAGCTGACAGACGACATGTATTCCGACTTCTCCCCGGTCTTTTCAAGCTGCGGGAAATATCTTTACTTTCTTTCCAACAGGACGTTTAACCTCAGTTTTTCCAGCTTTGAACAGGATTATCTATACAACAATGCCACCAAAATCTATGCGGCTGCCCTGAGCGAAGATACCGAACCTCTCTTCAAAGAGAAAAATGATATGGAAGAGGTTAAGAAAGGCAAGGAAAACGAGAAGGGAAAAGAAGCAGTTGAGAAAAAAGAAGAAGCCTCGCAGGTAGCCGTCGACCTTAAAGGAATAAACAGCAGGATTGTTTCCTTTCCTCTTCCTGCCGGAAACTACAGAGGGCTTTATGCTGTGGAAGGCGGAGTCCTTTTCCTTAAAGACGGGAGCCTCCACTCTTTCACGGTTTCTGACAAAAAAGACCAGGTGGTCATAAGCGGAGTAAGGGGCTATGCCTGGGCTCCCAATGCAAAGAAGATCCTTTACGCCGCGCGGGATACTTTTGGCATCATCGGTCTCAAACCCAACCAGAAACCGGGTGCCGGCAAGCTCGATTTCAAAGACATGGAAGTCAAAATCAATCCTATGATGGAATGGAAACAGATGTTTACAGACGCCTGGCGGATTTACCGTGACTGGTTCTATGTGCAAAATCTGCATGGTGTGGACTGGCAAAAGATGAAAGAAAAATACGGACAGCTTGTGCCTTATTTGGGGCACCGGGCTGATTTGGATTATCTCTTCGGCGAACTGGTAGGAGAGCTCAATGTTGGGCATGCTTATATAAATTGGGGCGAGTTTGACCGTCCTGAGAGAGTGGAAGGCGGCCTCCTGGGAGCTTCGTTTACGGCCGATGAAAAGGCCGGAAGGTATGTCATTTCCAAAATCTATCAGGGAGAGAATTGGAATGAGGACACCCGTTCTCCGCTGACAGAACAGGGAATTGATGTCAAAGAAGGAGATTACCTCATTGCGCTCAACGGAAACGAGGTGACCCTTAAGCATAATCCGTATCAGTTTCTGGAAAACACGGCAGGCAAGAAAATCTCCCTGGTCGTTAATTCCGAGCCTACAAAAGAAGGAGCCAGGGAATACTGGGTCAAACCCGTCAGAAGCGAGCTCGATCTTTACTATCTTGACTGGGTCCGGAGCCGAAGAGAGCTGGTGGAAAAGCTTTCAGGAGGGAAAATAGGCTACTTCCATGTCCCTAATACATCCATGGAGGGAAACCGGGAGCTGTTCAAGGGGATGTATGCCTTTTCCGGTAAGGACGCCTTAATCATCGATGAGCGCTACAACGGCGGAGGATTCATTCCGGATGTGATGATCGACCTTTTGGACAGAGATGTACTCAATTATTGGGCCAGACGGGGATTGAAGTTGGCTCAGACTCCTGCGATAGCCCATGACGGCCCCAAAGTCATGCTGATCAATCATTATTCCTCATCCGGCGGAGATGCTTTTCCCTATTACTTTAAGAAGCTGAACCTCGGCACCCTGGTGGGTACCCGCACTTGGGGCGGACTGGTGGGCGTTTCCGGGAATCCCGGATTGATGGACGGGAGTTCCTTTTCCGTTCCCACTTTTGGATTTGTGAACACTGAGGGAGAATGGGCTGTAGAAGGAATCGGCATTGAACCGGATATTGAGGTCTATGATAGGCCTGAGCTTATTGTCAAAGGGAAAGACCCAAGCCTGGAAAAGGCTGTGGAAGTTCTGCTGGAGGAACTCAAGAAGAATCCGCCCAAGAAACCGGAAAAACCGGATGATCCGGACCGTTCAAAGTGGAACAAGAAAATCAAAAAAGAAAAGTGAGCATCAAAAGATAATCTCCGTTTCCGGTCTATGACTTTATGATCTTCAATAGATGAGACAATGCGCATGATATTAACCTGACCTATTCATAAAAATGGCGATGTATTTATTATTCCTAGCCTCTGCAGCAACCTCGACTCGTGAATAATCCAGATTAATTTTTATTTCTTCTTGTCTAAATTAAATAATATCCTTATACTGTGATTTTTTGGAAAAGAATGAATAAAAAATATGCCGTAAGATTTCTTTTTGCGTTCTCTTTTGTTATCCTGTTTTTATGCCTGCCTGGGCCGGTTCAATCAAAAGAAGAAATACAATCAGCAGAGGCGCAGGCATATCTTATCTCCCAGAAGGAACACATTAAAATTGATGGGCACTTAACAGAGGAGCTGTGGCAAAAGGCAATACCTATCGGACCCTTGACTATGGTAGAACCGGATGAGGGGCTTCCTTCTACCATGAAGACAGAAGTTCGGGTTGCTGTAGATTCACATGCGATCTACTTCGGTATCATGTGCTTTGACAGCGAGCCGGATAGGATAGTAAGTTATACCATGCAGAGGGATGCCCAGTTACGTGGTGAAGACCATATAAAGATCGTGCTGGATACCTTTTTAAGCGCAAGGACCGGATATATCTTCGCCATCAATCCGAACGGAGCCAGGTATGATGGCTTGATTGAGAATGAGGGAGAAGGAGAAAATTCACAATGGGACGGTATCTGGGAGGCGGCGGCAAGACGGTTTGAACAGGGCTGGAGCGCAGAAATTTTCATACCGATTAAAACTATCCGATTTGCTTCAGGATTGACACAATGGGGATTTAATGTGGAACGCCGGATTCAGCGTTTGCAGGAGACCGATCGCTGGGTGGCTCCAAATCGCAATTTTAAAGTCACAAACGTAAGCACAGCTGGTAAATTAACCTCTATCCCCGCGTTCCAGCAAGGAAAGGGATTGACTATTCGTCCCTATGTTTTGGGAAACCGTATACAGGACGCAACTGAAGGAAGTGCCTCCACCAATATCGAACCCGGCCTGGATATAATGAAAAATTTCGGTGGAAATGTCACAGGGCTCCTGAGCATCAACACGGATTTCGCAGAAACCGAAGTCGATACCAGACGGATCAACCTGACCCGTTTCCCTCTTTTTTTCCCTGAAAAAAGAACTTTTTTCCTTGAAGGATCTGATATATTTGAATTTGGACTGGGAATGGGCTTCCACCACAGCAAAGACTTGGTTCCCTTTTTCAGCCGGCGAATCGGGCTGATAGAAGGTGAAACAGTTCCCCTAGACGTAGCCCTGAAAGCAACTGGCAGAATCGGCAGGTTTAGCTTCGGTGTTCTCGATTCATTAATGCAGCCGGTGGATGGGCTTTCTCCAAGGGTCAATCTTTTTGCCGCAAGAGGCTTTCAAAGCATTGGGGAAGAATCTAAACTTGGTTTTCTTGTAACCGCAGGAGACCCGCTGGGAAGCAATAACAGCTGGCAGACCGGGGTGGATTTTGTTTATAAAACTTCACGGTTTAAGGGAAACAAGAGCTTTCTGGTCGGGATTTGGGGATTGTTCAACAACCTGGAGGATGCGGGAAATGACCGTACAGCACTAGGATTTATTATTGATTATCCGAATGATCTCTGGGATATCTCCTTAAATTTTAAACGAATCGGCGAGGATTATAATCCTTCTATGGGATTTGTTCCCTGGAGAGGTATTTACAAGGCGAACTTTAACCTCGTCTATAAGCCAAGACCGGAATGGTCCTTGGTGAGGCAAATGATGCATGAATTTTTTACACAAGCTGTCTGGGACCTGGACGGCCATGTTTATCAATGGAGGATTTTTACCGCTCCGATCAATTGGCGGTTGGAAAGCGGAGACCGGATTGAATTCAATATCGTTCCTAATTATGAACGAATCCCTGAAGACTTTGAGATCGCAGAAAATGTTTTTGTAAAAGCGGGCAATTACACTTGGTGGCGCTACCGCCTGGAATTTCAATCTGCTAGCAAACGAAAAGTGATGACTCAAGTCAGCTGGTGGTTCGGCACACTCTATGATGGCAATATGGACCAGTTCCAGGTACAACTGGGATGGAGGCCATCCCATCATTTGAACCTGGCTTTTGAGGGAGAAAGGAACTCGGGCAGTTTAAAGGGAGGCGATGTGGATATTAAGTTAGCAAGAGCCAGGATTGATCTTTTCTTCACACCTGACCTCCAGATTCTCAGTTTCTTCCAGTATGATAACATCACAAACTCTTTAGGCATGAACTCCCGCCTGCGTTTCACACTTCGAAGCTTACTGGACATTTTTATTGTGTATAACCGCAACTGGCTGGACACCCAGGGAAGGTTTTTATCTGAATTGAATCAGTTTTTTATTAAAATCCAGTACTCCTGGCGCTGATGATTATAGGAAATAGAGGGAAGACCTTATCATATATTTACCCACCTGTTCTGCGTCTTCTTTCGTCTCGGTTCTGACCTTACTGTGAACATTGAAGCCTGTATGGCGCCAGCTCTTCTTCTCCGTACCATAGACTTTACAGCCCATCCTTTGGAAGGTGTAAAGGGATCTTTATCTTCACAGCCCGTCCCCTATTTCCCAAAAGTAGTGATTTTCCCCCCAAAAAACAGAGCTCTTCTGAGTAAGGAACTGTGGAAAAGTAGGGTTAAGTTATTGATATGATTGAAGATATCCGTGCCCGTCCCCTTCTGAAGGCCTTTGCCTTCTGAAGGCCTTCTGGTGAGAGGCGGAGACCGTTCAGCCTTACCATTTTTGTTTATAGACAAAAGCTAACAAAAGTTATATAGTATTTCGGTTTACAAATCGATTTTTAAAATTTTTAGGAGCAAACAAAATGAATATCTTGATTGGTTTGCTTCCTGCAATCGGGTTTATTTTTATTGGGCTGGTTTTTATCTCATCAGTTATTGAAAAGCAATGGAGAGCTGTTTGTGTCTCATTGACTTTAGAAATTGTTTACACTTTATTCTGGTTTTTTCTCTATGTAAACAAGTATCAGGTCTTCGCTCAAATTATCATCTATATCATTACTGCTCTGGTTGTTTTGTTCACAATGGCGTCCCTTATTAAATATTTTCCAGAGGAAGATGAAAAACAATACGACATTGAACAATTTGACGAAAGAGAACATATGTTTTCCAGAAACCAATTGCAATATCACCCGGATCTTGCATCCAAATTTTATGCTGCACATCCTGAATTCAAGGAAATTGACCATAAAATTAATAATCAACCTGAATTGGGAGAAGAAGGGGGAAGATTTTATGATAAATACTTTGCAGCTATTCCCGAAGCTTCTTTCAGACTTCTTGACAGGTCACGATTCCTTGCTACAGGCACAGCAGAAAATGATATTACAAATTTGTCATTAGAAAAATTAACACAAACAATTAAATTCATAGCAAAATTTTATGGTGCGGCCGATGTCGGAATAACAAAAATTAAACAATATCACTTATACTCTCACAGGGGCAGGCACAGTGAATACTGGGGCCAAAAAGTAAAAACAACACACAAAACGGCTGTTGTTATTGTTACCGCTATGGACCAGGAATTATACAGATATTCATCCTCTCTTCCGGTTCTTATGGAATCAGCTCGCAAATATGTAGAATCGGCAAAAATTGCCCATATTATTGCTGAATATCTTCGGATGTTTGGTTTTGAAAGCAGGTCTCATGTGGACGGTGAATATGAAGTTCTTTGTGTCCCCCTTTCAAGAGATGCCGGACTGGGTAATGTTGGCAGGCTTGGACTTTTTATCCATAAAAACCTGGGGCCGTGCGTAAGGTTATCTGTAGTTACGACTGAAGCAGAACTGCCGGTCTCGGTTAATAAGCCAGATGAAAGTATAGAACATTTCTGCAGGATTTGTAAAAAATGCTCAGACAACTGCCCTACTAAGTCAATCCCATCTGATGAAAAACCGGTATCCAGAGGATTTCCCCATTGGTCAGTTCATCAGGAAACCTGTTATTCATACTGGAAAACTATTGGAACCGACTGCGGCTTTTGTATTAAAGTATGCCCTTACAATAAACCGAATACACTGCTCCATAAGTTGGCACGTTTTTACATTTCCAGAAATCCTTTGAACCAGAGAATAGCACTGTTTATAGATGACTTTTTATATGGAAGAAAAATCAAGCTTCCTGATAAAAACCCGGACCTGTTTTCTATTGCAAAGCAAAAATATTCGTAATGTGAAATTAACCCCTTACACAGCAGGAAGAGCAATTTATTTTTTGAATCTCTTGATTCCCAACAGCCACAAGGCAAGACCTGTCAAGAGACTTGCAAGAAAAATAATCAATGAAATAACAAGCGCTCTTGGTTCAAGTTCTGCTTTGGAACCCAGAGCTGGTATTTTTGCGCTGGCTGCTTTCACAATCTCATGAATTACTGTTTTATCCTTTTTGGTCCATAGACATACTGCGATGCAGTTAATGCATCCCGATGTTGATTCCTACCAATAGGCAAGACATTTAGGGGAGTCTTCAAACCAAGCCTTGTGTCCGGGGTTATTCCACTCGCCCTTGATTTCAAAGCTGGGCTCATCTTCATAAGAAATACATCCCGAAGGGCACGCTTCGGCACATCTTTTGCACACTTTGCAAAATTCCATCAACCCAAAATCAATGGGTTTATCTACAGTCATAGGAAGGTCTGTCAAAACTTTGCACAATCTGACCATAGGTCCGTATTCAGGAGAGATCAGCCTGTTGGTCCTTCCCAATTCTCCCAGTCCTGCATCCGAAGGCTAAATCTTCAATGTCGCTACGTCCACACCTGAATTTCAGTATGCCTTCTTCAGCCTCGACTTGTGAATAATCCAGGTCAATAAATTTATAGGTCATAAATTACCATAAAGGTTCCTGACTTCAAATAATTTTCTATTAAGAAGTAAAGCTCCTATTCCGTAATGAGCTCGAAATGATACCAGCCGGAGCCGATCTCTATGTGCATGAAGTCATCAAGCTCTTCCACTTTATTGATCCCCGGGACGCCGGTCAAGAATTTTCCTTGTGCATAAATCCGGTTTCCGCTCTCTTTGAGGATTGTGTTTTCAAGTTTGAGCTTTGGGATGAAGACCTCTGCGTCAGAGTTTACTGGGATATGGATCTTTAGTTCAATGTGGCGGTCGGATCTGGTCCAGGAGCTGGTGATTGGTCCCATGGGAGTGTAAATGGTTCCTGAGGCGAATCTCAAGTCTCTCACTATTTCAGGCCGGATAAGGATGTGTTTGAATCCGGCTGAATCTTGCTTTTGTCTGATACCTGCGAGAACTTTGTAAAGCCAGGCGCCCACACTTCCGAACATAGGATGGTTGTGTGAGTTCATTCCCGGACCGGTTTTGTTCTGCCACAGTTCCCACAGAGTGGTCGCTCCGTTTTCAATCATATACCCCCAGCTGGGATAGGTGGTTTGAACTGAGAGGTCATAAGCCAAAGATGAAGAGCCGGTGTTCGACAGCACTTCCATAAGGTATTTGGTGCCCATGATCCCTGTGGTCAGGTGTGTGTTGTTCTTGTACAGGATGCTTTTTCTCAGGTTGTGCAGGACTCCTCCCCTGTTTTTTTCAGGAACCATATCTAAGAATAAGGGGAGAACGTTCGAGGTGTGGCTTCCGGTGCCGTAATTTCGGGTTTCAGGGTCGTAGTAGTTTTCATTAAATGCCTTTTTTATTCTTCCTGCAAGGTCCTGATAGGATCGAGCGTCTTTTTTCTTTTCCAGAACATCTGCTATGTTTTTCAGCAAAAGGACATCATAATAATAGAAGAAAGAAGAGACCAGACTTCCAGGCGTATCTTCCAGTGCTACCCAGTCCCCGTAATGGCTGTGTTCAAGGATATTGTTTTTAGCTTCAGACCGGAGGAAACCCACATATTTTTTTAAACCTTCATAGTGCTGTTCAAGGATGCGTTTGTCTCCATAGTATCGGTATAGATACCAGCAGAGAAGGGGATAAGCTGTGCCCCAGGCAGGGTCAGCCGGCCGCTGCCCCCAGATAAAAGGAACCGTATCTGTGATGGTCCCTTTTTCATCCTGCGTGTCCCGGATGTCCGTAATGAATTTTGTATAGAATGCGCCCATATCAAAATTCATCATGGCTGTTTCTGCGGTAAGGTGGGCATCACCCATCCATCCCATTCTCTCGTCTCTCTGGCAGCAGTCAGTGGGGAGGGAGTGAAGATTGGTTTTTTGTCCCCATATGATCAAATCCTGGAGTTTGTTCAGAACGGATTTGGAGCAGGAGAAATTTCCCATCTGATGGACTGAAGAATGCACCAGTTTCCCCTTAAGTGTATTTGGATTCGGGACACCCGGAAATCCAGTGAGTTCCACATATCGGAACCCATGGTAAGTGAAGCGGGGTTCATATTTTTCCGTTTCATCTCCTTTTAATATATACACATCCTGAGCTTTAGCGCTCCTTAGGTTTTCTTGATTGATCATTCCGTTTTCGTACAAAATTTCCGCAAAACGCATCCGGACCTCAGCTCCTCTAGGGCCTGAGACCGTAAGCTCAGCCCACCCGCTGAAATTCTGTCCGAAATCAAACACATAAACTCCATTTTCAGGCTGGATTATTTCCCTGGGTAGAAGGGTATCCATGATTTTTATAGGAGGAAGCATCTGGGAGGAAAGTTTTCCTCTGGGCTTGAATCCGGTCTCAATGGGATTCCAGTCCGTATCATCGAATCCCGGCCTATCCCATCCGGGGAGTTCTTTTCGGGCATCATACACTTCTCCGTTGTAAATGCTGTCGGAAACCAAAGGTCCCTGCGCGGTTTTCCAGGTGCTGTCCGTTACAAGGGAGAGAAGCTCTCCTCCTTCCAATTCCACATTTATCTGCAGCATTAAAAGCCTTATCTCGCTCCATCCTTTTCCCAGCATCACTCCCACTGCGTTTTGGCCCTGAGTGAGGAGGTTAGTGACGTCATAGGTGGCATAGAGCACTCTCCGGTCATAGGTTGTGTATCCGGGATCAAGCACATGGTCGCCTGCTTTTTTCCCGTTGATCCTCAATTCGTAATAGCCGAGGCCGCAGATAAAAGCCCGGGCGCGGACAATATTTTTCTGAACTGAAAATTCTTTTCGGAACAGATTCTCTCCGCTGATCCATTCTCCTTTCCACTCTTCCTGAAGAAAAAGTCCGGTATCAAAACAGGCTGTCCGGCTGAAGGGACTGGGCTTGTCGTCCTTATCCCAGTACCGGACCTTCCAGAAGTAAGTGTGGTTGCTCTCAAGAGGTTCCCCGTCATAAGCTGTATGAAGGGATTGTTCGGAGAGGACTTTTCCGGAATCCCACATATCTGCTTTTTCTAGAGAAGGGTCTGTGGATACCATGATCTGATAGGCGGATTGTTTTTGACCCCGCTCTGAGTGTGAGAGCATCCATGAAAATCTTGGTTTTTCCACGTCGATCCCCATGGGATTTTTAAGATATTCACACTGGAGGTCGTGAGGCGGAAGCGGTCCTGTGAGCTCTGCCGAAAAAACTGAAAGACGGGGGCCTGCAATAAAGAGCATAGCTAAAAAAACAATGAGGAAACGGTCAGTTCTTAACATTCCATCCTCCTTTTAATCCGGGTTAATTATACTAAAATCTAATTTTTAATTTTTATTCTTTCTTTTGATATGATTTTATTGATTCTGTCCATGTCAAATTTTTCTGTCCGGTCATAATTGTAAATCCCGTTCTGTTCCTGCTCAATGTCTGTAAGCTGTGTATAGCAGAATCCGCAGATATGGTCGAGACTCAGGATAACATCTGTGAGGGCTTCCAGGCGGGTATAGAATTCCTCCAGAGTAGGGGGGTCTTCGCCGTATCCCCACGAGTCTTTAGAGTGCTGCTGTTGAGCGGACGGAATCCATTTGATGCCTCCGTATTCATCAATGAGATAGGGCTGACCCTGGTATGGGGCGTTTTGTTCGGGATTGCGGGTCCAGATGGATTGTTTTTCGGATGGGGTGAGAAGAATGCGGAGTTTTTCAGGATCCTGCTGGTATGTGTGTTCGGTCCAGAGGTCTGTTTTGATATGGATGCCACCGCTGGCATCATTTACCGGGCGTGTGGGGTCCAGGTTTTTAGCGAGATCGTAAGCTTCTGTGAGCAGCTGTTCCAGTTTTTCTCCTCCGCTCCAGGTTTCATTAAAAGGAGTCCATGCGATGATAGACGGATGGTTCCTGTCGCGCGTGATGATGTTTTCCCATTCGGTGAGGAAATTTCTGGCCGCTTCTCCGCTTGTGACATCTATGCCCCAGCTGGAAGATTCTCCCCATGTGAGGTAACCCAGTCTGTCGGCCCAGTAGTGAAACCGTTCTTCAAATACTTTCTGATGGAGCCTGGCTCCGTTGAATCCTGCTTTTTTGGAGAGAAGGATATCGTTTTTTAACGCCTCGTCGCTGGGAGCTGTCCATATGCCTTCCGGATAGAATCCCTGATCAAGCACTAACCTTAGGTAGATGGGTTTGTTGTTAAGATAGATCTGATTGCTGTGTGTATGGATTTTCCTCATACCTGCATAGCTTTTGACTGTGTCCAGGACCTTTCCATCTCGGTCAAGGACTTCAAGAATGATGTCATAAAGGAATGGATTTTCGGGTGACCACAACTGCGGGTTTTTGATGGTCACACTGCAGGGAGAACCTTGGGACGCAGCGAAATTTTCCTGTTTTACGGCTTTTCCATTCTGTTTGACCGTGATCCGAAGCTTCGACCCTTCTTTTATTTTATAAAATACCGGAGTGATAGAGAGTTTTTTCTGGTCGATATCCGGGATTATATGGCATGATTTGAGCCCGTAAGGAGACACGGCTTCCAGCCAGACTGTTTGCCAGATGCCCGTGGTTCGGGTGTAATGGCATCCTCTTGAGTTGTAATCAGGGCATTGTTTTCCTGCCGGCTGCACACGGGAGCGGACATCGTCATAAGCAGAGACCACAAGATTGTGGATTGAGCCAGGTTTGACGAGGTCTGTGATGTCAAAATCAAACGAAGAAGTCCCTCCCCAGTGTTTTCCAGCGGACCGGCCGTCAATAAAAGCTTCTGAGGCATAATCGACCGCACCAAAATGGAGGATTATTTTTTCCCCTTTCCATGATTCGGGGATCGTAATATCTCTCTGATACCAAAGGGCGTTGATAAAGTCCTTGTGTTCCACTCCGGAGAGCTTGCTTTCAGGACAAAACGGGACGATGATGGTCTTGTCAAATCGAGTGCTGTTTTGAAATCCCTGCTGTTTTCCGGAAACTCCGAAGTCAAAGGCAAAACTCCACTCTCCGTTCAGGTTGAGCCAGGAATCCCTGAAAAATTGAGGCCGCGGATGTTCGGGCCGGGGAACAGATGACCCTGCTTGCTCCGCAGTCTCCTGCCGGGCAGAGGCCAAACACACAGTCAATAAAAAGAGAAAAAGGATGAATATCGCTCCGAGTTTAGGCATTTTAAAATCCTTCCTGTTGATCTTCTGTTAACTAAGATAATATAGAAACACTGGTAATGCAATCATCAAAAGCATTTCTATTTTCAAAATTTTTATATATAATAAAAGAGGTTAGCGGTGATTTCTTAAAATGGCTTTTTTCAGAGAAGGATTCAGCATAAAAATTCCGGAGCGCCTGGAGACCGACCGGCTTTATATCAGGCCTTTTATCGATAAGGATTGGGAGCCTTTTTTTTCTTTTATGAGGGATGAAAAGGCAACTCAGTATCTTTCTTTTATTGCCGAGCAGAAAACCTATAAAGGAGCTGAGGAGCTGTTTAGTATGATCATTGACAGGTATGGAAAAGAAAACCAGATATTTGTCATGGCTGTTATCAGAAAGTCGGATGATCAATATGTGGGCGCTATCGGATTAATGCCGGTCGAAGGAAGCACGGATGTTGAAGTCTTTTATACTCTTCTGCCAAAATATTGGGGTAAAGGATACGCTACAGAGGCCACTCACCGCCTTTTTGCCTATGTCTTTTCAGAGTCAGATGTGCAGAGGATCGTGGCTTCTATCTTCCCCGCAAATGAAGCATCGGAAAAAGTCGCTGAAAGAGTAGGAATGGCTTACAAAGGTTTTGTTATGAGAAAATTACAGGGAGGCAGAGTCAAGCTCTATACGCTCAGCAGAGAACAATTTTTTTCAAGATAGTCTTCCTTGGTGCTGAAAAGCACGGCAAAACCTGATTATTAAAGTTTATTTTAAAATGAATCACGTTTTGTATCCAAATTTGAGGAGGTTCAGTCATGTCATCATTTTTTAACCGTTTCTTATGCAAAGGTTTATTCGTTTTGGTGATTTTGATATTTCTGAGTACAGCCGCTTTTTTAGCTTCACCTGAAAAAGGGAAAAAAGTGGAATCCACTGATCCCGGGCAGCGTTTAGCCTGGTATCAACAGCACATGGAAATGAAAGAGCAGTCCCCGTTTAAAGACTTGAAATGGCGCTTTCTTGGTCCGGACGTCATAAGCGGAAGATGCACGGACATTGCTGTTCCAAAAGGAAGCAAACACACCATTTACATAGGAGCGGCCACCGGAGGAGTGTGGAAAACCGGAAATTCAGGTGTCACATGGGAACCCTTATTTGATGAGGCTCCTTCTATATCCATAGGCGATATTGCCATAGCTCCGGTCAATCCTGATATCATATGGGTAGGAACAGGTGAAGCTAATATTTTCAGAGCCTCGGTGGCCGGCACAGGAGTCTATAAGTCGACAGATGCGGGAAAGACGTGGAAACATATGGGGCTTGCAGATACCCAAACTATAGGAAGGATTATCATCCATCCGGAAGATCCGGATATTGTGTATGTCGCGGCTTCGGGACATGAGTGGACCTATAATGAGGAGCGCGGGGTGTACAAGACCACAGACGGAGGTCAAACTTGGGACAAGGTGCTGTATATGAACGAAAAAACCGGAGCCATAGACCTGATTATGGACCCCACGGATCCGGATACTCTCTACGCATCACTATGGAATCACATCAGAAGGCGCTGGAGCGACCCCATGCCGGAACCCGGAGACGGGATATTCAAGACTACAGACGGAGGCAAGACCTGGGAGCAGAAGACCAACGGGCTGCCTGACCTTAACAAGACAGGAAGAATCGGCCTTGATATCGCTCGAAGCAATCCCAAGGTGATCTATGCTTTTGTTGACAACCATAATCCGGGACGCATGCCCGGAGAGGGCGAGAGAGATGCTTACGGCCGGTTGAAAAAAGGAAGGGTGATCAAAGGCGCTGAAGTGTACAGATCAAATGATAAGGCGGAGACATGGAGAAAAGTCAGTCCTGACAGTAGATACATGGAGGGCTTTTGTGGAACGTACGGATGGGTGTTCGGTCAGATACGGGTAGATCCCAGCGATGAAAATACGGTTTATATTATGGGTCTTCGACTTGCCAAATCAACGGACGGAGGCCGGACTTTCAAGACTCTTTATTTTCCGGAACTCCACGGTGACCATCACGGTCTCTGGATAGACCCGGATGAACCGGATTATCTCATCAATGTCAATGACGGAGGAGTCAATATTTCTTATGACGGCGGTCAGACCTGGAGGCATTTTCATAATAATCTTCCTGTTACACAGTTCTATAATGTGGCCTATGATATGAAAGAGCCTTTTAACATTTACGGCTCAGTACAGGACCATTTGACCTACCGGGGTAATATTGCCCATACGCTGGCCCAGAGAGACAGATCCCAAATGCTTTTGACCCACTGGGAAAGGGCGCCGGGAGGAGAGGGAACCACGATTGCCGTTGACCCTGAAGATCCGAATACCGTCTATTCTTCTTCATTTTACGGTAGGCTGATGCGGTCTGAACTCAAGGACAACAAATGGATCACGAAAGACATCCTTCCTGAAGTGGGGGAAGACGAACCGCCTCTTCGAGGCCAGTGGCTCGCGCCCACCATAATTTCTCCGCACGACAATAAGGTGATTTACCATGGAATGCAGTATTTGTTCCGTTCTCCTGACAGAGGAGAAACCTGGGAGAGAATAAGTCCCGACCTTTCCTACAATGATCCGGAAAAACAGGGGAAGCTTCCTTTTGCCATCCCATATGCTTGTTTGACTTCCATATCAGAGTCTCCTCTTAAAGAGGGTCTTATATATGCAGGAACAGATGACGGCAGGGTGCATGTGACCAAAGATACGGGAAAAAATTGGGAAGAGATCACGGATGGCCTTCCCTATAACAAGCATGTTTCAAGGATAATCGCGTCGAAATACGATGAAGCCGCAGTGTATCTGACATTAAACGGACGAAGGGATGATGATTTCACTGACTATGTCTATAAATCCGAGGATTACGGGAAGACATGGAAAGATATATCAGGAAATCTTCCCGGAGGCCCTGTTAATGTTATCCGGGAAGACCCGAAAAAAGAAAACATCCTTTTTATAGGAAATGACTTAGGAGTGTATGTGAGTTTAGACGGAGGAAGAAAATGGCATGTTCTGCCTAACGGACTGCCCAACTGTTTTGTGTGGGACCTGGTAATCCATCCCCGGGACAATGTACTTGTCATAGCGACCAATGGACGCGGCATGTATGCTATTGATGATATATCAAAGATACAGGAGCATAATTAAGCGAGCCTGTTTATAAAAAAGGGAGAGAATATGTACTGCAATCTGAAAAACAGGAGCCTGACTAAGCTTCTGGATTTTAGTCCGGAGGAAATAAAATACCTGCTGGACCTTTCCAGAAAACTGAAAGAAGAAAAATATTCAGGGATTGAGAAACAGAGATTGAAGGGGGAAAACATCGTCCTTATTTTTGAAAAAACATCCACCAGGACCAGATGCGCTTTTGAAGTGGCAGCTTATGACCAGGGAGCGGGTGTGACTTTTTTGGGCCCCACAAGTTCTCAATTCGGACATAAGGAATCTATTAAAGACTCGGCCCGGGTTCTAGGAAGGATGTATAACGGGATACAGTACCGGGGATTCGGCCAGGAAGTGGTCGAGCAGCTTGCTGAGTTTTCGGGTGTTCCTGTTTGGAACGGCCTTACCAATGAATTCCATCCCACTCAAGTGCTGGCGGATCTTTTGACCATGATGGAGTACAGTGAAAAACCGGTCGAGGCTATCACCTTTGCTTTTCTGGGAGATGCGCAAAACAACATGGCAAATTCTCTGATTGTGGGTGCTGCAAAAATGGGGATGGACTTTCGTTTGATCGGGCCGAAAAGGCTTCAGCCTGAAAAAGAATTAATCAGTAAGGCCGAGAAGATAGCCGAGGCTACAGGAGCAAAGATTTCGATAACAGATGATATTAAGGCTGTGGAAGGATGTGATTTTCTTTGTACAGATGTATGGGTTTCAATGGGGGAGCCGGATTCTATTTGGGAAGAAAGGATCGGGCTTTTAAAATCTTATCAGGTCAATAAGGAGCTCATGGAACGGACCGGGAACGCCAAGGTAAAGTTCATGCACTGCCTGCCTGCTTTTCATAACAGAAGGACAAAGATTGGAGAGGAAATATATAAAAAATTTGGCCTGGAAAGCATGGAGGTGACAGAGGAAGTTTTTGAATCGGAAGCCTCCGTTGTGTTTGATGAATCAGAGAACCGCCTGCACACCATAAAGGCAGTGATGGTGGCCACTTTAACGGGAGGCGATTAACCTGACCTATTCATAAAAAAATGGCGATGTTATTTTTTTTCGTGAACAGGTCAGGTTATATACAGATTATTTTTTTATATAGAGAAGGAGGGAAGATATGAAAACATTTATTTTAATGACAAAACTTTCACCTGAAATCTCGAAACAGATAAAAGAGAGGGCTAAATTGGGAAGGGCATGGCTGGAGGAAGTCAAGAAGAAATGTCCTGAAGTCAAGTTCAGGGCTCATTACGCTCTTTTGGGATCCTATGACTTTTTGGATATTTATGAAGCTCCGGATGAGGAAACAGCCGCAAAAGTCTCTATGATCAGCCTGTCCAACGGGGCTTTTAATGCGGAGAGCTGGACAGCGATTCCCTACAAGCGTTTCCTTGAGCTTACCGAAGAAGTGTAAAGAGAGATTGTATGGACAAAGCTTGTTTGGTTACGGGTGGAGCCGGTTTTATTGGCTCCGCTCTTGTGAGGGAGCTGCTTAAAGAAGGGAAAAAGGTCCGGGTCATTGATAATTTATCAACCGGGAATATTTCCAATCTGAAGGATATTCTCGGCAGGATAGAATTTCTCAAAAGAGATCTCCGGGATATTGATGCGGTTCAGGAAGCATGCAAAGGGATCACTTATGTGTTCCATCAAGCAGCTATCCCATCCGTTCCCCGATCCATTGAAAATCCAATCGAGTCTAACCAGAGCAATGTTGACGGCACGCTGAATGTGCTGGTCGCAGCCCGTAATAAAGGAGTAAAACGGGTCATATATGCCGGTTCTTCATCTGTTTACGGGGATACGCCAGCTCTTCCAAAAAAAGAAGATATGAAACCGAATCCCCTTTCCCCCTATGCGCTCACCAAGCTGGCTGGAGAGTATTACTGTAAGGTGTTCAGCAGTGTTTATGGATTGGAAACCGTGACCACCCGTTATTTCAATGTATTTGGACCCCGTCAAAATCCTGAGTCCCAGTATGCGGCCGTGATCCCGAAATTCATAGATGCTTTTTTAAAAGGGGTGAAACCTGTCATTTTCGGTGACGGGGAACAGACAAGGGATTTCACTTTTGTGGATAATGTGGTCTATGCAAATCTTCTGTGCTCCAGGGCAGAAAGAACAAAAGGCGAGGTCATCAATGTCGCTACTTCTTCAAGGGTCAGTCTGAATGAGCTCATAAAAATTCTTAAAGAAATAACAGGGAAAGAGATCGATCCTGTTTATACGGACCCCAGGAAGGGAGATATTAAGCATTCCCTTGCAGATATATCAAAGGCGGAAAAGATGATCGGATACAGGCCTCTTGTGGATTTGAGAGAGGGATTGATACAGACCGTCCAGTGGGTAAAGGCCTCCGGTTTTAATGAACAGAAGATTTTGATGTGACTTCCCTGAACACTCTGAGAAAATTCCCTCCCAGTATTTTTTTTATATCCTGGTCATTATATCCCCTTTTGACAAGCTCTTCTGTGATGTGCACGAGTTCTCCTGCATGTGAAAGGCCAGCGGGAGTGCTGCTTATACCGTCAAAATCAGAGCCGAGGCCCACATGGTCTGTGCTTCCCGTGACTTTGATCACATGTTCTATATGATCCGCTACTGTCTTTACGCTGATTTCAGGCAGCTCCTGTTTCAGCCTTTCTAATTTTTCCGTGTATTCTTTTCTGAATGCGGATGCTCTTTCGGGTTCGACTTTTAAAAAGCCTGCGAGCTTTTCAGGCAGGTCATATTTTTTTATAAGTTCTGCCTTCAGTTCCTCCATCTTCTTGAAATTTTCAGCCATTAAAAAGCGGGGGAAAAAATTGATTCCAATGGCGCCCCCGTTTTTAGCTAGAGCTTTGAGCATTTTATCAGAAAGGTTCCGGCGATGGTCTGATAGAGCCCGGCAGCAGGAATGGGAGGCCACAACAGGGGCTTCTGAGATATCCATCACATCCCAGAAAGTCTCATCATGGACATGGGATACGTCAATGACCATTCCCAACCGGTTCATTTCCTTGATCACTTTTTCACCGAATTCGGTCAATCCGCCGTGTGCGGGCTTGGGGTCGCCTGATGCGTCAGCCCAGTCTGTGCCGAGCCGATGGGTGAGGGTCATGAGCCTCACGCCGCTTCTGAAGAAAGAACGGAGAATTCTAAGGTCATTTTCAATGGCGTATCCTCCTTCGATCCCGATTAGTATCCCTGTTTTGCGGTTTCCCCGGAGTTTTCGCATATCATTGGGTGAAGTGACAAGGACCAGGTCCTCAGGATTTTCATTTATAAGCTGGTGGACCGCATCTATCTGGTCAAAGGCCTTTTTGGCAGCCCCGTGTTTTTGCGCTTTGTTTTCCGGGGGGGGCACAAAACAAGCAAAGACCTGAAGGTCTACAGCTCCCTGTTTGAGCTTTGGAATGTCTACGTGCCCTTTGGGAAGGTCCTCGCTCAGATCTTCCCCATTGAGCATTCTGCCTATGGTGTCGCAATGCATATCCACAAGTTCGGCGTCTTTATGAAGGAAATTCATGTGGAATTTTGGATCAAGGAGATCTTCCTTTAAATTGGAGAGGCACACAATATTGTCATAGTGATATTCGGCCGCCTGCTGCAGGAGTTCGGGTTTGATGATTTCAGGTCTGTCCCCGGGCCTGTGATACTCGGGATGCTCATCATCAAGTTCTCTTGTGAGAACATTTCCTGACCTTAAACTCAAACAGGTGACACCCTTGGGGAGGAAAGCGCTGTGGTCAGAGCCCCTGTATTCTACGCGGTACTTTAATCTCTTTTTGAACTTTTCCTTCATGTTTTTCTTGAGGAGAGCAAAAAATTCCGAGAATTCCCACATGCCTCCTACATAGAGGTCAAGGTCTCCTGTGCCTACCATATCCATATTCATATAGACAGCTGTTTTTTCGAGCGGATAAATGGGGTGCTCTGTATAATATCTGGAACCGATCAGGCCAAGCTCTTCTCCGGCCCAGGCTGCCAGTATAACGCTTCTGTCAGGGCGAAAATCATTGGCTTGAATCACACGCGCGATTTCCAGTAAAACCCCTACAGAGGATGCGTTGTCATCAGCACCGTTGTAGATAGAACCGTCAAGCCCCACTCCCAGATGGTCCAGATGCCCTCCGATTATTATATACTCATTTTTTAGTTCAGGATGTTTCCCAGGTATAAGGCCCAGCACATTGGGAGCTGTGCGGTCCTCATGGATATAGTGGATTTCCATCTCTACTGTCAGGTCCAGCAGGAATGGATGAGGCCTTTTCCCTCGGATCATTTCACTCACTATGCTGCGCCAGCTCAGATTTTTCATATAAAATATCTTATCCAGAAGGCTGCTGTTTGCTGTCATTACCAGGAAATTTTCCGGACAGGTGCCCTTATCAGCTCCTTCCGGGATGCCCCATCCTCTCAGGCTTTCTCCTATATTCATTATGAGTACGCCTGAAGCCCCTTTTTTTACAGCTGTTTTGATTTTACTGTCCAGAGATTTTTCTTTCCTGGATGTTCCCTTGAGAAATTCAGGAGCGCCTGGAATGATAAGTACGATTTTGCCGCTGACGTCCATGTTTCCATAGTCGTCCCACTTGTTTTTGTGTGACACCAGTCCGTATCCGGCAAAAGCCAGCTGGGCCTTAAGGATCCCCGACCCGGTACCGCTGTTCGGAAAGAAATGGGCGGAGCGGCCCGGGGAAAAGAGTAAGTGCTGCGGGGATACAATCTCAAGCCGGACAGGAGGTTCAAAATGCCGCCAGTCCTTAAATTCTACCTGCTGGAAATACGAGCCTTTCTTTCCGCCCGGTTCAAGACCGTACTCTTTCATTTTGGCTGCAACATAATGGGCTGCCTTAAGATACTCCGGAGTGCCTGCCTTGCGTCCTTTGAAGTCATCTGAGGAAAGATATTCCACGTGCTTCCATGCTTTTTCTCCGTCAGGCTTGACCTGAGCCTGAGAACTGATAACCAATAACAAAAGACCAATGCTTATAAATGAGATGAACCTTTTCATAAGAAACTCCTTTGAAACAGAGCAGTTTACCATATGACAAATATTTTGAGAAATGAGCTTTTTTAGTTTTCTGGAACTTCTTGATTATTTTATTATTACAATATAGAATTCAAAATCTTAAAAAAAATGCTGTCAGATATCTCTATAGAACCTTTTCGTGATGATTTAATGGGCCTCGAAAAAATGGCTAACTCTTCCTGGAGGGATGAATATGGAATCGAGTCCTTTCCAAACTTTTATCGGCCTGCTTTTTTAAAGTATTTTTTTACTCGCATAAAGGATTCTGGTTGTGTAGGAGCGATCGAGTGGACAAGAAATTATTATCCCATGAGACCGTTATTCTGTTCTCGTTTTCCCCCCTATTTTCGGTCCGTGGATTTGGTCTCATGGACATTCAATAAAGATATTTCTTTAAAAATATTCCGAGCGTCTATGAGGTACAGAGTTGACATCCCCATGTTTTTGATGGGAAAGATTGACAGTTCGCATTTTTGTTAACGGAGGAAAATCTTATGTCTGGAAAAACAAAGCGCCTTACTTTTTATGCCCTTTGCCTTTTTTGGCTGCTGGTCGTTGTTTCAGGGTGTGTTGCGAAAAGAGAGAAGGGATTGCAGTTTGGGATATCTTTTCCTGGATCGATCCATGCGGATTCCATTACCGGAAGAGTGTATGTGATGATTTCAGAGAACGAGAACATTGAGCCCCGGTTCCAGATCGGCCCGAACGGGATTCCGTTTTTTGGAAAAGATGTCCATAATTTACAGCCGGATTCATCTGTTATCATCGACGGGAAAGACTATGGTTATCCATTGGAGAGCCTTGGCGAGATCCCTCCTGGGGAATATTATGTTCAGGGATTTGTCAATATATACACGCGGTTTGAACGGTCTGACGGTCATGTTTTGTGGCTGCATAATGACCAGTGGGAAGGACAGAGATGGTACAGGTCCCCGGGGAATCTCTACAGTGAGGTAAAGAAAATCAAGATTTCTCCCTCAGAACCCGGCTTGGTCAGGTTGTGCTGTGACCGTAAAATCCCTCCTGTGGAGATCCCACCCGATACCGATTGGGTCAAAAGGATTAGATTTCAAAGCAAAATGCTTACGGAATTCTGGGGTCAGCCCATATATTTAGGGGCAACCGTGCTTCTTCCCAAAGGATATGAAGAACACCCTGATATTTTTTACCCTGTGAATTACATCCAGGGGCATTTTTCTCTCGGTCCCCCAAATGGATTTCAGGCTGCTGAACCTGATTCAGAAAACCGGTGGGCGCAATGGGGGCATGATTTTTATAAATTCTGGATCTCAGATGAATGCCCACGGATGCTGCTGGTTACATTTCAGCATCCCTGTCCCTATTACGATGATTCCTACGGGGTGAATTCTCCGAACACCGGGCCTTATGGAGATGCGATTTTGGAAGAGCTCATTCCCATGGTGGAGCGGGAATTCCGCATCATTCAGAAACCCTATGCCAGATTGCTGTCCGGGGGTTCGACTGGAGGATGGATTTCATTAGCCCTTCAGATCTTCCATCCGGAGTTCTTCGGAGGGACATGGTCCCTTTGTCCGGATCCTGTTGATTTCCGATACTTTCAGTGCATAAACATATACAAGGATGAGAACGCTTATTATAAAAAAAGCGGCTGGATCAAAGTTCCCACATCGAGCGACAGGTCTCCTGACGGCATTGTGAGGCTTACTTCGCAGCAGAGGAATCATATGGAGCTTGCAATGGGAACCAAATGCCGCTCCGGGGAGCAGATCGATATATTCCAGGCAGTTTTCGGGCCCCTTGGAGATGACGGGTACGTGAGACCGCTTTTTGATAAAAAAACAGGGGGTATAAATAAGGATACGGCCGAATACTGGAGGGAGCATTATGACCTTAGGTATTATCTGGAAAAAAACTGGGAACATATCGGTCATGCTTTGGAAGGGAAGATCCATATCTATGTGGGAGATATGGACACGTACTACCTTAATAATGCGGTTGTTCTTTTGGAAAAGTTTTTAGAAAGCACGAAAGACCCTTATTATAACGGAGTGGTCCGCTATGGAGACCGGATGCCTCACTGCTGGGGTCCTGACAGGATCGAGCTTTTGACATTATTTAAGGAATATATCATAAAAAACGCTCCGGGGGGAGAAGATTTTTCTTGGGATTACTGAGATAAACAAAACGTCTAGCTTCGCCGGATACCCTCTAAAAGCCTCATTCGAAGGCTAGATCTTCAATGTCGCTTCAGCCATACACTCAAATTTATGTACATTTTTAGTTTATTATGTGATATATTTATTTTTTTAAGAAGCACAAAAAAGAGTATGAATTTAACGTTCTATTAGGAGGGAAGATGAGAAACAAACTATTCATTCTCGGTGTTCTTTTTGTTTTTATTTTATCAACAGCGGTATTTGCCGAAGAGGAAGCACGGGTGCTTCGATTTCCGGCCATACACGGAGATCAGGTGGTGTTTTCTTACGCCGGAGACCTTTATTCAGTGTCTTCTGAAGGAGGGTATGCACGAAAACTCACCAACCATGAAGGGTATGAAGCCTTCCCGCGTTTTTCTCATGACGGGAAATATATCGCCTTCACAGGCGAATATGACGGAAACAGAGAGGTCTATGTGATCCCGAGTCAAGGCGGGATACCGAAAAGGATGACCTTTACTCCGACTCTGGGAAGGGATGATATTTCAGACCGGATGGGCCCGAACAATATTGTTATGGGCTGGAAGCATGACAACACAAGTATTGTGTTCCGGTCCAGAACAAGGGAATGGAATTCTTTTAACGGACAGCTCTATCTAGCTTCCCTCGAAGGCGGTCTTCCCGAGCAGCTTCCTGTCCCCAGAGGCGGTTTCTGCTCGTTTTCTCCTGATGACAAGAAATTTGCTTACAACCGGATATTCCGCGAGTTCAGAACATGGAAGAGATACAGAGGGGGAATGGCTGATGATATCTGGATATATGACCTTGAAGAGAAGAAGGTGACCAATGTAACAAAAAATCCTGCTCAGGATATCATTCCCATGTGGAGCGGGCAGAAGATTTATTTTCTTTCTGACAGAGGTGAAAACACACGCATGAATCTTTATGTGTATGACCTTGAAACACAGGACACACGTCGTCTTACGGATTTTGCGGATTTTGATATCAAGTTTCCCTCCTTGGGCCCGGCGTCCATTGTGTTTGAAAACGGCGGGTATATCTACTGTTATGACCTGGAGAAAGAAGAGACCAGAAAGCTGACTGTGTTTATCGCGGATGACAGGCCTTTGAGCAGGGAGAAACTGGTCAATGTCTCGGAAATGGTGACAAACTATGAGATCTCTCCTGACGGGAAAAGGGCGCTTTTTGGTGCCCGGGGAGAAGTGTTTACTGTTCCCCAGAAGTACGGAAACACAAGGAATCTTACGGAAACCCCCGGTATTCATGAGAGGAATTCAAAGTGGTCGCCTGATGGAAAATGGATAGCGTTTATCTCTGACCAGAGCGGGGAAGATGAGATCTATATCCTAGCCCAGGACGGTGCAGGTGAACCAAGGCAGATAACAACAGGTGCGGATACATACAAGTATCAGATTTACTGGTCACCGGACTCAAAGAAAATAATGTGGAGTGATAAACGACTCCGGCTTAATTATGTCGATATTGACTCCAAAGAAATTGTCGAGGTGGATAAAGCAAAAATCTGGGAATTCGGGGATTATGTATGGTCTCCGGACAGCCAATGGATCGCATATTCCAGACCTGAAGCAGAATCCATGACAAAAATATATTTATACAGTCTGGAGAAAAAAGAATCCTATGAGGTCACGGACGGGTGGTATTCATCCTATTCCCCTTGTTTTGATTCAAAAGGCAGGTATCTGTATTTTGTTTCAGACAGGGATTTCAACCCCATTTACAGCCGGACAGAGTGGAACCATGCCTATCTTTCTATGTCCAGGATATACCTGGTCACTTTGGCCGAAGACGCGGAATCTCCGTTTAAGCCGAAAAGCGATGAGGTCTCCATTGAGAAGGTAGAAAAGAAAGAAGAAAAGAAGGGAGAAAAAAAAGAGGATTCCGGTGAAAAGCCCGCACTCAAGGTGGATACCGAGGGTCTCAAAGACAGGATCATATCTCTTCCAGTCAGCGTGGGTGATTATATGAGCATAACTTCGGTAGGGGACAGTATTTATTATATGAAAAGAAGCGGAATGGAACGGAGAGCTTCCCTGGCTCTCTTTGACCTTAATCAGAGGAAAGAGACGGTTATCGGGCAGATAAACGGTTATGAGATCTCTCATGACAAAAAAAAGATACTGGTTTCGCAGAACAGAAGCTATGCCATTGTGGATCTGCCAAAAGCTAAGTTGGATATCAAAGAGAGGCTTGACCTTTCCGGTATGGAAACAAAAGTGGATTACAAAAAAGAGTGGCATCAGATCTTCAATGAGTGCTGGCGCCAGATGAAATATTTTTTCTATGCTCCCAATATGCACGGAGTGGACTGGGGGGCTGTGAGAGAGCGGTATGAACCTCTGGCAGATGCTGTAAGCCACAGAGCTGATTTGACATATATCCTTGGAGAGATGGTAGGAGAACTGAATGTCGGGCATACGTATGTGGGAGGAGGGGACTTTCCTCATCCCAAGAGACTTAATATGGGCATGCTGGGTGCTCAGTTTGAGAAAGATACGAAAAGCGGCTATTTCAAAGTGACAAAGATCTTAGAGGGAGAAAACTGGCGAGATTCGGTTCGCTCTCCGCTTACTGAAATAGGAGTGGATGTGAAAGAAGGCTCCTACATATTGAGCATTGACGGAAAGTCCACCATCAAGATGGATAATCTGTACGAGGCGCTCGTGAACACAGCCGGAAAACAGGTGACCCTTAAAGTGAATGACAAGCCAGTTGAGAAAGAGAGCCGGGAAGTCGTGGTGGTTCCCATAAGAGATGAACATTCCCTCTATTATTATAACTGGGTGCAGAGCAATACGGAAAAGGTAAACAAAGCAACTGCAGGAAAAGTCGGATACATACATGTTCCGGATATGGGCCCTCAAGGTTTGAACGAATTTGTCAAGCATTTCTATCCTCAGCTCCGCAAAAAAGCTCTTATTATTGATGTGCGGAGCAATGGAGGCGGGAATGTCTCGCCCATGCTTATAGAGCGGTTGAGGCGGGAGATAGCCATGGTATCCATGTCCAGGAACACGATCCCGAGTCCTGACCCGGATGCTGTGATGCTGGGGCCTAAGGTGTGTCTTATGGACGAGTTCTCAGCTTCTGATGGGGATATTTTCCCTTACCGGTTTAAAAAATACGGTCTTGGAAAATTGATAGGAAAAAGGACCTGGGGCGGAGTCGTGGGCATCAGGGGCTCGCTTCCGCTTCTTGACGGAGGCAGCCTGACAAAACCTGAGTTTGCCATTTATAATCTTAAAGGAGAATGGATTGTTGAGGGCAGGGGAGTGGAGCCTGATATTTATGTTGATAATGATCCGGTCAAGGAGTATGCCGGAATAGACCAGCAGCTCGACAAAGCTATTGAAGTTATTCTGGAAGAGCTGAAAAAAGACGGAGTCGAGCTTCCTGATATTCCGCCGTATCCGGATAAAAAGAAGAAGAAATAGGTTAAGAATTTTTGCTGTCCAGAGTGTTCAGCCATGCGACAGTCTTTTTTATGCCTGTCTCTAGAGAGAGGGGGCTGTATCCCAGTTCACGCGCAGCTTTATCGCTTGATACGACCCAGTCGCAGGTCAGCTTTTTTACCATTTCCGGAGTTATGAGCGGATAAATATCGAACCACTTAGCCAGGAATTTCATGAAGGAGGAAAGGAAAATCATTATAAAGATAGGCAGCCTAAACAGAGCATGTTCTTTTTGAGATACTTTCCTGAGGGTTGCGAAAAAGCCGCTGTATGAAACGTTTTCACCTCCCAGGATATATTTTTCTCCCGGAAGCCCTTTTTCTATGGCCAATATATGTCCTTTAACGACATCATCTATATACACATAATTTCCTATGTTCTTTCCGCTCCCTGGAATGATGCGCCATCTGCCTTTAATATACAGTTGTATCATTCTGGCCGTGCTGTTGCTTTCTTTGATAAGGCCCGGACCATACACTCTTGTGGGGCATACCATAACGAGGTGAAGGCCTTTTTCAATATAGCTGAGAGCCAAAGAATCGGCTTGTGTTTTTGTTCTTTCATATTCAGTGAAACATTCTGTTTTTTTTACGGTGTTCTCATCCACACAGCCGTCTAAAGAAGGGCCAAACACGCCAGCCGTTGAAGTTATGACCGCCTTTTTTACGCCTAAGTGGAGAGCTGCTTCCAGAACGTTTTTTGTTCCAGTGACATTGATATCATGATATCTATTTGGTTTTTTTGACCATATTTTTGTCATGGCAGCTGTGTGAAAAACCCATTGACACCCGCTCATAGCTCTTTTAATGCTTTTTTGGTCAAGAAGATTTCCTTTGAACAGGCGAACATGTGCATGTTTTATGGCCGGGGTTTTAGACCTCGAGCGGAAAAGCGCATGGACTGTATGGCCCGAATCTGCAAGCGTTCTTACCAATGCGCTGCCTATGAACCCTGTGGCTCCTGTAACGAAAATCTTCATTTTGTCTTCCCTCTGCGTTTGATTTTCATCTGCGGATTGAAATAGATAGAGAGCCACTCGTTTGAGAGAGCAAGAATGGCATGGCTGAAAAAGGAAGTCCATAGAGTCCCTGTTTTATGGGTCAGAAGGCAGAAGATAGAGCCTAAAAACACAGAGCCAACCATCTCTTTCCATCCTTTATGTAAGTGAAAGGCAGTGTAGATGACAATATTTATCAAAACGGCAGGCCAGAGGCCAAAAGACCTCAAACATGAAAAAAAGAGGACCCCCCTAAAAAGCCATTCGTAGGCAAAAAGGTAAAGGATCCATGAAAAAGCGCTGATAAAAAGAAGGCCAGCATCCCATTCAGCGGTTTGGATCTCAGGATATTTTTTGTGATAGGAGGGATTTTTCGCTGTCTTAAAGTTTATCGGGATTATCACCAGAGATAGAGCCAGTGTCCATAAAAGGGATTCCGTGAAATTTTTAAAAGCCAATCCATAGGCAGAGAACTTTTTTGAAAAGACCAAAGAAAACAGAAAAGCCGGAATGATCCCATAGAGCAAAATCCCTGTTCCCCTCTGCAGTAAAGTTCTGTATATTTTTGTTTTTTCCTTCCCGAATTTTCTTTCAAGCCTTTTTCTGATTTGATGTGAGTTTAAAGCTAAAAGAAAAAAGGCATAGGATAAAAAGGAAAAAACGATGGAAAAAACGGCTTCCTGATACACTGAGATTTGTTCAAAAAAATCAGACACTCACTTGTCCCTGAATAAGCATATTAAAAGGCCTTTTTTATGACCGGTCCGTGTAGGTTATAAGTCGGTTTTTTTTATGGAGTCCAGATTGAGATTGAGGTTATCGCGGACAGTGGCAAAAGCTTTGATGGTCTCGTTTATCTCTTTATCAGTATGAGATGCGGTCGGTATCAGTCTGAACAGGATGATTCCCTTGGGGACTACGGGATACATGACTCCGGTTATGAATATTCCGAGTTCCCTTAATTTCATTATGATCTGCATCCCCACTTTCATATCTCCTGCCGGGACATATACAGCAGTGATGGGAGACCGTCCTTTGCCTACATTATAACCAAGATTTTTAAGTCCTGATTTCAGTTTTTCCGCATTTTCAAACATCTTTTTCCGCAGAGAAGCTCCGTTCTTTACTATGGCGAGAATTTTTTTAAGCACTTCCACATAGATCATGGGGAGGCTTTTGGCGAAGACCTGAGTTCTCGCATTATATCTTATCCAGTCCACTACTTTTTTTGGAGCGGCTGATACTCCGCCTATGGCTGCAAATGCTTTGGCAAAAGTGCCGAAATAAATATCAATTTTATCCTGCAGACCGAAATAAGAAGCTGTTCCCTGGCCGGTTTCATTCATGACCCCGAATCCATGCGCATCATCGATAAACAGCCGGGCGTCGTATTTTTCTTTGAGCTGGCAAATGTTCGGCAGGTCAGCCAGGTCGCCCCGCATTCCAAAAACGCCTTCTGTCACGATCAAGACACCGCCTTTTCTGTCTTTGTTTATCCTTTTCAAGTGGCTTTCCAGGCTGTTCATATCATTGTGCTTGTATGCACGGAATTGCCCCGGAGATAAAAAGGTCGCATCCAGCATGGAAGCGTGGGAAAGCTTGTCAATGACAATGGTGTCTTTTCGGCCCACTAAAGAGGAGATGGTTCCTAAAACCCCGAGATATCCATAATTGAAAAGAATAGCCGATTCTTTTTCAGTGAAATCAGCCAGCTGCTCTTCCAGTTCCTTGTGGAATTTTGTGTTGCCGGTCATCATTCTGGAACCCATAGGAGCACTTAAAGGGTATTTCTTCACTATTTTTTCAGAATAGGCCTTGATTTCTTTGTTCTCAGCAAGGCCCAGGTAGTTGTTGATAGACCACTGGATACATTTGTTCCCGTTAAAAATGGTTCTTGTTCCAGGGATGGGGTCTAAGATAGGGCGAGAGAAGAAGAAATCGTCCTGAGCGCGGAATATTCCAAAATAACCTCCGTCCGTATCGCATTTGTCAAATAGGTCCATCTCACTTCTCCATTAATAAATTCAAGGCATTCACGTTCTCAAATCCAGGTGGTTATTTATACCAAAGCCGCCCGCTGGAGTCAATAGAAAAGAAGAGTCCTTTAAAGACCGGGAATTTTATTTTTATTGACTAGTTTTTTCATTTAGTTTATAAAAAGGTAATTTCTTTAACTATAAAGGAGGAATATAGTGCGGAAGAAAATAAAAAAAGGTTTGGTTTTAGTAATGGCAACGGCGTTTCTCGCTTCCTTTGGTTTTTCCCAGGTGGAATTTACAGCTTTCGGGCTGTATAACCTGAATCTTTCTTATCCGGGCACGGTGGAGCTTGATTCCGATGTCGAATCAGAAATAAGCTTGTATTATCCAGAGTGGCAGGCGTTTTTTGACGCTGTTTTGGAACAGAAGGGAGGTATGGGATTCGGAGGAAGGATCGCTTTCAATATCACTCCTGCCATTGGAATTGAAGGAAGCCTTGAGTACAT
>Ga0190359_1000286_pt1 | contig 35095 bp, 32 predicted proteins | sample 48721823_MG_FD_161269 | JGI IMG/M metagenome (GOLD analysis project Ga0190359, IMG submission 161269) | Hydrothermal vent microbial mat bacterial communities from Southern Trench, Guaymas Basin, Mexico - 4872-18-2-3_MG | ecosystem: Environmental > Aquatic > Marine > Hydrothermal vents >... | reverse complement strand
GATATTTCTTTAAATGAACTATTACTCTTTATAAGAGGCGACGTCAGTCTCTCAGGGTGGTCGACAAATGAATACCCGAAGCGTCCTTTAACGCATAGTCTGCCTTTGTTTACTATACTCTCCCTGTCACCCCTTACGCTTACGATCTTGTTATCACGGACTCCAAGATAGATATTACAACCTACACCGCAGTAGGCACAAACCGTTTTCACCTCGCGTGCAGGAATCACGGTCTCTTTTACATATAATGCACCAACGGGGCATCTAACCACACATTCGCCGCATGATTCGCAGACCGATTCTTTGATAGGTTTGTCACCAAAGGTACTCACCACGGTAGCAAAACCTCTGAAACTGTAATCAAGGGCATTCACACCTGCAACTTCATCACAGGTCCTTATGCAGATACCGCATGTAATACACTTGTTATGATCAAGGTTAAAGAAGGGATTGGAATCATCTATTTTAAGCAGCGGTCTTGTTCTTCTCAGCTTATTGAGTCTTTCCTCGTTAACCCCTATATATGCTGTTACTTCCTGTAGCTGGCAGTTATTATTACTTGAACAGCTTGTACAATCCTGTGTATGGTTGGCATGTATCAGTTCGAGTGTTACCCTCCTTATCTCAGCAATCTCCTGGCTGTCTGTCCTTATTCTCATGCCATCCTCAACCCGGGTCATGCATGAAATATGCTGCCCTCTTCTTCCTTCAATCTCAACGATGCAAAGCCTGCAGTTGCCTGACGGGCTTATATCAGGATGGTAACAAAGAGTTGGTATATATATTCCATTAGCCCTGGCCAGTTCAAGGATTGTTACTCCTTCTGGTGTTTCAATTCTAATATCATCAATATAACAGCTTATTTTTTTCATAGCCCGATATTATTTAAGGCAGCTATTGCATCTTCTGTTTCCAGGTCACACCTGAGGCACCGGTATGACTCTTTAATCGCAGTTTTCTCATCAAGCACCTTATCAACTTCACTGAAATTGCTACTTCTTTCACTGACTCCTATCCTAGGAACCGCCGGCCTGTATAGCTCAGCTATTATCTCCGGATCCAGCTCAAGTGGTTTGACATATACAGATGGCCTTGTTGGTGCATATTCAGGTTTAACATTTTCACCTCGAAGGAATTTGTCAATCATTTCTGCAGCCACCTTTCCTCCACCCATGGCTTTTATTATGGTATCAGGTCCTGTTACTGCATCACCCACGGCAAACACACCATGTATGCTGGTAGCGAACGATTCAGGGTCGGTTTTAATAGAATTATTCTTATTTATTTCCAGGTTCTGATTACCGTTTATAAAGTCAAGTCCAGGATCTTCTCCTATGGCCACTATCACTGAAGACAGTTGAAGGTCGAATTCTGAACCTTCGACCGGCACAGGCCTCCTCCTTCCACTGCTGTCATATTCGCCCGGTGTCATTTTAATGCATGTCAGCCCCCTTACCTTATTATCCTTATCCGTAAGGACTTTAACCGGTGTGGTAAGATACATAATTTCCACACCTTCTTCCAGGCCCGCTTCTATTTCTTCAGGAAAAGCAGGTATTTCCGTTTCAGTGCGTCGATAAATAATTATGACCTTCTTGCATCCCTGCAGTCGTACTGCTGAGCGTGCTGCGTCAATTGCCGCATTACCTCCTCCGATAACACCAACAACCTCTCCTATTCGGGTATCTTCCTTCATTTTAACTTTCTTCAGAAATGACAGAGCATCTGTTATCCCATCTGCTGATTCATTTTCTATACCCAGATTTTTTGATTTATGTGCCCCGGTAGCTATCAGCAGGGCATCATGTTTTTCCCTTAAGGCATCAAAAAAGATATCCTTACCTACCCTTGTATTTGTATTTATTTTCACTCCCGCAGTCATAATATTCCTGATATCGAGGTTCAATATGTCAAGCGGCAGGCGATATTCAGGTATTGCGGTTGCCAGGGCTCCTCCCGGGATTAATTCAGCTTCATATATGGTAACATCATAGCCTTTCTTCACAAGGTTATATCCTGCCATCAATCCTCCCGGACCCGCTCCTATGATTCCCACACTTTCCCTGAAAATTTCAAATTTTTCCTGCGTGGGATAAAGCCCCTGTTCAATTGCCCAGTCAGTGGCAAATCTTTTAAGAGCACGTATGGCTATTGGATCACCCCAGTTACCTGTCTGGCAGAACTCTTCACAGGGATGGTGACAAACCCTGCCACACACTGACATCAATGGGTTGTCCTTTAAAATTATTTCATAGGCTTTTTTAAATTCCTTCCTTGCAATATATGTTATATATGCAGGCACTTCTGTACCAATAGGACAGGTATGCTGACAGGGGGAAGATACAAGTTCAGTGCATACTGAGGCACGGCATCTTTTCTGAAGTATATGTTCTTCGTATTCATGCCTGAAGTATTTTATGGTTGTTATCACCGGGTTGGGGGCTGTCTGACCCAATCCGCATAATGATCCTTTCTTAACGCCTTCAGCCAGTTCCAGCAGAAGGTCTATATCCTCTAATTTACCTTTGCCTTTAACTATATCATCAAGGATATCCAGCATCTGGCGTGTGCCCAACCTGCAGGGAGCGCATTTACCGCATGATTCCTTATTGGCAAATTCAAGGAAATACTTGGCAAAATCAACCATGCATGTACTTTCGTCCATCACTACAATACCTCCGGAGCCCATAATGGTCCCCACTTTCGCCAGTTCATCATAATCCACAGGTACATCAATAAGGCTTTCAGGTATACACCCTCCCGAGGGCCCCCCGGTTTGTACTGCTTTGAACTTCCTGTTCCCGGGGATACCTCCTCCTGTTTCAAAGACCATTTCTCGTATTGTGGTTCCCAGAGGAACCTCTATCAATCCCGTATGATTTACTTTACCCACAAGGGCAAAGGTTTTGCTGCCTTTACTGTTTTCAGTCCCTATCTCAGAATACCATTCGTGGCCATTCCTGAGGATAATAGCTACAGAAGCCAATGTCTCAACATTATTTATCACCGTTGGCTTCCCCCAGAGCCCTGATACTGCAGGATAGGGAGGTCTCGGTACAGGCATGCCCCTTTTCCCTTCTATTGAAGCTATCAGTGCTGTTTCTTCACCGCATACAAAAGCTCCTGCTCCCTCCTTTATCTTTATGTTGAAGGAGAAATTTGAATTAAGGATCCTTTTCCCCAAAAACCCTTTCTCCTCAGCCTGACTTATAGCCAGCCGTAAACGCTCAAGAGCAAGCGGGTACTCGGCCCGGCAATATATATAAGCTTCATTCGCACCAATGGCATAGCCTGCTATTATCATCCCTTCAATCAGTGAGTGCGGGTCACCTTCTAGGAGAGAGCGGTTCATAAAAGCCCCGGGGTCACCCTCATCAGCATTACATATGAGGTATTTCCTGTCAGCTTCCTGCTCATAGCAGAAAGTCCATTTTTTCCACGTGGGGAAACCAGCCCCGCCTCTGCCTCTGAGGCCTGATTTCCTTATAATGTCGATTATCCCTGAAGGTTCCATCTGAAGGGCCTTTCTTAAACCTGAATATCCATCTTTTGCCAGGTAGTGCCCAATGTTTTCAGGGTCAATCAAACCACAATTTGCCAGGACTCTGCGTACCTGGCCCTTCATCACCTGTGTTGAAAATAAGGAAGGGATCTTAAGATTATCACTTTCTCCTATTACCCCAAGGGCAAGGGAATCTATAATTATATTATTCCTGATATGACTCTCAATAATGTCATTAACGTCACCGGGTTGAACATTCCCATAACATACAAGTTCCTGACCGGGTGTTTTAACCATAACAATGGGTTCGGCATAACACATCCCTATGCATCCTACCTCCAGTAAATCTGCTTTCAATCCAGTTTCCTTTAAGCGAGAAGCAAACTCATCCTTTACCTCAGCAGCACCCGCAGACTGGCCGCAGGTAGCCATCCCGATATATATTACAGTGGCATTTTCGCTGGATAGTATCTCCCATTCTTTCAGAGATACTTCATGTAAGCTATCAAAACTGGTTTTCATCTGTTATAAACCTTTATCCCTGTTAAGTATTTCCCTAACCTTGTTGGGAGTCATTTTTGCATTAACTTTATCATTGACTACCACACATGGAGCTATTCCACAGGCCCCGATGCATGCCAGGGTGTCTATCGAATATTTAAGATCATCTGTTACTTCCCCATTTTTGATGCCCAGTAAACCTTCTATGTTCTCCAGTATTTTCCCTGAACCACGAACATGGCATGCGGTACCCCTGCAGACACAGATGTGAGTTTCCCCTACCGGTGTGAACCTGAACTGGGAATAAAATGTGGCAACTCCATATACCCTGCTCCCCGGCACTCCTGTGAAGCGGGCAATTTCTCCCATGGTTTCATCTGAAAGGTACCCATATTCACCCTGTACAGCCTGCAAAACAGGTATCAATTCTTCAGATTTACCAGTAAAAGGAGCAAATATCTCATCCAGTTGATTGTTCATGTCTTTACAATTTTAGATATGCGTAAAATAATATGTCAAGATATCTGTCTAATAACACTTATGCAAATCTTCAGGGCTATTTATATTAAGGAAAGGATTTACACCCATGCTTTCCCCCTCTATTACCAGGTATTTATCATCCACTAGTTTAAGAAATTTCCTTATTGAATATTTCTTCCCTGATTTTATAAAATCATCCAGCCTGGGAAGTATAGTCTTACTGTAAATAGCATGTAGTGGTTCTATAAGTCCATTATATACAGGTATTAACACCTCACATTCTATATTTTTAAAATTCCTGGCAACAGCCCTGATTGCTGAGACAGACAGACCGGGCATATCACTTGCCACCAGGAAAACAGCATCCCGGTCAGTATTGGTCAGAGCTGAATGCAATCCTCCAAGAGGACCGATATTATTATATATATCACCGGCCATCCGTATATTTTTGTAATCGCTGAACTCCCTTTCATTATTAGTAATTATGATAATTTCATCAAAAACGGACTTAAGGACTTTAATCGTTCTTTCTATTATTGGGACACCCTCAATTACGAGTTTTGCTTTCGTCTTGCCGGAGAAGCGAGTGTTTTTCCCTCCTGCAAGGATGGCGGCGGTAAATTCATATTTAACTACTGGCTGTTCCATTGAATGAAGATAGGATGAAATAAAGGCTTAATATACAAAAAATGGAATAATGTAACCGAGCCCCGAGAAATCGGAACGAGCTCGACGAACCCTGAATCTTCGCGGTGAGTTAAACTGATCAAACGAGATAGAAATAAAAAAGACCAGAGATGTTGAAACCTTTGGTCTTTAGTCGTTTGCCGGCAATAATTCTACTGACATCCCCTGTCCCAACACTCTCCATGATCGGTCGGGAAACCCCCTTCAAAGGGGGATCCAATTAGAACAATCCGGTTATGTTGCCATTGGCATCGATATCAATATTTTCTGCTGCCGGTTTGGATGGCAGGCCGGGCATTCTCATTATGGCACCTGCTATGGGCACAATAAATCCAGCGCCTGATGACAGTTCAACCTCTCTTACGGCTATCTTAAAATCTCTTGGCCTCCCCTTCAGTTTGGCATCATCAGAAAGCGATTTTTGCGTTTTAGCAATACATACTGGCATATCATCCAGGCCCAATCCCTCAATTGATCTGAGCTGCTTTAGAGCTTTTGCAGTGTACTCAACACCATCAGCCCCATACATATTCTTTGCAATAGTCTCAATTTTCTCCTCATAGCTGGCAGAAAGATCATAAAGAGTCTTAAATTTCCTTGCGGGGTCGTCCACTGCCTTTACTACTTTCTCAGCAAGGTCGACAGCTCCTTCGCCGCCTCTTGCCCATGAGTCATTGAGCGCAACTTCCACATCCCAGCCCCTGCAAAAATCGCTTACAAGTTTAATCTCCTCATCCGTATCGGTGGCAAACTTATTTATTGACACTATGGGTCTGAAACCAAACATTTTCATGTTTTCGATATGTTTTTCCAGATTTTCCAGTCCATCTTCCAGTGCCTTCATATTTTTCTCCGTAAGTTCTTTGATAGATGCACCTCCATGGTATTTAAGTGCCCTGATGGTTGCCACCACCACTACGGCATCAGGGACAAGTCCTCCCATGCGGCATTTTATATCGAAGAATTTTTCAGCACCCAGGTCACTGGCAAAGCCTGCTTCAGTAACCACATAGTCACTGTACGACAACCCCATTTTTGTCCCCAGTATACTGTTGGTTCCCTGCGCAATATTACCGAAGGGACCTCCGTGAATAATGGCAGGTGTTCCTTCCAGTGTCTGTACCAGGTTAGGTTTGATGGCATCCTTCAGTAGAACGGCCATTGCTCCCTGTGCTTTCAGGTCGCGGGTAAAAATGGCCTTACCTTCATAAGTATATCCAACAAATATATTTCCAAGTCTTCTTTTCAGATCTTCCATATCGGAGGCCATACACAATATAGCCATCACCTCGGAAGCTGCAGTAATATAAAACCCGGTTTCCCTCGGCACTCCCTGGGTAGTGCCACCCAGGCCGATAACAGTGTTTCTGAGTGCCCTTTCATTCATATCCATTACCCTTTTCCACCCTATTGTGCGCGGATCGATATCAAGGCTTACACTTTTCTGCTGCAGGTTGTTATCTATCAAAGCAGCCAGGAGATTATGAGCTTTCTCAACTGCTGCTATATCACCGGTAAAGTGAAGGTTGATGTCTTCCATAGGTACAACCTGGGCATATCCTCCTCCGGCGGCGCCGCCTTTAATCCCGAAAACAGGCCCGAGCGAAGGCTCCCTCAGTACAACGGTAGTTTTTTTGTCAATCCTGTTCATTGCCTGGGCAAGGCCGATTGAAGTAGTGGTTTTACCTTCCCCTGCAGGAGTGGGTGTTATGGCCGTGACCAGGATTAATTTTGACTTTTTAACCTTACCTTCATCAATGAGTTTTAAGGGAAGTTTAGCCTTATAATTACCATAAAGCTCAAGTTCGTCCTTATCAATACCTAGTTTTCCGGCAATTTCAGTAATAGGCTTCATCTTTGTAGCCTGGGCAATTTCAATGTCTGATTTCATAAGTATTCGTTTAAAGTTTATGTTTCTTAATTATAACATTCCTGCTCTATTTTTGCTTAGCATAAGCGAATATTACTATCGCGGTTTCCAAAGTTATTTAAAAACATTAATTTAGAAAAAAATACTGAAAAACATGATGGGATGAGACATGTTGTAATAACTGGAGGAAGCAGGGGTATAGGATTTGGATTGGTCCGGGAATTTTTGTTGCGCGGACTCAACGTTACTTTCTGCGGCACAACAGACCATTCGGTAATGAAGGCAATGAACCTGCTGACAGAAGAATGGTCCTCAAAAAAATTCAGAGGTGTGGTTTGCGATGTATCAAAAGAAGATGACCTGTTAAATCTGTGGGAATTCGGTACAAAGATTTTCGGTGAGGTTGATATATGGATCAATAACGCAGGTATAGATAACCCACAGGCTACCTTCAACAAGCTTCAGCCATCGGTCATTAACAGGCTTATAGATATTAATATCAAAGGGCTTATTCATGCAAGCCATATTGCCTATAACAATATGCTGAAGCAGGGTAAAGGTTCCATTTATAATATGGGCGGACTGGGAAGTGACGGGAGGATGATTAAAGGTCTGACCCCTTACGGAATGTCTAAAAGAGCAGTGCAATACTTCACAAAGGCCTTTGCCCGGGAAACCGGAAAAGAAAGTCCGGTAATAATTGGATTATTGCTGCCGGGAATGGTTTTGACAGATATGCTCCTGGATCCCATAAGGAAAGGTGAGGACAACGCCAGAAGGCTGAAGAGGGTTTACAATCTCCTTGCCGAAGAAGTTGAACCGGTTGCTTCTTATCTCGCTGACCGGATAACAAGCAACGAGAAGAACGGGGCAATAATCTCATATTCAGGAAGTACCCGCATGTTCCTGAAGATCCCGGGGCGTCTTTTCTCGGGAAGAGATATTGTCAGTGATAAACTGGAAGCCTGAATTCCTGCCCGGGGTGTAATTGTTTATGTTTCCCGGCTAAATATACCTGGATATAAGCATTTCAAAAAGTTCCTGCCTTCCGCTGATACTTTCCGGCTCACCGTATTCCAGAGCAAGGTCACGCATCCTTTCAAGTGTCAGCTGACCCTTTTCAAAAGCTGAACCCCCAGGAGAGTCAAAGGAAGAATACCTTTTATTCCTGAGTGAAATATAATCACTCTGCTTAAGTATTTTATCTGCAATAATCAATGCTCTTGCAAAGGTATCCATACCTGATATATGTGCATAGAAGAGATCTTCCGGTCCCGTTGAATTCCTTCTCATTTTGGCATCAAAATTTATACCCCCGGTTGTAAAACCTCCTGATTGCAGAATCACCATCATGGCTTCCGTCACTTCGTAAATATTGGTCGGAAATTCGTCCGTATCCCATCCGTTCTGATAATCACCCTTATTTGCATCAATACTTCCAAGCAGGCCTGCATTTGCAGCCACCTGCAATTCATGCTGGAAGGTATGTCCGGCAAGAATTGCATGATTTACTTCGATATTGATTTTGAAATCATCCTGCAGACCGTAATGTCTCAGAAAGCCGATAACAGTATCGGTATCATAATCATATTGGTGTTTGGCAGGTTCCATGGGTTTGGGTTCTATAAGGAAGGTACCTGTGAACCCGTTTTTCCTGCCATAGTCCCGGGCCATGGTAAGCATCATGGCCAGGTTATCAATTTCCCTTTGCATATCGGTGTTATGCAAACTCATATAACCCTCACGGCCACCCCAGAAGACATAATTTTTCCCTCCCAGGGCAATAGTGGCATCAATGGCATTCTTGAGCTGTGTGGCTGCATGCGTCAGAACCCTGAAATCGGGATTTGTTGCAGCACCGTTCATATACCTCGGATCTGAAAAAAGATTAGCCGTACCCCACAATAAGCTGATGCCTGTTGAATCCTGCATCTCCTTTACCAGGGGTAATATTTTTTCGAGGCGCTTCTCTATTTCAAAAACAGTGCCGTTACCTACCATGTCCGTGTCATGAAAGCAGTAAAAGGGGGTACCCAGCTTACTTATAAAATCAAAGGCCGACTCAAGTTTTTGCTTTGCCTTATCAAGCGGGTCTTTCACATTATCCCAGGGAAAGAAGCGGGTGGGATCACCAAACTGGTCAGATCCGTCACCACAGAATGAATGCCAGTAGGCTACAGCAAAACGGAGATGATCGCTCATTGGCTTGCCAGCTACCAGCTCCTTTTCATTATACCATTTAAAGGCCAGTGGATTATCTGAATCCCTGCCTTCGTATTTTATTTGTTCAAAATCTTTAAACATAAAAATATAAGGTATTAATTATTAATTATGAACCGAGCCCCGAGAATTCAGGGGGAATTCGCTGAATTCCGAAGGATTCGGGTTGAAGCAATTATGTGTCTGAGTTTTTCTGTCCATTTATTATAGAGGTCATTATAGATTTCTGTACCCGATGCTTCAGGATGTATGGCCTCAACCTGCTTAAGGCTCGCAAGGGCCTCTCTGTAATTCTTATAATATCCGCATCCTATTCCTGCACCTCCGGCAGCACCAACCGATCCGTCAGTATCGTAAAGAAGCACAGATGCACCGGTAAGGTCAGCCACCAGCTGGCAGAAAAGAGAACTCATGAACATATTGGCCTTTCCTGCCCTGATCACTGATATTTTCGTCCCGGCCTCATTCATGATATCAGCAGCATACCTGAAAGCAAAAGCAATACCTTCCTGCACAGCCCTGAAAAGGTGGGAGGAAGTATGGGTGTTTAGATTGAGCTTTAAGAAGGAAGCACCAGTGTCAATATTTTCAAGCAGTCTTTCTGCTCCGTTGCCAAAGGGGAAAATTGTAAGCTCCTCACTGCCCGGTGAGACAGTCCCTGCCATCCTGTTCATTTCCTCATAACTTAAACCTGGACCAGCAATTCTGCGTACCCATGCATTCATTATACCCGTACCGTTGATGCAGGCCAGCGTACCCAGGCGCATTAAGTGCTTATCGTGGTTTACATGGGCAAAGAGGTTAAGGCGGGATCTTTCATCGGTCTGCGCCCTGTCCGTTACACCATACAGCACTCCTGAAGTACCTGCTGTTGCAGCTACCTCACCAGGCTCCATAACATTGAGTGAAAATGCATTATTTGGCTGATCCCCCGCACGGTAACTCACAGGTATACCCTTTCTTAGTCCTAAAAATTCTGCAACACCGGCACCAAGCTCCCCCTGTACTGAAAACACAGGCCTTATATCCGGAAACAGATCGCGGTCAAAGCCAAAATGATCAAGTATCTCATCACTTATTTTGTGTTCCCTGAAATCCCAGAAAATACCTTCGGATAAACCCGTAAGCGTTGTGCATACTTCACCCGTTAAACGGAGGGCAATATAGTCACCGGGTAACATTACCCTGTATATTTTTGCATAGTTTGCAGCTTCGTTCTCCTTCATCCAGGCCAGCCTGGCAGCTGTGAAATTCCCCGGATTATTCAGGAGATTAGCCATGCAGTGCTTATGACCTATCTTATCATAGGCAGCGTTACCATATTTTACTGCACGGCTGTCGCACCAGATAATTGAAGGCCTGATAAGATCAAGCTTACGATCAACTGCCACGAGTCCATGCATCTGGTAAGATATACCTATTGCACCTATATTTCCCCTCAGGGATCTGTCTGACAGCAGGCATTTCCTGACTGCCCCTGCCAGGGCCTGCCACCATGTTTCCGGATCCTGTTCTGCCCATCCGGGATTGAGAACTGAGATTGCCATTTCTTTCTCAGGGGCAAAGGCCGAAGTAATTACCTTACCAGTTTCAGCATCTGTTACGGAAGCTTTAACAAAGGAACTGCCAACATCAATACCGAGTAAATACATAAGCTATCAGGTATATGATTTAAATATAATCAAAACCTGAAATACAGGAAATAATAAAGAGACTATATCAGACAGAAATAACATACTGGTTGAGAAAGCGGCCTTTATCCATTAAGCCAGTTCAGGATATCAGGATCATCAGGTTTAACCCCGGGCTTTATTACTTTAGCCAGCCTGCCATTTTCATCAATCAGGCATTTCCGGAAATTCCACTGTACAGATGAATCTTCAAACCCATTAATATTTTTGGCAGTCAGCCATTTATACACAGGGTGCATATCGTTACCCTTTACAGATATTCTTGACATCATAGGAAATGTAAGCCCGTAATTCCTGCTTATTTGTTCACCCTTTGGAAAGAATGATTAATGACCTGTGCTCAACGATAATACCTTAGGCGTGCCGATTTAACATCAGTAAATCCGGGGTCGAGCCTCCCGCTGAAGCCAGGTTGTTTGCCTCCTACACTCACGGTGAACCAGCCAGGTTCTGTCACCCTATTATTGTTTTTATCTATCATTGACAGATCCTCTTCCGAGAGTATGAATTCAAGCGTCTTTGTCTCTCCCGGCATAAGGCTGATTCTCCTGAATCTCTTCAATTCCCTCAGGGGCCTTGGCGTTGATCCTTTTTCATCGGTAAGATATAACTGGACCACCTCTTCACCTGCCCTTTTCCCGGTGTTCGTTACCGATACCCTTACCGCTACCTCTTCTCCCCCTCTCATTTTACCTGGGATCTTAAGATCTCCATATTCAAAAGTTGTATAACTGAGCCCGTAACCAAAAGGATAAAGTGGTTCATCCCTGAAATACCTGTAGGTACGTCCTTCCATGTCATAATCTTCAAAAGGGGGTAATTGATCAACTGACTTATACCATGTAACGGGTAGCCGCCCGGCAGGATTAGAGTCACCAAAGAGGACATCGGCTACTGCATTACCTCCTTCCTGGCCCGGGTAGCCGGCGAGTAAGACAGCATTTGCCTTTTGATCAATATCATTTATTGAAAGGGCACTGCCGTTCATAAGGATTACTACAACAGGTTTCCGGGTTTTTATTATCCTGTTGAATAATTCCCTCTGAACTGCAGGCAGTTTCAGATGGGTACGATCGCCTCCCCGGAAGCCATCTATTTCCAGGGTCATCTCTTCTCCTTCGAGCCTCTGAGACAGGCCAAGGACAAGCAGTACAATATCTGATGATTGAGCAAGGGTCGCTGCACTTTCCAGCATCTTATCCTGAGGCGGGGCCCACAGGAACCTGATATCGGCATCACCACCATAATTCCTGTAAATGATTTCAAGCTGATACTCGCTGTCTTCATCCAGACTTATTTTCTTCTCCCTGTGAAAAGCATGATGGCTTCCGTTGTAGCTAATCAATTCCTCACCATCAACAAATATCTGATAATTGGATGATCCCCAACTCCCGAGATGATAATCGCCAGTCACCGGTGGTTTAAGCCAGGCGGTCCATTTTACCGACCAGTTATCATGCGGAATCTGAGGATGGGGGCTGTAGGTTTCCCAGTAGAAATCTATATTATCATCTATGCGTGTAAACACGGGCTCTCCCTCACAATCCGGGTTATCAAAATATTCCGCATATACTCCCTGCACATCATTGCTGGTAAACAGGTATTCGGACGGAACCGGGACCAGGTTATGGAGTCCCTCTGCAAGAGGGCTGCCATGTGCAAACAGGACATCAGCCTTATTTCCGACCTTGTTTATTATTCCGTCAAGGACGGTCACAGGATTCTTTGGAATGCCGTTGTAGTTGCCTATGAGAGCTTCGAAATTATCGGCGTTTGGCCCTATTACGGCAATCTTTTTAAGATTCCTGTTCAGTGGAAGGATACCGTCATTTTTCAGAAGTACCATTGATTTTCTTGCAGCCTCCCTTGCCATAGTATTGTGATAATCTGAACAACTAACACTCAGGGGTATTAATGAATATGGAACCATGTCATCGGGGTCAAACATTCCAAGCTTGAAACGTGCAAGCATAAGCCGTTTTACTGCTATATCGAGATCTTTTTCCGTAAGCAGACCTTTCGTAATTGCTTCTTCAAGGTGGCCATAGGTAACTCCGCAATTCAGGTCCGTTCCCCTTTTAACAGCTATTGCTGCAGATTCGGCCGGTGTCAGGGTATAATCCTGGAAGGTATGAAAATCAGATATAGCCCAGCAGTCAGATACAATATAGCCGTCAAAGCCCCACTCATTACGCAGTATGCCATATAATTCCCCGCTTGCACAGCAGGGGTGGCCCCGGAACATATTGTAGGCACCCATAACAGATTGCACGTTCCCTTCTACTACGAGCGTCCTGAATGCAGGCAGGTATGTTTCACGCAGGTCTGCCTCACTGACCTCGGCATTGAATTCATGCCTTATGGGTTCGGGCCCGGAATGCACAGCATAATGCTTTGCTGTTGCCACTGTTTTGAGGTATCGCGGATCATCACCCTGCATACCCAGCACAAACTGAAGTCCCATTCTTCCTGTCAGATAGGGGTCTTCACCATAGGTTTCATGACCCCTTCCCCACCTTGGGTCCCTGAAGATATTAATATTTGGAGACCAGAATGTCAATCCCTGGTAAATTCCCCTCATCCCCCGTCTCTGGTAATCATGGTATTTAGCCCTTGCCTCATCGGAAATGATACTTGCTATTTCGAACATCAGGTCTTCATCCCATGAAGCAGCGAGGGTAATCGACTGGGGAAATACCGTTGCCCAACCCGATCGTGCTACTCCATGAAGTGCTTCATTCCACCAGTTATATTCCGGTATGCCCAGGCGCGGTATAGAGGGTGCATTATACAGCAGTTGGTCAGCCTTTTCCTTCAGTGTCATTCTGGATACAAGGTCATCAACCCGTTGCTCAAATGAAAGAGAGGTATCCATAAAAGGAAATTCAGATACTTCCTGTGCAATAACTGATAGTGAAAAGGTGACAGTTAATAAAACAGGCAGGAATAATTTCATTTTAACGATAATATTTAAGGTGGAGAGTGATGAATCCACAGGGTTATTTCACAGAAAATTTATATACTGTTTTTGACGTAAAGGGTTTCCCCGGTTCAAGCACGGTTGTCGGGAATTCAGGCTTGTTGGGGCTATCCGGGAAATGTTGTGTTTCAAGGCAAAGTCCACTCCTGTATTCATATATCTTCCCGCCATGTCCTTTTTCCAGGCCGTTAAGGAAATTACCGCAATAAAACTGTACTCCCGGCTGATCCGTATTCATTTCTATTACCCTGCCCGATTCAGGCTCATAGACTACAGCATCGGGTTCACTTTTATTGTCAAGTACAAAATTATGATCATAACCCAAACCAAGCCTTAACTGCTCATAATCTGCCTCAATACGGTCACCAATTATATGCGGGGTGGTAAAATCAAAGGGTGTGCCTTCAACTGGCCTGAGCTCACCCGTAGGTATCAGGTTCTCGTCCACCGGGGTGAATTTTCCTGCTGCTATCATCAGCTCATGATCAAGTATATCCCCGTTCCCGGCACCATGAAGGTTAAAATAGGCATGGTTTGTTATATTCAATACTGTCTTTTTATCTGTACTGCACTTATATTCAATTACCAGTTCGTTTTCATCCGTCCATGTATAAACAGCTTCAGCCTCCACCTCCCCGGGATATCCTTCTTCCATATCGGGGCTTATATAGGTAAACTTCACTGATGGTTCTTCACCTTCTTTTTCTATTATCTCAATATCCCATACAACGCTATGCCATCCCCCCGGGCCTCCATGAAGTGTATTTGGCGGGTTATTTATGGCCAGCTCATATTCCACACCGTCAAGGGTAAATTTCCCCCCGGCAATACGGTTTGCATATCTTCCGACAACCGATCCGAAGTAGGGATCGCCCCTAAGATAAGCTTCAAGCGTTTCATAGCCAAAAGTAATATTCTCTTTATTACCATCTTTATCAGGAACTTCCAGCCAAACAAGGGTAGCGCCGTAATTGGTAAGTTTAATGGTATTACCCTCATTGTTGGTCATGCTTATCAATTCAACCTTTTTGCCGTTTATTTCGCCAAAGATTTCTCTTTTCATTGTATATTCTTCTTTTATTTCCTGCTTACAGGCTGCGGACAATACTATAACCGCCGGTATCAGGATTTGTTTTAGATTCAGGTGTTTCATGTTTTATTGTTTAAATTAATTTTTATCAAATTTATTAAAATATCAATATCTTTCACCCTTTTCATTAACCATTGGCACAAACATTACTGGCAGTATATTCTCTTGTCTTATCTTCCCGTTCTTCTTCCTGTTAAGAATAAGGTATTGTATCCCCCGTCCTCCAACAGGTATTATCATCCTCCCGCCTTCGGCAAGCTGTTCCTTGAGTGGCCCGGGGATATTGTTGGGAGCACAGGTAACAATAACGGCATCATAAGGCGCGTGTTCGATCCATCCTTCATAGCCATCACCAATTTTTACATGCACATTCTTATATCCAAGGCTGACCAGCAGCTTTTTTGCTCTTTCACCCAGCTTTTCAACTATTTCTACGGTATAAACCTCAGCCACTATCTCAGCCAGTATAGCTGCCTGATAACCCGATCCTGTACCTATTTCAAGTACTTTCATGCCTGGTTTCAGTTCAAGGCTTTCGGTCATACATGCAACGATATATGGTTGGGATATTGTTTGACCTTCTCCTATTGAAAGTGGCCCATCACGATAGGCATACCTGCGTGCACTTTCGGGGACAAAGAGGTGCCTTTCAACCTTCTTCATGGCCTTGATCACCCTGCTGTCGGATATCCCGCGTGCTATTATCTGGTCTTCGACCATACGTTCTCTAAGTTCCTTATATTCAGTTTGAGAAACGCAATAATTGCAGCTTAGCAGGAAGAAGACCGCAAGCCCTATGTATTTCAATTTTCTCATACCCCGTAAATTACCGGTTTAAACCCAATAATGCAAGAGTTTGAGAAAAGTATTTTTCAGGCCTTATTCTTTATTAAAATGAGTCTCATACCAATCTATCATTCTCTCCCAGTGGTCATGGAAATCGGCTTCATTGCTTGCCATTCCGGCACCGTGTCCACCATTAACATAATTGACCCATACCACTTCCTTGCCAAGTCGCCTCATGGCATAGTAGAGTTCCCTGGTATTCAATGCAGGCACATTCCAGTCGCCCTCACCGGTAAGCAGGAGGTGAGGTGTTTTTATCCTGTCGGCAAAGAGGACTGCCGAAGTGGCAAAATACTTCATTGGTGCATCCCACAGGCTTTCTCCTATCCTGTCCTGACCCACTTCAGCTGCGGCATAATTCCTGGTTCCTATGCGCGGACTGTCTCCCAGGAAGCTTATTATGTTTGTTTTTCCTGAAATATTGATCGCTGCTGCAAACCTGTCGGTCTGTGTTATCAACAATGAAGTGGCGTATCCGCCATAACTTGTTCCATGTACTCCAAGTTTATCTTTATCAACCAGTCCTCGTTCAATCAGTTTGTTGATACCTGAGGTAATCCCCTTTATCCATGCTTCGCCGGGATATCCTTCAATAAGGTTAACCGAAGGCTTGAAACCGAAATAACCGGCATTGGTAATAAGGTTCATTGAAAAACTGAAGCCGTTGTTAAAGAAATCCTCATAGATCTCACACACCAGGGGATACTTTTTCCCGGGCTCATAATCAACGGGGTAATACAATATACCATATAATTCCTTACCGTCTGCATCAATGTAGCTGACCAGTTCGCTCCTGGTTATTTTCCTGTTTTCAATCCAGGGATTAAGATCAGTGAGCTTCCGGGGGTTTTCAAAAGCAGGATCGGTAACATAAAAATCTTCAGGCCTGTTACCGTCTGAAAGTCTATAGAACAATTTGCTGCCGTCTTCTGACATCTGCCAGGATGAATATAGGTTTGAATCTTTAACAAGATCCCTGAACTGACCTGTTTCCAGTACATATTCCACAAGACCCCTCTCCCATTTATCCCTTGCTGAATAGCTCATGTACCATGAACTTCCGTCGGGTTTCCAGTCAACTATCCTGAGCCTGGGGCTTTTATCTTCATCTTCAGGGAGTTCATAAACCAGTCTCATGTCTCTGTTATCAATATTTATCATCCAGTAACCTTTTTTTGAAGAGGCCAGCACATATTTACCGTCAGGGCTCCATCTCATTACAGAAAATTTTGCTTTCGAACTATCTTTTTTCACTATTTCCGTGGTATCAGATGAAATTTTTATAGCATCCCTCTCGAATATTGACCTGATAAATACATGGTCTGAATCACTGTAGGCAAATTTTGTCTTGCTGTCATCCCAGCTAATAATTATTCTTTTTCCCGATTTTTCCTGAAGTGTATCGATCACTGCCGGCTCATCCAGATCAATCATATAAAGGCCGTAATCCGTACCTCCCTTTCTGTCATAGCTGGTTTTCTTCGGAACATATTCAACAAATACCATCTTATTCCCTTCTTCCGACAGGCTAAGATTCGAATACCTGCCCTCAGGGAGGAGTTCAAAGACATTCCCTGAACTGATATCTACTTTTACAGGTATGCTGAGTGAGGAATGGTTCCTTATCTCATCCCATTTAAGAAAGGGTCTCTTCGAATCATAAACCGTTACAGGTCCTTCAGTTGCTTCACGGAATAAGGAATCACCCCTGGATGCCCAGTTTTCCGCTCTGAGAGAAAGAATAAGGTATTTTCCGTCGGGAGTCCATTCAAGTATCGAGTTCGAGGCTATATCCAGATCTGTTTTCAACTTAATTCTTTTAGTCCGTTCGTTTACGGTATTATGCAGGTATAAATTGAACTTATCATCTTCAAACACCAGGCATGCGAGATGGCTTCGTGCAGGATTCCATTTTAAACCCCCGGTAATCTTCCCATTGTCAAAAATCTTATGGGTTTTATTCTGTCTTGTGTCAATTATCACAAGCTCCCCTGAATAGGGTGCAACATAGTTCGGATCGCCATACCTTCCATGATCAACATTGAGACGATCTTTGCGAGCCCTTATAACTCCGGCCACCAGCTGTCCGTCACCGGTTATGTCCATGGCATTGAAAGATTTAACATTGAGGACATCCCGGGATGTGAATGAAGTTTTCTGGGAAAAACAAATGACTGAAAATAAAACAATTAATGCAAACAGGGCAATTTTTTTCATAAATGTCATTTCTTAAATTAGACTTTGGATTAATATTTGTATGTTACTTATTGTAAATGTAAGAAATTAGGATCAGGCCAGGGAACCTTAATCCTTAATATTTGTTAATTATAGACTTAAGCAGTCTTTTTAGATATTAATTTGATACCTTTGAAATAATCATTTATCAAAAATTATGAACCGGAAAATATTATTAATCGCAGCCTTATTGCTTTTTGTTTTTCAAAGCAGTATGTCCCAGCAAAAAGGTGAAACGGTAAAACTCAGGGGGGTTGTCAGGACAAGTGAAGAAAAACCGGCGGCAAATGCCTTCATCTTCATAGACGGAAAGATAATTGAGGATAAAACCAATATAAATGGGAAATTCAGGATACAGGTTCCTGACACTTCAGAAATAATATCTGTTTTTACCCTTGATAACCGCTTTGCAGAGCAAAAAATTGATGGCCGCAAAAATATAAGTCTCACCCTGTCTGAACCACTGGACACAAACCAGGTATTACCTGCAATTATTAACCGGGATGTGGTAAACCTTGGCTATTATAAAAGCCAGGTTGATAAACTGACTTCAAATGTTGGAGTGGTTAAATCCAGGGAAGGGGAAGAAAACTATTACGACAATATATATGATATGATCAAGGGTGAATTGCCGGGAGTGACAGTCGTCGGTAACAGTATTACCATTCGCGGACCCGGATCACTCAGGTCAAGTAACGAACCCTTGTTTGTTGTTAATGGAATGCCCGTAAACTCGGTAGCCCACATAATACCTGCAAATGTTGAATCAATTTCCGTACTCAGGGGAGCAGCTGCAAATATGTATGGGTCACGTGGTTCAAACGGTGTTATTGTAATACAGTTGAAAAGCGGCAACAGGAAATAAATACTTTTTTTATGGTAATTCCGGGCCGGCTGTTTTAACTTCACACCGTTTAAAACTTATATAGATTATGAATAAAAGTATAATTATTATAATTCTGGCTGCTGCTTTTTTATGCTTTCCTGTATCCGCTCAAAAAGTGAAGGAGGGCAGTAAAAAAGTTGCCGGATACATATTAACACATACAGGTGATCCTGTTAAGGGTGCAATGATATTTGTTGATGGCAAACTGATCAATAAGGGCAGCAACAGGAAAGGGCTTTATAAAATTAAAATAAAACCTGATTCTGAGACTATTGCAGTTCTTTCTGAATCACATGGAAGTGAGGAAGCCCTCTGCCTGGGACAGGATTCCGTAAATTTTGTCCTCACCGGTTCTTTTAATGCCAGGGTAATTATCCCGGCTGAAGAAGATGAATATGTTGACATAGGCTATGGTAAGGTGAAAAGAGACGAATTAACCACAAGTGTGGGCAGTGTAAGTAAAGAAAAGATCAACCAGCCCCACTACACTGATATATACTCCATGATCCAGGGCGAGGTGCCGGGAGTTACCGTAACCGGTAATAGGATAATTATAAGAGGTATTCATACCATTAATGCAAACACTGATCCTCTCTTTGTTGTAGATGGCGTTATTGCAAGTTCAGTTTCATATATTAATCCAATGGATGTCGAATCGATAGATATATTAAAAGGCTCTGCAGCATCAATTTACGGTGTAAACAGTGCAAACGGAGTTATTCTCATAAATACAAGGAAAGCTGTAAGGAGAAAATAAACAAAAATATATACTTTGAAAAGACGGGAATTCATTACAAGAGGAAGTCTTGGTGCCCTTGGCCTGAGCATTGGTGATATCTCGGTTGCTGCAAGTGCCGGAAACCAGACCACTGACAAACGCAGGAAGATACTTATCTCGGGTGGAGGATTAAATAAGTCCTTTATTAATTATCTTATAAAACTGACCGGCAAAAAGAAGCCCCGCGTATGCTTCCTGCCAACCGCGGCTGCAGATGACCCACGTGTAGCTCTTTACTGGTATCAACTGTGTGCAGGTCTTGATATGGTACCATTTGTCCAGAATATGTTCATCACAAGTTATTATATGAAAGAGTCATTTGAAGATGTACTGCTGTCGATGGACGGGATAGTTGTGGGCGGGGGTAATACACTTAATATGCTTGCAATATGGAAAGCCCAGGGTATAGATAAGGTCCTGTACCGGGCATGGGAAAAAGGAATAGTCTTATCCGGCGGTAGCGCAGGCTCTTTATGCTGGTTCGAAGAAGGAACAACCGATTCAAGGCCAAAAGAACTCACAAAAATTGAGTGCCTCGGATTTCTTGAAGGATCTCACTCACCACATTATGACGGGGAAGAAGAGAGAAGACCAAGGTATCATCAGCTTATCAGGTCAGGTGAGCTGAAACCCGGCTATGCAGTGGATAATAATGCCGCAATTCTGTTTATAGACAGGAAAGTCAGTAAAGTCATCGCCAGCGATAAGAACAGTAATGCATATTATATTGAGATGGTGGACGGAAAGATAAGGGAAAGCGTTCTCAAACCCGATGTGATTCTGTAAAAAAATAAGATACTCATAATCTACTGTCCTAAATTAATAATGAATAATATCGAAAAAAAAATCAGGATCTTTGCCCCTGCAACCGTATCCAATGTTGGAAGCGGATTTGATATCATGGGTTTTGCAATAGAAGGAACCGGTGATACCATTGAAATGGAGCTTAGAAATGACTCCCTTTTTATAATCGAAAACAGTACGGGAGTGGCCTTACCCGGTGATCCGGAAGAAAATGTTATTACTCCTGTGATAAAAGCCCTCCAGAAAGAACTGGGAATTGACGTAGGGGTAACCATCAGATTCATTAACAAGATCAAACCCGGAAGCGGAATAGGATCAAGTGCCGCCAGCTCCGTGGCTGTCGCCTATGGGTTTAACAGGCTCCTTGGCAAGCCCCTTATAAAGAAAGAACTTATAAGATATGCCATGGAGGGGGAAAGAATGGTTAGCGGAACAGGACATGCTGATAATATCGCGCCCTGCATGCTGGGAGGATTCGTCCTCATAAGATCATACCGCCCCCTTGATATAATAGAGATCCCATATCCCAGGAGCATCTACGGTTCGGTTGTATTACCCGATATATCCATCATGACATCGGTGGGAAGGTCGGTAATCCAGAAATCACATTCCCTGAAAAAAACAATTACACAAACCGGTAATGCAGCCGGGCTGGTGGCAGGGCTTATCATGGGTGATTTCGAACTGATAGGCAGATCAATGGTGGATGTGATAGCAGAACCTAAACGGAAAAATATGATACCCGGCTTCGATGAAGTGCGCCAGGCCGCAATGGATGCCGGTGCCCTGGGTTGTAATATTTCAGGATCGGGTCCTGCAGTCTTTGCCCTGTCAAAAGATGCTGCAACAGCAAGAAAAGCAGGTAATGCAATGGTCAGGGCCTTCAATAAAAATAAACTGGGCTGTAAATTATTCCTCTCACCAATCAGTAAAAGAGGTGTAAGTGAAATCTAATTGCCTTAAATATGAAATTTGTAAGCAGCAGGAATAATTCCCGTTTATACAGTCTTAAAGAAACCGTTTACCTTGGCCTCGCTCCTGATGGAGGACTGTTTATACCGGAAAAATATCCCCCGCTGTCACTCAGGGATTTTAAAAATATTGATAGCCAGGCCTTCCCTGACCTGGCTTTCATCCTGGCAAAACCTTATCTCGAAGAAGATTTTAATGAGGATACTATAAGGGCAATGCTTAAAGATGCCTTCAATTTTGAAATCCCGCTGAAAACAATAAGCGGTGATATCAGCGCCCTGGAGCTGTTTTATGGTCCCACCCTGGCCTTTAAGGATGTGGGAGCACGATTCATGGCGAGGCTGATGGCTGAACTGAACAGGGATGGTGAAGAAATTACTGTCCTGGTTGCCACCTCTGGCGATACAGGAGGGGCAGTAGCTTCAGGGTTTCACCGGACAGAAAATATTAAAGTGGTGGTGCTTTACCCTGAAGGCAGGGTAAGCGAATTCCAGGAGAAACAGTTTACCACCCTTGGTGATAATATTGATTGCCTGGCTGTTGACGGAACCTTTGACGACTGCCAGAGACTGGTAAAGACAGCTTTTTCAGATATTGAACTAAGGAAGAAACGCAAACTGACATCTGCCAATTCCATAAATATTGGCAGGTGGTTGCCCCAGTCATTCTATTATACCTGGGGCATGATACAATGGATAAGGGAAAATCCAGGAATTCTGCCTTTTGTTTCAGTTCCTAGCGGTAATTACGGTAACCTCACAGCCGGCATGCTGGCTTATGAATCGGGTATTCCTTTCGCGGGTTTTATTGCAGCTTCAAATATAAATAATACAGTTCCAGTATATCTCAGGTCCGGTTTTTTTGAACCAAAGGAATCAGAGCATACAATAAGCAATGCCATGGATGTAGGCAATCCTTCAAATTTTGAAAGGATGAAATACCTCGGCGGCTCATGGAAGAATATAAATGAACTTGTATCGGCCTATGAATTCAAAGACAGGGAAATCCTGGCCACCATTGAAAGGGTATACGTACAATCCGGCTATATTCTTGATCCCCATAGCGCCACAGGCTATGAAGCCCTTGAAAAGTCAAAACGTAAAGGTTTTTTTATAGCTACCGCCCACCCTGTTAAGTTTCTTGATGTAATGCCTGAAAATATCCGCGATAAAGTAGAGCTCCCTGAACATGTAAGACTTTTTGACAGTCAGGCTTCATCAGTTAAAATATCAGCTAATTATTTTGACCTGAGAGAATATCTTCTTAAAGGCTGAGGCGGAGGCTAAGAAATTGTCTTGTGCAGGTCTTCCTCAGCCCGCAAAAGCCCTGGTAAAGACGGGAGGCCTGTTACAGGGCTAAGGTGAACGGTTCACTGCAATCTTAAATCATTATCTCCTTGACGGATCAACACTAAACTCAAATTCCTCAGGCGGTTCTGCCCCCATGAGGTGCCTGACAAAATAATCCCATCTCTTGCGCATCATATACGGTTCATTGCTGAACCCGTGCCCCCTGTTGGGAAAGAGTATGAGGTCAAAATCCTTGTTGGCTGCTATCAGTTCATTAACCACGAGCAGGGTATTGTAGTAAGGTACATTGGTATCCATGGTGCCGTGGGCCAGCAATAATTTCCCTTTGAGATTCCCTGCCAGCAACTGGTTTGCCTGGTTATCATAGTTGGTGGTGCCATCAGGATACTCTTCCAGCAAGCCCTGCCATTTCTCACCCCAGTCATCCTCATAGTTCCTGTTATCATGGTTACCGGCACAGCTTACAGCCACTTTAAAGAAGTCAGGGTATCTCAAAATTGCATCAGTGGAAGCAAAGCCTCCGCCTGAACTGCCATATATTCCCACCTTATCTATATCAATCCATTTATGCCTCTCTGCCAGCTGCTTCATACCTGTTATCTGGTCGGGCAGACCATTATCGCCCATATTTCCATAATAAGCCTCATGGAAGGACTTTGAACGCATGGGAGTTCCCATGGCATCCAGGGCTATAACAATGAACCCGAGCTCCGCAATTGCCTGCCTGTCGCTTCTCGAAGCTGCAAAACTCCTGCTTCCCACACTACCCGACTGGGGTCCTGGATATATATAGTTTATTATAGGATATTTTTTCGACGGATCGAAATCCGTGGGTTTGTACATAAGGCCATACAGGTCTGTTTCTCCGTCGCGAGCCTTTACGCTGAAAGGAACAGGAGGAACCCAACCCTCTGCCAGGAGGTGGCTGATGTCTGCCCTCTCCAGTTCAATTACACCTTCGTTACCTGTCTTCATTAAAACAGTTACAGGCGGATCCACCGGTGTTGAATAACTGTCGACAAAACAGGAGCCATCAGGACTGATATCAATAACATGATTTGCACTATCGGGTGTATGCAGTTTAAATCCTGACCCGTCTTTCTCTACACTGTAAAGGTACTGAAAATACGGATCCCCTGGTTCACGACCGGCCCCTGTAAAATATATCCTTCCTTCTTCTTTGTCTATATGCAATACCTGCAGTACCTTCCATTCACCTTCGGTTATCTGGTTCTTGAGTTCACCTGTTTGAAGATCATGCAGGTACAGATGCCCCCAGTCGCTTTTCTGGGAATACCATATGAATTCATCAGATTCCGGCAATATATGCCAGTTTATCATATTATACCCCGACTCAAAGAAAGTATCTTCCGTTTCTTCGAAAATATCCCTGACCTCACCGGTATAGGGGTCGGCCAAGCTCAGGACCACATGTTTATGATCCCTTGATGTTGATACAAAAGCAAGCGTTGATCCATCAGGGCTCCATTCCACATCGGCGAACTTACCGCCCCGTGTTGCTATATGGTCAGTTATTGTAGACCTGTGCTGGTCGGGCTCCATTTTTAACCTTACTACTTCCTTTTTATCCACATGTATCACCACCCTGTGTATTCTGAAAATTACACTGTCTTCAGGGAGGGGATATTTCCATATCTCAGGTTCAGGGTGGCCAACTTTAGCGCTTGCAAGGTACATTTCACCCACTCCCCTGCTATCGTGCTGAAATGTGGCAATCATACGTGAATCGGGCGACCATAACAGAACAGGTGTTTCACGGCGGGTCCACCCTGCATTGTTGGTGGCATAGCCGAAATCCTTTATACCGTCAGTCGTGAGTTGTGTCTCCCCGCCAGTATTCATATCCTTTATCCACAGGTTATAATCCCTGATAAAAGCTGCTTTTGTATTATCGGGTGACAGCACGCCATTCCTTACATCATAGCTCTCACCTGTCTTTTTATTCAATATATTCGCATCAATATCATATTCATACTCAATTCCTTCAATGGTGAAAGCGATAGATGACAGGTCATCTGAAAAATTTATGGAACGGAAAGGCAATTCACCGGGACTGAAATCCTCTCCTCTTTCCTGAGAAAGCACACGAGCAAGCTCAGCGTGGTCGAAAGCCTCTGTGCGCTGCATGGATGATGCATCCACAAGAATAAATTCACTGCCACCGGGTGTTCTCTTGCTGTACCAGAAATGATTTTCATCTATCCACTGTGGCCTGATATCGGCATTATAAACAAACTGCGAGGTATGGGAAGAAAGCATCTTCTCAGCCCTCCTGTAGTCGCTTTCATCCGGGTTTCTTACATTGCTGTTGTTAACACAGCCTGCCCCAAAAATTATCAAAGCGGCACTGATAGTTAAAGAATTTAAGATATTTTTCATAAGCTGGGAAAATTAATTTTCAGATTTAATCTCAAAGTTAAAAATAATATAATTACCACGTATGTTAAATAAAATGTATCTTAGACATAGAAAAATTAAAAAAACAACAACATGAACAGATTTTCAGCTTTTATTATTGCATTAACAATTGCACTGGCCTTTTCATGCGGAACTGGTAATGAGCAGGAAAGCAAACTGAAACTGGAAAACTACTTTTCAATTGACAGTTCGGAGACAGCCATAATGGCATATTATATGGCAAGGAATAATTATGACCCTTCGGAAATACCTGTCGGGAAACTCACACATATCATTTTTTCTTTCACAGAAGTAATAGATAACAGGATGGTATTCAGGAGTCCCGAATCAGCTGAAAGATTGAAAGAACTGGTACTGCAGAAAGGGAGGAATCCCGGTCTGAAAGTAATGGTTGCATGTGGCGGATGGGGAGGTTCGGGAGGTTTTTCCGATATGGCTGCGTCAGCAGAAAACAGGCAGATATTCGTACAGAGTGTGATTGATTTTATCAACGAATATGATCTCGACGGCCTGGATGTAGACTGGGAGTACCCCGGTTTGCCTGGTATAGGTAATCCCTTCCGTCCTGAAGACAGGGAAAATTTCACTGCCCTGATGAAGGAATTGCGTGAGGCCATGGATGCTACGGGCAAAAAGCTCACTCTTACCTTTGCAGCAGCCGGCTGGGATAAATATTTCGATAATATTGAGACCCTTGAGGTGATGAAATATGCTGATTATATGAATATTATGACCTACGACTTCGTCGGGGGAAACCAGCCATACACAGCCCACCATACAAACCTTGGTCTCATCAGCCTTGATGACCTGAAAGGAACTGATTATCTGAAATATATAAATGACAGCATAATAAGCAGGGAGGAAACAGACTGGCAACCAAGATCAATAGAAGGCATAATTAATTTCATCACGGGCCTGGGTGTTGACAAACAACAGTTGATAATAGGAGCTGCTTTTTACGGCAAGGCATGGAAAGTTAAAACAACGGAAAACAACGGACTTTACCAGGCAACACGGGGACTACAGTCGGGCTGGCCCTCATATGCCGCCATAAGGGACAGCATGGAGAATAAGAACGGTTATATTGTATACCGCGATGAGAAGGCCAGAGCACCATATATTTTCAATAAGTCTGACAGCATCTTTATCACCTTTGACGACACTTTTTCGGTGAGGCTTAAAGCCAGGTACGCAATGGATAATAAACTTGGTGGTATTATGTTCTGGGAGCAGTCGCAGGATACAAAGGACGGTAACGGCCTCCTGGATGCAATCTATAGCGTGGCAGGGAACCGGTAGATGAGGTAAACTAGAACAGCTCCTTGGGGAATAAAACATCCTGTTCTCTCAGGGCTCCGTGCAAACGGTAATATACCTCACCATTGTTTGATTCGAGAAAATAGCTCCACTGGTCAATCCCGGGATTATCCGAGTGAATTCGTCTTATATAAAGACGCTCATTAATATTTAATTTCAGCTCACCCTTTATGTAAATTCCTATTTTCCCGTAATTGGACTCCATTGTGGTTTTTAGCCACACAACATCAGGATCGAGTAATCCTTCACCTTTCACCCGGCGGTGATCAATAAGGTTACCTACATATTTCCTGGTAACCATCAGCTGGTCCTGTTGCATGCCCGGTTCGCTAACTGAGCATGATGCTAATAATGTTATGATCAAAGCAAGGTATATTATCCTCATCCCTCTCTTTTATTATTAAAAAGAAGACTTCTTATCAAAGTTAATAAATGCATTCGATTAAGCTACAACCGGAGTCTGTTTTTTGTTACTATTCCCCGGATTCAAATCTCGATATCTTCAGGATCAATATCTTCTTTCGCTCTCGGATCAGGCGGAGTAGAGCTTATTACTCCGTTTTTATCTACATACGCAATCATGTCTTTAAGATCGCTCTTCTTATCACTTTCTTTTTTGGCTAACCGTTTTTCAGCTTTTTCCTTTCTCTTTTTAGCCTTCTTGTTTCTTACATCTTTCTTTTTAAATGTCTCCTGTGATCTTCCCATAAGTATCTCCTGTCAGATTTATATTATAGTTATTTGACTACCGATGTTTCAATTATCACTCGCCGAAGAATTCAACATTATCTTTAAGCATAAGTTTAAGCTTGGAAAGACCATTGCTTCTTATCTGCCTTACCCGTTCAGATGACATACCGTATTTTTCGGCTATATCCTGGAGAGACCAGGTAGCATTGCTGTCGAGGCCAAAGGACATGTTTAAAATGGCAGCTTCCCTGTGGTTAAGTTTTGCCAGTGCCCTTTTTATGTTTATCATTAGTGATTCATTCATCAGCCCCTTATCAGGAGGTGATATACTTTCATTCTGTACTGTGTCATAGAGGCTGAAGTTATCATCATGATCTCCGCCGACAGGCATGTCGAATGAAACCTGTCTGTTTTTTATCCGTTTGGCCGTTACAATATTCTCGTTTTTAACATCCAGGAAATTTGCCAGTTCATCGTCTGTTGGCTCCCTCTCATACACCTGTTCGAGATAAGGTATAGCTTTTCTTATTTTATTAATTGCTGCTATCCTGTTCAGGGGTAAACGCACAATTCTTGTCTGGTCTGATATAGCCTGCACAATTGACTGGCGTATCCACCATACTGCATATGAAATAAATTTGAAGCCCCTGGAAGCATCAAATAGCCGCGCAGCTTTAACCAGGCCTATATTGCCCTCATTTATAAGATCCGGCAATGACAGGCCCTGGTTCTGATATTGTTTGGCAACCGATATTACAAACCTCAGGTTGGCGAGCACCAGTCTTTCAAGTGCCATATTATCGCCCTTCCTGATGTTGGCAGCTAATTCAACTTCTTCCTCAGCACTTACCATAGGGTAATTGCTGATCTCGTTGAAATACCTGTTTATTGATTCCTCATTCCTGGGGGTTAATTGTTTGCTTATTACCAGTTGCCGCATTTAAAAATATTCTAAGCTGATTTTACATCATAAGCTACAAGGCCTTTATCACCCTGCTTAACTTCAAAAACAACCTCCTGATCGGTTTGAAGTATATCATACGAATCAAGCAGACCTGTACGGTGTACAAAAATGTCTTCCCCGCTTTCAGAATTAATGAAACCAAATCCCTTGGTCTCATCATACCATTTTACTTTTCCTTTAAACATTATTCTTTTATTAAATTTTAATATCTTGTTTTCCTGGGTTTTGCCTCATTAACGACAATTTCCCTGTTTTCCATTACAGACCCGTTAAGATCTTTAATTGCCTCATTAGCCTTGGAATCATCATCCATTTCAACAAAGCCAAAGCCCTTACTTCTGCCACTGAACTTATCAGTAATTATTTTTGCAGAGCTTACTGTTCCGTATTCTTCGAATACTTTTTGAAGATCATCTTCATTTACCTTGAAATCAAGGTTACCTACATAAATGTTCATTTTGTTTGTTATTTAATTTGTTAAATCCATATTACCCGGGTGGTCTTTATGTGCTTCCGCCTTCCCCCGAGCCAAATAAGCCAGCCCGGATTATAAGGCAGTGCCACACATGCAGATTCAACAGAACCTGGTAAGATGATTAATAATAAAATTTAGGATTTAAAAAAAAGTGCCGGGATTAATAAAAAAGTGATAGATAATTTTGTTAAAAGCGCCATTCTCAAATCAGAAATTTTGGCAAAGATACACATAATAATCCAGATAGCAGCATATTATAATGCATTCTCCTGTTCCGGGCATAAAAAAATCATAATTAATAGCTTCATTATAAAATATTTATTAATTTTATGGATGTACTTTGCCTGAGCCACCAAAACTCCAAATATATGAAAAAGTATATTGCACTTTCTGCTGCTTTCATGGTTCTTATAATGTGGGGATGCTCAAAAACTGAAAATGACACCTTGTCCCTTAAATATACCCTTGAAAGGAATGTTGCAGATATAAACAGCGCTATGAATTACATCTCAAATACTACAGCCTGCGAGATCCTGAGTGTCAATTCATCGGCCTATAAATGCGAAGAGGGTTTCCGGGACAGTATAGCTCTTGATCTTATTGCAGGCATTTATGAATTTCAACCTGACCTGGTTAATTTCTCTATGTTTTTCATCCCATATAAGCTCTTCGAAAAAACAGGGGAATCAGAAAGGATGATCGTTAATATGCCACATAAGCTAATTTATCATCCGGAATATCTCTATAATATTAATCCCTTCGACACGCTGCTGGAAAATGATTTCACAATAAGCGCCTCTGATTATCACCTTTATTATTCATGGGGCAGTAAGTATGATTATAAGCTCACGGCTGATTTCACCTTTGATTCCGAAGATATCGGAACGCTGGAGATCATATCCGCTGACCAGGAGGAATCAGGCTTGACATATACCTCGGAATATACATTTAATGAAGGTTTTAAGATTGGTGTTGGTTTTCAATCGGACTATTCTTCCGTTTCATATTTCGACCTTAAACAGGATGATCTTATCCTTTTGAGAGAAACCGTTACCAGGGTAAAGAACGATTCTGACGAGAAAGAAGTAAAGTACATGCTCACTATCGGCAATATTGATATTGTTAAAATGACAGGTGTTGATTCGATACAGGTTTACCTTGACGGTGTTCTTCAACAGAATGCTGGTGCCGTAATAATTGACACAACATATTTCGGTGCATCAATAAGACATGAGAGGGATATCCTTCTGACCCTTGATAATGGCACCACCGTAAAGATCGGCGATATGCTTAAACCTGCCAAAAAAACACTGGCAATCCTGGTTGATTCATTGCACAGTATGAATTTTGCAAGCTATATAATCAATTATATTGCAGTAAGCATTTATTATCATTCCTGATGAATAAATAGCTTTATTATATAATTTGCTTTCAGGTTTTACTGATCTGCCCTGTGAAATACCGGCTAATCCTTTATTTTTCTGAATCCAGAAAAATTCTTTCATTATAATCCGGCAAATTCAGGATTATTTCAAAAAACAACTATATTTGAGAAAGAAAACAAGGAAACAATGGTTTAAGCTACCTTGACAGACGCTTTAACAGGAATACTTATTGAATTTTCATCTACCTAAAAACAAAACCTATGAAAAAACCCCTTTTAAAAAGCTTGAGCATAGTGTTGTCAGCAGTTTTACTCCTGGCACAAACCCATGTCCTCTCTGCAAAAACTATCACTACCGGTATTCCGAGCATCGAAGAATCAGTTTTCAGCATTGATGAGGATGCTATGGACCTGGCATTAAGTGAATTAAATGAACTGGACACCTATCTGACCATGAATGAAGGTGTAAGCTACGCAGATCTGGAGGCAAGCGGAAGTGAACTAATAACAAACATCAGTGATCTTGCTGCTCCGCTGGGCCTGGCCCAGGAAGGTGAACCGCCACTGGGAATCCCGGCCTTCTGGTGGGGATGTCTTCTGGGATGGGTAGGATTACTCCTTGTCTATATCATGACTGACCAGGACAAAGATCAAACCAAAAAAGCCTTCACCGGCTGCCTGGTTAGTTCAATTGCAGGTCTGGTTTTATACGGGATCTATTATGGCTTGATAATAGGTGCTGCAGCAAATTAATCCGGATTGAATTTTTTCAGGGAAGAATTTATAATATCCTACAAAAGAAAAAGATGCCTGCTATTTCTGCGGCATCTTTTGTTTATTTAATCAATATGGTATTAATTAGAGGCAAAATCTGTTTTTATGTTCAAACGTCTTTGCATTTTACTGTTTACAAGCATGGTTGTTAATGTGCCAGGATATGGCCAGGATTATTTCAGGATACAGGCAGATATATCTGTTAAAATAAGTAACACTGATGGGACAAAAAGCCTTACCAGGGCAAAAATTTACTATGATAAAAATATAAAGGAACTGATTTATGATATCTATTTCCCGCAGGAAGAAAAATGGGTAAGTAAGGATACCAGCCTTTATAAATACAATAAAGACAGTTTAATCCAGAGAATTACCATCCCCTCCCTGAACGAGTTCACGGTTTTCCACCTGGCACTTAATACCGGATTAAATGATTACGGATTGAAAAAAACAAACTATAACCTTAGTAAGGTGGAAAAAAAAGGAGACCTGGTGCTTTCTTACTGGAAAATCCCCGAACAATTAAACCTTCCAATAGACCATGTGGTAATTGCGAAAAAGGAAAGCAGGCTTGAAAGCGTAGTGATGGTAGGTAAAGACCGGGAAATTCTGAGCAAGCAATTCTTCAGGAACTATATCAAAATAGATGCTTTCGAATTTCCAGGCCAGATAATCCATATTACCTATGACAGTATAGGTAAAGAAAATTACCAGGTGACCGAGTTCAGTAATATTAAAGTGAATGACCTGGCAAATACTCAATTATACCATTTCAAACAATAGAATTTATATGAATGGAAGAATCCGTCAGATCGGTCTTATTCTTTTCTCAAGCCTGGTCTTAATCCCGGGCATCAATGGCCAATCCCTCTGTGATCCTCAACTGGCAACATTATTTAACAAGGCAGATACATCACAGAGCGACTACACAGAGCCACTCAGGGAAGCAAAGAATGAAATTGATATTACCATATCTGCATTCTTTTTGTTTTATAAAACATTTATCTCATCCCAGGATGTGCCTACATGCGTTTTCACACCCTCCTGCTCGGTATATGCCGTCCAGGCCTTTCAAAAGAAAGGTTTATTGGTGGGTTGGCTCAGTACTTTTGACAGGCTTTCCCGGTGCCATGGTCTTGTAAACCCGGATCACTATCATTTTGATACAAATAAAATGCGTTTTTATGATCCCGTTAAGTAGAAAAATCTCCCTTACACTTCTTCTGGCTTCCGTATTGATATTTTCGGTCAGGTCCCAGGAAAATCTGCTGGATTATAAAAATTCCCTGGAATTTGCCAGGTACCTGAAGTCGACCCGGCAATACAATTTTGCCATGGAAGAATATGAGAGGCTCAATTTCCTGTGGCCGGGTGACAGCCTTATAAGCCTTGAACTGGTGCAGACCTACAGGCTAAACAGGCAATGCAACAGGCTGGATGATTCATTTGAGTTGCTCAGGGATAATATTTACCGCCACCATTCATTGCCCTCAGTGAAAGAATACCTGGCTTTTTCATTAAGCTGCAGATCAGAATCAGAAAAATACCATGAACTATCAAGCATGCTTAAGCCGGCTGACAGAAGTTTTTATGAATTAAGCTATTTCTGGCTAAGCCGGAAATATGACTCGGCCTTCGTTTATTGCCGTGAAAATAAGGATCTGATCATGACAAATAATCCCGGCCTGTTAAGTTTAACTTACAATTTTGCAAATGAGAAAAATAAAAGTCCTGCACTTGCAGTAATGATGTCAGCAGTCATTCCCGGAAGTGGCAAGGCATATGCAAAAAGATGGGGCGACGCTGTGGTATCCTTCCTTTTTGTAGGATCCAATGCTTATGCCTCATACCGCGCTTTCAGCAAAAAAGGCGTAAAGAGTGTTAACGGCTGGATCTTCGGTACACTGGCCTTCAGCTTCTACTCAGCAAACCTGTGGGGCTCGGCCAAAGCAGCTAAAACATATAACTCCGATATGCAACAAAGGTACCAGGATAATGCGGAACTTATTATATATAATTCTTTTTAGCTCCTGTCTTTTCACACACCTGGAAGGACAGGATATTCATACGGTAAAAAAGTTCTCCGATGAACTTTTCAGTAAGGGTAATTACCAAGCTGCGCTGAAAGAATACCAGCGTGTCCTTTTCTTTGACAAACAGAATGAATATACCGAATTGTACTCCAGGATAGCTACAATCCATTACAATCTGTCAGATTTCGACAACGCCATCAGATATCTTGACCTGGCACAACACATTGAAAACAACGACAGCATTAAATTTGAATTAACCCTCAAAAAAGCCCTCTGTAATTTTAAGCTTGATAAGTACTTTGAAGCCCTGAATGAGCTGTATGACCTCCCGGACCATCCATCTCCCTATCTTCAGAATAAAAAGAACCTCTACCTGGGAATATGCCATTTCGGACTGGATGATTATGGCAATTCACTGGATTGTTTCTCAGGCTTATTCAATAGTGAGGGTGCTGAGAAAATTCACGGGCTCTTTTCTGATTTTGAAGATTATAACAGGAAATTCAGACCAGGTAAAGTAGAGCTGATGAGCATGCTCATGCCGGGACTCGGTCAGGTATATGCCGGTGAAGTATTTAATGGCGTCAACTCATTTTTTTTAGTGAGCGGTGTCACATGTTATGCCATTATTACGGCACTAAATTATGGCATAATTGACGGGCTGCTGGTAATGTCTTCCTGGTTCTACAGGTATTATTCGGGAGGTTTCACCAATGCCAGGAATTTTGCCGTTCAAAAAATTGAGGATGAAAAAATCAGGCTCTATGCCGAAATATTCAGCCTGATTGAAGATTATCAAAATAATATGGTGAAATGAGCGGTAATAATACACACCGGCAAATCAAGTATTGCTTGTTAATCCTCCTGTGCGGATTCACCTGTGAATTAACCGCTTCCTGTGCTACCGGAACAAGCTTTGAAAAAATATTCGACCTCATATACAGCCAGCAGTTCCATGAAGCCTCCCTTGAATTGAACAGTTCAGAAAATGAGCTCGACAGATGGGAATATCACATACTTAGTCTGGACCTCATATGGTGGGAAACTCTTTCCGGTTCTACAAGAGAAGACTATAAACGATTTGATTCAGCTTTAAAGGATTATACCTCAGATTTAAAAAATGCCCGCGACCCTGACAAACTGGAAGAACTGATTACTCTCAGTTATTCATTCCGGCTCGGGGCAATAAAGGGCAATCTTATTCCCATTATGCCGGATTTTTTAAAGATCAACCACCTTATTCAGCATTTTGATACGGCAGGCTTAGACCCTGCCCGGCAGGAAATATTCAAAATCTACCTTGCCCTCTTTAATATTGGCAAAAGCAAATTGTTGTTTAATAATTCAAGAATAAAGGAAGAAGCCGTTGAAATCCTGGAAAGCAATCTTAATTCACCGTATCACGTGTATCAGACCATTTCACGCTACTTCCTTTCAAAAATTTATCTGGAAGTAAGCCCTTCACCGGCCAGGGCAAAGATTTACTGTGAACAGTTATGCAGTGCCTGTTTGTCGTCAGCTAAACCTGGCCAGTTAATAGCTTAAAATTAAAGGATACTTTCATAAATTCAAAGGAGTGTTCTGTAATTCATAATTGGTTCTCCTTTTCAATAGAGTTCGCTGCTTGATGTATTGTCTTCGGTCTAAGATCTCTTTATCTCTTCCAAAGTATACATCAGCTGGTGTTACGTTATTTATAGATTCGTGATAGCGATGGTTGTTATAATATTCAACAAACTCTGCTATCCGATCCTTAAGGTCTTTTTGATTATAGTAATGCTCAAGCTTTACCACATTTTTCATAGTCCTATGATATCGCTCGATCTTTCCCTGAGTTTGTGGATGAAGTGGTTTTCCACGAACATGAGTAATTTCTTCTTCTTCAAGGAAAGTCTTTAGCCTGAATTATTCATAAAAAATGGGGTTTTGTTCTTTATTTATAACTTAAATAGTTATATTTAAAGTACTTATAACAAAAAACCTCTTTATACAATGATACACAAAAATACTGAAAATTCCACACACGAACTTAACCTTTTCCCGATACAAGGTAAAAATATTGAACTCAGTTTTAGCGGTGATCGTATAAGCAGCGATGGTGGATTATTACTGCTTCGCGGGCTTGACAGCCAGCTAAACCTCTTATCTTCTGCGAGTAACTGCATAC
>Ga0190359_1000283_pt1 | contig 35157 bp, 35 predicted proteins | sample 48721823_MG_FD_161269 | JGI IMG/M metagenome (GOLD analysis project Ga0190359, IMG submission 161269) | Hydrothermal vent microbial mat bacterial communities from Southern Trench, Guaymas Basin, Mexico - 4872-18-2-3_MG | ecosystem: Environmental > Aquatic > Marine > Hydrothermal vents >... | reverse complement strand
ACGTAAATAACTACAAAACATTTGAAGAAGCAAGAATAAAAATATTTGAATACTTAGAATCATTTTATAATAGAAAAAGGATACATAGTAGGTTGAATTACATGACACCACAGGAAAAAGAAGATGAAGCATTAAGAGAAAGAGTTGAAAAAATATTAATTCACAAAATAATTTTGTTAATCTTTTTGTGTCTACCTATTTGGGGTAAATACAAGTTTTTATAGGAAAATTAATTTAAAACTAAACCTAGGACTCTGGGAGTTTGAATAAAATTAAGAAATATAGTTGACTTGGGAGCATCTTTTTTGGTATCCTTAAAAAGGATTTCAAATTCTAAAAAACTTAACATAAAATCCATAGAAAATATTTTTTGATTAATAGTCCTTCAAAATTTTAAGGAGATAAAAGCATGAAAAGAATAGTATTTATTTTGATAATACTTGGGTTGATATTGATGTCTTGTATTCCAATAAACCATCCTCCAACTCAACCAACAAATCCAGTACCAAGTGATGGGGCAACTAATGTTTCGTTGACTCCGAAACTTTCATGGACAGCATCAGATCCTGATGGGGACATACTTACCTTTGATGTATATCTTGGTACTGACTCAAATGATCTAAAAATGGAAGAGGAGAATTTGACAAGCAAATCATATAAACCAGATACATTAAATTCGGGTACAAAATACTATTGGAAAGTAGTAGCAAAAGATGGAAAAGGCGGAAAAACGGAGGGACCAGTATGGTCTTTTACAACACTTTCTCCAGCTTTAGTGCAAGGATTTGTCCTGCCTTTTGTTGGAGATATTACGACAAACTTTGCGCAAAATAAAATATTCAAGGCAAATCCCTTAAAAGCAGATATTCAAACTACTAGTAATAGTAAAGAACATCCAGCTCCCGAAGTAGTTCCTAATCAATTTGTTGTAAAAGTAAAAAGTGGAAAAGAAATTAATAAAGCAAAACAAGATTTGCATTCACAAAATATTGTCTTAAATAATGCAAATGTAAAAGCCAAAAAGGCTCTCGTTTCTCGGGATAATTCATTTTCTTATATACTTATTGAATCTTCATCTCCTTTGATAGAGTTGAAGAAACAATTGTCTTCTTTCTCTTGGTTTGAAAGTATAGAACCAAATTACAACGTTAAAGCTTTTGAAGCGGTTGTTCCAAACGATGAATATTACTCTTTCCAGTGGCATTATGAAACCATAAAAGTACCTTATGCTTGGAATGTGACCACAGGGAGTATAGATGTTGTAGTAGCTGTTCTAGATACAGGTGTAAGATTTGATCACCCAGATCTTGAGGGAATATTCTTTTCAACAGGATACGATTTCATTGATGATGATAACGATCCAGTTGATCCAGGAAATCCTGACAATCCTTCAGAACCAAGTCATGGAACTCACGTTATAGGAACTATTGCAGCTTTAACTAACAATAACGAAGGAGTTGCAGGAGTTACCTGGGGAACCGGCAATTTTAGTACAAAAATCTTACCTGTGCGTGTTTTAGGGTCAGATGGTAGTGGTAGTGATTTCCAAGTTGCTCAAGGAATAATCTATGCAGTGGAACATGGTGCAAAAGTTATCAATATGAGTCTTGGTGGTCCGACAGATTCTTCCATTATTCATGATGCAGTAAAGTACGCTTATAACAATGACGTAGTAATAGTCTGTGCAGCAGGAAATGATGCATCAGACAAAGATTATGAACCATGGGTTTCTTATCCAGCAGCATATCCTGAAACAATAGCAGTAGGAGCTGTAAGATGGGATTTGACCAGGGCAAGATATTCAAATTATGGCCATGAAATTGACGTTGTTGCACCTGGTGGTGATATGACAGTTGACCAGAACAATGATGGATACGAAGATGGCGTGCTTAGTACGTCATGGTCTCTTGAAGATGGAAATGGTTATTGGTTTTTCCAAGGGACTTCTATGGCTGCGCCTCATGTTACAGGTGTAATAGCGCTTATGATGTCAGCTGGTATTTCTGGTGTTGAAGAAATAAGAAATATTCTTCATGAAACAGCTTATGATCTTGGGGATAGTGGATTTGATTGGGAATATGGATATGGATTAGTTAATGCATATAAAGCAGTCACAGCATATAAAAATTGGGAACCCCTATTAGTTTACAGTGTAGATCCTGTTTCAGAAGAAGTTGATAGTGTTACCATTGCAGATGAAGATGGCTCTTACTCTTTATTAGTAAATATACCGGAAGCAGAAATATATGTATGGAGAGACTTTGATCATGATGGTACAATAAGTTATGGGGATCTTTATGGATACTATGGTTACGTTGGAGGAGATCCGCTTTCAGGAAATCCAGAGATATTGACGGTTACACCTGAAGAGTTACTTACTTTAGATTTATTCTTTGCTCCTCTGGTAGATACCACTACTAGGCCATTAGCAGATTATTCATTGCAGTCAGTACAATCATTTAAAGGATTTGAAAAGGTTTTAATGAAAAAGAAAATTGCCATAGAAGAATATTACAATAAAAGAGAACCTTAATACATTATTAATTGTTAAGTAAGATCATTTAAGGAAGATAAACAACGATTATGACGAAACAGGATATAATAGAATAAACTTTTGTGGAATAAAGTTTTATTATTAGTTATGAAATTAATTCTATTGTTAAATTAATAATTTAGGATTTATACTTGAAAGTAAAAAAGATCAAAATTTAGTTTTTAAACCTCTTTAGTAACATAGATCAAATTTTTTGGTTGAATATCTTTGAAACAGACGGTATAACTAATTAAAAGACACTGGTACAAGAGAGCTTTCATGCTAAGAAATTCAATTCTTTTGACGAATTAAGAGAAAAAATTATAGATAGAATATATAAACTTTACAATAAAAGAAGATTAAAATGTTCGATTCCAAGTGAACATCTAAGTTTAACGCATCTTTATATATGAATTTTAATAAATTTATCAACTCGAAAAGGTACTTTTCAAATACCGAAATTAATTTTTTGTTTTGTTTAATTTTGAGTTTATTTTTTATTTAAATTCATTAGTATTTTTTCAGGAGTTATTGGTAATGTTTTAATTCTAACCCCAACTGCGTTGTATATTGCATTTGCTATCGCAGCTGGTGGTGTATCAATTCCAATTTCTGCAACAGATTTTGCTCCGAAAGGTCCAGTTGGTTCATAACTTTCAACAAATTTAACTATTATGTTTCCAATATCTATTCTAGAGGGGATTTTATAATGCATTAGATTATTTGTAAGTAATTTTCCATTAGGAGAATATTTTACATCTTCAAATAAAGTCATACCAATTCCCTGTACAAGACCACCTTCAACCTGAATTTTTGCTAGATTCGGATTTATAGTAACACCACAATCGACTACTGCAACATAATTAATTAATTTAACTTTTCCAGTTTCTACATCTACTTCAACTTCTGCAAAACCAGCCATAAATGGTGGTGGAGATTCTTCGCCAACATAGGAAGCATCTGAAATTAACTGTTTTTGATTTTCAGTATATAATAAAACGGTTGCAAGTTCTTTTAAAGAAACTTTTTTATTTCCATTTGTTTCATAGATGTATTTTCCATCGAAATCGACTTTTGATTCATCTAATCTAAGTTTAAGAGCACCTTCTTTTATGATTAATTTTTTCATTTTTTCAGCTGCCCTTTTAACAGCATTTCCAGAAACATATGTTGTACTTGAAGCATATGCACCAACATCAAATGGAGTAAGGTCGGTATCTGAGGAGTAAACTATTATATCTTCTGTTGGTACATTCAAAACTTCAGCAGCTATTTGTGCTAAGATTGTGTCACTTCCTGTTCCTAGGTCGGTTGCACCAACTAGTAAATTAAAAGAACCATCATCATTTAATTTTAGAATAGCTGCTCCCATATCAATATTAGCAATTCCAGAACCTTGCATTGCTATTGCCAATCCAATACCACGATATTTTGTTTCTGAAATCTTTTTTCTTGGAAATTTTTCTTTCCAATTAATCAACTTCATTCCTTCTTCTAGGCATTCATTTAATTTACAGCTTCTTACTACCATATCTACGCCTTCACGGCCTTCTCCCATAATCTTAAATATTGGAGAAGTTTCACCTTCTCTTATCATATTTTTTCTTCGAAATTCTGTAGGATCCATACCCAGTTTTTCAGCTAAGATATCAATCGCTGATTCTAGCGCAAAATTACCCTGAATTGCTCCATATCCTCTATATGCGCCTGCAGGAACTTTATTAGTATAGACTACCTTTCCTTTAAATCTCACAGCATCTACCTTATTATACATTGGTAAAGTTTTTGAACCTGCTACCATGAATGTTGTTAGGGCGTGTTCACCGTATGCTCCAGTGTCTGAAAGGCCCTGCATGTCTATTACTTTTAATTTTCCATCTTTAGTAGCACCTAAAGTAATATCATATCGCATAGGGTGCCTACTGTAAGTTGCTTCAAAAACTTCTTGTCTTGTATATACTATTTTTGCAGGTTTTCCAGTTTTAAGTGTTACAGCAGCAACAAATGGTTCACCATGAACGGCTTGCTTTCCGCCAAACCCACCACCAATTCTAGGTTTTATAACTCTGATATTTTTAATAGGAATATCAAAAGCTTCAGCAATAATTCTTCTAACGTGGAATGGAACTTGAGTGGAGGTTAATATAACTAACCTTCCTTGCATATCAATATAGGATGCTGCAGAGTGAGGTTCAAAAGCTACGTGAGCTTGAGCCTGAGTGTAAAATCTTTCGGAAACAACAACATCGCATTTTTTAAGTTCTTCTTCCACACTACCTATTTCCATTTCGTAGGATGCTGCTATATTTTTTTGAGCATCAAATCCAATTTCAAACATTGGATGAGTTTCTTTCTCTGGGTGTATTACAGAAGAGTGTCCTTCAGCTTTTTCAAAATCAAGGACTGGTTCGAATACCTCATATTCAACTTTAATTTTCTTAAGTGCTTCATCAACACATTTTTCATCTTTTCCAGCAACAATTGCAACTTCATCACCGACATATCTAACGTATTCGTCTAAAATATACCAATCATGTGGTGATGGTTCAGGATAACCTTGCCCAGCTCTTGTAACGGGAATTCTTGGGACATCCTTATATGTGAGGATACATTCAATTCCCTCTATGTTGGTTGCTTCTAACGTGTCGATATTTTTAATTTTTGCAAAAGCATGGGGGCTTCTCAGAATTTTGACAATTAGAGAATTTTTTGGTGCAAGATCATCAGTATATACAGGTTTTCCAAGAAGTAGACCTAATGCGTCCTTTTTTGGTATTTTTCGAGTTACTTCTTTCATTTTTCCACCCCCAAAAACTTTTCAATTGCTCTATGTTGACCCACATATCCTGTACATCTACAGAGATTACCTATAAGTTTTATTTTAACTTCTTCAATTTTCTTAATTTTCAATTTTTTTAGATAAACAGTATTTACAATTAATCCTGGACTACAAAAGCCACATTGATCAGCTCCTTCTTCAGCCAATATTTTTGCAAGTTCTTTTGCTTCTGGGAGACCTTCTATTGTTGTTATTTCGTGGCCATCAACTCTAGCAGCGAAGATAGAACAAGAAGGAACTGGTTTTCCATCTAGAAGAACTGTACATATTCCACACATTCCAGTATCGCAACCTCTTCTTACACTATGATAACCATATCTTCTTAAAACATCGAGTAAAATATCATCAGGAGCAATTTCAAGTTCCTTTTTTTCATTATTAATAGTTACATTTATTTTCATTACATCACCTCCAGTAAAGCTCTTTTTACAAGAGCTTCACAAACTTTTTTTCTGTATTCTTTAGAAGCTTTTATATCATCTGCAAAAGGAATTTCTTCAGAAACCATTTTGGCAGCTTCTTTGATAATTTCTTCGTTTAGATCTTTGCCATGTAAAAATTGCATTGTTTTGTATGCCAGTTGAGCAACTGCCGGTCTTCCGCCAACAGCTATTTTTACTTCGTTTCCTTTAGAAACAGCCACATTCAAAATTGAAAAATCATATTCTGAGTTTCTAATGTATTGGAAAGAAGTTTTTAAATTTTCCTTTTTTATAACAATTTTTTCTAAAATGTCTTTGTGTTCTAATCTGATTTTTAGAAAATCCTCTACTGAAAATTTTCCTGATTTGTATAGATATACTTCTGTGGGTAATACCAACAAAGCAGTGATTAAATCTGAAAAACCGTACTTTGGATACAATGTTCCACCAACAGTTATAATATTTCTCATTTGAAAACTTAAAACTGTTTCAGATACATTTTTCAAAAAACCGTTGTAAAGTTTTGAAAGTACTGGGTTTTCTTCAAATTCAGAAATTACTACCATAGAGCCTATTTCCACAGAATCATTGGTTTCCTTAGTGAAATTTAAGTTAGCATCGATAAGATCTATTGCAACATCAATTTTTCTGTTGGATAATCTGAGAAAAGCGCCTCCCCCAATTATTTCAGCATTTTTTGTAGTTAAAAGGTTATAGGCATCCTCAATAGTTTTAGGTTTAATATATTCTTTAAATTTGATCATTCTTTCACCACCTTTTCAAATAGATTGTTATATGCTTTAATAACTAAATTATGAACAAGTGATTTTCTATATTCTTTTGTTGCTCTTACATCGGTTATTGGTAAAGAAAGTTTTTGATATTCAATTGCTAGATGTTTGAAAAGTTCTTCGTTAATTGTTTCACCAATTATACTTTTTTCCAAATTTTCATCTCTCAATATGTAAGGCGCAACTGAACCAAAAGCAATTCTTATATCTTTAATTTTGTTGTCTTTTTCTTTTAAAAGTAGTCCTAAGCTTGCAATTGAAATTATCATTGCATTTCTTCTACCAACCTTTTCGAAATAAAATTTGTAATCATTTAATATTTCGAGTTCTATACCATAAACAAATTCATTTTCTCTCAAATCAATTTTTCCAGGTCCTTTGATAAAATTTTTTACAGGAAGTTTTCTTGAAGTTGGTTCAATTATAACTTGAGCATTGAACAGATAACTTGCAAGGACAAAATCTCCAGCCGGAGAAGCATTTGAAATATTTCCTACTGGTGTTCCTCTATTCCTAATCATAGGTGAACCTATAGTTTTAACAATATTTTCTAGCATGTTATTAACATTATTTTGTTTTATAAACATTCGAAGTTCACTGTAAGTTGCGTTAATAGGAATAAATAATTTGTTGCCAGTTATTTCAATTTTCTTGGAATTTAAGTATTTAGTATCAATAACTGTATCAGTATCAATTGTGCCAGCTCTTAATTTTACAAATAAGTCAGTACCACCAGAAAACAAGTATCCTTTGGTTTTCAATTTTAGTTCAGAAAGTTCATCTATTGTTTTTGGCCTGAAATAATTTTTGATCATTCTTTATCACTTCCTTTGTTGTACATTTTAACAGCTAATTTAACGGCTTCTTCAATTTTTAAATATCCCGTACAACGACAAAGGTTTCCTTCAAGAGCTTCTTTAATTTCTTCACTTGAAGGATTTTTGTTTTCATTCAAAAGTGCTTTGGTTGAAATGATGAATCCTGGAGTGCAAAAACCACATTGAATTGCACCAGCTTCAACAAATGCATTTTGTATTGTTTTATCTTTTAATCCTTCAACAGTTAGTACCTCTTTTCCGTCAAGTTCAACTGCAAGCATTAAACAAGAGTGAATATTTTTACCATCAACAAGAATAGTGCAAGCTCCACATTCACCTTCGCCACAACCTTCTTTTATTGATAAAACTCCAAGATCGTCTCTTAAGAAATCGAGTGCTCTTTTATGAACAGGAACGTCTTTTACAATCTCTTTTCCATTAAGTTTGAATTTTATTATCATGATTTCACCTCATTTATAAAAGATAGGACATCATCTAAATATGGTTTAACTTTTGTAGGTTTAATTAGTTTTTCAACTGATTTAATGTCTTTTAGCCCGTTTCCAGTTACAAAAATACATATTTTTTCATCTTTTCCAACTAAATCCAGTTCAATGGCCTTTTTTAAACCTGCATAAGATGCTGCTCCGGCCGGTTCGCCAAATACCCCTGAAAATCTAGCAAGTTCAGAAATTGCCTTCAAAATTTCCTCGTCAGATACTCTTAAAAATGTTCCACCACTTTTTTCAACATATTTACATGCTTTTATAACATCTCTTGGTTTTCCTACTGAAATACTGTCAGCAATTGTGGTTGATGTAATATCAGTTGGAATATAAGGCTTACCTTTTTCGAAAGTCCTTACAATTGCATCAGCATTTTTTGCTTGAATTCCGATGATTTTTGGAATTTTCTTTATCAATCCTAAATTATAAAAATCAAAGAATCCCTTAAAAATGGAACTAATAACAGTACCATCTCCGACGCCAACAAAAACAACATCTGGTGGTTCAAAATTATTTTGAATAATAACTTCTAAAGCTCCAGTTTTTTTCCCTTCCAATAAATAAGGATTAATTGCGGAATTTCTTGAATACCAATTAAGTCTTTTGCCAACTTCCATTGAAATGTCAAATGCTTCATCATATGTTCCATCAATCTGTATTACATGAGCACCATAAACATATAATTGAGCTATTTTAGCAATAGGAGCACTTGCTGGTACAAAAATGTAGGTATTTAGTTTAGTTGGAGCAGTTAATCCAGCAAGTGAACTGGCAGCGTTTCCAGTAGAGGCGCAATATATTGTGTCATAATCAAATTCGTATGCTTTAGAAACAGCTATTGCGGTTGCTCTGTCTTTATACGATGCTGTTGGATTTGTACCGTCATACTTTATAAGTAGTTCTTTGATACCAAGGATATTTTTAAATTTATACAATGGTGTCCCCCCGACTTTTAATTGAACTGCATAATCATTAATAGGCAAAATTTTTGAAAATTGAGATATATCACCTTCGGGGTAAAAATCAGATTTTTTAACGTTTATTTTTTCATAATCATAAATAATTTCTAAAGTACCCATTCGTTCCCCGCAATGTGGGCATGTATATAAGTCTCGGGAAGGCTCATAAATTTTTCCACATGATATACAACGAAGTTTGTACATTTTATCCCTCCTAATTTGCTTAAAATTATACTTTTATTGACAAATTACAAAAAGCGTAGTAATTTTAAGAAATAAAAATAAAAATAGCAATTTTTAACGATAAATCAAAATAATAAAAGAACAAAAAGAATAAATTTTTATTATTTAAAATATGGTATACTATCTTTAGTGGAGGTGATCGAATGCTTTCAAGAAATGAGGCTTTAGAACTTTTGAAAAAACATGTGAAAACTAAGAATTTAATAAAGCATTGTCTTGCTACCGAAGCTGTAATGAGAAAAATGGCCATTTATTTTAATGAAGATCCTGAAACATGGGGATTAGCTGGTTTATTACATGATTTAGATTATGAATATACAAAAGACAAACCTGAAGAACATGGTTTGAAAACTGTAGAATTGTTGGGAGACACTGTTTCAGAAGAGATTAAAAATGCTATTTTAGCACATTGTGAAAAAAAAGAAAGAGAAAGTTTGATTGAAAAAGTAATTTACGCTGTGGATCCAACCACAGGTTTTATTGTTGCTGGAGCATTAATAAAACCTGAGAAAAAATTAGCTGCGATTGATGTTAAATTCTTGTTAAATAGATTTAAAGAAAAATCATTTGCTAAAGGTGCCAGTAGGGAACAAATGAAAAGTTGTGAAGATTTCGGATTGTCTCTTGAAAAGTTTTATGAATTATCTTTGGAGGCTATGAAAGAAATTTCGGAGGAACTTGGATTATGATTTTAAAGTTTTTTTTATGGGTTCTTCCTTTGTTTTTTGTGGCTTTTGATATGTCTTTTTTTGATGTTTTTGTCATTTTTCCTCTGTTTTTTTACACAGAATCTTTAAATGAGTTTAGTTTTGAAAAAGCTTTAAGATATATAACTTATCTTTCTCTTTATGTTTTAGTTAATTATCATGAATTTAATCTTTTATTTGTCCTTTTGATTTTTATTATTATAATAATTGATTCATCCCAAAAATACTGGATGAAAGTTTGGGTTTTGCCATTGATGCAAAGTCTTCTGTTTTTTACCCCTTTGCTTTTTGAGAGGTATTTTTTTTCGTATATTTTTTCAATAAGTTTATTTTTTATAATTTTTGTTGTACTTTTTGAAAAGAAGATAATAGCTTATAGTTAATTATGGAGGTGCTAAGATGAAGATTATCCTTCCAGATGGAAGTATTAAAGAATATGAAACCCAGGTAACACCAGGTCAGATTGCTAGAGAAATAAGTGAAGGATTATATAGGAATGCAGTAGGTGCGGTAGTAAACGATCAATTGTGGGATTTAGAAAGACCAGTTAATTTTGATTGTCATCTAAGAATAGTTACGAAAAAAGATAAAGAAGCTCCTGGATTTTTTAGGCATACAATGGCTCATATTATGGCTCAAGCTGTTATGAGAATTTATGGGGAAAATAATGTTAGATTAGGAATTGGTCCTACAATAGAAAATGGTTTTTATTATGATTTTGAAATATTAAACGCTTCAATTACTGAAGATGATTTGGGAAAAATAGAAAGTGAAATGAAGAAAATAATAAAAGAGGATTTAAGAATAGAAAGATTTGAATTATCCAAAGAAAAAGCAATTGAATTTATGAAGCAAAAAGGTCAGATATACAAAGTGGAATTAATATCAGAAATACCAGATGAAAAAGTAAGTTTTTACAGACAAGGGGAATTCGTAGATCTTTGTAGAGGTCCTCATCTTCCAAGGACGGGAATTATAAAGCATTTTAAATTATTGTCAGTTTCTGGAGCTTATTGGCGAGGCAGTGAAAAAAATCCTATGCTACAGAGAATTTACGGTACTGCTTTTGCTACCAAAGAAGAACTAGATAATTATTTAAAGATGATTGAAGAAGCTAAAAAAAGAGATCACAGAAAATTAGGTCCAAAACTCGGTTTATTTTTTATTAATTCAGATGTGGCTCCAGGAATGCCTATTTTTTTACCGAAAGGATCAATAGTTTTAAATGAACTTATGAATTTTTCCAGGGAATTACATAAAAAATATAAATATTCAGAAGTAATGACCCCACTTGTTATGAATGTTAAACTATGGCATCAAAGTGGGCACTGGGATCATTACAAAGAAAACATGTATTTCACTGAAAAAGAAGAAGTTGAATACGCTATAAAGCCTATGAATTGTCCGGGTCATATTTTGATATACAAAAATAATGTAGTTTCATATAGGGATTTACCTATTAGATTATTTGAATTTGGAAAAGTCCATAGGTATGAAAGAAGTGGAGTATTGCATGGACTATTGAGAGTAAGAGCTTTTACTCAAGATGATGCTCATATATTCTGCAGACAGGATCAAATTGAGGAGGAAGTAACATCTGTTGTTAAACTAATTGATGAATTGTATAAACCATTTGGATTTACTTATAGAGCAACTTTAAGTACTATGCCAGAGGATCATATGGGAGATGAAGAAACTTGGGAAAAAGCCACCGAAGCTTTAAGAAAAGTTTTAGAAGATATTGATTTAAATTTTGATGTTGCTGAGGGTGAAGGAGCATTTTATGGACCTAAAGTAGATTTTCATGTAAAGGACTCTTTAGGAAGAGAATGGCAATGCGCAACAATACAACTTGATTTTCAAATGCCAGAAAGATTTAATTTAACATATGTTGACAAAAACGGCGAAGAAGTAAGACCTGTAATGATACATACTGCAAAGTATGGTTCACTCGAACGGTTTTTTGGAATTTTAATTGAACATTATGCTGGAGCATTTCCTCTCTGGATTTCTCCAATACAAGTTATAGTGCTTCCTGTTTCTGATAAATTTTCGTCATATGCTTCGAAAATAACAGATGAGTTAATTGATAATGGAATTCTAGCACAGCTTGATTCAAGAAATGAAACATTGGGTTATAGAATAAGAGAGGCCCAGATGCAGAAGATACCTTATATGGTTATTGTTGGCGAAAAAGAACAGAGTAGCGGAACTGTGAGTTTACGAAGTAGGGAAGGTGAAGAAATGAATGGAATTGATTTAAGTGAATTTATATCAACATTAAAAAGTAAAATAAAAAATAAGGAATAAAAAAAGGGGGTGATACAATCAGTCCAACAATTTTTTGGATAATTCTGGGTGTAGTATTAATGGCTTTGGAAATTGTAACTCCGACGTTTTTCATATTCTGGTTTGGATTAGGTGGAATTGCAGCTGCATTAGTTGCGTATTTCGTAGGAAATACTATTTGGGAGTTAGTAACTTTTATTGTTGTTTCTAGCATCCTTGTTTTATTAACCAGGCCATTGGTCAATAAAATGACAGGAGGACAGCCTAGAAAGATTAATGTTGATGAAATAATTGGTAAAAAAGCTTTAGTAATTGAGGAAATTGATAATAAGTCTGGGAAGGGAATTGTTAAGATTAATGGAGACACTTGGAGAGCATTTTCAGTTAATGATGAAGTAAAAATTAAAAAAGGGGAATATGTAAAAATTTTAAGGGTAGAAGGTGCTCATTTAGTAGTGGAAAAACATGAAAATAGGGAAACAGATGGTTAGTATAGGAGGGGGTAAATATGTATATTTTATTTTTAATATTAATCTTATTTTTGTTTATTTTAGCAGCGTCAGGTATAAAGATAGTCAGGCCATATGAAAGAGGTCTAGTGGAGCGATTAGGGAAATTCAAAAAAGAAGTTAAAGCTGGTATACATTTCATCATTCCTTTCTTCGATCGCATACAAAAAGTAGATTTGAGAGAACACGTTATTGATGTTCCGCCTCAAGAAGTCATTACAAAGGATAACGTTGTAGTAACAGTTGATGCTGTAATTTATTACGAAATTACGGATGCATACAAAGCAATCTACAACGTGAGTAATTTTGAATTTGCTACTATTAAGCTTGCTCAAACCAATTTGAGAAATGTTATAGGTGAACTTGAATTAGATCAAACTTTAACATCTAGAGAAAAAATTAATACAAAATTAAGAACTGTATTGGATGAAGCTACAGACAAATGGGGTATAAGAATAACAAGAGTAGAAATTAAAAAGATAGATCCTCCAAAAGACATCATGGAAGCAATGAGTAAACAAATGAAGGCAGAAAGAACTAAAAGAGCGGCAATACTTGAAGCGGAAGGTATTAGGCAATCTGAAATATTAAAGGCAGAAGGGCAAAAGCAGGCTGCCATATTAAAGGCAGAAGGTGAAGCAGAAGCAATTAAGAAAGTGGCTGAAGCTAATAAATTTAAACTTGTAACTGAAGCTGAGGGTCAGGGTAGTGCAATTAAACTTGTCTTTAAGGCTATACATGATGGAAAACCAACCAATGATTTAATTGCAATAAGATATCTTGAAGCTCTAAAGGAAGTAGCCAATGGAACTGCTACAAAAATATTCTTGCCTATGGAAGTTTCAGGTATATTGGGTAGTATTGGCGCAATTGGCGAGATGTTTAAGAAAGAGAGCGATGGCGGTGAGAGCAAAAATGCTTAAGCTTTTTTTGATTGTTTCTTTTTCAGGAGCCTTGGGGCTCCTGATTTCAATTATTTTCGCCTTTCTAATTGTTTTGTCTAGTTCATTTTTTAAATACGGCTCTTTTAGATTATTTAATGAAATGATGGTTCTTGGACTTGCAATTTTTGGCTGGTATTATTTAAATACAAGTTTATTAAATTTTGTGTTTTTCTTAATTTTATCCATTTTATATCACTTATATAGGATTATTAGTGAAATTTACTCAATTGATGCTCGATTTAGAACTTTGGTTTTGGCTCTTGGTAAAGATAGATTTGAATATGCTGCTTTTTCTTTGAAAAGAGTTAGAAGAAGAATTTTTGGCACGTTTTTTAAATATTTTGTTATTATTTTGACCGGATATTCTGTTTCTCAGTCCTTGCATCCTTTAATAATTGGTGGTATATCTTTAGTTGTTGGAGTAATTATAATAGTTTTGCGTTTGGACTGAGAAAGGGGAAAGTTTGTGAAGAAGAAAAAGATTAGTTTTGAAGCCATTATATTTATCATAATACTTGTATTTATGTTTTATTTAGTAGAAGAAACAATGGGAACAGCTAATTTTTTTAAAACATTAATGGCAACCGCTCATGATCTATTGATTAACACTGTGTTCTTTATAATGGCTGTTGCTGTTCTTACAGGTTCTTTTTCTTCACTTTTGTTTGAATTTGGTGTTGCAGATTTAATAGATTTTTTATTAAAGCCTCTTATTAAACCTCTGTATAATCTTCCAGGCGTTTCTGTAATGGGAATAATTTCCACTTATTTCTCTGATAATCCTGCCATAATTGCTCTAGCCAAAGATAAAAGATTTATGAATAATTTTGAAAAATGGCAGGAACCACTTTTATGTAATCTTGGAACCTCTTTTGGAATGGGATTGATAGTTTCAACATTTATGATTGCCCAAGGAAATAGAATGAGTGTAAATCTTGTGCCCGCGGTTATAATTGGAAACATAGGAGCGTTTTTGGGTAGTATAATTAGTGTAAGAATGTTTTCTTATTTCACAAAGAAAAAACTTGGAAATGTTAAGAAAACTGAAAGATTATATCCTCAAGAGTATTATAGAGAAACTCGCCCTGGTAGTTTCATGGAAAGATTTTTAGAAGCATTACTTGATGGTGGAAAAAGCGGTGTAGAAATAGGTTTAGGAATAATCCCTGGTGTTCTTGTTATAAGTACATTTGTTATGATGATTACTTTTGGTCCAAATGATCCTTCAAAAGGTTATCAGGGATTAGCCTATGAGGGAATACCTGTTTTACCATATTTGGGTAAAAAAATTTTCGTGTTTATTAAAGCATTATTTGGTTTTAATAGTCCAGAATTAATTGCTTTTCCTTTAACTTCACTTGGTTCAACTGGAGCGGCTTTGGCATTAATTCCAAAATTTATAGATTTAAAAATTATTAATCCTAATGACATTGCAGTTTTTACTGCCATGGGGATGACATGGAGTGGTTATTTAAGTACTCATGTTGCTATGATGGATGAATTAGGTTATCGCTATTTAACTGGGAAAGCTATTTTAGCTCACACTTTTGGTGGTTTATTGTCTGGAGTTATTGCTCATTTCATTTTTTTGTTAATATAGCCTCACTCCTTTTCAATTACACAATTGTAACATCCTGTATCATAAAATTAAAGTTTTGTACGTTTTATTGTTTCAAATTTTAGTTTATTATTTATTTGACTTTACTTGAAGGGAGTGGGGCAAGTGGATAAATTAAGGATAAACCAAACATTAAAAGAGCTCTCTCTTAAATATGGCACACCATTGCTTGTAATGGATTTAGAAGTGGTTAAAAGAAATTACGAAAAACTTATAAATAATATTAACAATTGCGTTGTTTACTATGCTGTTAAAGCCAACTCCCATGTTGAAATTATCAATACTTTGAATAACCTTGGTAGTCATTTCGACGTTGCCTCGAAAGGGGAAATTGAAAAGCTTTTAGATTTAGGAGTTTCTCCTGAAAACATGAGTTTTGGAAATACAATAAAAAAGTCTTCAGATATTGAATTTGCTTTCAAAAATGGAATTCGCACGTTTGCTGTTGATTCAGAAATGGAGCTTGAGAAAATAGCTATAAATGCTCCAGGTTCAGATATATATGTAAGAATTAGTACAAATGGTATGGAGGATGATGCTGATTGGCCTTTAACCAAAAAATTTGGTACAAGTGTTGATCATGCAATTCAATTGGTTAAATATGCAAATAGTTTAGGTTTAAATCCTATTGGTGTTAGTTTTCATGTTGGTTCTCAAAATTATAATCCCAATAATTGGCGGGTTGCAATAAGAGAAGTTTCTGTTGTTTTTGAAGAAGCAAGAAGATTGGGTATAAAAATGAAGATGGTTAATACTGGTGGAGGAATGCCTATAAAATATTCAAGAAACATTCCTACAGTAAAAGAAATTGCAAATGTAATTAATCAATCGGTAAAAGATTACTTAGGTGAAGATATAACTGTAATAGTTGAACCAGGACGTTCCATGGTTGGAAACGCAGGGGCAATTGTCTCATCAGTAATTTTGAGAAGTAAAAAAGGCGATGAAAATTGGGTTTATACTGATGCAGGAGTTTTTCATGGATTAACTGAAACTATTCAGAATATCAGATATGAAATATCTATTATTGGAAAGGAAAATGAAAATAAGCAAAAATTTGTTTTAGCTGGTCCTACTTGCGATAGTGTGGATGTAATGTACTATGATTGTGAACTTCCTGAAACAACCACAATTGATGATTTAATTGTATTTTATAATACTGGTGCTTATACCACTGAGTATGGTACGAATTTTAATGGAATCCCGTCTCCTAAAATTATTTTTGAAAATGGTTTATTTGTCAGCAAATCAGTAGAGCACACTTTTGAAGAAGTTTTTGAACAATAGTATTATGTTATAATATATTTGTGTAGTGCCGAGGTGGCGGAATTGGCAGACGCGCATGACTCAGGATCATGTGGGCTTTGCCCGTGCGGGTTCAAATCCCGCCCTCGGCACCAGTCCCGGAATTTCCCGGGATTTTTATATAGATTAGAAAGGTGGAAAAGGTGGATATAGTAAATTTCAGTGATTTAAAATTGACTATTGGTGATGCAAAAGATGTTAGAAATAAAATAATTGAAAAGATTAAAAAAGGCGAAAAAACATTTGTTGTAACATTAAATGCTTCCATTTTGCTAAGGACTTTGAGAGATGCTTATTATAGAAAGGTTGTTAATCATGCCGATTTTGTGATTCCTGATGGTTCAGGCATAGTATGGGCGTTGAAAAGAAATAGAAAAATATTGACTGAAAGAATTACTGGAATTGATACAATGCTATATCTTTGTAACGAATCTAAGAAAAATAATTGGAAGGTTTATTTATTAGGCTCTCAACCTTCAATAGTTGAAGAGGCCGCAAGAAGATTGAAAAAAAAAGGTGTAAATGTAGTAGGATTTCATCATGGATATTTTAAGGATGATAAAATTCCTATCGAAGAAATTGAGAAACTAAAACCTGATTTATTATTTGTAGGAATGGGAGTTCCAAAACAAGAAGAATGGATTTTTAAAAATTATAATTTACCTTTTAAATTTGCTATGGGTGTTGGTGGAAGTTTTGATGTTATTTCAGGTAAGAAGAAGAGAGCACCTATTGTTTTTCAAAATTTACGTTTAGAGTGGTTTTATAGATGGATGCAATCTCCGATTAAAAAAAGAAATGTACCATTAGAAGTATTTAAATATTATTTTTTAGTGTTAAGAGGAAAAATAAAATGAATAAAGTTGAAATTTTAAAAAAATATATTTTTGAGATTGTAAACGCTCCTTTAAATTTGACTGCATTTAAGGATTTAGACCTTGCCTATAATTTCCTCGTTGTTGATAGTTTAAAACCCCTCAGAGAGGAAGAAATTGGAAATAATTTTTTGGACGTGGGAACCGGGGGAGGAGTTCCTGGGGTTTTTATTAGTGTTTATTATGATTTAAAAGGTACTTTAATAGATTCTTCTTTAAAAAAAATAGTTTATGTAGAAAAAATATGCAAGAAATTGGGAATTAAAAAACTCAATTTTATACATGGAAGAGTTGAAGAAAAAAAAGATTTGAAAGAAAAATTTGATTCTGTTTTTGCAAAAGCTGTAGCGGAGTTACGAATATTATTAGAATTGACAGTTCCATTTGCTAAAAAAAACGGTAAAATATTTTTGTATAAAGGAATTAATTATATGAAGGAGCTAAAAAATGCTCAAAATGCTATTCAAAAGTTGAATGTTAAGTTGATAGATGTAAGAGAATATGAAATTCTAGATAGAAAGAGGTTTCTTTTAGTTTTTGAAAAATATGACTATACAGAAAAAATCTATCCAAGAAAGTTTTCAAAGATTATTAAAAATCCATTGTGAAAGGAGAAATGGAGTTGAAAGATACAATAGCTGCTATTTCTACCCCAAAAGGCACTGGAGCAATTTCAATAATAAGAATTGATGGTGAAAAAAGTCATAAAATAGCTAAAAAAATTACAGGATTGCAAGATATTGAATTTAAAAAAGTCTATCATAGATTTATAAAATATAAAGATGAAATTTTAGATGATGTAAATATTGTATTTTATAAAAAGCCGAATTCTTATACTGGAAATGATTTGGTAGAGATATACTGTCATGGAGGAATTTTGGTAACTCGCAAAATACTTGATGTAATTTTGAATGAAGGTGCTCGTTTAGCTGAAAGAGGTGAATTTACAAAACGTGCATTTTTAAATAGGAAACTTTCCTTAATTCAAGCTGAAGCAATATATCAAATTATAGAAGCTAAAAGTGAACTTTCTTTAAAAATATCTTTGGAAAATTTAAAAGGGAAACTAGGAAAGGAAATAGAAGAATTTAGGAATAAACTATTGCGAATTTTGGCAGAAATTGAGGTTTCTATAGATTATCCAGATGACATAGAAAGTGATATTGATTTGATTCTTAAAGAGTTAAAAGAAATTGATAAATATATCAGCGAAAAAGTTCAAAAAAGTAAAAGAGGATTACATTTAAATTCTGGTATAATAATGACCATTGTTGGTAAACCCAATTCTGGTAAATCAACTTTATTGAATAGATTGCTTTATGAGGATCGGGCAATAGTTACAGATATACCTGGAACAACAAGGGATGTAATAAAAGGAGAAATTGATATAAAGGGGGTTCATTTTGTAATTGCTGATACTGCAGGTATAAGAAAAACAGAAGATGTTGTTGAAAAAATAGGTATTGAAAGAAGTTTGCAAGAAATAAGAAAATCAGATTTAATTTTGTTTGTATTGGATGCATCAACAGGCTTTACAGAAGAAGATCTTTTCATTTATGAAAAAATAAAAAATTATAACTTTATTCCTGTATGGAACAAATGTGATCTTGGGAATAAATTCAATAAATTTGGAGAAGAGTCTGTTAAAATCGCTGCAATCAGCGGAGAAGGACTCAGAGATTTAGAAAATGTAATTTTAGTTAAAGTAAAAGATATTATAGAAAGTGGGGAATCTTCCCATGTGACAACACAGAGACAATTGGAAATTTTGGAAAGAGTAAATCAATTTACTAAAAATGCATTGAAAAATTTTGAAATTGGATATGAACTTGATATAATATCTATTGATGTAAGAAAAGCCTTAGAGGAACTGGATATGTTACTCGGCAAAAAATTTAACGAGGATTTATTAGATACTATCTTTTCTAATTTTTGTGTGGGTAAGTAAAAAAAACACGGGCCTAATTTGGCCCGCATAAAGCTGTGGGGGGTGTATCTCAAGGGGGATAGGGGGGTTTCTCTACGTCTATGTTAACAGATAAAATGTTACGATGTTAGTCCTATCAAAGTTTCTATTATGAACCATTTTTGTTAACATAAATTTACTGAAGAAAAATCTTTAATTTTTAGAATTTCTTTTTTCTTTATTTCTATAGTATTAGACGAATATTTTTAAAAAAAGTTCAAAAAAATTGGTGATTTTAAAATTCCTAATAAAACTTTTATTTACTTCCTGTTTGTTTTGGTACCACAGTTCTGATCCATCTGATAAAGTCTGGATAATTTCTAGTTTGGATATAAATCCTTCCTGGACCTGTGAAATCACAAACAAGGCCTTCCCCGCCTAGAAGTGTAGATTTTATATTTCCAAAAGTTCTAATTGAATAATTCATTGTCTCATCAAATGCAACTATATGACCAGTATCTACGGTAATTTTTTCTCCAGATTCAAGTTCAATTTTATAAATGGCTCCAAAAGAAGAAATAGCAGCCTGTCCATAGCCATTAAGTTTAATCAAGAAAAATCCTTCACCTGCAAAAAAGCTTTTGAATCCACCAAATTTTGTGTCTATATCTATAGTTTCTTGAGCTGCTAAAAAAGAAGTAGATTGAACTAGTAATGAATTTTTAACTTCTACAACTTCTATATCTCCAGGTAAACGGGGAGCTAGTGAAATAACTGAATTTGACTTAGAAGTATAAGTGTTTAAAAAGAAATTTTCTCCACCTAAAAGTGCTCGTTTTAAAGCTTTCAAGACTCCTCTAGTTGAAGTTGAAATTTCTACATCTCCCCTTATAGAAATCATCGAGCCTGGTTCAGCTATGATCTTTTCACCAAAATCCAAGAATACGTTAAGAATACTATATGAACCTTTAAACTTAATTTCAAAATCCATTTTATTCAACCTCCTCTGTTAAATTCAAAACTAAGTATATTTTAACATTAAATAGTATATTTTAATATTTAGAAAAATACAAGATTTAATTTATAATTATTTTTTTATATACAAAACCTTAATTTTTTTAACACTGTATATGTTAGAATAAAATAGGTTAAGAATAGCAATATGAATTAGAGGTGGTTTTTTTTGAAAAAAGTTTTTATTATCATGGCAATTGCAATTGTGTTAGTTGTTTCTTTTGATATTTATGTTAATAAGGATTTTATTAATTTGGATTTAAAAGTGACCAATATAGTTCCGCATGAGATTACTGTGGAATTTGATTCTTGGAAACAATTAAAGGACTATTTTGAAAAGATAGGATACAATTCATTGGAAAAAGTGCCTAATATAATAGTTAAAAGATTTCCTAAAGATTTTAGTGAAGCGCCAGTCAATATTAGGAAAGAATTATTTGTTAAAGTAATGACTCCAATTGTTAGAAAAGTCAATAGTGAAATTCTCAATGAAAGAAATGAAATTATTCATGCTATTAAAAACGATCAATCTGAAATTTTAGATTATTATATGAACAAATACACTGCAAAAAATGTAGATGATTTATTGCTGAAAGTGGATGTAATTCCAGAGAATCTTGCTATTGCACAAGCAGCAGTAGAATCAGCGTGGGGGACAAGTAGATTTGCCATTGAAGCAAATAATATTTTTGGAGAATGGACATTTAAGTCAGGAACAGGAATAGTTCCCAAAAATAGACCAGTTGGTGCTACATATGAGATAGAAGTTTTTGATAACCTTCTTGAATCAATGAGAAGTTATGCTATGAATTTAAACAAATTATCCTTTTACGAAGACTTTAGATTAATAAGAGCTGGTAAAAAGAAAGGCCATCCAGCTGATGGCCTCCTAAGTTATTCTGAACTTGGAGAAGAATACATTAAAATTGTGAAGCTTGTAATAGAAAACCTCCCAATGTTATAAGACAATTATTTTATTTCTATCTTTAATATCTTTTAGAATATTCTTTGTATCAAAAACAAAAGGTACATTTTTAATTATTTTCTTATAATCCACTCCTATTGTATGACCAGCCGTAATTATTGCACCATCCATTTCCTTGAGAATATCATCATTTAAATCAATAGATTCATATTTTCTTCCGTTATGTTCAAAATAAGGGACAAATGGATCAAAGTAATAAATTTCCGCTTTCTTTTTTTCTAAAATTTCTATAACTTTAAGAGCAGGGCTTTCTCTTAGATCATCAATGTTTCCTTTATAAGCTACACCCAAAACAAGTATTTTAGAACCATTAAGAGGTTTTTTATAATCATTCAAAATATCAGATAATCTTTGAATTACATAATAAGGCATATCATCAGCAATTTGACCAGCAACTTCAACAAGCATGAGGTGTAAATCAAATTCTTTTGCCTTAAATGCTAAATAAAAAGGATCTATTGGAATACAGTGTCCACCGATTCCAGGCCCAGGATAAAAAGGCATATACCCAAATGGTTTTGTAGAAGCTGCTTCAATTACTTCCCAAATATTAACATCCATTTTTTCAGCTACCTTTGTCATTTCTTGTACAAGAGCAATATTAATAAGCCTAAAAGTGTTTTCTAAAATTTTTGTCATTTCTGCCGTTCTAGGAGAGCTAACTGAAAAAACAGGGGCTTCGAGGACATTTTCATACAATGCTTTAGCATGTCGAGTGCATTCTTCTGTTACGCCACCGACAACTTTGGGCGTGTTTCTTGTTTTGAATCTATTGTTGCCTGGATCAACTCTTTCAGGACTAAAAGCCAAGTAAAAATCTTTTCCAATTTCAAGACCAGATTTCTTTAAAATTGGTAAAACTATTTCTTCGGTAGTACCAGGATAAGTTGTACTTTCAAGAATAATAAGCTGTCCTTTTCTGAGCCTTTTTGAAATATCTTCTGAAGTTTTAATAATATAACTCAAGTCTGGTTGTTTAAATTTGTCGAGTGGTGTAGGAACACAAATACTAATAACATCGCAATCTTTCAATTTATCAAAATTTGTAGTTGCTGTAATTAATCCTTCATTAACAAATTTTTTTAATTCAGCGTCATTCACATCACCGATATAATTTATCCCTTTATTAATTAGGTTAACTCTTTTTTGTTGTATATCAAATCCTATAACTTTATAACCAGCCCTAGCTTTTTCTACTGCTAATGGTAGCCCAACGTATCCCAGTCCCATAACTCCTACAATTGCCTTTTTTTCTTGAATTTTCCCGTATAAAGTTCCTGCCATTTTATCCCTCCTGTTTTATTCATTCACTGACTGAATAATTATAACATGTTTTTTATTAAAAGAAAACCGAGTTGATAGAAATGAAATATTTGTTGATATAATATTAATAAATATAATTTTTCTGTAATTATGAAAATGCCTAAAAATAAACATTAATTCACGTTATAGAGGATTATAGAAAAAAATTTAATTTTTTTATTTGACGTAATATCTTAAATAATGTAAAATATTTGTAATCACTTTTTAAAAGAAGGGATATTATGAGAAAACATTGAATTTCTTTATTAATTGTTTTGTTTTAATGCGATTAGTTTTGCAACAATAAAAATAGCCTTAGTTATGTCTATTACTGGGGGAATTTCGGTTTTTGGAGAACTGGTTTGGTTAAATTAAGAAGATGACTTATAATATTTAATGGAATTGATATTATAAACAAACCTCCTTGTATAATAAATTTAACAGGTATAGCTTTAGTTCCTGAAGGTAGAAGAATATTTCCTAATCTAACTGTTTATGAAAATTTATTGATGGAAGCATATAAAAGAAAAGATAAAGAAAAATAAAGGAAGCTTTAGAATAGGTGTTTATGTTTTTTTCACGATTAAAGGAAAGAACCAACCAGCTTGGTGGAACTTTATCAGGTGGAGAACAACAAATGGTGTTTATAAGCAGAGCTTTGATGTCTAGACCAAAGTTAGTTATGATGATATGATGAATGAACCCTCTTTAGGCTTAGCACCTGTTCTTGTAAATAAAGTTTTTAATGTAGCTGGAAAAATAATTCAGCAAGCACTATTGTTTTATTAGTCGAGTAAAATGCTGCTGGTACCTTATCTTATTCAGATTACGGTTATATTTTAGAAACTGGTGAAATAGTTTTAGAGAGTTCGGGAAAAACTCTTTTAAAAGACGAAGATGTGAAAAAGGCTTATTTAGGTATATAGGAGGCAAAAGAATTTTGAAAAGCTTTATTTCCTTGATTCTTTTAATTATAATTTTAAGTACAGTTTTTTCTTTTAATCTTTGGTTTGAATTTGAATCTGATATAAAATCATTAAGATTTGAATTTAAAAATCTAATTTTTCTGCCTACGTTTTTTTTGGATAAAAGCATTCAAACTGCTTTTGAAAACAAATGTGATTGCTTTGTAATAAATTTTATCAATGGCATGAATGAAAGTGATTTTTTTCTACTTACAATAGGGCTTGCTGGAATTCAAATTTTTGACGATCCTTATACATCTTTTTCTATCATTGAAAGTGCTGCTATAACTACTTTTGTAACATATACTTTGAAGGTTTTAGTAGGCAGAGCTCGTCCAAATTATAACAGTTCCCCATATATTTTTAAACCTTTTAATTTTAAAAATGAATTTAGTTCATTTCCTTCTGGTCATAGCGCTCTTGCATGGGCAACATTTACACCAATAGCTGAAAAGTACAATAAAATATTTTATTTGATTCCTACAGTTTTTTCATTTTCAAGAGTTTTGGGAAATTATCATTGGACTAGTGATGTAATTTTTGGAGCAATTATTGGTCATTTAATTGGGAAGAATTTTTATAAAAACAAAAGCGTGCCTTGAGGCACGCTTTTACATAGTTTAATTATATTGTAAAATTATAGAATGGCTTTTCCTGTTTCCTTATCAAAAATGTGCATTACATTCATATCAAATACAATGTCAATTTTCTGTTCTTCTTTTGCTTCTGTTTTTGGATCAACAACAGCTACAAGTCTATCATCACCTGCTACTAAATGTAATATTGTTTCGCTACCTAATGGTTCAACAACATCAACCATTACAGCTGCAGTATTTTCACCTTCCACTGGTGCCATTGCAAACATTTTATCATAAATATTTTCTGGTCTTATTCCGAAAATAACATTTTTGTCAACATATTCTTCAAGCTGTTCTTCAAATTGCTTTGGTATTTTAAGTTTTAATCCACTGGATTTAATCCACAAACCGTTATCTTGAATAATTTTGGAATCTACAAAGTTCATAGCTGGACTTCCAATGAAACCTGCGACAAAAGTATTTGCGGGCTTGTTATAAATTTCATGTGGGGTTCCAATCTGTTGAATGACACCGCTTTTCATTACAATGATTTTATTAGCCATTGTCATAGCTTCAATTTGATCGTGTGTAACGTAAACAATTGTTGCTTCTAATCTATGATGTAATTTCTTTAATTCTGATCTCATTTGAACTCTTAATTTTGCATCCAAATTTGAAAGTGGCTCATCAAATAAGAAGACTTTTGGATCCCTAACAATTGCTCTACCTACAGCTACCCTTTGCCTTTGTCCACCTGAAAGTTGTCTAGGTTTTCTATCTAATAATTCTTCAATACCAAGAATTTTTGCTGCCTCTTTAACTCTTCTATCAATTTCATCTTTTGGAAATTTCCTTAATTTAAGACCAAAAGCCATGTTATCGTAGACAGTCATATGTGGATATAAGGCATAGTTTTGGAAAACCATAGCAATATCCCTATCTTTAGGTTCAACATCATTCATTACTTTTCCATCAATTTTCAAAGTACCTCTGGTGATTTCTTCTAGACCAGCTATCATTCTAAGAGTTGTTGTTTTTCCACAGCCTGATGGACCTAGAAGAACTACAAATTCTTTATCTTCGATTGTAAATGTAGCATCTTTTACTGCTTCTACTTTACCTTCATAGATTTTCCATACGCGTTCAAGTTCAACTTTTGCCATTAAAAAACACCTCCTAAAAATTAATCATCTTTTTCATTGAATATATCTTTAATATTTAATTTTCCAAAAAGCGAGGGATCACCTACATCTAATAAATATAAATCCCATACTTTATCTAAGAAATTAAGAATTTTTAAATATTTTTCATAATTTATTATTACTGAAGTAGGATGACCATTTTTTGTAATGACCACATCATCTTTTTCAGATTCTTCAATCACTTTAGAAAACTTAGCTTTTGCTTCAGCTAAACTGAAAAAAATGAATTTACTATTTGTCAAAATTTCCCCTCCTGACTATAATTATAGTCAAAAAAATTCAAGAAAATACCTGGGTTTGAAATTGTTACATTTGTGAAACTTCAAGTTAACACAAACAATGTAGAATTTGACCGAACGGTCAGTAAAAAAATGGAGGTGTTAAGATGCCAGTTGGTGGTATAAAAGGGATGATTTACAGACAAGCAGGGAAAATCGTTAACAGTGTTGTTCGAAAAGCTGATACTAAAACTTTTTCTAAGATGCTTTATACTGTTGCTGCATTAAGTAAAGAACCTGCAAAAAGCGGTTTAAAAAAATTAGGTTTAATGGCTGAAGAGGAACATCCAATGATTAAAAAATGGATTGAGATCTTCCAGAAGTCCAGCCCAAAGTGTACCGAGAAAATTATAAATAACCTTATTATTAACGAATTTGCGATTGGCGAACCGTTAAGACAAAAAATTATGGAAAAAGAGAAAGTAGTATTGCCCAAACTTGGAGTTATTAGTCCAACTTATGCTTGTAATCTCCAATGTATAGGATGTTACGCAGGTTTATATGGCAGAAAATATGAACTTTCTAAAGAAGAAGTAAGAAGCGTTTTGAAACAAGGTGAAGAATTAGGGATTTACTTTTGGATAATTACAGGTGGCGAACCATTTTATTGGCCATATCTTTTTGAGATCCTTGAAGAATTTGATCAGCATTATTTCATGATCTATACTAATGGTATTCTAGTTAATGAAGAAAAGGCAAAAAAACTTTCTGAACTTGGAAATGCTACACTTGCAATTTCAGTTGAAGGTTTTGAAGAAGAAACCGATTGGAGAAGAGGAAAAGGTGTTTTTAAATCAATTTTAACTACATGGGATAGGCTAAGAAGATATGGTGTTCCTTTTGGAGCAAGTGTTACAGCTACAAAGATGAACCACGATACAATTATGAAAGATGAATTTTGGGATTTCTTAGAAGAACATGGTGTTAGCTACACATGGGTTTTCCAATTTATGCCTGTTGGAATTAATCCAACTATGGATTTGGTGCCAACTCCAAAACAAAGATATGAAAGATTCTTTAAAACTGAAGAATTGAGATTGGGTGGAAGGTTTGCGTTTGTTGCTGATTTTTGGAATCATGGATTTTTAACACATGGTTGTCTTGCTGCGGGTGCGAAATATTTCCATGTCAACGCAAAAGGATATGTTGAACCTTGTGTTTTCCAACAGTTTGCAAAAGATAGTATCAGAGAAAAAACTTTACTTGAAATATTTAAGTCACCATTCTTTGAAGCATATAAAAGAATGATACCATATTCAAATAATTTATTCCGTCCTTGTCCAATTATTGATAATCCAAAGGTATTCAGAGCTATGGTTAAGCATTTTGATGCTATACCACAACATGAAGGTTCAGAAAGAGTAATAACTGAACTTGCACCTGAGCTTGATAAGTTGGCAGCAGATTGGAAGGTTTATGCTGATAAGCTTTGGTATGAACAAGGTTATGTAGAAAGATATCCAGTCAATAGAGGAATATATAATTATGAGACAAGAATGAAAAGATATGCAAATAAAGAAGAAGCTTTGAAAGTTGATAAAAAGCTGAATATTTAATCACCACAGGCTTTTATGCCTGTGGTTTTAGAGGTGTAAAAATTGGGTAAAAAATCCAATAAAACAAAACAAAAGATTTTGGAAGCTGCTAAAATAGCTTTTTCAAAAAAGGGATATGATGGAGTTAGTATAGATGAAATTGCGCAACTTGCAAATGTGCGTAAATCTTTGATATATTATTATTTTCCATCTAAAGATGTACTTTTTGAAGAAGTATGGGTTAATTCTATTGACGAGTTAGAAAATGAATTGTTTGGTAAAGAAGAAGAAACAGTGAATTATTCTATGAAAATTAAAAATTTTTTAAGGCGTTATATTGATTTTCTTACTAGTAAAAAGGCAATTTCAGAGCTTATAAGACGTGAAAAAGCAAATGTTTTAGATCAAGAGTCATGGAAAAATGCAAAAAAGAGATATGAAAGTTTCCTTCAGAAAATTGAACAGATGATATCCGAAGGAAAGAGAGAAAAATGTATTAATGAGAATGTTGAACCAGAAGTTGCAACAGAAATGATAGCAACTGTTGATTCGGTACCACGGAAAAATTTATTAAAACGTGTTGAACAAATGTTGTTAAAGGTTTTGTTAAAAGATAATGTTTGACTTTACATAAGGATTTTATGTGGTATAATAACAATGATATAATTTCAAAAAAAGTGAGAGGTGAGGAAAGTGAAAAAGGGAATACACCCTGAGTTGAAGCTTATCACAGTTAAATGTGCTTGTGGTGCTGAGCACAAGTTTTATAGTACAAAGGAAAATGTGAGGATCGATGTATGTTCAAGTTGTCACCCATTTTACAAAGGTAGCGGAGCTGCAGGAGCATTTGTAGATACTGAAGGAAGAATTGAGAAATTTAAAAAGAAATATAATTTAGACTGATAATGTAGTTGGGGGCTTTCGCTCCCTTAAATTATTTTTAAAACCATAGGGAGGTTTTGTATGTATGGAAGTTGGGCAAGTAGTAAAAGGAAAAGTAGTGGAAATTCTTAAATTCGGAGCAAACGTTGAATTAGAAAATGGAGAAAAAGCTTTTATTCATATTTCTAAAATAGCTCCAACGTACGTCAAATCTGTAAGCGATCATTTAAATGTAGGTCAAGAAATTGAAGGAAAGATTTTAGGGAAAACTCGGGATGGTAAGTGGGAGCTTTCATTAAAGTTAGACGAAAAAGTTAAAGATTCCCAAAAAAATACCCAACATGGAAATTCGGACTTTGAAAAGAAATTGGCCAAATTTATGAAAGACAGTGATAGGAAACATTCAGAGTATCGTAAAAGACTTGATAAAAAAAGAGGAAAGAAAAATAGACGATAAATAAAAAGGACGGGTTTAACCCGTCCTTTTTATTATTTTGCAAGTTTTGCTTTCTTTTTTGTTTTTTCAACTTTTTTACATATGTTTGCTGAACACACCTTTTTTTCAATATGTTCTAAGAATTCATTTTTAAAGTTTTCAATTAAAGAAAGTAAAGGAACTGAAAAACTTTGTCCAAGTCCACAAAGTGCTGTGTTTTTAGCAACGTTTGCAATTTCGATTAACTCTTCTAAGTCATTTTCAGTACCTTCAAATTTACTCATTTTTTCTAAGATTGCTACTGCTATTTTGGTCCCTTCACGACAAGGAGTACATTTCCCACAAGATTCGTGTTTAAAAAATTTCATAACGTTTAAGGCAATGTCCACCACACAATGTTTATCATTTACTCCCAGTATTACACCTGAACCTAAACTTACTCCATATTTTGCAAATGAATCATAATCAAGTGGAACTTCAAATTTGTCTGTTGAAATAAAGGTACCAGCTATTCCACCTGTTTGAACCATTTTTAATGTGTTTCCTCCAGCTACACCACCTGAAAGAGCAAGTAAATCTTTTACTTTAACTCCCATTGGTAATTCTACAATACCTCTATTTGAAAGATTTCCAGCAAAACAAAATACTTTGGTACCTGGAGAGCTTTCTGTCCCCATTGATTTAAACCAATCTGCACCTTTTAATATTATTGGAGGAATGTTTGCTAAGGTTTCTACATTATTAATTACCGTAGGTTTTTCAAATAAACCACTTTGAGGAGGATATGGAGGTTTTAATCTAGGTCTTCCTGCATGCCCCTCTAATGATTCCAAAAGTGCAGTTTCTTCTCCACAAACATAAGCTCCAGCTCCAAGTCTAATATATAGATCAAAACTAAAATTAGAATTTAAAATGTTTGATCCAAGAAATCCATATTCATAAGCGTCTTTTATTGCCTTTCTTAGATTCTCTACTGAACCGTAATATTCTCCACGAATATAAATATATCCTTTTGTTGCACCTACTGCATATCCAGCTATTACCATAGCTTCAATTACACTGTGAGGATCTCCTTCCATAATTAGTCTGTCTTTATAAGTTCCAGGCTCGCCTTCATCTGCATTACAAACTATGTATTTTTGGTCTGCAGGAGTTTTAAATGTAAATTCCCATTTCAATCCAGTTGGGAATCCTGCTCCACCTCTACCTCTAAGACCACTATTTTTTATTTCATCTATTATTTCTTCAGGTTTCATTTGTAAAGCTTTTGCTAATGCAAAGTAGCCATCTCTAGCTATATATTCGTCAATGTTCTTAGGATTTATTTTTCCGATATTTCTTGTAACAATTTTGTATTCTTTAGGTAGTTCTTCTGTTGTTAAATTTAAAACTTTTTCTTTATCAATTTCTAGTTCTAGTACTTTTCTACCTTTTAATATGTGTTCTTCAAATATTTTTAAAACATCTTCTCGGGTATTAACACTGTAATAAAGATTATCAGGCATTATTGCAATAGTTACACCGTTGTAATTACCAATTGTTCCTGTTTCAAGTACTTCAACAATTGTGTCCAAATTATGTTCTCTAATTAATTCATTTAAATATTTTAAAAATTCTTTGGCACCTAAAAGAATACTATTACTATCTACCGATACAAGAACAGTAATTGGTTTCATATTTTAGCACCCCCTTTAATTTTTCTTAAAATGTTGCGGACTTTTTCGGGGGTGAGATCTCCATAATATTCTTGATTGATCATAATAACTGGAGAAACTCCACAAAGGCCCAAACATCCAGTTTCTTCAAGTGTGAACAATCCATCCTCTGTTGTTTGTCCAAAATCAATTTTTAACTCATCTTTAATTGCTTGGATAATTTCTCGACCATTTACAACATGGCATGGAAGGCTTGTACACACTCTAATAACATATTTTCCACGTTGTTTTGTTGAAAACATCGTGTAAAACGTGAGAACTTCGTAAACCTTGGAAAGAGGAATTTTCAATTCTTGACTTACAACTTCAGCTGCTTCTTCTGGTATAAAGTTATTAGGTATTTTGTCTTGAATTTTATGTAACGTGTAAATTAAAATATCCTGTTCTTCTAATGTTTCATTTTTGGCTTGATGAACAATTTTCTTAATTTCATCTAAATTTATCATTTTTAGCGACCCCCCTTGTTCTAATCTAAAGCTGGTGAAACTTTACTGATTGCTCCAAACCTACAAACTTCTATACAACTTCCGCATTTAATACAAGCTTCCTGATCAATTTCATGAGGTTTTTTGATTTCTCCATCTATACAACTTGCAGGACATACTCTTGCACAAGCAGTACAACCTACACATTTGCTGGTATCAATTACATAACTTATTAAATTTCTACATTTTTTTGCTGGACAAGCTTTATCTCTAACATGGGCAATATATTCATCTTTGTAATATCTTAAAGTTGATAAAACTGGATTTGGAGCTGTTTGACCAAGACCACATAAAGATGAATCTTTAATAATATTACCAAGTTTTTCTAAAGTTTCGATATCATCTTCGGTACCTTCACCATTTGTAATTTTGTTCAATATTTCATACATTATTTTAGTACCTTCACGACAAGGTGTGCATTTTCCGCAAGATTCATCTACTGTGAATTCTAAGAAAAATTTAGCGACATCCACCATACAATCGTCTTCATCTAGAACAATCATTCCTCCAGAACCGATAATTGCCCCAAGTTGCGTAAGAGACTCAAAATCAACAGGTGTATCAAAATATTCTTCAGGAATTACACCTCCACTTGGCCCTCCTGTTTGCACAGCTTTAATTTTTTTACCAGTGGGAGAACCTCCTCCTATTTCATATATAAGTTCTCTTAATGTAATTCCCATTGGAACTTCTACAAGTCCAGTATTTTTGACTTTTCCAGCAAGTGCGAATACTTTTGTCCCTGGAGATTTCTCCGTACCCCATTGTCTGAACCATTGAGGACCATTTTTAATTATCGGTGGAACACATGCAAGAGTTTCCACGTTATTAATATTGGTAGGTTTACCCCATAATCCTTTTTGAGCAGGATAAGGTGGTTTAACTCTTGGTTGTCCACGTTTTCCTTCGATTGAATTTATTAAAGCGGTTTCTTCTCCACAGACAAATGCACCTGCACCAATTCTAATTTCAATGTCGAATGAAAAACCACTATCTAGAATATTTTCACCCAAAAATCCATATTCATGTGCTTGTTTTAATGCTTCAGAAAGTCTTTCAATTGCTATTGGATATTCTGCTCTTACATAAACATACCCTTTATTTGCACCTATCGCGTAACCAGCAATAGTCATTGCTTCAATAATAGTGTGTGGATCACCTTCTAAAATTGATCTATCCATGAAAGCTCCAGGATCGCCTTCATCGGCATTACAAATCATATACTTTTCATCGCCAGGCGCTTTTCTAGCAAACTCCCACTTTAAACCAGTTGGGAATCCTGCTCCACCTCTACCTCTAAGACCACTTTCTTTAATAGTATTAATCACTTCTTCAGGTTTCATTTCTTTTAAAGCTTTATATAGTGCAAAATAACCATCTCTTGCAATATATTCTTCAATATTAAGTGGATCAATTATTCCTAAGTTTCTAGTGGCTATTTTTACTTGTCTCGAGAAGAAGGGGATTTCTTCTTGGGGTTGTGGAACAATTTTACCTTTGTCTCCCTTATACAGATATTCTTCAACAATTCTTCCTTTTAGAAGATGTTCTTCAACAATTTTTTCAGCAGCTTTAGGAGTTAATTTCTGATAGTAAACTCCTTCCGGGTAAATTACCATCAATGGGCCAATACTACATGCACCCATACAGCCAGTTTCGACAATTTTTATAGCCTCTTGTAAGTTATATTCTTTTATTTTTCTTTCCAATGCATTTTTTACGCTTTCTTCACCAGATGAAATACATGCACCACCTGCACAAATTAAAATGGTATTTGTAGTTAGGGGCATATTTTAAACCTCCTTATTCTTCACCTTGTTTTACAATCAGATCACCAACTAAATCACCAGCAACAATATGTTGTTTTACAATCCTTTTTGCATTTTCAGGAGTTACATGACCATATGTAACTGGTATTTCACCTTCAATTTCAACTTTTATTGTTGGTTCAACTTCACAAAGACCCATACATCCAGATTGTACTACTTTAATATCTTCCACACTAAATTCATTTAATGCTTCAACGATAGCATTTAATGTTTCTTTAGCACCAGCAGCTATTCCACATGTCCCCATTGCGACTATAATTTTTCCTCTTTTACCTGATTCTCTCATTTTTACATTTTTTAACGTTTCCTCTTTAATTTTCATAAGTTCTTCTAAACTTTTAATTTTAGGCATTATTATCCCTCCCCTTTGTATTTTTTAAGAATACTTGGGACCATATCGGGTGTTACTTTTCCATAAAAATCTTTTTCACCAACAAGAACAACAGGAGCCATACTACAAGCACCTAGGCATCGAACTCCATGAACAGAAAATTTTCCATCTTTTGTGACTTCTCCTTCACTGATTCCAAGTTCATCCAAAAATCTTTCCATAACTCTATCTGCTCCTTTAACATAACAAGCTGTACCCAAGCAGATTTTTATCTGACTTTTTCCTTTTGGTTTCGTTGAAAAGAAATTGTAAAAGGTAACTACTCCATATACTGTGGCAGGGGAAATATTTAATTTATCAGCAACGTATTCTTGAACTTCAGGTGGGAGCCATCCAAATAATTCCTGTGCTTTGTGTAAAACATTAATTAAAGCTCCTTTTTTACCTTTAAAGTTTTGGATATAACTATCAAGCTCTTTATAGAGCTCGATATGTTTTTCACAAGTTTCCAACATGGCCACCTCCTATTCACATTTTAATCCAAAACAATTATAACATTAAAAGTAAAAAAATTCACATATAATTTGTTATTTTTACAAAAACATTTTTTTACATAATTTGAAATTAAAGCTTTTAAATGGAAAAATTAGAAAAATTTGGTAATTTTAATTGTTAAAATTTTTCACAAAATATATTAACTTTTAAAAAGACACACTTGTAATAGACTTACCCTCGAAAGTTGGACAAATAAAAAACATTAATGACTTTTCAAACGACTGAAAAACTAGTCAGTTTTTAAAACATTCTCCTCACACTCAAAAGGTTTAAGTGATTTCTTTTGACATCAATAATTTCCACTGATAATCTGTGCTGAAATGCAAAAAAAGATCAAAATAGTTTGTTTCATAATCAGATAACTTCATATTCTAGCAATAGTGTTTAAAAAAGCCTTTTTGTTAAAAGTTAAGACTAGGTTAGTTAAAACAAAATATCTGAGTTATTGGTAGTAGGGAAATTATAATACATTGAAAAAATAATCATCTTGATTCATTTTCAATTATTTTTCGTCATTAACCATTAATGTTTATTTATTTCGTTTTTCGAACAGAATTAATACTTGACCAAGGGGGGTACTTTTGTGTATCATAGTTAAGAACAAATTTGAAAACGATTTCATAATTTTAGTAAACTTACAAAGGAGGTTTCATTAGATGTTGTTCGAAGATCCCAGAACTCTGTTGAAAGATGAAATAAAGCAACTTGAGGAAGAAGGTTTTGATACTTCCGAAGTTGTGGATTCTTTAAATTGGTATTTAATAATGAACAGGCATTTTGACATAAATGATGCAAGGTACTTCTTTTATGAAATACTTAAAGATCTTTCTAAAAGAGAAGAATTTGGTTATAACGAACCTTCTGAATGGGAAAAAATTGTTTCTGAAAGTTCTTTTGAAATCTATGAAGCACCAAAATTTTCAGAGAAGGAATTGTTCAATAGAATTTATGGAGGCTTACTTGGAAGAGCTGCAGGTTGTATGTTGGGGAAACCTGTTGAAGGTTGGACAAGAGAAAAAATTCTTGAATACCTGAAAATAGCAGGAGAAGATCACTTGGAATATTACTTCCCAGCTATCGAAAATGATTCTGAAGAATTCAAAATATACTTCAAAGAAACATTGAGAAATAATTTAAAAAAAGCAATCAGGGATGATGATCTTGATTATCCAATTATTAATTTGAAAGTGTTAGAAAAATACGGAACAAATTTCACTCCTGAAAATGTTGGTCATGTTTGGCTTGAAAATCTACCTTTTGGACTGGTTTACACTGCTGAGCGTGCTGCTTATAGGAATTTAGTTATGGGTTTTAAACCTCCAGAAACTGCTACACACATGAATCCATATAGAGAATGGATAGGAGCTCAAATAAGAGGAGATATATTTGGTTGGATATCTCCTGGAGATCCAAAAAAAGCAATTAAAATGGCTTACGAGGATGCCAAGCTTTCTCATACAAAAAATGGAATATATGGTGAAATGTTTATTGCTGCTATGTTAGCAAATGCTTATATATATAATGATCCGAAAAAAATCGTGGAAGAAGGAATTAAATATATACCTAAAAATTCTAGACTCCATGAAGCCATAACGTTCGTTCTTAAGCTTTATGAAGAAACTTCAAAGTGGGAAAAAGCTTGGGAAAAAGTAATGGAAAAGTATGGAGATTATCATACAGTCCATACTATCAATAATGCCTGCTTTGTTGTTTTAGGACTTTTATATGGAGAAAAAGATTTTGGAAAAAGTATTTGTATAGCCGTTGAAAGTGGCTTAGATACAGATTGTAACGGTGCAAC
>Ga0190359_1000280_pt1 | contig 35247 bp, 36 predicted proteins | sample 48721823_MG_FD_161269 | JGI IMG/M metagenome (GOLD analysis project Ga0190359, IMG submission 161269) | Hydrothermal vent microbial mat bacterial communities from Southern Trench, Guaymas Basin, Mexico - 4872-18-2-3_MG | ecosystem: Environmental > Aquatic > Marine > Hydrothermal vents >... | reverse complement strand
TTTATTCCTGAATATTTGAGGCATTACATAATTACAATTCGGGAAAACTTATTAAAACAACGTTATGGCGGAGCTCAACCTAATATAAGCCAAACAATTATAAAAAATTTATTAGTTCCAAAACCTTTAATATTAGAACAAAAAGAAATCTCTAGAATATTAATGACATTCGATAAAAAAATAGAATTTCACCAAAACAAAAAACAAACCTTGACCGACTTGTTCAAAACACTATTACACGAGCTGATGACCGGACAGCGTAGGGTGAATGAAATTAATTTTGATAGAGATAAAAAGAAGCTGCTGATGGCAGCAGAGCCGGAAGTGAAATATAATAAGTCTTGAACTATGATTTTTTATGATTAAATGAGAACTATGATTATGGATAAGGTTGTAAATGAAAAATATAGATATTCCGACTTGACCGGCAAGATTATCGGATGTGCTATGGAAGTGCATAAAATATTGGGCAACGGCTTTCAAGAGGTCATTTATCAAAGAGCATTGGCTATTGAATTGTCACGGCAAGGACTTACGTTTTCAAGAGAGCATGAAATGCAGATTTATTATAAGGGTTATGATATCGGAACCCGGAGGGTTGATTTTTTTGTGGAAGAAAAGATAATGGTTGAGATAAAAGCAGTGATAACCCTTGAAGATGTGCATCTGGCACAAGCAATAAATTATTTGGAAGCGTACGGATTAGACATAGGTTTATTAATAAATTTTGGTTCTAAATCCTTACAATTCAAAAGGGTTATGAAGCCCCAAAATCATAGTCCATCAAAAAATCAGAAAAATCATAGTTCAGACAATGAGTAAACCATCAGAACATAAAAGCGTTCAGGCCCGCATACTAAAATATGCAGATGAAATCGGCTGGTCTGTTGTTTCCCGAACTGAAGCAGAAGAACGAAGGGGATTTGCTTCGACTACGCTCAGCACAGGTGATGCTACTGGCGTTTCACCAAGAGAGAAAGCAAAAAACGCATCATTGTTTTTTGTTGATACACTCTACGAAAAAGTAAAAGAATTCAATCCGTATTATGGGCGAGGGCTGAGCGAAGCCGAAGCCCGTAATGATTTGTTACGCAAACTCACTCGTCCATTGCCCACTATTCAAGGCAATCGTGATTTTTTACAGTATCTGCAAGGCGAAAGAACATTTTTTAGTTCAGAGGAAAACCGGGAATTTAATCTTGTTCTGATAAACTATGATGAACCGGATAAAAATATATATGAAGTAACTGAAGAATATTATTTATTTAACGGTCAATATGCCAACCGTGAAGATGTTGTTTTTCTAATCAACGGTATTCCGGTTTTAGTTATCGAATGTAAAAATGCCACTAAAGATGAAGCCATTGCTATAGGAATTGATCAAATAAGGCGATATCACAGAGAAACTCCCGAGTTTTTTGTTCCTGAACAAATATTTACTGTTACCGAAAGCATTGGTTTTTCTTATGGTGTAACATGGAATACTATCAGACGTAATATTTTCAATTGGAAAAGCCTGTCCCGGCTTGACGGGAAAGATGAAATTGGAAATCTGGAAGCAAAAATCAAATCATTTTGTGAAATCCGGAACATTTTAACCTATCTGAAGAATTACATAATATTTGCTGAAGAAAACGAAGAACTTAACAAATACATTCTTCGCCAACATCAGAAAATAGCTGTTGAAAAAGTAGTTGAACGGGCACATGATAAAACAAAAACAAGAGGTCTTGTCTGGCACACACAAGGGAGTGGCAAAACTTACACTATGATAAAAGCAGCGGAATTGCTATTTAAATCTCCAAAAAGCGAAAAGCCTACTATTCTGCTGATGATTGACCGCAACGAGTTAGAAGATCAGATGCTGAAAAATCTTTCTTCCGTTGGTGTAAATAATGTTGTTCAGGCAGAGCATATCAGGGACCTGCAAAAACTGCTTAAAAAGGATTACAGAGGAATAATTGTCAGCATGATTCACAAGTTCCGTGATATGCCGGCAGAAGTAAATAAAAGACATAACATTTATGTGCTGATCGATGAAGCACACAGAACCACTGGAGGTGATTTAGGTAACTATTTGATGGCAGCAATACCTAATGCGACTTACATAGGTTTTACCGGTACCCCTGTTGATAAAACAGTTTACGGAAAAGGCACATTTAAAACCTTCGGAATTGATGATGCTCCGCAAGGATACTTGCACAAATACTCCATTGCCAACAGTATTGAAGATGGAACCACCTTGCCGCTTTTTTATGGCATGGCTCCCAACGAATTGCTTGTGCCCAAAGAAATTCTGGAAAAAGAATTTTTAGAGCTGGCAGAAGCTTATGGTGTAAACGATATTGAAGAACTCAACAAGATTTTGGAACGGGCAGTCAATACACGTAACTTTCTGAAAGGGAAAGATCGTGTTATAAAAGTTGCAGAATATGTGGCAAAACATTTTACAGAAAATGTTGAGCCAATGGGTTACAAAGCTTTTCTGGTAGGTGTTGACCGCCCTGATTGTGCCATGTATAAAAAAGCTTTGGATAAATTCCTTCCGCCTGAATATTCAGAAGTGGTTTATACCGGCAACAATAACGATACGGAAGAATTAAAACAATATCATCTTGACAAAAGAACCGAGAAAGAAATACGAAAGAATTTCACCAAAATTGATGAGTTCCCCAAAATTCTGATTGTTACCGAAAAACTGCTTACCGGCTTCGATGCTCCGATTCTCTATGCCATGTACCTTGACAAACCAATGCGAGATCATACATTGCTGCAAGCAATAGCAAGAGTAAACAGGCCTTATGAAAATGAGCAAAAAGACATGGTAAAGCCGCACGGTTTTGTTTTGGACTTTGTCGGCATCTTTGAAAATCTTGAAAAAGCACTTGCTTTTGACAGCGAAGAAATCAATGCTATTGTTAAAGATATTGTTCTGTTGAAACATTTATTCAAAGCTAGGATGGATGAGAATGTTCCACTTTACCTGAAACTAATTACTCGAAACTTCAATGATAAGGATACTGACAACCTGATATCCTACTTTAGAGACAAATCAAAGAGAAAAGAATTTTTCAAGCTCTACAAAGAAATTGAAATGCTTTATGAAATTATTTCACCTGATAAATTCCTGCGTCCGTACATTGATGATTATGTGACACTATCAGCCATATACAAAATTGTACGTAATGCATATGCAAGACGAATTCAAGTTGACAGAGAGTTTCAGCGGAAAACAAATGATTTGATTCAAGAAAGAATTTCTGGTACTTATCCAATGCCGGGTGATGAGTATTTTGAAATAAACGAACAAGCCATTGAATACATTAAAAACCAAAATAAAAACCAAAACACAAAGGTCATAAATCTGATAAAAAACATTGAAAAAATAGCGAAAGAAAACTCAGATGACCCGTTTTTGATAAGCCTGAAAGAACGAGCGGAAGCGGTTGAAGAACAATATGAAAACAGGCAAATAAGCACGCAAGAAGCTTTAGATGAAATTCGGAAAATTTATGAAGATGATATTAAACGAAAAAAAGAGCAAGCAGAAAAAGGATTTGATAGTTTAACATTCTTTATTTACCGCACACTAATTGACAAGGGATTATCAAATTCAGAAGATACAACCAAACTAATAAAAGAAGAGTTTGTTAAAAATCCAAATTGGAAAACAAGTGAAAAGGAATTGAGGGAATTACGGAAAGGTGTTTATTATGCAATACTTGCAGAGGAAGACGATATTGACAAAGCGGCCACAATTGTTGAAGATTTATTTAACCATCTATTCATTGCATACGATTTATAATTATGACTAAATGGAAAAATAAAAAAGAATTTAAAGAGCAAGTAAGAAAACTTGCTGAAAAAATGGATATTAAAATCAAATCTTTGGCAGTACGCCCAATGAAAAATAAATGGGCTTCTTGTTCAACGGTTGGTAACATGAATTTCAACAAACAGCTTTTAGAACTGGATAAAGAATTGGGAAATTATGTAATTGTTCATGAACTATTGCATTTTAACGTTCCAAACCATGGAAAGTTATGGAAAAGTTTAATGACAGCTTATCTGGGAGATTATGAAAAAATTGAATTGAAGCTAAAGCAAATAGCAAGTGAAGAGAAAAGCCGATTCTAATTCCAAGCACATTTGCAATTCGCACAATCCATCACACGATCCAAAAATTGCGAAAGAGCTTGTAATGCCACCGCAGAAAAAAGGAATTGGCGAACATTTAATAAAGTCCGGAATGAAGAAAGCCAGCCCCTAACAAAAGCTATACGTAATGCGGGCGAAAGTGATAAAATTGTAAGATTTTGAATAAAAATAAACGACATAACGATTTGGAAATAAGGTGCAAGAAAACCCGCACTGCTCATAGCCAAGACCGTTAACAGAATATTTGAAAATTTTTATTGCTCTTAATTCTAAATTCCTTAAATTTAAGGACATAAATTAAGAGCAGTGTTTAAAATAGGTTGTAAACACAAAGCAGATTGTTAATTAATAACAGATTAACAGGAGCAAGAGAAAAACCGGGAAAAACCAAAGGGGAAAATATGCACAATGATAAAATTGTTATGGAAGGACTTACTTTTGACGATGTTCTTCTGATTCCGCGGGAATCGAGCGTTCTTCCGCGGGAAACAGACTTAAAAACAAGGCTTACAAGAAATATTTCTATAAATATTCCTATTCTCTCGGCAGCAATGGATACTGTTACGGAATCGCGTCTTGCAATTGCAATTGCAAGAGAAGGTGGTATAGGAATTATCCATAAAAATCTTCCTGCAGAAGTTCAGGCTGCTGAAGTTGATAAGGTAAAAAGATCAGAAAGCGGAATGATTTCAGATCCCATACATCTTGAACCGGATAAAAGCATAAGAGATGCTTTGTCAATTATGCGTGAATACCATATATCCGGTATCCCTATTGTGGAGAATGAAAAACTTGTAGGAATCCTTACAAACCGTGATATCCGGTTTGAAACACACCTGGATCAGCCGATTAAAAATGTAATGACAAAGGATAATCTTATAACTGCCAAAGTGGGTACAAGCCTTGATCAGGCAGAAATAATTTTACAGAAAAACAGAATTGAAAAACTGCCTATAGTTGATTCCGCGGGAAAACTAATTGGTCTGATTACAGTTAAAGACATTCAGAAAAGAAAAGCATATCCAAATGCATCCAAAGACAGTACCGGAAGACTGCTTGTGGGCGCAGCTGTTGGTACGTCCAAGGGGACTCTTGAGAGAGTGGAAACGCTGATTGGCGCTGGTGTTGATGTTATATGCGTTGATACTGCTCACGGCCATTCTGCCGGAGTACTTGAAATGATTAAAAAGATAAAGAGTACTTTTAAAAATATTGATATTATAGGCGGAAATATTGCTACAAAAGAAGGCGCAGAAGCTCTTATTGATGCAGGAGCTGACGGTGTTAAAGTAGGAGTGGGGCCCGGATCAATATGCACAACAAGAGTTGTTGCAGGAGTAGGTGTACCACAGATAACTGCTGTTATGGAAAGTGCGGAAGTGTGCAGAAAAAAAGGTGTACCGCTGATTTCTGACGGCGGCATCAGGTATTCAGGTGATATAGCAAAAGCAATAGCGGCAGGTGCGGATTCTGTTATGCTGGGATCTCTTCTTGCAGGCGTTGAGGAGAGCCCCGGAGAAATTGTTCTGTGGGAAGGAAGGACTTTTAAGGTTTACAGAGGTATGGGATCTCTTGGAGCAATGAGTGCAGGAAGTTCAGACAGGTATTTTCAGGAAAATTATGATGAAAGTCAGAAATATGTTCCCGAAGGAATAGAAGGCAGGGTTGCATACAAAGGTAAGTTATCAGATATAGTTTATCAGCTTGTGGGAGGTGTGAGATCTTCCATGGGATATTGTGGTGTAAAAACTATTCCGGAATTTCAGGATAAAACAAAATTTGTACGCATAACTTTTGCAGGAATAAAAGAGAGCCATCCTCACGACGTTACAATTACAAAGGAAGCACCGAATTATCAGCGGGGATAAAAAAAGAAACCGAGACCTTTCTACGGCCAAGTTAGGGGGAGTCACCGGCTGTAGAAATAGTACCCGGTTTCTAATGACTTAAGATCAATAACAGACTAAAGATTATTGATTCTTTTTGACAACTTTGATTTAATATTTGCGGCTTTATTCTTGTGAATAATGCCTTTTTGAGCCATTTTGTCAATTACAGAAGTGGCTTTTTTAAATTCGTTCATACCGGTTTCTTTATCAGTAGCGGCCTGAACCTTTTTTATAGCTGTTTTTAGTACTGATTTACGAATTTTGTTTCTCAGTCTTCTTCGTTCGCTTTGTCGTACCCGTTTTTCTGCTGACTTATGTTGCGGCATAATCTCCTCATTTTTAATACTTCCAAAAGCGGTTAAATATACAAAAACATACGTATTTTGTCAAGAGCTTAATACCAATGGTTCAAAAAAACTTAAACAAAGTATGTGAGTAGTTGATTTTTTTATTCTGATTTCCGGCTTCATCATTGTTTGAATATTGTTGTAATAGATAATTGATTTGTAAACAGGAAAATAAAATCATTTAATTGTAAAATTTATAGTATACCAATTCCGGGAAAATGTTGTACCAGCATAATTTCAAATAATCGGAATAAAAATATTGCTTTATTTTTTCAAATAAAGTTTTAAATTGTTCTATAGTTGAAAATTTTATTACATTTAAAATAATACTCTGTTAAATATCGGGGATAAATATGAAAAGACCCGTGCAGACAAATTTGTTTGATTTTACAGAAAATGAATCGGACAAGCAGCGAATAAAGGAATTAGATGATCTGATTAAAAAAGCATTAAAAAAGAACGACTATTCTGCTGCCAAAAGACTGACTGATGAGCAGAGATTATTGTTAAACAAACTAGTCAGCGGAGATTCAGATAAGAAATGAAAAAAACTGTTGTTACTGTTAAAAGAAAAGATGATTGCAGAGATATTCCTCTACCTGAATATCAAACCAAAGGTTCTTCAGGTATGGATCTCAGGGCGGCTGTTGATGAGCAGGTTATTATTAAGCCCGGAACTATAAGTTTGATTCCAACAGGATTATATCTTGCTATTCCGGAAGGATATGAGGGACAGGTCAGACCAAGAAGCGGTCTTGCTTTAAAACATGGAATAGGTGTTTTAAATGCTCCCGGAACAATTGATTCTGATTACAGAGGTGAAGTTTGTGTTATTTTGTTTAACTTCGGGAAAGATGATTTTATAATAAAACGAGGTGAGCGAATAGCACAGCTCGTAATAACAAAATTTGAATCTGTTTTACTGGAAGAAGTTGACAAATTAAACAGCAGCCGCAGAAGCAGCGGCGGTTTCGGTTCAACAGGAAAGTAATTTATTAATGCGTGACACACAAATTACTTTAAAAGATATTGCAAAGAAATTAAAGGTATCAACATCAACTGTATCAAGAGCATTAAGGCATCATCCCGATATAAGTCAGGAAACAAGAGAAAAGGTTGAAGCACTTGCAAAAAAGCTTGATTATCATCCTGACAGTATTGCACAGAGCCTGAAAAAGAGAAGAACAAACACAATAGGCGTTATTGTTCCTGAGATCAAACATGATTTTTTCTCTTCTGCATTAAATGGGATTGAAGATATTGCATATTCGGCAGGTTTCACTATTATTGTGTGCAAATCAAATGAAGATTACGAAAGAGAAAAGATAAACACTCATGTTCTGATTTCAAACAGAATTGCAGGACTTGTTGCATCGGTTTCTCAAACCACAAAAAATTCCGAACATTTTAAGCTTCTTCAGCGCAGAAATATACCGGTTGTATTTTTTGACAGAGTATGCGATGATATAGACGCGACAAAAGTAATAGTTGATGATTACGGTGGGGCTCTGACTGCAGTTGAGTTTCTTATTAAAAAGGGATATAAGAGAATTGCCCACATCGGCGGACCGGAGTACCTTTCGTTAAGCAGAAAGAGGCTTAAAGGATATCTTAATGCACATAAGCGTCATAATATACAACCTGACGAGTCCCTGATAATTAAAGGAGGTATGAACGAAGAAGATGGTGTTATAGGAGCCAAAAGGCTGTTTAAATCTTTAAACCGACCGGATGCAATTTTTGCTGTTAATGATCCTGTGGCAATAGGTGTTTACATGGCAGCAAGAGAATCCGGGATAAAAATTCCAGATGACATAGGTGTTGTAGGGTTCAGTGATAATGCTATAGTTTCATTGATTGATCCCCCATTGACAACTGTTTCACAGCCAGCGTACGAGATGGGAGTTACTGCTGCGAAGATGCTGCTTGATGAGATTAATAACCCCGAAAAAGATAGACGCCATAAAATAAAAACATTAAGAACAAAACTTATTATAAGAGATTCAGCTTGATATCTATGCTGGAATTACGATGAGTTTGATTATAAATCATATAATTCTGACCTTTTACTTCTGTTTGTTTTATTGAATTTATTAAAAAGTAAATTGTACTGCAATTTGTATATCTTTACATGTTATATCTGACCTTAGATATCCAAATCCCTGATGAGTAAAATTTTCTCTATGTATAGTAAAAAATAAACACTTTTATTTCAATATGTGTACAATTTTCAAAAATATTTTAATCCTGAAATAATTCGTTTTCATGGTAACATATTGAAAATATATTTCTTAGGATGAGCTGTTGTCAAATTGCTGCTTTATGGCATGTTAATTGCTCATAAAAAAAGTAAAGGTACAGTTTAAAGAGGAAAAATGCCTTCAATTCATAACAAAAAAATCCGCTTTTTATTCTCGGTCAGTCTTTTGTCTATAAGTCTGATGTTAATAGGTATGCAATTCGGACTTATGAATAGTGTGTTTGGCTCGCAAAGAGATAATAATAAAAATTTAAGTGACATTGACATCGCTCTTCAGCAGATTAATTATGATCTGTCAAATATACAGCAAATCATTTTTGCACAGCCAAAACAGATTGTATTTATTGATAAGGACAATACAATAAATAAATACTCATATGAATATAATACAATATGGAAAAACGGAAATCCTGTTGTAACAGATGTCTATTCATTTAATTTTGAATACAGAACGAAAACAGGAAATCTTATTATCACTGCACAGAAACAACTTTCCAGAGTTGCTTCTGTTGCCTATATTACCAGTTTTTACAAAAACCAGAAAGAATTATTTAAAGATTCCAAAATAGAGCTCGCCTTTAATAATTAATTCTATCTTTTTTTGAAAAAATCCCAAAAAATATTTTGTCTTTATTTAAACTTATCCTATATTAAACTAATAATCGTTGATTTTTTAATTTAATTACAAAACAATTAATTGGTAAATAAAGGGAGGTCTTTATGGGGTTTAGTATTGATTCCTTAAAGAAAGTTGCAGAGGGAAAAACCAAAGTTATTTATGAGAATCCTTCTGATCCGAAAAGTGTTTACATGGTTTTTAAAGACGATATCACTGCAGGAGACGGGGCAAAACATGATGTGATTAAAGGGAAAGCAATTACAGACTGGAAAACCAATAAGGATATTTTTGAGTTTTTAAACAGATGCGGAGTAAGGACACACTATATCGACAGTCCGGAACAAAGAGTCAGCTTAGTAAAAAAACTTGACTTTAAAATAAATCTGGAAGTTGTTACACGAAGAGTCGCAGCAGGCTCAATACTAAAGTGGAGTAACGTTAAAGAAGGGACATGGTTTGATCCTCTTATCACACAGTTTCACTATAAAGATGATCCGCTTCATGATCCCATGCTTGATGATGATTATGTTGATTACATAATTAAGGCAAAAGAGGGCGGACATATTTATCAGGAGATGAGAGATATAAACGCAGAAGTATTTGTTTTTCTTGAAAAAGCTTTTTCTCAATTCGGTATCCAGCTTGTTGATATGAAACTTGAATATGGTCTGATTGAAAATAAGGTTACACTTATTGATGAGATCAGCGGAGGCTCATTCAGACTTTGGCCGTACAGAACTGAAAATCCTAATTTGAACCAGGAAAATGTTTTGTCAGAACTTAATCCGGATGCAAGATTAGACAAAGATACTTACAGAAAAGGAGAATCATTAGATAAAGTTCAGTCCAAGTTTGAGGAAATTGCGAAAATTACAGATTCTTTTAAAGATATATCTGTTTGATCCTTTTGCGGTAAATGAAAAGAGTAGAACAAGATTTATCTTATGTGATATAAATATTTAAGTCAGTTAGATAAAATTAATATTTTTGGGTTTTACCGGTTATATGGAGCTTTTCTATGAGAGAAGATTTTAAAATACGTCGTGCTGTCCTGGATGATGCGGAAATAATAGCAAAATACAATATTCTGATGGCTGAAGAGACCGAAAGTAAAAGACTTGATTTTAATGTTATTTTTGACGGTGTAAAGAATTTAATGAAAATGAGCAACTACGGATTTTACGTTGTGGCTGAAGTAAACGGAGAGATCGCAGGAACGCTCATGATTACGTATGAATGGAGTGATTGGCGTAACGGTCTTTTTTACTGGATACAGAGTGTATATGTTCATCCTGATTTCAGAAGAAAAGGTGTGTTTAAAGGAATGTATAAATATGTAGAGAAAATTGCTGCAGATGATCAAAAATCCTGCGGTCTGCGGCTTTATGTTGAATCCGGAAATCACCAGGCAAGAAAAACGTATAAAAATCTCGGAATGAAAGAGACTTCATACAGACTTTATGAATATATATTTTAGGAATGATGAAATTTTATTTGATTTTAATTGAAATTTTTATAAGTTGTTTATAAGTGATTAATAAATGTTTTTCAATTAATCCTTATTTGTAATATATTAGTTCAGGCCTGTATATTATTTGAATAAAAATACAGTAATCGTTTGATGTCGGTTAAGTAAATATCTTGAAGCTTTTTTGTCTTTGGATTTCTATGATGAGAGCAATTATGTCGGATTTGGACAGAAGAGATAAGAAAAAGGCTGAGAGTAGTATTTTGTTTAAGAAGTCATGTGTAGTGACCTTATCGTTGTTTATTGTTATTTTCTTTTTATCAAAAAATTATACAAAAACAGAAAAAATACCGGTTTTGACATTTATTGATGTTTTTACAGATGTTCCCCTTACTGATACAAGAGGATCTATGCCGCGACCGCCTGACCTCCCAAAGATTCCGATACCAGTTGAAGATGATTATGTGCCTCCTGACGAGACAATTCCTGATACGGATTTTAAAATAGAAGACAGTATCTCCTTGTTTGACGGCAATAGTCCGAATGGTTTGGGTGCAGGTGCCGCTGCTCCAAGACCAATTCTTGAAGTAGTCCCGTTCTATCCTGAAAAATTACGTAAAAAGGGTATAGAGGGGATTGTGATAGTTGATATACTTGTAAATACTGAAGGTGAAGTTGATAGCGTAAAGATCATAAGCAATACTTCACAAAGCAGAGAGCTGGAGAAGTATGCAAAGAGCGCTGCTTATAAAACAAAATACATACCTGCAAAACTGGGAGGTGATATTGTGCCATTCTGGCTCAGAAGAAGCTATACTTTTTCCAGGAAAAGAAGATAGGGGGTGGATATGAAAAAGAATAATATAGTGTTGCTTTTTATATCAGTTTTAATGCTTTCCTCTGTAAAGGTGAGTTTCGGGCAGACAGATGAACTTATAAGCAAAGAGGAGCTTAATAAAAAAAAGAACGAGTATAAAAAAATACTTATTTCAAGACCGGATGATATTGGTGTTCAGCTAAAATATATAGGCGTTTTATTTGATCTGAAAGAGTGGGGTGCGATTGAGACTTATGTACCGGGTATATTAAAAAAGTACCCGGATAATAAATTTGCTCATTATGTTTATGCTATTGCCGAAAGAGAGATCGGCAAGTTCAGAGCTCCTGTTTTGAGAATAATATCATTTAAAAAATCAGAAAAACACTTTAAGAAATTAGCAGAAATAGATTCTCTTTACAGGGATGTTTATTTTCAGTGGGCATTATTAAAAAGGATAGAGAAAGAATATATAGAAGCAGTAGAGCTAACAAAGAAGCAACTGCAAATAACGCCTCGTGAAACCGAGATGAGAAGGAAGATATTTCATTTTTATGATTATTTTCTTGAGCATCTCTCTCCTGATTCATGTGAGAAATATCTGGTTTCCCAAAATACTTATTATGATAAATATGCGCTGGGAGAACTTTACAGGAGAAATAAAATTTTACCGGCTGCAGATTCACTATTTCATGCGTTGTTATACGACCATGGTGAAATTGAGATTCAGCCGGTCCTGTTATCCATTGTAAGATTAAGAATACAGCAAAATAGATACAAAGAAGCGGAAAAATACTATTGGATGGCTGTAGATAGTATAAAAACAAAAACAGAAGCTGATTTAGTAACAGAAGAACTTATTTATATTGTACATCCTGAGGAATATAAAGCTTTAAAAGGTTATAAGAATTTTGATGAATTAAAAGAAATTATAAGATACATGTGGACAAAGCGAAATTTAATGCCTGCAATGGAATATAATTCCAGGTTAATTGAACATTATAAAAGACTTATTACTGCAGAAGAAAACTACAGATATGACGGATTAAGACATGTACTGCAGAAATCAGACAAGGTTAATGAAATAAAATTTCCGCCGTGGTATTATGAAAATTATAAGTTTAACGATCTGGGACTTATATACATTCGTTATGGTAAGCCCGATGATGAGGCTATAGCCTTTGGATCAGGGATGCTTCCTAATAAATCATGGCTTTACAGAAAAAGACGCGACAGGAATAAACTGATTTTTCATTTTTATGTCGCAAAAGACGCGCCTCCTGATTACTGGACGTTAAAACCCATGTTAAATTTTGTTGGGGAGTTAGAAAATTTATACGACTGGGATACAAAGTATTTTACTCTGGCGCAGTCTTTAAATGCTACTCAGAATAAACTAACAGGTATGGATTTAGATGCAATGGGACGTGGGCAAGGGTCAGCTGTTTCAGCCAGCTCATATATCGGTGATTTGAAAACAGATCGGTTAAGTGATGTGGATTTTGCAATGAAACACGATGAACAGAGATTCTCAAAAAGCACTACTGTACTTCCGATGTTTAATGTAGCAAACATGTTCAAAAGAGATGATAAGAGGGTATTAACGGAATTTTCATATTCAATAAGCAAAAAGGATTTGTTCAGAAAAATAAAAAAAGATACTGTTTCCTTTGAAGCAGGTATTACGGTATTTGATAAGCATATGAAAGAAGTATATAAAAAACTGAAAAAATTTAAATTGGGAAGAAAAGAAAAAAATAAGCTGATATACAGGAAACAGTTTATTGACAGTTTTAAATTTTCCGTTTATCCGGGTGACTATAATATTGCCATTCATTGCAGAATTCCCCAAACAGAGCAGTTAAACGGAAGCAGGTTTCAGTATAGTATCCCAGGATTTTCAGAAGGCAAGCTTCAATTAAGTACATTAATGCTTGCATACGATATAAAACCTATTAATGATACGAAGTCCAGATATAAAAGTAACCTGAAAATTGTTCCGAATCCGAGTTTAAAGTTCAGAAGAAAGGACCTTTTGTTTGTTTATTACGAAGTTTACAATTTAAAAAAAGGGGAAAATGGTAAGACCAATTACACTGTTACATTCAGTATTAAACAAAACAAAAATTCTTCCGGTAAAAAAGTATTAGGAATTTTCGGATCATCACAATCATACACAATATCTGTTAAAAATTCATATTCCGGCAAGAAAAAGAATGATTCAAATTATATTAGTTTTGATATCTCCAGAGCAGGTAAAGGAGATTATATTATGGAAATTGTAATCCGCGATAATGAAAATAATAATCAAGCAAAACAGAGTGTTAAATTTATCATTATTTAAAGAGGTTAATGTATGAAAAGAAAAAATTATATTTTTATCCTGTCTGTTCTTATGTTTGCCGGGTGTGCAAAGATGCCTACACCTACTCTGGATATAATTATTTACAGATATATTCTTACGACTCCGAAAGATTATTCTGCAAGTAAGAGTTATCCCTTAATTATATTCCTGCATGGAGGTGGAGCATGTGTAGATTCTGTTAATAGTTATAATGCATTTGGTCTTGGAAAATATGCAGAAGAACATGATGATTTCCCGTTTATTGTATTTGCACCGCAGGCATGTGATAAGGAATTTGATCTTGATGTTGTATGGAAAATGGCAATGGATTTAACGCATACGTATTCTGTTGATTTAAACAGAATCTATGTAACCGGATTCAGCCAGGGGGGGTACAGCACTTATGAACTTGCTTATGAACACCCAGACAGCATTGCTGCAATAGCACCTGTTGCCGCCTGGTGGAAACCTCATCTTGCATCAAGTATCAAAGATGTTCCTGTCTGGATTTTTCATGATAAGGGAGACCCTGTTGTACCATATACTGATGCACTTGATATGTATAATGCTTTGGTAAATGCAGGATGCGATGTAAATTTCACTGTATATGAGAACAACTCACATTCAGGCTGGTATGAAGCGTATCAAACAGATGAGCTCTATATTTGGTTCCTTCAACATTCGATTTCAAACAGGGGGGGAGAAATAAAATGAAGAAAAAAAGAATTGTATTTTTTGTTATTGCTATAATTTTTTCTCAATTTGTTAATATATACCCCCAGACACAGAGAAGATTTTTTATAAAAAAACAAAAACCATACAGTTTTTCCCTGTTTGCAGGATCAGTAAGAGGTATGGGAGGATTGGCACGAATCCGTATTATTAAGAAAATTAATGCTGAAGTGATGGTAGGAGTGTCAACATTTATTAACTCAAGATATTTAAGCCCTTATCCCGGAAGCATTATAAGTTTTTCGTCACGATTGAGATATGTTTTTATGAAACGAACCTATTTGGCTGGTGGATTTTATACAGGAGTTTTTAATATCACAGAGGATATTGATCTGTCGCAACTAATAAAAACAATAAACGGTTATTCTGTATCATTAGGACTTAGAAATTTTCCATTTGATAAATTCAATCTGGAGCTTGGTGCTGTTTTTGGAATTCCTGAACGAATCTCTTCAATTGTGTCAGAAGCGGGAAAACCTGTTTTACGCGTAACAGCAAATCGTGAACCAAGGGAAATTTCCTTTTTACCACTTATAACAATTATGTATGAGTTGTAAAATGCAATGGATTTTACACAATTTTTCAGTTTCTAACTATTATCTCTGATATGTTCAATTTACCTGAATTAATTGATTTGATGCCCTTTCTGTTTATTGTTACGGAAAGGGCATTTAAAAATTTATTACAGAATGGAGTTTATTTATAAATACTGAAAATCAGGACCAGAGTGTCGAAATTTATATGCAGAAGAGGAAGAATTGAACAGGTATTTATTTAATAGATCTTACTTAATTATTATAACTTCAATAAAAACAATCCAATTTTAATGTGATAAACTGGCAGGAAATTTGCTATAAAAATAAATGTAATCATTCCCACAGAGTGATGCATTTCAATCTCCTTTCCTCTTCTAATTAAAAGCCGTTGTATTGTACAACGGCTTCTCTCCTTATTAACCTTTTTAATTTTATTTTCTTGATTTTGTCACATAAATCTTTTATTATAACATCGTTGAATTCAGAGTAAATTTCCTGAAAATATTTGTGGAGAAATTTGTATGCAGATTACACATTACAGTGAAATAACACCTGAGCAAGTTATTGGCGACGGTATTAAAGGTACAACCATAAGGTGGCTAATTTCCAAAGCAAAGGGGGCTCCGAATTTTGCGATGCGTTTATTTGAGGTTGAACCAGGAGGATTTACACCTCTGCATACACATGAATGGGAACACGAGGTATTCATTTTAAGCGGAGAAGGAAAGGTTTTTAACGAAGGTGAATATATTCCTGTAAAGCCCGGAACCGCTATATTTGTTCCTTCTATGGAAGAACATCAGTTCAGAAATGATGGTAGTACGACCTTACAATTCCTTTGTCTGATACCAGTATATGCTGAGAAATAAATTTGCTTATGAGAAACAGACTGTTTGCAAACTACATTGTTTTTCTGATTTTTTCGTGTTTTTTTCTAACAGAATTTTTACACAGCCAGATAATTGATCTGTCTGTCGAAAAACAACTTAATCTTCATTTTGTCTTCATAAAGGGCGGTACTTTTGAGATGGGGGATCTGTGGGGTGCAGGTTACAGTGATGACGAAACCCCTGTTCACATCGTTAATGTAAACTCTTTTTTTATAAGTGATTGTGAGGTCACTAATGGTATGTTTTCCGAGTTTCTGAATGAGGTTGGCAATCCTTATGAAAACGGTTCCTTTTGGATTGATATCAATGATCCGGACTGCAAAATAAAGTTCTATAAAGGTGTGTTCATGCCAAAGATAGGATTTGAAGATCATCCTGTAGTTGAGATAAGCTGGTACGGAGCAAAAGCTTTTGCAGAATGGTTGGGATGCAGACTTCCAACTGAAGCAGAATGGGAGTATACAGCAAGGGAAAGGGGAAAAGAAATAATGTTCCCTACAGGAACTACACTTACCTTTGATCAGGCTAATATTAAAGGAGTAGCGGGTCTGGACAGATGGGACATAACTGGTGAGATAAAGTATTTCCCCCCAAATAAATTTAAAATATTTGATCTGGCGGGTAATGTGTGGGAATTATGTTCCGATTGGTATGAGCCTGATTACTATTCATATAGTAAATATAATAATCCTGCCGGCCCTGACACAGGGAAGGTTAAAGTTATGCGGGGCGGGTCATGGAAATATTCAAGATGGAATTGCAGAACTTCCGCAAGAGGAATGTTCAGACCAAATGAAACAAGAAGTGACGTTGGTTTCAGAATTGTTATGGATATTGATGGTGCGGGGGAAAAATGATGCTCGGTAAAAGAGATTATTATAGTAAACTTATTGAAAAATCTCTTTGTATTTCATTATTGTTATTTGTTTTATTATTTTCAATCTCAAAAAAACATCTAAAAAAAAATATAGTCAGTGTTCAGGTAAAAAAGGTGAAAATAGTAGTTGAGGATCTCCCGCCGATTACAGGAAAAAGAAAACATAAGGAAATGCCTAATGTACCCAGCGTCCCTATACCGACTGAAGATGATCTTATCCCTGAAGATGTGACCATTGAAGATACTGATTTTAAGGAAACAGATGATATACCGTCTTCAGCAGACAGTGAAATTGCAGCGATACCTGATAACGCTGTAATTGTTAAAAAAGAACCAAAAATTGAAGATGTATCAGGTTACATAAGATTAAAGGTTTTTATTAACAGATTCGGGCAGGTTGACAGTGTAAGAGTTATTGAGAATACTACAGGATCGCAGGAGTGTGTGAAAATTGCAAAAAGGAAAGCATTTAGCACACGTTACATAAAGAGAGATAAATTTAAGAAAAAAGCAAAATGGATTGAAAAAATTATCCGGTTTTAATGTTTTTTTGTGAGTCGTGATTTATTAAAAGGGATTTATAGTGATCAGGGGAAAGAATATTTTAATATACTTATTTTTATTGATCTCAGTTAATGTACTAAACGGGCAGGACCTGAAGATTGAAAATGTGAGATTTACCGATTTAGGTGAGAAGATAATTATTAAGTATGATTTGATATCTGATGTTAATAGAAAATTCAGGATAAGTTTATCTTTATCGGATAACGGCGGCAGGAGTTTCAGGATACATCCTAATAGTGTAAAGGGAGACGTAGGCAAGGAAATAAAACCCGGAAAAAATAAAACAATAGAATGGAATTTATTTAAAGATTTCCCAGATGGATTAATAGGCAGCAATTTTATTTTTAAAGTTGAAGCAGATTATCGCAAAGGGAAATCATATTTGCCTTTGTATGCAGGCGGAATCGGAGCAGGGATCATGATTTACGTTTTTACAAGAGAGAAAAAGAAAAGTTCGATTATTATACAGGTGCCTTCGTATTTTTAAAAGAGATTTTTTATGATAAAATATGTAATTAAAATATTTGTGATATTTTTGCCGGTTATTTTTTTTGCATGCTCGTTTTTCGCAGAACATGATAATTACGGATCAATTTGTATTGAATTTGATTCCGGTAAAAATATTCAAAAACAAGTAATGCAATCCGATTCGGTTGTAGATCTCAGGATGGCTGAATGTTATATTTTAAGGGAAGGACATGTTTTATATCATAAAAATCTTGAAAAGCATGACAATATGTTTGTTTCCAAAATTGAGGACTTGGAAGTGGGTAACGGCTATTCTGTGTGGCTTTATGGGTTTGGAAGCAGTTCAAAGTGTTATGTAAGTAGTTTTAAAAGCGGAGTAAGTATTTCACAGGGAAGAGTGACCAATATTCTTATGTCATGGACAAGATTTTTAACTGAATTGATTTATCCTGAAAAAGAACAGAAGATTGATACGAATTTTGTAAGGTTTGCATGGAGAAAAGTTCCTTGTGCAACAGAATATTTTTTTGAAGTTGATAATGATTCTATGTTTGTTTCTCCTGTTATAAGCAAGAACCTGTCTGATACTACTTATACCTGGAATTTTAATAATGTTAAAGGGGGATTTTTCTGGAGAGTTATTTGTCAATATAATGGTGGAGAGGGCTTTTGGACCGAAAGGGGATATTTTTCTATAAAAACGGACCAATAATCATATTATGAAAAATAAAATAATAATTATTTTGCAAGTTCTAATAAGCGTAATGTTTTTCAGATGTGCTTCTATTAACAAATTTGTTTCAGAAGTAACTAAGTATAATGATAAAGATCTGCATGCACAGGGGATCAGCAGTCAGGGCAGGATTTATTTAGGTGCTAAAGAAAAAATGGAGCGAAAAGGACAGGTCAATCTTGCATGTACTGTTGATATTATTGATCCAAACGGCAACAAAATTCTTGAACCGGGAGAAACAATAACTTTTGTTGCAACAATAAGAAATTTTTCTCTTGATTATACTGTGTATCCCAAATTGCGGATATTAAAATATTCTGATGATAAATTAAAACCAACAGTTGATATACTTTTTTTATCAGCTCTTGATCCCGGAGAAAAAACAGAAATAAAAGAGACCTTAACCTGGGATATGAATCTTACAGGATTAAAAGTGAATTATAATTTCTACGCATTTGATAAATTCTTTAAAAGCAGTTCCATTAAAACCGATTTTGTCATTCCTGTGACTATGTAAAAAAATTTGTTTTCTATTGGGAACAAAAAAAAACTTTCTTCGTTAAATATCTACTATTTCCTGAAAAATAAATATAATTTTTGCGTATCTCTGATTTTCAAAAAGAAATGGAGGATTTGTTAAAAGAGGTAGGGCTATGATTGAATTGAAAAACGTAAGTAAGATTTACGGCCAGACAAAAGCTCTTGATAATGTTTCCTTTTCTGTGAAACGGGGAGAGATTATAGGTTTTGTCGGCCCGAACGGTGCAGGTAAAACAACTGCAATGAAAATTATAACTACTTACAGCCTTCCTACAGAAGGATCTGTAAAAGTTGGGGGTTATGATGTCACGGCAAATCCAATAGAAGTTCAAAAGATGATTGGGTATCTTCCTGAGACTGTTCCGCTTTATGCAGATATGCTGGTTGATGAATACCTTTCATTTATTGGTGAAGCAAGGCATCTGAACGGAAATTTTAAGCAGAGAAGAGATTGGGTTATTGAAGCATGCGGTCTGGAATCAGTGCTGCACAGGAAAATTGCTGTGCTGTCCAAAGGTTATAAACAAAGAACATGTCTTGCACAGGCATTAATTCACGATCCCGATGTTCTGATTCTTGATGAACCTACTTCCGGCCTTGATCCGTTACAGATTATCGGTATAAGAAAACTGATTAAAGACCTTTCAACAAAAAAGACAATTATTTTCAGTACTCACATACTTCCGGAGGTGGCTACAATTGCCGACAGAATTCTTGTGATAAACAAGGGTAAAATCGTCGGAGACGGTACTTTTGAAGAACTTCGTGAAAGTGTAACAAAGTACAATACCCTTGTGCTGGGAGTAAAAGGTAAAAAAGGTGATATTGAAAACAGTCTGAAAAATATCAAAGCCGTTCAGGATGTAAAAGTTGAGCAAAATACCAGTACAGATGAAATAAGATATAAAATATTTTACGAATCTGGTGCTGATATTTTAGAGGACATTAATGCGATTTTAAGAGAAAGGAAACTGGATGTAGTTACTCTGCATCATGAAAAACTTTCCCTGGAAGATTCTTTTATCCGCTTGACAGGAGAAGATAAAGAAGCAAGCAGGGAAGGAGGTGTTAAGTGAGAGACATAGGAATTATTTTTAGAAGAGAATTAAATGCATATTTTTATTCTCCCATTGCTTATGTTTTCAGCGTAATTTTTGTATTTCTTAATACAAGTATTTACATGTTTCATCTGTTTTTTCTGGGAAATGCAGATATGCGCTCATTTTTTTCAACACTGCCAATTGTTCTCGGATTAATTTTTATCCCTGCAGTTTCAATGAGACTGTGGTCAGAAGAGAAAAAACTAGGTACAATTCAACTGCTGTTAACTCTTCCGATTAAGACCGAACACATTGTGCTTGGTAAATTCCTTGCTAGTTTTGTTTTTTACTGTATAGCACTCGCAGGAACATTAACAATTCCTGTTGCACTGTTCTTTCTGGGGAATCCTGACATAGGTCCTATAATAGGCGGATATTTCGGAGCCGTGCTTCTCGGAGGATTTTTTCTTTCCGTAGGTATATTCATTTCAAGCTTTTTTTCAGATCAGATTATATCCCTGATAATTACAAGTCTTGTTCTGGGATTCCTGACATTAATCGGATGGCAGTATGTTCCTATGGTAATTGACGGATGGATTCCCGGTTTGGGTACATTTTTGTACAAGTACATAGGAGTAACAGCTCATTTTAATGATATTGAAAGAGGAGTTATAGATATAAAAAGTATAATCTATTTTCTTTCCTTTACCTCTCTTTTTCTGTATTTGAATGTAAAGGTGTTAGAAAGGAGAAAATACTAAAAATGAAACAAATAAAACTGAATTTTATTACATCGTTTATTGCCGGCTCATTACTTTTATTCGGCTGCATTGTTCTGCTGAATATGGTTGCAGGTAATTTCAGCGGAGGTAGATTCGATCTGACTAGTGATAAATTATATACTATGAGCCCTTCGGTAAAAAAGATACTTTCCAAACTTGAAGCGCCAATTGAAGTTACATACTATGTTTCATCTTCAGAGAAGATGCCCACACAGTGGAAAAATCTTGAAAGAGATGTGATTGATAAACTTCGTGAACTTAAAATAGCTTCAAAAGGGAAATTAACTTACAAAGTCTTTGATCCTTCCAAAGAGGAAGAAAAAGAAGCTTATGCGGAACAGAGGCGAAAAGAAAATGAGAAAAAAGGACTTTTTGCCCAAAAATCCAAAAAAGAACAGAGAATGAAAATTGCAGAGCGGCTGTATGAAAAAGGAGTAATACCAATAGGTGTAAGAAGTGCAAGCCGCGATGAAATAGCTGTAAAAAGAGTGTATTCGTCAATTGTACTATCTTATCTGGACAGAAAAGAAGAAGTTATACCGGAGGTAAGGCCGGAAAATTTCGGTAGCATTGAATATGAAATTATGTCAAGAATTTACCGTCTGATTTCAACAAAAAAACCAAAGATAGCGTTTTTCCCGTCTAAACCGGAAATACCCCGTCAAATGTACAGTTATTACCAACAGTCTCCTCCTGATATGTACTCAACAGCTGTAAAACTGTTAAAGCAGGCAGGGTATAGTGTTACAAGAACCAACATTAAGAAAGATGATCCTGTACCTGAAGATATTACAACAATGGTCTTAATGCTCGATCAGCCGTTGAACAACAGACAACTGTACGAAATTGACAGACTTGTACATAAGGGGGTTAATTTAATCGTTGCAGGTCAGCAATTTAACTACAGAATATATCCTTCAAGAACATCACCCGGAGAATTTGAACTGACAGGTATGCCTACAGGCCTGAATATCAGTGATCTTACAAAAAATTACGGGTTTGAAATTGATTCTGATATGTTTATGGATAAAAACAGCGCGTATATTCAGGTGCCTGTTTATCAGACCCGTAATCTCGGCGGACTTCAGCTTAGAGAACAGAGAATGGAGCCTGTTACAAAACCTGTAATAATAAAAATAAGCCCTGAAAACATTAATAAACAGTTGTCAATCTCAAATAATCTCAGTGACCTGTTTTATATGTACGGTTCAAGGCTGCTGGTTGACGACAGTAAAATGAAGTCGGATTCTATTGATCATAAAATTCTGTTTACTTCATCAAAACATTCATGGACCGGAATTGGCAGAGGATGGGGACCTGTTAACACTACTCCTCCGCCAAAGGAGAGTTTTCTCGGTAAGCAACCTCTTGGTCTGTACATTGCGGGTAAATTTAAAGCAAAATATCTGAACAAAGAAGCACCTGCGTGGGAAGGTTCAAAAAAAGATGAAGACAGCACCGGTACTCAGATCCTGATAACAGGCAATGCAATGCCCTCAAGAATAATTGCAATTGGTTGTTCCAATATGTTTAAGAATGATATAATTCAGTATGTGGAGAGCCACCAGAAATTATTACTTAACTGTGTGGATGCTCTGACTCTCGGTGATGAGCTGATTCATATACGATCCAAAAATGTTACTGCAAGGAGAATCAAAGAGGTGAGCATTGTTGCCAAAGCTGCTACAAAAATGTTTGTAGTACTGTTTGCCCCGATACTTTTTATTGCAGGCGGAATTTATTTATCAGTAAACAGAAAAAAAAGATATAATAAATAATTGTGAGGGAAAATACGATGAGTGAGAAACAACTGAAAATATTCGGCATTGCGTTTTTATCTCTTCTCATCCTCTATTTAATAACAAAGCCAGGCAATCAAAGTGTAGATATTGATAAACTGGTTCAATCTATTGTTATTGGAGTGGAGCCGGAAGATATAGGCTCAATAGAAATCTACAAGGAAACAGGTGAGAATAAAAACGCCAAACTGATTTTTAACAAAAAGGATAACCAGTGGAGGATAACAAATCATTTTAACTGTAAAGCTGAAAACAGTAAAATGGAGAGATTGATTAATGATGTGCTTGAGATGACCGGAAAGGTGAGATCGTCTGACCCGGATAAACTGGATCTTTACAAAATAACTGATTCCCAGGGATTGCATATGATTTTAAAAGATGAGGGTGGTAATACTCTTGCTAATTTGATTATAGGTAAAAAAACAAAGGACCCGGGATCCGGTTTTGTAAGAATCTCCGGACATAATAAAGTTTATTTTACAGATAAGGATTTGTTGGCCAGTATAGGATTTTTCGGTGAAATTGACACAATGACAACATTTAATGTTGAAAGATTTGTTGATCTTGATGCAGTTGTTATTAACCGCGATAACCTGGAAATGATAGGTCTTGTTAAAAACGGAAGAGAGCTGGTTGTAAAACAGATTGAAAAGAAACAAGACAAAGCAGATAAAAAAGATTCGACATCAGTCCCTGTTTCTACGAAAGAGTGGGTTCTTGTAAAAGGCAAAAAAGAACTTTCACTTAATAAAGATGAAGTGAAAAGATTTCTGGACGATGTAACAAAGATTTTTGCCCATGAAGTCATAGACAGGGTGGGTGGTACATTTGCAGATTATAACAAGAGTGTAAAATACGGTTTCCAGAATTCACGCACGTATTTAGTGTTTCAGACTCCGGATCAACATAGAAAAGCAGTTATTTTCGGTAAAAAATACGAAAAGGACAAAGGTTATTATATGTTAGTGAAGTACGATGATGGCCTTGTTTACAAAGTAACCAAAAGCACTTTTGATAAAATTTACAAATGGATTGATGATCTTCCGAAAAGAGTAAAATAGTTTTATCCGGCCGGTTGATAAATCATTAGCAGTCACAAGAATAGATGCTTTTAAAATTGCCATGCTAAGGAATTTTCAACCGGCTGTTTTTGTTTGCAGAATTATCATAATTTATTAAAAAAAACTTGCTTTTTTACTGATATTTATATATAATAAACAAATAAATAAAATTTCCTAACTAAAAATGTTCCGGAACTATGTTTTCAAAAATATTCAGTGCTGCTGTCCTCGGTATAGAGGGTTATATTGTCGAAGTTGAAACTCATCTTGAAAAAGGTGTGCCAAGCATTGCAACTGTCGGTCTTCCGGAGGGTGCTGTTCGTGAATCAAAAGAGAGAGTTTGGGCAGCTGTTAAAAACAGCGGGTTCCACATACCCGGAAAAAGAATGACAGTAAATCTTGCTCCTGCAGATATTAAAAAAGAAGGATCTGCTTTTGATCTTCCAATTGCTCTGGGAATTTTATCTGCAAGCGGGCAGATAAATTCAAGTATTATACATGAAACGGTAATTCTCGGGGAACTTGCTCTTGATGGTAAAGTAAGGGCAATCCGGGGGACACTGCCGATTGCAGTTGCTGTGAAGAATCAAAAATTCAAAAGAATTATTGTTCCTGCAGAGAATGCTAAAGAAGCTGCAATAACAGGCGAGATCAAAGTTTATCCCATATCCAATTTAACTGAAGCAGTTGATGTTTTGCAGGATGTTTCCCAAAAAGAAAACTTTACAATTGATATTGATGAAATTTTTTCCGATACTATTAAATACAATGTTGATTTCAGTGATGTGAAAGGACAGCAGCATGTTAAAAGAGCTTTGGAGGTTGCTGCAAGCGGCGGCCATAATGTTCTTTTAATGGGACCTCCAGGCTCCGGAAAAACCATGCTTGCAAAAAGGATGGTTACCATACTTCCGGATCTTACTCTTGATGAAGCTCTTGAAACAACAAAGATTCATTCTGTCGCAGGTATCCTGGCCGAGGACAGAGCACTTGTTGTTACACGTCCGTTCAGATCACCTCATCATACAATATCCGATGCAGGTCTGATTGGAGGCGGGCATATTCCAAGGCCGGGTGAGGTAAGCCTGGCGCATCACGGTGTTCTTTTTCTTGACGAACTGCCAGAGTTCAAAAAGAATGTATTGGAGGTAATGCGACAGCCAATGGAAGACGGTAAGGTTTCCATATCAAGAGCAGCTCTTTCACTTACTTATCCGGCAAATTTTATGCTTGTTGCTGCAATGAATCCATGTCCCTGCGGGTATTTTTCCGATCCTGTTCATGAATGTACTTGTACTGTTCCAATGATTCAAAGATACAGAGCTAAGATTTCGGGTCCGCTTCTTGACCGGATTGATATACATGTGGAAGTTCCGGCTGTTAAATATGATGAATTGTCCGACCGGAGAGACGGTGAAAGTTCACAAAGTATAAGAGAAAGAGTTGTAAGAGCAAGAAAAATTCAACTGGAGAGATATAAAGGCACATCAATTTTCTGTAATGCAGACATGACAGAGAAGCATTTGAAGAAGTTTTGTGCAATAGAGGGTTCCAGTAACGAGCTTATGAAAAGAGCAATTGAAAAACTCGGATTATCTGCAAGAGCTTATTCCAGAGTCTTAAAAGTTGCACGTACAATTGCCGATCTTGAGCAGTCTGACGTGATTGAAGCTCAACACATAAGCGAAGCAATACAGTACAGAAGCCTTGATCGTGATTTTACAACAATGATGTAACAGGAAAATAATCCAAATGTTTAGTTTCTCTGAAAAAAAAGATTATATGGTTATTAAGATAATTGAGCCGAAGATTTTTCAGGAAAAAGTGTTTATCTTTAAAGAGCAGTTATTGTCAATAATCGAGAACCACAGTAATAAAATTATTCTGGATATGTCAGGTGTTGAAGTAATTAACAGTACTGGTATTGGAGTGTTGATTTTAATTAATGATAAAATAAAAAAACAAAGCGGAATTATGATTATTTGCTGTCTGAATAATCTATTGAATGAGCTTTTTGAAAGAATGAGGTTGAATACAATTTTTAGTATAACAGATTCACTTGATAATGCAGAAAGATTTGTAAAACAGTGAATAAACTATTAAAAAACCCTGCAACCTTGTCCCAGCCCATAAAGAACCCGCATGACACGGTGGGTGTCCTCCTGAGCGCTTTTTACTTCCACTCAAAGGAGGCTTGTAATACACGCCAGAGCCGGACTCCCAAGTTAATAGATTGACTCTTTATAGTGCTTAAAGGACTCAATCGCAGGGTTATCCTATTCTGTTAATTGTCAGGTGTAATTTGAAAAATTAAAGAACAAATGTCAAGTAAAAATAAAAATAGAATAATGAGGATATGTATGGCGGGGTACTACAGGCACACATATATTTCAAGTGCTGTCAAATTGGTGTTAATAACCGGAGGAATTATTTTTTTTATGACTACCAGTTTAAATCTGAATGCAGGGAATCGAAAGAAGAGTGCAAGAGAACTTGGCATTGTAACCGGAATAATCTCTCCGGGAAAGTTTAATTCAATTACAGATGTAAAAGGTGTAAGTGTCGGGCATTTTACAATTATCAAAGGTGACTCTGTAAGAACAGGAGTCACTTCAATCCTTGCGCACAGTGGGAATATTTTTAATGAGAAGGTCCCTGCTGCAGTACATGTGGGAAACGGTTTCGGAAAGCTGGCAGGTTCAACACAGGTTAATGAACTGGGGAATATTGAGACGCCCATTATTCTTACAAATACTCTAAGCGTTGGCACAGCAGTTAAAGCTGTTGTTAATTATACACTGAATCAACCGGGCAATGAAAATGTAAGATCAGTAAATGCAGTTGTTGGTGAGACAAATGACGGATGGCTGAATGATATAAGAGGTTTTCATGTAACAGAAAATGATGTTATACAGGCTATAAAAAATGCCAAGCAGGGAAAGGTTGCTCAGGGCTGCATTGGTGCAGGTACAGGTACAATTTGTCTCGGTTTCAAGGGAGGTATTGGCACTGCTTCCAGAGTTCTGCCTGAATCTATGGGAGGATGGACTGTAGGTGTACTTGTACAGACAAATTTCGGTGGTGTCCTTTCTGTAAACGGTGCGCCAGTGGGTAGGGAACTAAGCACCTATTCCTTCAGTAAATACCTGCCGGATAATGAAGAGGGGTCCTGCATGATTGTTGTTGCTACTGATGCACCTCTTTTGCATAGAAACTTAAAAAGACTTGCGTCCAGAGCAATACTGGGTATTGGATTAAGCGGAGGGTACTGCAGTAACGGAAGCGGAGATTATGTGATTGCGTTTTCGGCAAATCCTTCGTGCAGAATAAAAAACAGTGAAAAAGGGTTGATGCATTTTGAGGAAGTCCCCAACAACAAAATGTCTCCGCTTTTTATGGCTGTTGTGGAAGCAACATATGAGGCAATTTTAAACTCTATGTTTTTTGCCGAAACAATAAAGGGGAGGGACGGTCATGTTGTTGAGGCTCTGCCTGTTGACAAAGTTATTTCAATATGCAGAAAATACAATGCCCTTAATTGGGATGAAAATTTACAAAACATGAAAGGGGGAATGAAAAAATGAAAAAACGTTATGTTTTACTTTGGGGAGTTCTTCTATTCTTTCTGATATTTAACATGGCCTTTTCTGCAGGTAAGCAGGTAATGGTGATAAATGTAAACGGTCCGATAACACCGGTAAAATTAAAATATATAAGTGATAATCTTTTAAAAGCTGAAAAATTGCTTGTTGAATGCCTTATAATTGAACTTGATACTCCGGGAGGGCTTATGCAGTCCACCTGGGACATTGATAAAAAGATACTTGCTTCCAGCGTACCGGTAGTTGTGTATATTACTCCGTCCGGTGGAAGAGCTGCATCTGCAGGAGTCTATATAACATATGCCGCGCATATTGCAGTAATGGCGCCAAGTACAAATATAGGTTCCGCACATCCTGTAACAATGGGAAAACAGGACACATCTGCTGTAATGCTGGAGAAAATTACAAATGATGCGGTAGCGCATATAAAAGGCCTTGCTGATGCAAGAGGCCGCAATGAGGCATGGGCTGTACAGGCTGTTAAGAGATCTGTTTCAATTACATCGAAAGAGGCGCTGCAAAAAGGCGTGATTAATTTTATTGCCAAAAACAGAGAAGAACTTCTTAATAAAATTGACGGATCAGAGGTTAAATTACCGGAGGGAACAAAAAAACTTAAGACTAAAGATGCTGAGGTGATTTTTAATCCTATGAACTGGCAGTATAAAATATTAGACAGAATATCTGATCCTAATATTGCGTATCTTTTGCTTCTTGCGGGCATGGCGGGTATATTTTTTGAACTGAAAAGTCCCGGTGCGATTTTCCCTGGTGCTCTAGGCGGTGTAGCTCTTATTCTTGCATTCTTTTCAATGCAGGTTCTTCCGATTAATGCGGCAGGTATCCTGCTGATTTTACTGGGAGTTCTCTTTTTTATCCTTGAAATTCACATAACAAGTTTTGGTTTATTAACCATAGGAGGTGTTATTTCAATGTTATTAGGATCATTAATGCTTTTTAAATCCCCTGAAATGAGCGTATCTTTGGATATAATTATTCCTGCGGTTTTTGGTATGGCTTTATTTATAGTTGTTGCTCTGGGGCTTGCTATTAAAGCACAGAAGAAAAAAGTTACTACAGGACTTGAAGGCCTGATTGGTGAAAGCGGTACAGTTGCAAGAAAACGGGGAGATGTTTTTCAGATTAACATACACGGAGAGATATGGAAGTCGTCTTGTGATTCGCCTCTTAAAACCGGCGATAAGGTTGTTGTGACAGATGTAAATAACATGATGTTAATAGTTGAAAAAAAGAGTAAATAAAAAAAGGAGGATGTCATGTCAGGTTTTATTACTTTAATACTGCTCGGTATTTTTATTTTAGCAAGCGCTGTAAGAATTTTAAAAGAGTATGAAAGAGGAGTTGTATTTCGTCTAGGTCGTCTTTCAGGTGTAAAAGGACCTGGTCTGATTTTAATTATTCCTATTGTTGATAAAATAATCAAGGTCAGTCTCCGTACTATCGCAATGGATGTGCCTCCTCAGGATGTTATTACAAAAGATAATGTGTCAATAAAAGTTAATGCTGTTGTTTATTTCAGAGTAATGGAAGCCGGCAGAGCCATTGTTGAAGTTCAGGATTATCTTTATGCAACCTCTCAGCTTGCACAGACAACGCTTCGATCTGTTCTCGGGCGATTTGAATTAGACGAACTGCTTTCTGCAAGAGCGAAGATTAATGAAGAGCTTCAGGACATACTTGACAAACACACCGATCCCTGGGGAATCAAAGTTTCTCTTGTAGAAGTAAAACATATTGATCTGCCGGAAGAGATGAAGAGAGCAATTGCAAAACAGGCTGAGGCAGAAAGAGAAAGACGTGCAAAGATTATTCATGCTGAGGGAGAGTATCAGGCTTCAGAGAAACTTGCAAAAGCCGCAGCAATTCTGGGAAAGGAACCAACTTCTGTACAGTTAAGATTTTTGCAGACCCTTACTGAAGTTGCAGCGGAGAATAACTCAACAGTGATTTTCCCTGTACCAATAGATCTGTTGAAACCTTTCCTTGAAAATCAGGGGAGAAAGTAATTCTGAAAATTTAAAAAAATTAGTATATTAATTAATCTGACAGGGGGGCTTTTGCCCCTCTGAATATTTAAAAATTGTTTTGGAGGAATATAGATGCAGTCGTGGCAGAGAATTAAATATGCAATTGAATGGGGATTCTTTTTCGGAATTATTTCGTGGTTACTTTCAACGGGAATTTCAAGTCATATTCCAACATGGGGTGTATGGGGAATAATTTTATCCCGTACTATTATGGGCTTTTTATCAGGAGCTTTTATCTGGGAGATGCCGTGGTTATTAAGGGGAGTACTAATCTCTCTTGTAGTTAATATTCCCTGTGGGATTTTAACAGTTGTTTTAGGAGTGGAGTTTTTAACGGGCTTTATGTCATTTGTAATTTCCGGTCTTATTATCGGAATTCTTATTGAGTGGATACTTGCAAGGCAGGATTTAAAAACAAATCATTTTAATGAGGTCCCAAATTGAACTTAAGAATTGAAGAAGTAAAAACAAAAAAAGATCTTTTAAAATATATTAAGCTTCCTTATGAACTTTACAAAAACAACCCTATATGGGTTCCGCCTCTTTTAAGTGAAGAAAAGAAAAAATTTAATCCTTTTAAAAATCCGTATCTTAACAGATGTGAATTTACACATTTTTTACTGTATGATAATGAAGCAGTTGTTGGAAGAGTAAGCGCTTTTACAGATCCGATATCTGAAGAATGCTGGGGAGAAAAAGTAGCTCTTTTCGGATCTTATGAGACAAGCGATAATCAAGCTTATGCGGACAGGTTAATTGAAGCTGTAAAGGAATGGGCTGAAAGAAGAGGATTTAACAAGATATGGGGGCCTATGCATTTTGAATCGCAGGAGTGGGGATTTCTGGCTAAAGGTTTTGAAACTTCTCCCATGATTATGGCTCCGTACAATCCTGAATTTTATAATACTCAGATGTTAGAATGCGGATTTAAAAAAATAAAGGATCTTTTGGTTTATGATATTGATTCTCCTGATAAATACCAGCTTCCGGAAAGATTTATCAGATTTTGCGATAATATTGAGAAGAAATACAATGTAAAAATCAGACCGGTTAATATGAAGAATTTAAAAGAGGATGTCCGGCGTATTGTTCAGGTTACGAATGTGTCAACTTCAAATAACTGGGGATTTGTACCGGTAACTCAGGAAGAAGCAGATGATATGGCAAAATCGCTGAAAATGGTAATTAATCCTGATATTGTTATGCTTGCGGAAGTTGGCGACAGACCTGTTGGGTATTTGATTGTACTTCCTGATTTAAATCAGCTAATAAAAGATTTAAACGGTAAGATGTTCCCAAAGGGTGTTTTAAGAATACTGTTTAAGAAAAACAGCATAAACCAGTTCAGGGTCTGGGCTCTTGGAATAATCCCGGAATATCAGAGAAGAGCAATAGATACGCTTTTTTATAAGAAATTGTACGATGTGCTCACAAAAAAGCCTCTTTTAAGGGTGGAAGCTAATTATGTACTCGAAGATAACATGGCAATGAATAATCCCATATTAAAAATGGGGTTTAAGGAGTGTAAGAGATACAGAGTTTATGAGCTGAATATTTAAGTCTGTTAAAAAATGATAGTATGTAAAAAGTTTGCAGGTTGAGACGCAGAATAACCGAAAGAAGGAAAAATTTAACTAATACGTCAGAACTTATTGCAGAATAGAGTTTAATTTTAATTATGAGTAAGTAATTAATGTGTTCTGACAGGTATTATATTATCATCGGAAAAGAACTATGCAGAAATTTTTCAAAATAAAATCAGGTGATGAGGATGTTGTTTTACCGGAACCAAAGAGGGTGGGGAGCGTTTCAATAGAAGAGGCAATTGAATCAAGGCGCTCTGTAAGAACGTTTGAAAAGAAGCCGGTTACAATTGAGGAATTGTCCCAGATACTCTGGGCGGGGCAGGGAGAAATAAATGAGGCCGGGAAAAGAACAGCACCTTCAGCAGGAGCAACTTATCCTATTGAACTTTATGTTGTAGTAACAAATGTCAATGGATTAAAGCAGGGAATATACTATTATAATTATGAAGCAAATTCACTGAAGATTTTAAAAAAAGGCAAGTTTGCCAGACAAATCAGAAAGGCTGCACTTGATCAGGAGTCGGTTGAGAATGCATCTCTGAATATAATTGTTTCTGCGCAGTTTTCGCGAACCGAATCAAGATACGGAAGCAGAGCAAAAAGATATGTTTTTATGGAGTGCGGTCATATAGGACAGAATATTCAGCTTCAGGCAACAGCAATAGGCCTCGGAAGTGTGATTGTGGGTGCTTTTCGTGATGATGAGATTAAAGAGGCTATTGGTATAAAAGAAGATGTTTTGTATGTAATCCCGGTAGGGAGATACAAAAGTGGATGAAAAAAGTTTTAAAGATTCACCGGATAGTAAAACACGACGGGAATTTTTAAAAATTGCAGGCACTGTACCTTTAATTTACAGCATTCCACATAAATCCGGACAGAATAAAGAAGATAGTACAATTAAGAGAGCGAGGTACTACAGGAAATTACCTGACAAAAAAGTGCAGTGCCTTTTATGCCCATGGCAGTGTGTTGTCAGAGAAGGACAGAAGGGTCACTGCCAGGTAAGAAGAAACATAGAAGGTAAATACTACTCTCTTGTGTACGGCAGAGTCTCAGCATATCATGTTGATCCAATAGAAAAAAAGCCATTTTTCCATTTTCTTCCCGGTACAAATGCATTCTCCATTGCAAGTGTAGGCTGCAATGTTGATTGTAAGTTCTGCCAGAATTGGGAAATTGCAAGAAGGGGATTAAAAGATGTCCCTTTTGCAAAACTTACACCTGAATATATAGTTAAATATGCTAAAATATCAGGATGCAGGTCAATTGCATTTACTTATAATGAGCCGACAATTTCAACGGAATTCAATTATGATGTGGCAGCTCTGGCAAAGGAGAATAACATCCACAGCGTTGTAATATCAAACGGTTTTATTAATAAAAAACCTTTACAAGATCTTGCTAAAGTAATTGATGCCTACAAAGTGGATCTGAAAGCTTTTGACCAGTCGTATTATACAAATATTGTACATGGTAAATTAAAGCCGGTTCTTGACACAATTGTAAATCTAAAATCTGAAGGAGTATGGACAGAAATAGTTTATCTCACTGTTCCGACTCTGAATGATGATCCTTTAAAAATAAAAAAGATGGCAAGATGGATAAAAAATGAAGTGGGCCCTGATGTACCAGTTCATTTCTCAAGATTCTATCCGAGGTACAAACTTAAAAATCTGCCTCCTACTTCTGTTTCAACTGTGGAAAAATTGAGAAATACAGCTCTTGATGTTGGCCTTAATTTTGTGTACATTGGAAATGTACCTGGGAATGAAGGTGAAAATACTTATTGCCCGAACTGCGGTAAACCTGTAATCAGGCGTATTGGTTTTCAGGTAACTGAAATCAAACTAAATAAAGGTGCGTGTTTATATTGCGGTAATAAACTTCCGGGATTCTGGGAGGAGTGAAAATGAAATTAAAACTGACAAAAAATTATTATTACGTTTTAATCCTCTGTTTAACTGCCGTACCAGTACTTTTATTCCCACAGAATAATGAAATCAGACGATCAGCAAGAGCAGGACAGTTCTATCCTGCAGATCCGGAACAACTATCAACTACAGTGAAAAAATTTCTTGATTCTTCCGAAATATTCAACATTAACGGTAAAATAAACGGATTGCTTGTACCTCATGCAGGTTATGAATTTTCAGGAAGAGTTGCTGCAAGCGGTTACAGACAGGTTGAAGGCAATGATTATGACTTGGTTTTTATTATAGGAACATGTCATTATAAAGCAATTAAAGGAGCGGCGCTTGCAGACTGGGATGCTTTTGAGACGCCTCTGGGACTTGTAAAACTTGATAAGAAATTGATAAATGATATTGCAGAAAAATCCGATTTGATAAATATTGACAGGGAAGCCCACCTTTATGAACACTCTGTGGAAGTACAGCTTCCGTTTATCCAGACCATATTACCGGGCATTCCTATTGTGCCAATGGTTATGGGAAGAAGCACTTACGGAGAAATAAAAAATATTGTAAAAACAATTGCAAAAGTTACTAAAGGTAAAAAAGTACTTTTTATTGCAAGCTCTGATATGTCACATTATCCTGATTACAGAAGCGCTTACGAGGTTGATTTAAAGACTCTGGACCAGATTAAAAAATATGATCCAAAGGGAGTTCTGCGATTAAATAATGAAATTATGCGTAAAGGGATAAAAAATCTTGACTGTACTTTATGCGGGCTGGATGCAGTTGTAACTGTTATGATGCTGACAAAATCAGCAGGCGCAGACAAGGTTTTTATTCTGCCGTATATGAATTCGGGTGATCTGACCGGCGAGAGAAGAAGGGTTGTGGGTTACGGATCAGCTGTTTTTTATCACGCAATAAAAAGTAAGCAAGAAGATAAACCTGAAAGAACAGAAAAAATCGGAGGAAGAATAATGGGTGAGGACATATCCTTTTCCCTTGATGAAAAGAAAAAATTATTCAAAATAGCGAGAAAAAGTATTCTTGCAGCTTTGCGTCGTGAAAGTATTCCGCATTTTGATGTAAAGGAAAATAACTTAAAACTTAAAAGAGGGGTTTTTGTTACTCTTACAAATAACGGAGAGTTGAGAGGTTGTATAGGACATTTCGGACAGGATACGGAACTGTGGAAAATTGTTTCCCAAATGGCAGTTGCAGCTGCAACACAGGACTACAGATTTTCGTATAATCCTGTAACAGCAGAGGAGATGAAAAACATAGATATTAAAATTTCAATTCTGTCCCCTTTAAGAAAAATTGATTCAATTGATGAGATTGAGATTGGAAAGCACGGAATTTGGATCAAAAAGGGAATGCGAGGAGGTACGTATCTGCCTGAAGTGGCAACCGAAATGGGCTGGACAAAAGAAGAATTTCTTGAGCATTGTACTGTGGAAAAAGCCGGTTTGGAATCTGGAGCATGGAAAAAGGACGCTGAAATTTATATCTATTCTTCTCAGATTCTTTCAGAAAAAGAAATTAAGAACTAAATTTAAAAAATATTTGGAATTTAGTGATTACGGAATTATATTAAAACTATCATTAAGTTATGTTAACATTCGGAGGATTACATATGAATATCGATATTAAAGATCAGGATGGAATTTTAATATTGTCCGTCAAAGGAAATCTTATGGGTGGACAGGAAACCCTCCAAATTCATGAAAAGGTAAAAGAATTGGTCGAACAGGGAAATAAGAAATTTGTTATTGACCTTTCAAAAGTTAAATGGATGAACAGTTCCGGCCTTGGTACAATGATGGGGTGTCTTACTTCAATTAAAAATGGTTCCGGTGAATTAAAAATATGTGGTGTAACTGAAAAAGTAAAAAGTCTGTTTATGATTACAAAGCTTATTACTCTTTTTGATTCATATGATTCTGTTGAAGAAGCAGTTAGTTCATTTAAGTAAAATTTATAAATTGAAATCATATTTTTAGAGGGCAGCTTTTATGTTGCCCTTTTTGTTTGCCATTCAAAGCAGGCAAACCCGTCTCGCTGGAAGAAGTGAGACTCGCCCCGACCAAGGGGAAGAGAATCTGAATTGCAAGGGCGTAACTGGTAACAGTTGGGTCTGAAGGAAGCAATAGGAAGTTAAGAGTACA